>LKMJ01000065.1_pt1 | contig 60398 bp, 61 predicted proteins | sample 643391 | NCBI WGS metagenome assembly LKMJ01 (sample SAMN04112250, study PRJNA286221) | soda lake metagenome | biome: soda lake; feature: Kulunda Steppe; material: water; isolation source: sample PL-Br10 brine of Picturesque Lake | place: Russia: Kulunda steppe | collected 2010-07 | reverse complement strand
GGTGTCCGTTCTCGCTCCACAAAATCCAAGTCGATCCAATCGCTACAACCGCTGAGGCGGGCGATTTCTGCCATGAGCATCGGAAATTCGCTTCGCCTCACTTTTCAGTCTTAACTAAACACGATGGGAAGGACGACACAAACAGTCATTACCGGGCATAACATGACCCGCCATCTTAATCCTTCGTTCTGGGAACCGAAGCCTGAGTTCGGTCTGTTTTACGTCACAGAGGTGGTTCCGTTACGGCTTCGAAAGACCGAAATCGGAACGCCGAGCTACTCGGCAGGTTCTGCGACCCGGTGGCTCGGTCGGCTCGAAAAACCTTTCGACGGGCGATTATCAGGCTATCGTTCGCTCGAACTTCTCGCGAATCTTCTCGATTTTCGGCTGTGCGTGGAAACTACAGTAGGCGTCGTTCGGGTTCTTCTCGAAGTAGCTCTGGTGGTGTTCCTCGGCTCGGTAGAACGTCTCCAGCGGTTCGAGTTCGGTCACGACGTCGTCGTCGTACTCCTCGTCGAGGGCGTCGATGTACGCCCGTGCCGTCGTCCGTTGGTCGTCGTCGTGGTAGAGAACGATCGAGCGGTACTGCGAACCGACGTCCGGGCCCTGGCGGTTCAGCTGCGTCGGGTCGTGGACCGTAAAGAACGCCTCGAGCAGTCGCTCGTAGCTGATGACGTCGGGATCGTACTCGAGTTGGACGACTTCCGCGTGACCGGTTTTACCGGAACAGACTGCCTCGTAAGTCGGGTCCTCGACGTGACCGCCCGCATAGCCCGATACCGCTTCCGTGACGCCTTCGAGCTGTTCGAGCGCCGCTTCGACACACCAGAAACAACCGCCGCCGACGGTCGCATGCGCGTTCGTCATACGTGCCCTTTGGGGCTCGAAACCCATAACTCCGCGTCCCGCCGGTCGGAGTCGGGAACACCTCTTTATGTTCGGGACGGCTCTCTGAGGGCATGTACGAACGGATCCTGCTGCCGACGGACGGAAGCGAGGGGAACAACCGCGCCGTCCGTCAGGCGATCGATCTGGCGTCCGAGACGGGCGCCGAACTGCACGTCCTCTTCGTCGTCGAGGAGATGCCGTACGCGCCCGAGATGATGGACGATCGGGTCGAGGCTCGGCTCCGTGAGATCGGAGAGGAGGCGATCGAGGACATCCGGAAACGTGCCGACGAGGCCGGTGTCGAACTTCGAACCGCGATCGAGGACGGCGTGCCGCATCGGTCGATCTTGGAGTACGCCGACACGGAGGGCGTCGATCTCATCGTCATGGGGACCCAGGGTCGGAGCGGGCTCGACAGGTATCTGCTCGGAAGCGTCACCGAACGGGTCGTTCGGAGCGCGGAAATCCCGGTCCTCACCGTACGGGTAGACGCCGACAGCTGACCGGCTCGCCCGACCCCAGCCGTGTAGCACACGTGTGGTGGCGTCCCGGAGAGCGAAAGCGCTCGATCGAAGGGAGAGACGCTCGGCGGGTCAGGGGAATGGTTCACTCATGAAACCAATTGATGGAAATAGATGGTTATGAGAGGTAGATTTATACAGTTAGAGACCGTTCGTACACGTACAATGAGTGAGACCCATTCCCCGATCAGCGCCGTTTTCGACTTTCAGCGGAACGCGATAACACGGACCCGAGAGACCATCCAGCGCGGTATCGAGACCCAACAGGAGTTCGGCGGAACGCTCGTCGACTTCGATCCCGCAAAGGAGGCAAGCGAGCGGAGCTACGACACCGCTCGGACGATGACCGAGGTCTACTTCGATACCCTCGAATCGATGACACCCGGAGACAGCGAACCGATCGAGGAGTTCCGGAGTACGGTCGAGGAGGGGCTCGAGACCTTCGAGACCAACCAGCTCGAAGCTATCGAAACGTTCGAGACGAGTATGCGCGAACAGAGCGACTCCGCCGAGGAACTCCTCGATGAGTTCGTCGCGGTGCTCGATGACGGCTTCGAGGCGGCGCTGGAAGCCTCCGAAAACGTCGAAGCGAATACCGTGGAGGCGTTCGAGGGTGTCCAAGCGGAGATCGAAGAGATCGAAACCGAACTGGAGACACAGAGCGAAGCGCTCGCCGAGAGCGTCGAGGAGGGGCTCGAACAGTTCGAGGAGAACGTCGAGGAACTGCAAGAACAGGCCGAGGAACTCACCGACGAGTCGATCGAGACCGGCGAGGAGATATCGGGAGCCGTCACGGAAGGAGAGAGCGACGAGGGCGTCGACCAACAGTCGACCGAAGCGGAAGCCGACCCCGACATCGATCCGCTCCGGCGTATCAACGGGATCGGCCCGGCGTACGCCGGTCGGATCCGCGAAGCGGGGATCGAGTCGATCGAGGCCCTCGCCGAAGCCGACGTCGAAGCGGTCGCCGACGCCGCCGACGTCCCGGAAACCAGTGCCGAAGGGTGGATCGAAGCGGCGCGATCGGAGTAATACGATCAGGCGAGAATCCGATTGCCGGCGAGCGGTCGAACGTACGACTGAACTGTTTTCATCGATATCCGAACGTTCGAAGCGCGGCCGAGGCGGCCGAAACCGCGATAGCGCCCGCGACCACGCTCGCGAGTATATAAACCGTCGAGACAGTCAGCCCGTAGACTGCCGCCTGGATCGCCACGAACGTCGCCATCGCGGTCAGCCAGATGAGACCGAGACCCACGAGCGCGCCCCTGATATCGACGAACTCCTCTCCGGGCGGTTCGTCCCGGGGGTCATGTTCCGTTCCGTCGTCGGCTGGGATATCGGGCCCCGACGGGGCGTCGTTCATATCCGAAGGGGACCCGGGGACCCGATAAAGCCTCCTTTCGCGGCGATAGCTTATTACCGACCGGCGCACCCAACAACGGGTATGCCCGAACTCTCCGTCTCCGAGGCGCAACTCGAGGAACTGGAGTCGATACGCGAAGAACTCGAGGCCGCCTACGTCGGCGAGTACGGAACCGTCAGAACGACAGACGCGGTCCAGTATCTCCTCGATACGTACTCGCCGCCGGAGCGGACGGAGGAGGGGCGTTCACCCGCCGATATCGAGGGACTCACGTCGATCGACGGGGTCGGCGAGGCGACCGCCGAAGCGCTCGTGATCGCCGGGTTCCGTTCCGTCGACGACGTGGCCGCGGCCGCTCCGGGAGAGCTCACCGAAGTGAAAGGGATCGGTGAGGAACAGGCGGTCGATATCGTCGCGGCCGCGGCCGAAAAAGAGGCGGAAGCATCGGAGAGCGGCCCCGAAGGAAAACCCGGATCGGATGGCTCGCCGTCCGACGGCGGCGGGAACCAAAGCGATGACTCCCCCGAAGACACGCTCCAGCAGGCGATGAGTCTGCTCGAGGCCCACGACGACCGGTGGCGCGAATCGAGCGGCGACGAACCGTACGAGGTCGATCTGCCGGACGGCTCGACGGAGGCCGTTCGGACGAAAGACGACATCAAGCGACTCGTTTTCAAACACTGGAGGTGACGGCGGGAATCGGGGGCGTCACCCCGGCGGTGACGCTTCGGTATCGATCGCCCGTCGCTCGCGGATAATATCCATCGCGGTCACGAGATCCGATCGAGTGACGAGGCCGACGAGCGACCCGGCATCGTCGGTGACGAGCAATCGACCGATATCGTCGCTCGCCAGCCGCTGCATCGCCTCCATCGCCCCGGTATCGACATCGACAGTGCGGAGCTCTGTGCTCATCGTTTCGGCGACGGTCCGCCTCGGGCGATCGTCCGGATCGACACCGCGGATGTCAGTAAGCGTAATCACCCCGAGGAGTGTTCCGGCCTCGTCGACGACCGGATACCCGGTGTGACGTTCATCGAACATCCGTTCGAGGACCGATTCAAGCGTCGTACCCGGCGAGAGCGTCCTGACCTCCGCGGCCGGTGTCATCACGTCCCCGACGGCGACGCCCTCGAAGACCGCCTCCAGCGCCGTCTGTCTGCCCTCCGCCGCGGCCGCGATGTAGACGAAGAAGGCGACGGCGACGAGGAACGGATTGAACACGAGCACGCCGAACAGCCCCACCACGACCGCGAGGGCTTTCCCGATCGACACCGAGATCCGGGTCGCCTCGGCGTGCGATCGAGTTCGTCCGAGCAGCGCACGGAGCACCCGACCGCCATCGAGCGGGAACGCTGGGATCATGTTGAAGACGGCGAGGACGACGTTCAGCACCGCGAGATAACCCACGACGAACCGGAACTCGTCGCCACCGAACGCGCCGAAGGCGAGAAAACAGCCGACGCCGAGCGCGACGCTGACGATCGGGCCGCCGATCGCGATCCAGAGCTCGTGGTTCCAGCGGTTCGGCTGCTCCTCGGGGCGGGCGAGACCGCCCAACAGCCACAGCGTGATCGAGTCGATCCCGTAGCCGTAATACCGGGCGACGGCGGCGTGCCCGAGTTCGTGTAACAGGACACAGACGAACAACCCGACGGCGGCGACCGTGCCGAGCACCCACGGCGTCGCGCCGGCCGTGAGCGTCCCGACGTCGAGCCCGGCATCGAGCCCCTGGTTGAGCGCGGCGGCGGCCTCGCCCATCCCGTTGCCGATGAGATACGCCAAGACGGGCAAGATCAGGAGGAAGGTGACGTCGAGTTTGATCGGGATCCCGGCGATAGAGCCGATACGAAACGCCCTGAACATGTCTAAAGCGTCAGCCAGGACGGCAAAGAAGGTTTCCCGGGCGGTCGGGGAACCGCACGTTTCTTACCCGCCTACCGCGTTTCGACACCCAAATGGACGACACCGTACTGTTGACCGGTGCGAAGGGAGCCGTCGGGACGGCCATCCGCGAGGGGTTGGCTGACGAGTACGACTGGCGGTATCTGTTTCATAACCCCCCACCGTTCGAGCCAGAGCATCCGTATCTCGTCGGCGACGTCACCGACGAGGCGCTCGTCGCCGAGGCCTGCGAGGACACTGAGGCGGTGGTCCACCTGGCCGGCGACCCTCGACGGGACGCCCCGTGGGATTCCGTCCTCGAAAACAACATCCACGGGACGAAGGTGCTGTACGAGGCCGCCGTCGAGGCGGGCGTCGAGACGTTCGTCTTCGCCTCCTCGAACCACGCCGTCGGACATTTCGAGACCGAGCGAAAGCCCGATCTCTATCGCGTTGACGACGACTTTCGCCTCGACGGCACCGAGCTCCCCCGCCCGGGCAATCACTACGGGATCTCGAAGGCGACCGGCGAGATCATCGGCCGGTACTACCACGACGAGTACGGGATCGACGTCTGTAACATCCGGATCGGCAACCTGACCCGCGATCATCCGCCGATCGACTACGAGCGCGGACAGGCGATGTGGCTCTCCTATCGGGACTGTGCGAGGATTCACGCCTGTGCGCTGGAGGCGGAGTACGACTACGAGATCGTCTACGGGATCTCCGATAACGACCGGAAGTACTACTCCCTGGAACGGGCCAAAGAGGTGCTCGGCTACGAACCGCTGGACAACTCGGCGGAGTGGGACGGCGACGAGAAGATCGTTTGAGGCGGTCACTGTGAGAACCGTCCCTGCAGCAGCCGTCGACCGAGCCACTGTCACACCACGCAGGCTTTATGAGACCGCTGACTGAACCCCGCAAACGGTGACCGATCGCAGGTGAGCTATTTCAGGAAACTCAGAGACGATTTCGGGACGCTGTGGAGCGGCGGCCGGGGGGCGGCGCTTTTCGCCGTCTCCGCCGGCTGGTTCCTCTCGCTCGGCGTCCGGATGGTCTACCCGGCGCTTTTGCCCTCGCTGCGGGACGCCTACGGAATGAGTCTCACGCTGGGCGGCTTGCTCATCACGGTGCTTTGGGTCGCCTACGCGATCGGCCAGCTCCCGGGCGGAATCCTCACCGATCGGCTCGGCGAGCGGGACGTGTTGATCGGGAGTACGGCGATCAGCGCCGTCCTGTTAACGTTTCTCGTCTTCGCCGACTCGGTGACGGTGCTTTTCGTCGCGACGGCGCTTTTCGGGCTCGGGACGGCGCTGTACGGTGTCGCCCGCTTTACCGCCGCCGCGGCGCTGTACCCCGACAACGACGGAACCGCGATCGGGGTGACGCTGGCCGCGGGACAGATCGGCAACTCCCTGTTGCCAGCCTCGGCGGGAGCGATCGCTGCCGCGACGGCCTGGCAGCTCGGCTTCGGGTTCACGATCCCGATCTTTCTCGTCGTGACCGCGCTGCTTTGGGTCGCGCTCCCGTCGGACCTCTCCGCCGGCGAGGGGGGTGTCGACACGTTCTCGGGGGAGCTACTCCGGGCCGTGATCTCGGAGATCCGTCGTTCGACAGTCGTGTTGACCGCGCTCGTGCTCACGCTCGGGTTCGGCGTGTGGCAGGCCTTCACGGGCTTTTATCCGACGTACCTGATCGAGCAGAAGGGGCTGTCGCCGACGGTCGCGGCCTCGCTTTTCGGGCTCTACTTCGCGCTCGGGATCGGAATCCAGCCCGCGACGGGGGCCGCCTACGACCGGTTCGGGATCCGCCGGACGCTCCCGGTGCTGTTCGTGGTCGTCGGGATCGCGCTGGCCGTGTTGCCGGGGCTCGAGGGCTTTTGGCCGCTCGTCGGGATTACGGTCGTGTTGAGCTTCATGCTCGGTAACATCGCCGTGCTGTTGCCGTATCTGACGGCGCAGCTCCCCGACGAGATACAGGGGACCTGTCTGGGGTTGATCCGGACGATCTATATGACAATCGGCGCGGCCAGTCCGTTCGTCTTCGGTGCGATCGCCGACCGGGGCTTTTTCGACGAGGCTTTCTGGCTTCTGGCCGCGGTGTTGGCGATCAATCTTCTCTTCGTGTTCCGGCTACCGGAACTCGAGTGACGGCCGCTACTCGAAGACCAGTATCGTCGCTTCGCCCGCCTCCAGGACGACGACCTCCTCGCCGGTTTCGGAACGCTGCTCTTCGACGATATCGAACATCTCCGCCTCGACGGTGACGGTCTCGCCGTCGATCTCGAACTCGACGTGGCCGGCGGTGTCGAGTGCCGCCCGCAGCTCGGCCGGGTCGGCTGATTCGAGCCGCCCGACGACCGCGCCCGCCCGATCGCGGAAGACGGGACCGAGTTCGCTGTGATCGATATCGACGCCAACGGGGACGAGATTCACGTTCGGCGATCCCTCCTCGACGTAGACCGGACCGTTGACCGTGTCGGCGAGATCGTAGGTGTCGAGCGGCCGTTCCGCCTCGAGATACACCTCGACTCGGTCGAGGTCGGCGTTGAGCGGTTTGCCCTCGTCGGATTTCCATCCCCGAACGGTCGCGGCGATCTGTGCGATGATCTCACCGCGGGCCGCGGCGTCGGCCTCGACGGCTGGGGGGTCGGGCCACGACGCCCCGTGGACGCTCCCCTCGGTCGGGAGGTGGCTCCAGGCCTCCTCGGTGATGAAGGGGGCAAACGGCGAAAGCATCTGCAGCGATGCGCTCAAAGCGGTGAAAAGGGCGTTCTCGGCGGCCCGTCGCTCGCCGGGGCGGCCCTCGTAGAGCCGACCCTTTATCAACTCGAGGTAGTCATCGGCCAGATCGTGCCAGACGAAGTCCCGGACGCGTCTGAGCGCGCTGTCGAAACGGTACTCGTCCATGTCGGCGGCGACGGCGTCGGCGACTTCGGCACATTCGGTGAGGAGCCAGGCGTCGACGTCCCGGTAGGCCGGATCGGCCGTCTCCGAGGCTGTCTCGTCGAGGTGCCCGGACGCGAACTTCGTGATGTTCCACAGCTTCGTCTGGAACCGGCCGGCGGAGGTGACCTCCTTCCACTGGAACTGGATGTCGGTGCCGGGCTGGCCGCCGAGCGCGATCGCCTGTCGGAACGCGTCGGCGGAGTGCTCTTCGACTACTTCCTCGGGCTGGACGAAGTTCCCGCGGGATTTCGACATCTTGTTGCCGTCGTTGCCGAAGACCATCCCGTTTATCAGCGCCTCTTCCCACGGGATCTCGTCGGTGACGGCGGCCGTCCGGAGGATCGTATAAAAGGCCCACGTCCGGATGATGTCGTGGCCCTGCTCGCGGAGTTGGACCGGCTCGAAGCTCTCTTCGGGCCAGCCGGCGACGTACATCGGCGAGATCGACGAGTCCATCCAGGTGTCCATCACGTCGGTCTCGCCCGTCCAGTCGTCGTTTTCACACTCCGGACACTCGCCGATCGCTGGATCCTCGGTCGTCGGATCGATCGGAACCTCGTCGGTCCCGGCGATCTCGACGTGACCGCAGTCGGCACACTCCCAGGCGGGGATCGGCGTCGCGAAGACGCGCTGTCTGGAGATCACCCAGTCCCACTCCATCCCCTCGGTCCACTCCTCTAAGCGGGTGTACATGTGATCCGGGAACCACTCGATCTCTTGGGCCGTCTCGAGGATCTCCGCCTGATCGACTTTCACGAACCACTGTTCCTTCGAGAGGATCTCGATCGGCGTATCACAGCGCCAACAGCAGCCGACGGACTGTTCGGTGTGTTCGTGATCGTTCAGCTGACCTGTCTCGTCGAGCGCCTCCGCGATTTCGGTCTTCGCCCCGTCGATCGAGAGCCCCTCGAACTCGCCGGCCAACTCGTTGAGGTGACCGTCCTCCGTGAAGACCGCCCGGAGATCGAGGTCGTGTTCGATCCACCAGTCGACGTCCTGTTTGTCGCCGAACGTACAGATCATCACCGCGCCGGTTCCGAACTCTCCGTCGACGTCGTCGTCGGCTATCAGCTCGACCTCCTGACCGAACAGCGGCACCTCGAAGGTGTCGCCGATCCGATCCTCGTATCGCTCGTCGTCGGGATCGACGGCCATCGAGACGCAGGCCGCGAGCAGTTCGGGCCGTGTCGTCGCGATCTCGATATCGTCGTTGTCGATCCCCTCGAAGGTGATGTAATACAGCGTCCCGTCGCGGTCTTCGGCTTCGACCTCGGCGTCGGCGATGGCGGTCTCACAGCGGGGACACCAGTTGACCGGGTGTTCGTCCTGATAGACGTACTCCGAGTCGGCCATCTCGACGAACGAACGCTGGGTTTCCCCCCAGTAGTCGTCGTCCATCGTCCGGTACTCGTGGTTCCAGTCCTGCGAAAAGCCGAGCGTCCGCATCGTCTCCTTCATCGCGCCGATCTGGGATTCGGTGTGTTCGATACACCACTCGCGGAACTGCTCGCGGGAGACGTCGGTTCTGTGGATCTCGCGGTTCTCCTCGACTTTCACCTCCGTCGGGAGCCCGTGACAGTCCCACCCCTGCGGGAAGAGGACGTCGTCGCCCTGCAGGCGGTGATATCGGGCTGCGTAGTCCATGTAACACCAGCCGAGAGCGTTCCCGATGTGCAGGTTGCCGGTCGGGTACGGCGGCGGGGTGTCGATGATGTAGTCGGGACGCTCGGGGTCGTCGTCGTAGCTGTAGACGTCGGAGTCGAGCCACTCCTCGCGCCATCGCTGTTCGACCTCGTCGGGATCGTAGCTGTCTGGAACTTCGCTCATGGTTGCGGTGATATCGCGTAGACCGGCCGGTAGTGAGCAAGGACGTGCGCGCGACGGAGAAGGCGCGCGGTCAGAACCCGCATGCTACAGACCGGATCGCGCTCATATACGTTGGCTCGACCGTTCCGGGTAAAAAGCTTCGCTTACGGCGCTTCGTCTTCGACGGACGGTACGTACAGGGTTCGTCGGTTGTAGGCTCGTATCTCCTCGCGGACGTCGTCCAGCCACTCCGTGTCTTCGGCCGTCGCATACCGGAAGAAGGCCCCGGCAAACACCGTATGGAGCATCCCGGCCGCCCGTTCGGGATCGACCTCGTGGAAGACGCCCTGTTCGATTCCCGCCTCGATGATCGTCTCGATCCGTTCCTGGAGGAACCGGTCGCTCCGGGTGAAATACTCCCGGTAGTCCGGGTTGTGTGGAGCCTGTCCGCGCAGTTCGACGAGCGCTCGAACGAACTGTTGGGCCTCCGACGGTGCGTCGACGAGCAACAGCCGATCACAGAACCGCTCCATCGCTTCCCGGGGGTCCGACGGGGGATCACAACCGGCGTCGGTGCGGTAGTTCTCGAGCATGAACTCCAGACACGCCAAGAGGAGATCGTCCTTACCGTCGTAGTGGTGATAGACGAGCGAGACGCTCTTTTCGAACTCCTCGCCGATCCGCTCCATGGTCAACTCGGCGTACCCGTGCGTACACAGCGCCCGATAGGCGGCCGCGAGTATTTCCTCGCGGGTCGATTCGGGGTCCTCAAAGACGTCCATCGTAGACACCTCCGTGGAGCAGCCTCAAGACGCTCCCGAAGTCGGAAGCGGCCGGAGCGTCCGGGGCGGGAAGCACTGGGGAAGACATACCGACCCTAACGGACGCACCGCGTTAACCGTTTTGAATAAACGTTCAATCAAAATGCTTATACGCCAGCCACGGCTCTATCGGGACGATGAATTGGTCCGCGTTTCCCGCTGACGTATCGGCCCTCCGCCCTGCGATCCGGTCGGGACACTCCCTCCATTTCGAACGGTACGCCGCGATCAAAGGACGATAGATGATCGCGGTGTCGACCGTTCGACGCCGCACAGTCGCCCTCGTCGCCGTCTGTGTCGTCCTGCTCGTCGTCGGAACGGCGATCGCCCTCGTCGCCGGCCCGGCGGCCGGACAGAACAATCAGGGCGAACCGAATCTGGACGTCTATCTGCCCGATAACGAGGTCGCACCCGGAACCGAGACGACGTTCGATGTCCGTGTACAGAACGATGCGCACGTCCGGGTCGGGACCGGTACCCAGACGCTCACGACCGCCCGAGCGGTCAGCGTCGAGATCACCGACGAGGGGCCGTTCGACGTCCGAACCGGCCGGAGTCCGATCGGGCAGATCCCCGACGGCGACGTCAGGGACGCCAGTTTCGGTGTGACAGTCCCGGAGGGCATCGAGCCCGGCACCTACGAGATCGACGTTCGGGTCAGATACTCGGTGACCAACCGGGAAACGGCGAGCGGCGACCAGCGCCTGACCCGGAGCACGCGGGAGACCTTCGAGGTGACCGTCACCGACGACGCGATCTTCGCCGTCGGCAACGTGACGACGGACGTCCAGCCCGGGACCACGGGCGAGGCCGAGATCGAACTCGAGAACGTCGGTTCGGCGACGGCCTACGCGACGACGGCGACGATCACGGGCGGCGGTGGGGTGACGATCGACGACGGAAGCGCCGAAGAGTTCCTCGGCGACTTCGAGCCCGGAACGAGCCGGACCGTCGCGGTCGATGCGGCGGTCGCCGAATCGGTGGTCGGCGGTGACAAACCGATCGAGGCGGTGTTCGAATACCGCGACGAGAACGGGATCGAGCGGAGCGAGCCCAGAACCGCGACCGGGAGCCTCTCCCCGGTCGGCGCCCAGTCGTTCTCGATCACGTCGCTCGATGACACGCTCTCGGTCGGCTACGACGGGCGGATCACGGGGGAGATCAGAAACGACGGTCCGACGGGGATCTCCGACGGCGTGTTGACGATCGAACCGAGAAGCGACTCGCTGATCGTCGAGGAAGGCCGGGTAGCGTTACCGGAGCTTTCGGCCGGTGAGACGGCCGAGTTCGAGTTCCCGACGGAGGTGAGCGGGCAGTCCGATCCCGGCCCCAGACAGGTGAGGTTCACCGTCGAGTACGCCAACGACGGCCGGACGACGGCGACCGTCGGTCCGGTCTCCGAGCGGGTCGTCGTCGACCCCCAGCGGGAGGCGTTCACGATCGGCGGTGACGACGTCCAGGTGCGGCAGGGTTCGACGGCGGAGCTGTCGCTTTCGATCACCAACGAGCGACCCGAAACGCTCCGGAACATCAACGCGAAGCTCTATGCGGACAGCCCGCTGTCGACCTCGAGCGACGAGGCGTTCGTGAACGAACTCGCGCCCGGCGAGACGGCCGAGATCAGGTTCGACATCACGGCCGACGGGAGCGCAATGGCGAAGACACACCGCGTCGAACTCGACTTCCAGTACGACACCGAGCGCGGCGAGACGGTGCTCTCTCGGACGTATCAACACCAGATCGAGATCGGCGAACGGGTCGACGACGGCGACGACGGACCGCCGTTGCTCCTCGTCGGTGCGGCACTGGCCGCGATCGCCGTCATCGCCGCCGGGCTCTGGTGGCGGCGGCGAGGCTGATCGATGTCCGGACCGAGCGACGGGAAGCGATCCGATCCGTTCACGAGGCGGATCAACCCGCTGATAACGAACCGACCCTGGACGGTCATGTTCGTCTTTCTGGCGGTGACGGTGCTTTTCGTCGGCGGGCTGGGTGCTGGCGGCGACCAGCAGGCCGGGACCGACCAGTTCACGGACGATCTCGAGGAATCGCAAGCCCTCGAGGACATGCAGGAGAACTTCGGCGGCGCCCGGACGAGCGGCGGCTCCAGTGCGAACCTCTTTTTAGAGGAGTCGAACGTCCTCTCGAAGCCGAGCCTCCTGCGGATGATCGAAGCCCAGTACCGCCTCGAGAACCACGACACCCTCCGGGTCACCTCGACGACGAGTCCGGCGTCGCTCGCAGCCAGCCAGCTCGATCCGGCGGCGGAGACTCCAGAGGAACAGCGTCGAGCGCTGCGAGGGGCCTCCGAGCGACGGATCCGGCTCGCGCTCGCCGACGCCGATCGGACCGCCAGGCTCCCCGTCAGCACGGATTACAACCCGGCCGACGGCTCGGCGTCGGTCGCCCAACTCGCGGTCAGCTACGACACGCCGCCGCTTGCCGACACCGCGGACCGAGCCGGCCTCCAGTTTCGGACGGTCGACGTCGTGGGCGGGATCGACGGGTACGAACCCGGCGAGAACGTCGTCGTCTTCGGCGACGCGATCATCAATCAGGAGGTCAATCAGCTGCTCACCGACACCGCGATCCTCGTGTTCCCCGCGGCGTTGCTCCTCATCACCTTTTTCCTCGTCGTCGCCTACCGGGATCCGATCGACCTCGGGTTGGGCGTCGCCGCCCTCGTGATGACCCTCGTGTGGACGTTCGGGTTCATGGGATACGCCGGGATCCCGTTCTCGGATTCGCTCATCACCGTCTTCCCGCTGCTTTTGGCCGTCGGCATCGACTTCGGGATCCACATCATCAACCGGTATCGCGAGGAGCGGCTGACGGGGGTCAGTATCGGCGCGGCGATGGACGTCACCGCGGCACAGCTCTCGACGGCCTTTCTCATCGTCACGATCACGACCGTCATCAGCTTCATGGCGAACCTGACGAGTACGCTGGGTCAGCTTCAGGACTTCGGGATCGTCGCCGCGGTCGGCATGGTGTTTACGTTCTTTATTTTCGGCATCTTCCTCCCCGCCGGGAAGGTCGCTTTCGACGGGCTTCGGGAGGGAACTCGGTTCCCGGAGTTCGGATCGAAGCCGCTCGGTCGGGACGGCTCGGTGCTCGGCACCGTCCTCCAAGTCGGGACGGTCGCCGCCCGGGTCGCCCCGGCGGTCGTGTTGGTCTCGGCGCTGGCGATCGGCGCCGCGGGGGGTGCCTACGGAACCGGCGTCGACACCGAGTTCTCACAGGAGGCCTTTTTCCCCGACGAAGAGCGAGTCGAGCAGCTACAGGCGCTCCCCGAACCGTTCGCGCCCTCCGAGTACACGTTCATGGCCGTCCTTCGGTATCTCGAGGAGGACTTCGAACAGAGGTTCGTCGGGAGCGTTACGCTGTATATAGAGGATCGGAACGTTCGTTCCGATATCGCCTTAGCGGACATCGATCGGGCGCTCGACGATCCGCCGGAGGCGTTCGAAAGCGAAGACCGTCGCGCCGACGCGACGAGCATCGTCGGCGTCATGGAGTCACAGGCCGAGGCCGATCCGGAGTTCGCCCGAACCGTCCGTCGGTACGATTCGACCGGCGACGGGATTCCCGATCGAAACGTCGACACGGTCTACGAGGAGCTTTTGGCCTCCTCGGCGGGTGACCGGGCTCGGAACTCGCTAACTGACGACCGCAGTGCGACCCGAATCGAGTACCAACTCGATGTGGACGCCGATCAGACCGACGCGACGCTCGCGGCAAGAGAGGTCGCCGACGGGATGCGTCTGGACGCGGTCCCGACCGGGAGTCTTGTCGTCAACCAAGTCGTCATCGATCGGATCACTGAATCGGCGATCAACAGCCTCGTCGTCGCCTTCCTGCTCACGGCGACGTTCCTGATGGTCTCGTACTGGTGGCTCGAGGGACGGGCCGTCTACGGACTCATCAACCTCGTTCCGGTGTTGATCACCGTCGGTGCGCTCGCGGGGTCGATGCGGTACTTCGGCGTCCCGCTGACGCCGTTCAACGCGCCGATACTGTCGGTTTCGATCGGGCTCGGGGTCGATTACACCGTCCATTACATGCATCGGTTCGTCGACGAGTACGAGGCGGGCAAAGGGCTCCACGAGGCGCTCCGGATAACCGCCCAGGGGACCGGCGGGGCGTTGACCGGCAGCATGTTGACCACGGTCTGTGGGCTCGGCGTGCTGTATATCGCGGTCATCCCGTTGATCGCGGAGTTCGGGCTGTTGTTGGCACTGGGCGTTCTCTATGCGTATCTCGCGTCCGTGCTCGTGTTGCCCTCGGTGATCGTCGTCTGGTTCGCCGTCGAGACGCGAGTCGCGCCGCTCGTCCGTCCGCTGGTTCGGGCCGGATGAGGTCGCTCCCTTCAGGGAGTCACTCGGCGTGTCGTATCACCCAAAGCGAAAGCGGGAGGCTCGCGGCGACGAGACCGTATACCCCGCCCATGAGCGGATCGACGCCGAACTCGGGAGCGAGCAGATATCCGACGGCGAAGCCGACCGGATCCAGCGTCACTGCGAGGATCAGGATCTGTCGTTCGAACGGTTTCGACTCGAGCCACTCGAGGAATGCGCGTATCATGGAGGGCCTCGGCCGTGATGGCTCGGCGATCGTATTTGCTTTTTCGGGACCGGCCTCCGGACGAGACCGGCAGGAGAGTTGACTCCACCCACTATATTACTCCATTTTAAATGGCTGTATACTGGTGAGATATGCGTTTGGTGTTTCGAAAGAAACGTTCGGGTATGAGCTACGAGGTCGAGAAACCCACTACGCCGTCCATAGAACTGACAGTGACGAAAAGCGACGTACTCGAGTTGCTCGCCGACGACGACACGCGAGCGCTGTTTCACCGATCGGGAACGCCGAAAACGATTCCCGAACTGGCGAGCGAGTGTGAACTTCCGCGTTCGACCGCCTATCGAAAAGCCAAGCGATTGATCGAGGCGGATCTCTTGGTCCCGACGACGGGGGCGGCAAGCGACACCGGCACCGCGACCGAGTACCGACGAACGGTCGAGGGGATCGAGATCGGGATCGAGAACACGACGACGGTCGAGTTCCGCTGAGACAACGGGACCGAGCGGATCCGCCCGCCCGCGAAATATCTCAGGACATGCCTTCGGACTCGTCCAGCCGTACCGCGTCCGTGTCTCACTCAGTGGGACCTGTAGCCCGCCGATTTGTATACACAGCCCGTACGTCCAAACAGACGACCACATGTCCCACTCCGAATCGAGCTCCCGAGGCATCTATCTCCGCGTTCAACTCGCCGTGACGCCGGCTCCGGAAGCCGGCTGTGCGGTGTTGGGATCGGGCGAACGGGGGACGGTCACGATGCACGAGACGCTTCGTCCGGGCGAGGCCTGTGACGACAGCCAGTGTAAAGCCGAAGCGACCGCCGACAGCGCCTCCAATCCGCGCTTGCTGGAGGGGAACGTGACGGATCACTGCGTCTGTCCGGTCTTCAGCGAACACGACTGTCTCGCCTCGATCGAGGGGTTCGAGGGGAGAACGCTGTCGATCACCGTCGCCGTCCCGGATCGCGAGGAGCTCTCGGCAGTGGTCGCCGCGCTCCGCGAACGCGCGGCGACGGTCCGACTGAAGCGTATCGCCAGTTCAGCGGTCGATACAGGCCGGCGGATGCTCGAGTTGGACGCGGACGGCGTCACCGAAAAACAGCGTGAAGCGGTCCGGGCGGCCGTTCGAAGCGGGTATTACGAGACGCCGAGGGAGGCGGATCTCTCGGATCTGGCCGATCACCTCGATGTCTCACGATCGGCCGTCTCACAGCGACTCACCGCGGTGGAGTCGAAGCTCGTCGAGGAGCTGTTTCGGGCTGACGTCACCGGCGGGGAACCGAGCGAATCGGCGGCCGGCGATTGAACGGTCGGGACGGCGCAGGTATCGCAGGGAAATAACGAACATCGACGATGGGCCGGCGGGGACCGCCCGGTTTAAATCGGACCATATTCAAGCGAAGGTGTCGAAGGGCGTGGGGGCGAACGTCCTGACGATGGGCCCGAAGACACGGAAAGCGAGGACGGATAGACCGCCAAAACCGGACGACCGAAACCGGTGTGTCGCGGCGACGAAGCAGGGCGACCGGTGTTCGAACTGGAGGATTCCGTCGCTGGACGTCTGTGTCAAACACTACGGTTCCCGAGAGGACGAGGAGGGTACAGCGAAAACGTCGTGTGAACTGGATCAAACGCGTCTGGAGAGCTGATCGCGGACCCGACGACGGTGGTTCACGCGGAGTCGTTCGACGTGCGCGATCGAAGAGAGGACAGGATAGGACGTCTCGAGGTCCACATAGAGGTACTCGAGGAGCGGCCGGTGCTCGAGTCCGGCGGTTCCGGCGTGGCCGGTGGTTCCGTGTACGAGCGTCTGTCGGTCGGTTGCGAGCCGATCGAGCCGCTCTCGGAGCGTTCCGAGGCGGTCGTGGCGGGCGTACAGTTCCTCGAACCCGAGTGCCAGGAGGTGATGGTCGCGGACGCCCGACAGTCGATCGTGTATCGGGTGGATCCTATCGATCGCGCTTCGGAGCGATTCGGCCTCCCGATCGAGCGCTCGCAGCATCGCTTCCGTTTCCTCCCGTCGTTTCCGCGTCACCGATCGGATCGCCGTTTTCAGTTCCGGAGTGAAGCGCCCGCCGGTATCCGGAGCCAATCGCGCGGTGACGGTGTCTCCGAGTTCGGACCGAAGAGTGGCGACGAACGGTTCCGGGTCGGAGAGATCCTCGACACTACAGGGGCGGACGGTTTCGGCGAACCGTTCCCGGACGCGTCGCCATCCGACGATCCGATCGATCGACCGGATCGAACGCGGACGTAACCGCCGTCGTACCCCCGGTCGCGCCGGCGGCCGTCGTCGTGTTTCGGTCGATCGGTTGTATCTCGCGAACGGCCCGTGCGAACTGATCGAACGCGGTTCGTTTCTCCTCGACGTGTGCCCGCTCCGTCTCGACGCGGTCGAGCGATCGCTTTAACTGCCGAAGCGCTGTGTTCGGAGGGGCTATCGTGGAGGGATGTTCCGCCGTACCGCGGGCGGTGGACTGCGGCGACCGATCCATCATTTAGGTGTGCCTAAAAGTCGGAGGGTTTAAGTATTTTAGGCTGCCCTAAACCAGTATGATGGACGAAAACACCGAAGCGAACGAGGAGGAAAGAACCGTCCGACGTCGACCGTTTCTCGCGACCACGGGGGCTGCAGCGGCCGCCGCAGTCGGGCTCGCCGGCTGTACCGGAAACGGGGAGAACGGGAACGGCAACGGCAATGGAAACGGCAACGGCAACGGCAACGGCAACGGCGACGATGACAATGACCACGACCACGGACCCGACTCCGTCGCCGACGCCGATCCGCTCGGACAGCCAGTCAGTCCTGATGGCGTCTCCTGGGACGATCTGGGCGATCTCGAAGGGGAGCTCACGATCTACTCCGGACGGACGCCGGACCAGATCGACCTCGTCTTCGAGCAGCTGGAAGACCGGTACGACGGGCTGACGATCAACCGCGACTACGACGACAACGACGCGCAGGTCAACAGCCTTATTCAGGAGGGCGAGGCGACCCCCGCGGACATCTTCTACTCGCAGGACCCCGGCGCGCTCAATGCGGTCTCCGACGAGGGACTCACCCAGGCGCTCCCCTCGGATGTTGTCGACACCGTTCCGGGGAGCTACCGGGCCCCCGACGGACTCTGGAGTGGCGTCAGCGGCCGCGTTCGTTCGGTCTTCTACAACAGCGACCGACTCGACGAGACGCCGTTCGACAGCTGGGACGAGCTGCCGACGGACATCTTCTCGTACGCCGAGGACGAGCGATTCGACGGCATCGTCTCCACCCGCCCGAACTCCGGGACGTTCCGCGGGTTCATCCAGGCGATGGTTCAGCTCCACGGCGAAGACGAAACCCGCGGGTGGGTGCATGACTTCATGGACCACGATCCGACGCTGTTCGGAAGCGGTAGCGCCCAGGCGGTGGAGGTCAACCGCGGCGGTGACGACGATCCGATCATCGGCCTCGGCAACAGCTACTACGCGGCCCGCATCCTCAACGAGGATCCCGACGCACCGATCCGTCTGACGTTCACCGACGGCGATGCCGGTGCACTGTTCAGTGTTGCGGGCATCGCTGTCACGGGCAACGTTGACGACCCACAGCTCGTCGCCGAGTTCGCCCGCCACATGGTTGCCATCGAGGGCCAGGAGTTCATGATGGACGACAACGGCGAGTTCCCGGTCGTCGAGGGCGTCCCGTACGTCGGCGAACTGCCCGGCCCCGACGAGCTCAACTCGCCGGAGTTCGACCTGACGCAGTTCGATATGGAGCTTCAGGCGGCAAACGACCTCCTCGAAGAGGAAGGTATGATGCCGCTTTAATTGGAACTCCGCTTCTCGATACTGCTTTCCCGCCTGCGGTGACCGTCGGGCTGTTCACATCCGATTTCCGATCGCGGCAGTTCGTCTCGTCCGCCGGTTTCGCGCTGACGGCCGTTTCAAAAGGGTCAAACAGCGTGCCTTCGTACCGACGGACCGTACCACCAACCAATAGTTGAGTCATGGGATTTATCGCTGCACTTGCCGGCTCCCAGCCGGTCGAAACGATCCGAACGCGCGCACGGGAACTTGACCCGTGGATGGGCGCCATCGCCGTCGTCAGCGCCGTCTTCGCGTTTCTCATCATCTCCCCGATGTTCTGGTTGGTCTGGCAGGCCTCCACCGTCGAGTTGGAACGTGCGATCCGCCTGATGTTCTCGTCGACCACGGCGCGGATCACGCTCAACAGCCTGGTTCTCATGGGGGCGGTGACGCTTTTCTCGATTCTCATCGGCGTTCCGCTGGCGCTTTTGACAACGCAGACCGACCTGCCGTACCCCCGGTTTTGGACGGTCGTCGCCGCCCTGCCGCTCGTGATCCCGAGCTACATCGGCGCGCTTGCCTTCGCCTCGATGTTCGGGTCCGGAGGCGAGATCGACGCCTTTCTCGGGATGACGATCCCCCGTATCGACGGGCTGTCGGGTGCGATATTCATCATCACGCTGTACACCTACCCGTATGTCTTCTTGACGACCCGGGCGTCGCTGATCTCGATGGACAGTTCGCTCGTCGACGCCGCCCGGACGCTGAACCACGGTCCGCTCCGGTCGTTCCAGCGCGTTACGTTTCCAATCATCCGTCCCGGGATCGCCGCCGGCGCCCTTCTCGCCGCGCTGTACGCCGTCTCCGATTTCGGTACACCGGTGTTCATGCGAGCGAGCGTGTTCACGAGCCGCATCTACGACGAGTTCGGCAGCTTTTCCGTCGATTACGCCGCGCTGCTCGCGCTGCAACTCGTCGCGATCGTCGCCGTCATCCTCGTCATCGAGGCAGGGATCGGACGGGACGAGGACACGAGCGGCGGCGGAAAAGACGGGGCGACGATCCGACTCGGCTACTGGAAATGGCCCGCGATGGGCTCGATCGCGACGATCGGGATTCTCACCCTCGTCGTCCCGGTGGCGATCTTCGGCATCTGGCTTTTCCGCAGCCAGGGCAGACGGATCCCCGCACTGGAGTTTCAGCCGGTATTTGCGCTCAACTCGATGTATCTCGCGGGTCTTGCCGCGCTCGTCGCGTGTGTCTTCGCACTGCCTGTCGCGTACTACTCCGGCAGGACGAACTCCTTCGTCGCCCGCGTGCTGGAACGGGCGACCTACATCGGCTTCGCCGTCCCCGGCGTCGTGATCGGACTCGCGTTGGTGTTTCTCGGAACCCGAACGCTACCATCGCTGTACCGAGAGGGGATCTGGCTGCTCGTGTTCGGCTACGTCGTCAGGTTCCTTCCACAGGCGGTCGGCACGATCCGTTCGTCGGTCCTGCAGGTCGACGAGGAAATGCTCGAGGCTGCCCGCACACTGAACGTCGGACGCGTTGAAACGTTCCGGCGTGTCACGTTACCGTTAATCGCACCCGGGATGGTTGCTGGCGCCGTCCTCGTCTTCCTGACGACGATGAAGGAACTGCCGATGACGCTTATGGTCGCGCCGATCGGGATGGATACGCTCGTGATCAAGGTCTGGCAGGCACACGACGCGTTTGCGTATCGGTACGCCGCGATCCCTGCCCTTCTGCTTATTCTCATCTCAGGCGTGACGATGATCGTCCTCCTCCGACAGGAGGGCTCGAAAATCAGTTGAGACCGATCGACGGGTCACTCGTCCCGTTCGCAGATCTCGAGGAAGTTCTCGAAGACCGCCTCGCCCTCCTCGGTGTGTGCGACCTCGGGGTGCCACTGGACGCCGTAGAGATCCCGGTCGGTGTCGCTCATCGCCTCGACGTCGCAGATGTCGCTTTTGGCCGTCCGGACGAACCCCTCCGGAACCGTCTTGACCTCGTCGGCGTGGCTGGCCCACACCCGCGTGTCGGGGGCGAGCGAACCGACGAGCGGGTCGGCTTCGTCCTCGATGTCGACGGTCACGTCGGCGTAGCCGCCGTAGTCGCCGGAGCCGACCTCGCCGTCGAGTTCGACGGCGATGAGCTGCATCCCGAGGCAGATCCCGAGGACGGGAACGTCGAGATCGAGGTATTCCGGTGCGCGGCCGATCCGGTCCATGTCGGGCCCCCCGGAGAGGACGATCCCGTCGGCGTCGACCGATTCAGGCGGCGTGTCGTTGTCGATGATATCGGTGTCGATGCCGAGATCCCGCAACGCCCGCTGCTCGAGGTGGGTGAACTGTCCGTGGAGATCTATCACGACGATTCGAGTCATTGGATACCCGTATCGGGTCCGGGGCTAAAAAGGGTCTGAAACGGACGGCGACGGCGGATCCGAAGTGTGCGATCACCGGTCCTCGATTCGAACGGTATCGCCGACCGAGACGTCCGCCGCCGCTCCGGCCGGGAGTTCGATCACCGTGTCGGCCCCGGCCCGCCCGTATCCGGTCCACGCTGACAGCCGCTTTTTCGCCCGCACACGGTCTTCGACGAGCCAGATCGCGTCGATATCGAACGGGACGAAGACCATATGGAGGCCCCGTTTCGAGACGCCCGAAAAGCGGAAAACCAGGGCGTACCCGTCGGCGATCGAACGGCGGAACATCAGTCCGAGCCCCTGTGAGACGATCCCGTCGGCGAGTTCGACGTCGCTCGCGAGCGTCCGGTCGGCTTCGTCGGTTTCGTGGACGACGCGCACACGCTCTCTGTGAGTGGACGGAACAAAAATCATCCCCTGCCCGAGCGTTAAGGTGTCACGACGTACAACGGGCGGTATGGAGAAGACGCCACGGGGGACGTCGGTCGGCGTCGAGGACCCCTACGCCGTCGTCGAGCGATGCGATCACCTCACCGACGACGGCCGATGTCGGTACGCCGCCGAACACGGCCGACACGATCCGGAGTTCGCCCGAAAGCGCCACGCGGACGACCTCCGCTGTCCCGCGGCCGATCCGGACGGCGAGTGGAGTTGGGCCGACTGTCCGCATTTCCGCGACAGACAGCGATCGGCGGTCTGTCGGCGTTGCGGCCTCGAAGAGAGACGGCTCGCGAACGAGGACACGCGACCGCTGCTCGAGGAGCACCACCTCGAGTACGCCGACGACGGACGGAAGGAACTGCCCCACGAGATCACGGTCTCGCTCTGTCGGTGGTGTCACGCGAAAGTTCACGGATCGTGGGCCCGGATCGACGACGACGTCCGCCCCGACCCGGACGCGTTGGCGACGGCGGAGGGACGACGCTCCAAAGAGCGGGCGGAGTTCGAGTTCGAATCCGCCGGCGACCGGTACGACGAACACTAATATGTTTGACCTCGTCGAAGTATTTTAACAAGATATACTACTTCGTTCGTTTTTTGAACGATGTTCGATGACAAAACGGAGAGATTATGCGATACATTTCACGATACGTTCGAAAGAGTATTTAACGAGCAACGCCTCGGTTGATGTATGAGAGAGGACCGTCACGACGGTGCGATGGGGAACGAGGACGGACGGGTGCAGGGTGCGTACGACTACTGTGACGGCGAGTCAGCGTTCATCATCGCTGACGTGACGACGGACGACGCGTGGGTCGCGATACAGCGGGGAAAGGCGGCATCGGTCGAGGCTTATCGGTAGCTACTGGAGATCGAAGGCGTCCGGCGGCCGACCGGCCTCCTCCAGGACGGCGTCGTCGACGAGGATCGGACACTCGACTCTGAGCGCCAGCGCGATCGCGTCGCTCGGGCGGGCGTCGAAGGTGACGGCCGATCGCTCGCCGTTGTCGTACCGTTCGGCGTCGATCTTCGCCAGGAAGGTGTTCTCCGAGAGCCCGTCGATGCGGACCCGATCGATCGCGCCGCCGAACTCGGTGAGCATCTCGACGAACAGATCGTGGGTCAGCGGGCGGTCAAACGGTTCTCCCTCCATCGCGTGCGAGATCGATTTCGCCTGGTCGGCGCTGATGAAGATCGGGATGGCCCGATCGTCGGCGGTGAGAACGACGGCTGGCGTCCCCTCCTCGCCGTCGACGCTGATCCCGAGGCCGTGGATCGTCGCCTCGTGTGCCATTGTTTATCAATCAGAGGAGTACGAGGAAAGCTTTTCGCATCGAAAGCCGACGGTCCGGTATGGGTGATCGGTACGTCGTCGCGGTGAAACCGTCCGCGCGCCGGGTGAGCCGGGCGGTCGGCGCCTGGATCGTCACCGAGGGCCGCCACCGGGGGTTCGATTCGAAGGCGCTCGCCCGCGAGTGGGCCCGGACCGCGAGTCCACAGGGATACACGCTGTGGATTCAGGACGCCCACCCGCGCGACGAGGGACCGGCGGACGGATACCTGTTGGCCCGTCGAAGCCGCATGCGGGGCACCGAGGAGGAGCTTCCCGGCGAACAGGTCGGGTTCGCCGAGCTGTAGAGCGAGACGGCACGGTGATCGCCCCGAACGTTTACTCCACCCCGACGCGAGTCGATCGTATGGAGGCGATCGGAACCGGCCTCGCGGCGATCGAGACGGACGGCCACCGGGCGGATATCTACCTCAGTCGGCCCGAGAAGCGAAACGCCGTGACGATGGAGCTGGCAAGCGATCTGACGGCCGCCTTCGAGCGGATCGACGACGCCGAAGATATCAGAGCGATCACGCTTCTGGGGGAGGGTCCCGTCTTCTGTGCCGGGATGGATCTGGAGACCATGCGCGATCGCGCCAGGCCAGATTCGTCGGTCGAGTGGGCGCGTTTCCCGGAGCTTTTGGAGACGATCGAGACGGTCCGACAACCCGTCGTCGCCGGCATCAAGCGGGCCGCCCCCGCGGGGGCCTTCGAGCTGACGCTCGTCTGCGACTTTCGGGTACTCGGCGCCGACGCTTCCTACGGCGTCATCGAGGTCAAGCTCGGCACCTTTCCCCACGCCGGCGGGACACAGCGGCTGCCGCGGCTCGTCGGACTCTCGAAGGCGAAGGAGATCGTCCTGACCGGCGAGTACGTTCCGCCCGAGGAGGCACTGGAGTGTGGGCTCGTTCACGAGCTCTGTGAGCCCGGAGCGGTCGACGAGCGGGCCAAGGCGTTCGCCGACGACCTCTGTGAGAACGCCCCCCTCGGGATGGAGCGCGCGAAGCGATCGCTCAACGCCGCCTTCGAGACACCCAAAGCGCAGGGGTTGGCGTTCGAGGAGTCGCTTGGCCGCGGGCTCGACGACACGCACGACTACCGGGAAGGGATCGAAGCGAGACTCGAAGGCCGGGAACCGGAGTTCAAGGGACGATGACCGAGAGCGGAGTGAGGGCGGACGACGACCGTGTGCTGTCAGTGGCGCGTCGCCGCTAGTATTAAGTGACCCACATCCGACGGGGAGAGTACTTTCGCTCGAATGAACGAGAACGATCGATCGATCCTCTCGATCACGATGTTGGGACACGGGATGGTCCACACCTACGAGCTGGCGATCCCCATATTCATCACCGTCTGGATCGTCGAACTCGGAGTCGGCTCGGCGACGCTGGGGATCGCCGTCGCAGTCGGCTATGCGCTCTACGGTATCGGATCGGTGCCGAGCGGCGTCGGGACGGACGCCTACGGATCGAAGCGGCTGCTCGTCGTCTGTCTGCTCGGCATGGGTGCGTCGTTTCTGTCGCTCGCCTTCGCCGGAGGGCTCCTCGGTCTGACGCTTTCGCTGGCGCTTTGGGGACTGGCCGCGAGCATCTATCATCCGGCCGGCCTCCGTCTCATCAGTACGGGCGTCACCCAGCGGGGGAGAGGGTTCGGGTATCACGGCATCGCCGGCAACTTCGGGATCGCGCTCGGGCCGCTGGTGGCCGCCACGCTGTTGATCGTCTTCGAGTGGCAACTCGTCGCGGCGGCGATGGCGATCCCGGCGCTTCTCGCCGCGGTCTATACGAGCTACGTCTCGGTCGACGAACTCGCCGCGGTCGACGATATGCGGACCGGATCGGCGACCGACGGCGGCGATCCCGAACCGGACGCGGCCCTCGGCGGGACGCCCTCACTCCGGAACGTCCTCGGCGACACCCGGACGATCTTCGCCGGCGGGTTCCTCATCGCCTTCCCGATGTTGATCCTTGAGGGGTTCTTTTATCGGGGCGTGTTGACGTTCCTGCCGAACATGCTGGCGAGCTACGAGAGTCTCGCGCCCGTAACCGTCTTCGGGGAGCGTGTCGACCCCTCCGGCTACGTCTTCGTCGGACTGTTGGTCGTCGGGATGGCCGGCCAGTACGTCGGCGGGAGACTGAGCGACGCGATGCCGCCCGAAAAGGCCGTCATCGGGGCGTTCTTCTCTCTGGCCGTCATCAGCGTCCTGTTCGTCCCCGCGGCCAACAGCGGTCTCCTCGCGCTGTTGCTCGTGACCGGATTGTTGGGGTTCGTCCTCTTCGGAGAACAGCCGCTGTTGCAGGCGGTCGTCGCCGACTACTCGGGATCCGACGTCCGGGGACTCTCCTACGGATATATGTTCCTCGGCGTCTTCGGGATCGGCGCGCTCGGGGCGGCTTTCAGCGGCGCCGTCCTCGCCTACACGACCCAGCAGGCCCTGTTTCTCCTGCTCGCGATCGTTCCCCTCACGGGATCGCTCATCGCCACGGTGCTTTGGCGCTCGAGCGCGCGGCGTTGAACGCGGCTCAGAGCGCGCTCTCGATCGAGGCGGCAACCTCGCGCGCGCGCTCAGCGAGGGGTTCGGGGACCGATCCGACCGTGACCGCCTCGTCGAGTTCGTCGTCGTCGACCCGCCGGACCTCGCCGTCGGCCGTCTTGACGACGTCAACGTGGAGGTCGACGTACCGGACGGCGTCGGGGAATATCTCGACCGGCGTACAGACGTTGACGTAGGTCCCGCGGTGGGTCCCGTCCTCGCCTTTATAAACCGTCGCGTACCACCAGCGGCCCTCGACGAACGTCGTCGTTGCGATATCGCCCGCGACCCGCTCGGTGTCCAAGGCGTCGTAGCTGCCGCCGCCGGACATCTCGCGTTCGAGCGTGAGAGCGCCCTCGGCATCGATCGCCGTCACGTCCCCTCGGCCGAGGGTGATGGTCCGACCGGCTGGCTTACCGTGTTCGATCGCGACCCGATCGCCCTCGTGGGGTCCGAACTGTCGAGTCACGACGTCGAAGGGGAACTCCCCGGTCGGCTCACAGAGCGCCTCGACGAAATCGACGGCCGCGCTCGCGGCCTCGGTCGCCGCCTTCGTCCGGTGGTGGCCGACCATCGTCGTCTCGACCTGTCGTCGGTGCCCGTCGAGTTCGAATCGGCTCTCGCGGCCGAACCAGAGCCACGATCCCGAACGCGGCGAGACGATCCGTCCGGGCTCGTCGCCGTCGGCTTCGGCGATCGCCGACATGATGGTTTCGGCCCGGTCGTTGGCCCGCTGAAGCGCCTCCGTCATCGAGTCGAGGGATGCGTCCTCGGCCGCTCGGGACCAGCGTGGCGCCCAGCCCTCGGGCGGATCGACCGGGAGAATGTCGGCCATGCGGGCCGTCTCGCTCGCCGATCTGTTCGCGCCGTATCGGAGTTCGACGAGCCCACCGGGGACGCGGAGGTCGGTCGCGAGCGACGGCCGACGGCCGCTCCACGGTGGTTCGGGGGTGGCGACCTGAACGCGGTAGCTGTCGCCCACATCGACGTAGCCGTCGACGCGGTCGTAGGGGAGAAATCCCGAGAGAGATCGTTCGTCGACCGAACCGATATCGACGACGGCGCCGGAGCCGAGCGTCTCGATCACCTCGCCGCTGAAGACGGCTCCCTCCGGGGTCGGATCGTCCCACGAGAGCGTGTCACGGCCGATCGCTTCGAGCTGTTCGCGGACGGCAGAGACCGCTTCCGTGTTCCCGGAGACGCCGACGCCCAACCGGTCCTCGGTCGTCCGGACGGTGGCGTCGGCGACGTCGGTCGGGAAGGGCTCGTCGAACCGCTCGCGGATCGGCGGCGACGCCGAAACGACGTCGTGTTCGTCCCGGAGGAGTTCGGTGAGCGCGGTCGTGTAGATGCCGCGGATCCGGACGTTCATAACGCGTCCCGGTCGGCGGCAAAGCGAACGCGGTCGTGTACTTCCGGCCCGAGCGTCAACTCGATGACGAATTCCGAGAGGATGCGGCCGTCCTCGACGTAGGCGCCCCACTCGCCGAAGTCGATGTACCCGCGGAGGTCGGCGGCGTGCGTGTAGAGTTCGATCCCCTCGAGGTCGTGTTCGGGGAGCTCCGCCGAGGAGTGAGCCAGGTCCATATCGGAGTAGACCGTTTCGAGCCCCTCGAGGAAGCTCTCGATGGCGTCAGCCTCCGAGGCGGTCGCCTCGACGACCGACGAAGAGATTTCGGCGATCTCCTCGGTGGTGAGCCCGAACTCTCGGAGGGCCGTCTGGGTACGCTGATCGAAGTGCATGTCAGCCGTACGTGGTCGACCGTTGAAAGCGTCCCGGCTTCGGCCGATCGAAGCGTCCGGAGACGCGCGTCGGCACGTTCGATCCCCGGAGAGGTGGGCCGAGCGTCCAAAGGATTAGGGTCGTGCCCCGAGAGCGGGTTCGTATGAAGGATCCGGTCGAGACACGAGCGGACGACTCCGAGGACCTCTATGACATCACGAGTTGGGAACCCCGGACTGCGCTCGATCGACTGGCGATCAAGACACACCGCGGCGTCGTCAGGGCTGGACGGCGGTTCGTCGTCGCCCTCGGGGTGCTCATACTGCTCGTTATCCTCGCCGTGAGCGGGGCCGGCGGGCTCATCCTCGATGACCCGTTCATTCTCGGGTTGGCCGCGATGTCGGTTATCCCCGCCGGAATCTTGGCGCTGTACATCTATCGGGCCGACATCACGACCAAGGAGCCGCCGACGCTGCTCGTCGTGACGTTCATTCTGTCGGTGCTTTTCGCGGGGTTTGCGGCGATCATCAACACCGCGTTCGGGTTCCTACAGCTGTTTCCGCTCGTCGGACTCATACTGTTCTTCTATCTCGTCGTCGGACCGGTCGAAGAGTCCGTCAAGCTACTCGCAGTCTGGCTGTACCCCTATCGTGACCGACGGTTCGACTCGGTCGTCGACGGGGCGGTCTACGGCGCGGTCGCCGGGCTCGGTTTCGCGGCGATCGAGAACGTCCTCTATATCACACAGAACCTCCAGACACCGGCGTCGGTACTGGTGGAGACGGGTGTCGGTGCAGTCGATGGGTTCGCCGACACGATCGAAGCCGGTGGACAGATCACCGCGATCCGCGGGCTGGCCGGCCCGGGACACGTCGTCTATTCGGCCTTTGCCGGCTACTATCTCGGGCTCGCGAAGTTCAACCCGGAAAACGCCGGGCCGATCGTCGCCAAGGGGCTTCTCATCGCCGCGTTCATCCACGCGACGTACAACACGCTCGTCGGGTTGGTTCCGGGACTCGTGAGCCTGCTCGTTCCGGGCGTGCCGATCATCGTGTTGTTCCTCGGCTTCGTCGTCGTCTATCAGGGCGTCTTCTTCTACATTCTCTACCGGAAGCTCAAACGCTACGAGACGGCGTACGAACGATCCCACGAGGGTCCGGAGACGGCCGCCGAGTTCGACCCCGAGTTGGCCGAGTTCGACCCCGAGACCCGCTGAGCGGACCCGAAGGTTGGGTGCCGACGGAACAGGAGACTACCAGAACTTCACGCCGAGGTCGTGGAGATCGTCGTTGTTCATCGCGACGTTTATCAGGAGTGGCGTGACCGCCTCGACCTCCGGAGCGTTCGCGATGCCGCCGGCGTCCAGCGGCCGGAGGCCGTCGATTTCGGCGGCGAGTTCGGAGACGGTCGCCGTGGCGTCGTCGTCCTCGCCGAAGACGAGCGTGTCCCAGTCGAACTCGTTGTCCAGATCGGCGAGACCGGCCGCCGGGAGGTTGTGGAACGCGCCGACGAGCGGGACGTCGTCGGGTTTGGCCGACGCCGCGAGCGCGGCGACGCTGCCGGCGCCGGGGCGGTTGTAATGGAAGCCGTCCTCGTCGCGTTGCATCCCGACCGCCGGGGTGACGAGGACCGTTCCGGAATCGAGTCGGTCGGTGACGGCCTCGACGGTGTCGACGAGGTGATACGCCGGCACCGCGAGAACGACCACATCGGCCCGGTCGGCGGCCATCGAGTTCTCGAAGCCCTTGAAGTTCGCTTCGACGTCCCGATCTGTGAGTTCACTCGTGTAATCGTCGGCCCGCTCGCGGGCCTTTTCGGGGTCGCGAGAGCCGATGAGAAGTTCGTGATCCGTGTCCCGGCCCCACCTGAGTGCGAGTCCGCGTCCGATATCTCCGGTTCCGCCGAGTAGTGCGATTCGCATACCGTAGGTCTCGGCCGACAGCGGGTTAACCGTTATGCGATCGGAGACGGTTGCCAGGAAACGGACAGATCTGTTGATCGATGAACAACTTTGTGTTGTTTAAAACACCAACCGGTTGTTAGTTGGTAAATTATATGTGTCATACGGTATACTGTTCAACCATGTCGGAGAAAAACGTAAACAGGCGTACGTTCCTCCAGTACGGTGGCAGTGCCGCGGCTGCCGCGGCGAGCGTCGGGCTTGCGGGTTGTGGCGGGAACGGGAACGGGAACGGCAATGGCAACGGAAACGGAAACGGAAACGGCAATGGCAACGGAAACGGAAACGGAAACGGAAACGGCGACCCTGCCGAGGCCGAACTCCGGGAGTTCGACGCGTCAGTTCCGGACGACGCCTCGCGGGAGGAGATTCTCCAGGCCGCCAACGGGCTCTGGAACGCACTCGCACCGTGGGTGTTTCTCCACCAGCAGTTCAGCATCTACGGCGTCAACGAGGAACTCGGGTGGGAGGCCCGCGGCGACGAGGATATCATCGCCCGAGAAATCGACACCGACCGCGACGAGATCACCCTCACGCAGGGAACCTTCCCGACGGCGATGGACCCGATGGACCACAACGATACGCCGACGTACAACGTCCTCGATGCGGCCTACGAGCCGGTCCTGTTCCGGGATCTCGACGGTCGCCCGATCGGACTCATCGCCACCGACTGGGAGCGGCTCGACGAGACGACCATCGCACTCGACGTTCGCGAGGACGTGAGCTTCCACAGCGGCGACTCCCTAGAAGCGGCCGACGTTGCGTTCTCCATCAATCGCGCGAACGACCCCGAGATCAGCGACCAGGCGGGGGTCATCGGCGGAATCGAGGAGGCACGCGTCGAGGACGGCCGCGTCGTCGTCGATCTGACGCGGATCGAACCGGCGATCTTCCGCAACCTCACCTCGTTCGGCCGGGTGATGGAGGAAGACTGGACGACCGACCGCGATCAGGGCGATCTCAACGCCGGCGAGGTCAACGGCACCGGCGCCTACGAACTGTCGGAGTTCTCCGACGACAACTTCGTCGAGTTCGAACGGTTCGACGACTACTGGGGCGACAACCCCGGAGCGGAGACGGTGCGGTTCAACGCCGTCTCCGACGAGGGAACCCGTGTCGACCGGCTCATCGCCGGCGAATCCGATCTCATCACGAACGTCAACCCGCGCGACGTTGCGGAGGTCGAAGAGGAGGACGGTCTCGAGATTCAGGGCGTACCGAGTATCCGGAGTATCTTCCTCGTGATGAACGATGCCAAGGAACCGTTCGACAGTCGGGAGTTCCGGCAGGCGATGAACTTCGCAGTCGATGTCGACGCCATCATCGAGAGTATTCTCAACGGGTTCGGCGACCGAACCAGCCAGCCGACGCTCGAGGGGCACTTCGGATTCAACCCGGATGTCGATCCGTATCCCCACGACACCGAACGTGCAGAGCGGCTCGTCGAGGCCAGCGGCCACGCTGGGATCGAGATCACACTGCATACGACGACCGGGCGGTATCTCCGCGACGCCGACATCGCCGAAACCGCCGCAGAGCAGATCAACCAGCTCGATAACGTGACCTGCGATGCGGATCTCCGGGATACGCAGTCGCTTTTCGCCGAGACGCTCGACGGCGATCAGGAGACTTCGCCCGCGTTTTTCCTCATCGGCTGGGGGAACCCGACGTTCGACGCAAACTACACGATGGAACCGTGGTCGGATCCCGACGACATCTTCTCACATTTCAACGACGACGAACTGCTCGATCTCATCGGGCGCTCCAACGAGATCGTCGAGTAACGACGCCGCGGGCGATTCCGACAGACGTTTCGAGAACGGTCACGAACCGCGGATAGTTGAGCAATGAGACTCGCCAAGTTTCTGGTCAAACGGACGGTGCAGGGGCTCTTCGTGGTCTGGGGAGTCGTCACCGTCGTCTTCTTTCTGCGGTTTTTGACGCCCGGTGATCCGATCGTGGCCCTGACACCGCCGGACGCCGGCCAGGAAGTCAGGGAGGCGCTCGCCGAACAGCTCGGGCTCGGAGACCCGCTGTACGTCCAGTATACGGATTATCTGTGGCGGCTCATGCAGGGTGACCTCGGACAATCGCTCCAGACACAGCGGAGCGCGAACGCGATGATCCTCGATCGGATGCCGGCGACGATCGAGCTAGCGGTGGCCGCCACGGTCGTCGCCGTCGTCATCGCCATCCCGCTGGGTGTCATCAGCGCACGCCGACGCCACGAACCCGCCGATTACGGGGCGACGATGTTTTCGCTTGTCGGCATCTCGACGCCGAACTTCTGGCTCGGGATCATGCTCATCATCTTCGTCGCTGTCAGCGTCGATTTCCTTCCCACCGGCGGACGAAGCGTCACGTTCACCGCGGCCTGGGGCGGATTGTTCTTCGAGGGCGACGTTTCGGGTGTCGGTCGGTGGTTCGCCCAGCTGATACTGCCGTCCATCGCACTCGGCACCTACTTTACGGCGCTGATAACGCGGCTCACGAGAAGCGGGATGCTCGAAGAGATCGGAAAGGCCTACGCCAAGGCCTGCCGAGCGAAGGGCCTCCCGGAGACACTCATCATGTACAAACACGTCCTCAGGAACACGCTCATCCCGATCATCACGGTACTCGGTCTCCAGCTCGGGACGCTCATCGGCGGTGCTATCATCACCGAGGAGGTGTTCGCCTGGCCGGGGCTCGGGACGCTTCTTATAAACGCCATCGGGGCCCGCGACTGGATACTCATTCAGGGTAGCATCATCGTCATCGGCGTCGGTTTCGTCGTCATCAATATCGTCGTCGACGCGATGTATGCGTATCTCGATCCACGGGTGACGGCGGAATGATCTCGCCACGCACCCGCAGAAACCTCCAGAAGGAACTCCGCGGCAGCCGACTCGCCCAGTTCGGCGTCTTTCTGGTGATCGTCATCTTCGTCGTCGCGATGTTCGCGCCGCTTTTTGCGCCACACGATCCCGAAACACAGCGGGTCGGCACCGGCGACACCGAAGACATGACCGACCTGCCGCCGGTCGGGTTCACCACCGTCGGAAACGAGACCCGTCGCGAGGACGGCGAGATCACCACCCGCCAGGTAGAGATCGGCGCCAACGCCTCACACGTTCTGGGGACGAACACCCGCGGACAGGACGTCCTCTCGAGAGTCATCTACGGCGGTCGGGTGTCGCTGCTCGTCGGGCTCGTCGGGGCGTTCCTCGCGACGCTCATCGGCGTCCCCTACGGACTGGCAGCCGGTTATTTCGGTGGGAAGATCGACGACGGGTTGATGCGTGGCGCGGACATCATGCTCGCGTTCCCCTCCCTGGTGTTGGCGATCGCACTCGTTGGGGTGTTCAGGGGCACCGAGTTCCACACCAGGGAGTTACCCGACCCGCTCGTTTTGGCGGCGCAGTCGGACACCGTCCCGAACCTGCTGATACCGCGGGCCGACCACGTCGCCTCGATGCCCGAAACCACGACGTTTCCGCTGACGGTGACGCTCGTGGTCGCGCTCGTCAACTGGGTGTGGTTCGCCCGCGTCGCCCGGGGGGAAGCGATGAGCATCCGCAGCGAAAAGTACGTCACTGCGGCGAAAAGTATCGGCGCAAGCAACGCGACGATCATCCGACAGCACGTCCTGCCCAACAGCCTCACGCCCATTATCGTGCTCGCAACGATCCAGGTCGCGTTCATCATCCTGCTCGAGTCGGCGCTGTCGTTTCTCGGTTTCTCCGGGACGACGCTGACGTGGGGCCAGGACATCGCCCGTGGACAGTCCGATCAGCGCGCACAGTGGTGGATCGCCACGATGCCAGGCCTCGCGATCGTCTTCGCGGTCGTCGGCGTGAACCTGGTGGGCGATTGGCTCAGGGACGCGCTCGATCCCGGCATCGAAGGGGAGGCGGGTGGCGTATGAGCCAGCCGAAACTCCGCGTCGAGGGCCTGACGACCCGCTTTTTCACCGAGGAGGGACAGGTCAACGCCGTCGAATCGGTCTCCTTCGACGTCGAGGAGGGTGAGGTGTTCGGGATCGTCGGCGAATCCGGGTCCGGCAAGAGCGTGACGGCGCTGTCGCTCATCGATCTCGTCGAATCCCCCGGTCGGGTCACCGACGGAGAGGTGTGGTATCGGTCGTCGGAGATAGCCGACCGGGTCCGCGAGGAGAATCCCCAAGCGGTCGACGACGGGATGGTCGACCTCAGAGAGCTCGAAGAACACGAGCGGCGGTCGCTCCGAGGCACCGAGTTCTCGACGATCTTTCAGGACCCAGAGAGCAGTTTCAACCCCTCGCTGACGGTCGGCGAGCAGATCGCCGAGGCCGTCGAAGTCCAGCGCCGAGCACGCGCAAACCCGCGGTCGACGCGCTCGCGGACGCAGGGGTACGGTCTCGTGAAGTTCGTCACCGACAGCGTGTTGCCGATCCGTAATTTCCTCGACGAGGAATCGAAGAGCCGGGCCGTCGAGTTGCTCGAGCTCGTCGGGATCCCCGATCCCGCCGAACGCGCCGAGGAGTACCCCCACCAGTTCTCCGGTGGCATGTTACAGCGGGCGATGATCGCCCAGGCGCTGGCCGGCGAGCCGTCGGTGCTGATCGCCGACGAACCGACGACGGCGCTGGACGTCACCATCCAGGCACAGATACTGGATCTACTCGACGATCTGCAGACGGAAACGGGAATGACGACGGTGCTCATCACGCACAACCTCGGCGTCGTCGCCCGGATGTGCGATCGAGTCGGCGTGATGTACGCCGGCGAGATCGTCGAGCGTGGCAGTCTAGGGAACGTCTTCGACGAGTCGGTCCACCCCTACACGCAGGGACTCCTCGATTCGATTCCCGACCTCGAGGGGTCGTCCGGGCGGCTGGATCCCATCGAGGGGAACGTCCCCAGCCTCATCGACTCGGAGATGGACGACCGGTGTTATTTCGCCGACCGGTGCCCGAAAGCGATGCGCGAGTGCCTGGAGAAACCGCCCGCCTTCGCCCTCGAGGGTGATCACACGACCATGTGTTATCTCGCCGAACGCGAGTACGATCGGACGGACGCGCTTCCGGAGGGGTATTTCGATGAGTGACAGCTACGGCCCCACGCCCGTGGGGGACGGGAACGAAGAGCCGCTCGTCAGGGTGCGGAACCTGACGAAGCATTTCGATACCGGTCATTCGCTGCTCGATCGGCTGTTCGGCGACAGTACGGCACCGGTCCGGGCCGTCGACGGTATCAGCTTCGACATCCGGGAGGGCGAGACGCTCGGACTCGTCGGCGAGTCCGGTTGTGGAAAATCGACGGCCGGCGAGACGATCCTCCAGTTGCTCGAACCGACCGACGGGACCGTCGAGTACGACGGCGAAACCCTCGTCGGCCGTGACGACCTCTTTTCGTTTCGCCGACGCGCCGGCGTCGTCTTTCAGGATCCCTTCTCGAGTCTCGATCCGCGGATGACGGTCGGCCGGAGCGTCCGCCAACCGCTCGACATCCACGGGTGGCCCTGGCCCGACGACGACGTCGAGACGACCGCCGAAGTGACGGCCGACGGCATCGAGGTCGACGTCACGGTCGCCGACGATATCCACCGTGTCGACGGCGTCGACCCCGTCGATGGTGTCGTGACGGCGCACGTGACGGTTCGGCGGGAGTCACAGACGGGGACTTCGGGAGAGGTTCCGAGCGAGACGACAGTCCCCCACGGCGACGAGGAGGGGTACGTCACCGTCGCCGGTGAACCGGTCGCGGTCGGAGTCACGGAGCCGCTGGAGTTGCGGGTGTCGGGTGGGGACTCACTCGAGGTCGAGGTCAGCGTCGGCCGATCGGACGGAACACTCCGCCGCGAGCGGGCGGCCAGCCTGATGGATCGGGTCGGCCTCTCAGCCGACCAGTTCGATCGCTATCCCAACGAGTTCTCGGGCGGCCAGCGCCAGCGGGTCAGCATCGCGCGGTCGCTCGCTTTGAACCCCGAGTTCCTCGTGTTGGACGAGCCGACGAGCGCGCTCGACGTCAGCGTCCAGGCACAGGTGTTGAACCTGTTGGCGGAGCTTCAGGATGAGTTCGATCTCACATACCTGTTCATCAGCCACGATCTGAGCGTCATCCGGCATATCTGCGATCGGGTCGCGGTGATGTATCTGGGCGAAATCGTCGAGATCGCGCCGACGGAGGAGCTGTTCGAGAACCCACAACATCCCTACACCGAGGCACTGCTGGAGAGCGTCCCCCGGGCCTCGACGGCCGAGCAGAGCCGGGACGTCGACCCGCTCGCCGGCGACGTCCCGTCGCCACGGGATCCACCCTCGGGCTGTCGGTTCCGGACCCGATGCCCGAAGATCATCCCGCCCGCCGGAACCGAGCTTTCACAGCCGGCCTACCGCGCGGTGATGGGCGTCCGGGGGCGCATCGAGCGCCGCGATATCAGCCTCGGCGAACTCCGGGAGAGTGCGGAGACGACCGAGGACGTCGTTTCGGAGCTCTTCGGTCGGTTGCTCCAGGATGACCTCGAACTTCCGGCCACGGAACGCCGCCATCTGGAAGACGCCTTCGAGAGCCTCGCGGACGGCGAGTGGGACGAGGCGGCCGAGATCCTGCGCGAGCGCCACGAGAGTGTCTGTGAGACGCACCACCCCGACGGCGAGCGGGCAGCCTGTCATCTCAACGGGCTTCCGGACGGTATCGACGAGGGGACTGTCGACCGCGACGAGAGACGTTAATAGCCGGCGAACAACCACCGCGCTTTTGCCCGTCCGTGCCCCGCCTCGGGTATGGACCCACAGAGCCCCCCACCTGCCGTCTCCGAGCGCTGGGACGCATTGATGGCCGACGCCGAGGTGACGGTCGAGGAGTACGGCGAGCGCGGCTGGGAGACGCTTTTCGTCCATCCCGGCGACGTGACACCGATCACGGGGGAGTCGTTCGGTCTGGACGTACTCGCCCCCGGCGACGAGTTCGAAGCCCTCGAGGAGGCCGTCGAGGCCGTCACCTTCGACACGACTCACGTCTACCGCACCGAGGTGGGTGATGCCCGGTTTTTTGTCATCGTCGTCGAGGCGTCAGACGACGAGTTCGCTGTCGTCGTCCCGGCGTTTCTCAGCATCAGCCAATCGGAGGACCTCGAAGAGACGGCGACCGAGGAAGGGACCATGTACACCCACGTCCGGCCGCTTTCGGACGATGCGAGGGTGACGTTCAGTCACGACGACCCGGAGCTGTTCTTTTGAGGGGTCAAGCGGGTGGCGGTCAGTGTCGGCGGCGACAGACCCCGACGCTGTAGAGCCAGCCGACGGCGACGAACGCCACCGGGAAAACGACGAGCGCACCGAGTGCCGCGACGACCAGTTGTGCCGGCGGCGTCGGCGGCGCGAGGGTCACGAGGACGGCCACACTGCCGGCAGCCAACACGGTCGCCCAGACGAGAACGCGCTCGAGGCTCATTCGAGCAGTTCCGGAAGCTCGTTGATGTCCTCGATGATGATGTCGGCGCCGACGTTGCGGTATTTCCGACGGCCCGACTCGCCGGTCAGACCGCCGCTGAGGACGCCGACGCTGCGGTACGTCCGGGAGGGATCGACCTCGGCGGCGTTGTTCACCGTCCGGATGTCATCGAGGGTGTCACCGACGAAGACCGGGCGGTCGACATCGAGCCGCTCGGCCAGTTCGAGCAGGGCGTCTGGGTCCGGTTTTCCGGCCTCCCAGTCGTCCATCGTGAACCGATGGGCTTCGGGGATCTGGAGGTCGGCCCGTTCGAGCGCGATATCGGCCTCCGCGGCCGGTCGACCGGTGATGACGCCGAGGGGCCACCGCTCGAGTGCCGTCCGAGTATCGTCCTCGAGCAACACCGGCTCGTCTTGGATGAACCCCTCGGTGTCGAGGTCCGGTTCGTCGCCCTCGAGTTCGCGGTAGAGCTCGCTGCCGAGATACAGCTGCTGGAAGACGTCCTGGAGGCGTTCGCGATCCCACTCCGAGAGGATCTGTTCGCGGGCCGCCGGGTCGAGCTCGTCCGCGATGGCGGTTTCGGCGGCCGCCGGACCGCCGCCGGAGGCCGCGATCAGTCCGGTGTACGTCTCGATGCTGAGCCGCGGTTTCTCGCGGCGTGCGAGCACGTACAGCGCCGCGGCGTAGGTCAGCTCCCAATCGTTGTTGAACCCGCCGGCGTCCTTGAAGAGCTGGATGTCGTCGTACTCGATCGTGTCGCCGTAGACGTGTTCGATCGATTCGACTATCGCCCGACGATAGGAGTCAGCGACGTCGATCAACACGCCGTCGATATCGAGGACGACAGCGTCGACGTTCATGGCTGGACCTCGAACAGCGTTCCGGCAGAGAGCGTTTCCGGTGTCGCCTCGACGGTGACGGGGTCGGCCCCCAGCGTCGTGAACAGACAGTCGGCCCCGACCGCCTCGGCGGCTTCGGCGATCGGGCTCTGGAGCTCCGGCGGGCAGTTCAGCGCGTAGATCGCGTCGGCGCCCTCGTATACCACCGGATCGGGGTCGGTGATGTCGTCGCGGACGAAACCGACCGAGTCCGGTACCGTGCGGTCGCGGATGTCCGTCGCCGTGACGCGACAGCCGCGCTCGGCGAGGGCGACCGCGACGTCGGGGCGACCGCCGACGCCGACCTCGACGACTCCGTCGTAGCGGCTCAAGCGATCGACGAGCGGCGTCTTCCAGTCGGTGTGCACGTCGGGATGTTTATGAGCAACGGTATCTAATAATTTCGCATGCACGTCGACATCGTGCCGGTCGGCGACCTCCCGGCGGTGGTAAAACGGGAGGCATCGAGCGGACTGCGGTCGGTCTACGACTGCGAAGTGACGATTCACGACAGCCAGCCGATCCCCGAGAGCGCCTACGACGCCGATCGAGAGCAGTACCGCGCCGAGGAGTTCATCGAACTCGCCGGACGGCTCGGCAACGGCGAAAAGAACATCGCGATCACCGGAAAGGACCTCTACTACCGGCGTCGGAACTACGTCTTCGGGCTCGCGTACCTGTCGGGGAACGGCTCGGTTATCTCGACGTACCGGCTGCAGACCTCCTCGGACGGCGGCTTCTCCGAGCGGTCGGCGAACGAGATCTTCGCCGATCGGGTCCGAAAGGAGGTCGTCCACGAGATCGGACACACGCTCGGGCTCGAACACTGTGACAACGCTCGCTGTGTGATGAACTTCTCGCCGACCGTCCGCGAAGTCGACGTCAAAGAGCAGAACCTCTGTGGAAGCTGTCAGCGACAGGTACTGTAGCCTCGTCGTGGGCCCGTCTCGCGAGCGCTTCGCCCGTCGGTTCGATCGACCCGATTACCGTCGAACCAGCCGTTCCTTTCGGTCGCGCGAGAACCCCTTTATTTCGGCCTCGCGGCTCATCGCGGCCGAGCGACTCGCGTGTGACTCTTTATATATCAGCTCCACGGGCGTTCGCCCGCGTGTGTATTTGGCCCCCTCGCCGTCGTTGTGTTCGGCGAGACGGCGCTGTACGTCGGTCGTGTATCCCGTATAAAAGGAGCCGTCGGCGCACTCGAGGACGTAAACGTAGTGGCCGCCATCGGAGGTCATGGCTATCGAGTGCAGTCGAACGGTACAAATACGGACGGAATCGACTCGGATGGTCTGGCGGTCGTAAGGCGGCGGCTACCGCCCGTGTGGTCAATCGTGCGCGCGATCTCTGGAGACCTCGGCGATGCCGGCGTTCGCCGAACAGTTCGGACACGCGCGGACGTATCCGTTCTCGTCGGCGAACACCCGGGCGAACCGGTCAGAGACGTGCGCGTCACAGTGGTCACATTTTGGCATTCTGTTGTCGGCGAGAGGACACCCGCCTATACGTTTCTAAGCGCTTCGAGACATTAATACCCTCGGCATACCGTACCAAACCACCGGGTTCGAGGTCGCTAAATATCACTCGGATCGGGCCGCCGAAATCGAGCGGGCGATGAGACCGGCCTGTGCGCCGGCCGTGAAACCGGCGTCGATGTTGACGACCAAAACGGGCGCACATGACTGTAACATCCCGGCCAGCGCCGCTTCACCCCGGCCGCCGTGACCGTAGCCGGTCGAAACGGGCAGTCCGATGAGCGGAACGTCGACGAGTCCCGCGAGCACCGTCGGGAGCGCCCCCTCGCGGCCGGCGGCGACGACGACGACGTCGGTCGCACGGATCGTCTCGAGATTATCGAACAGCCGGCCGATACCGGCGACGCCGACGTCGTCGATCTCCGCGACCGTCGCGCCGATCTCGCGGGCAACGACGGCCGCTTCGCCGGCTGGGAGTGCATCCGAGGTGCCGGCGCTGACGACGGCCACGGTCGCATCGAGGGCGGGCGGTTCGTAGGCGGGGGCGTGAACGACAAGCGTTCCGGCTCGGTCGTCGCGGGTGACGTCGGCGTCCGGGAACCGTTCGTCGAGCCGGGTCCGACAGACACCGGCGGTGTCGTCGTCGACGCGGGTAAGGAGTGCGCTGTCGGTCGTTTCGATCGCGGCGAGCATCATCGTCGCGGTCTCTTCGGGTGTTTTCCCCGTCGCGATAATGGCTTCGGGGATGCCGGTCCGCCGCTCCCTCGCGGCGTCGAAACGCCCGGCTTCGGTCCGGGCGTACCCGCGGAGTTCGGCCTCGGCCACCGTGGGTGAAAGCTCCCCGGCGGCGACGGCCTCGAGTATCTCGCGCATACCACTCGATACGGTGCCAGCGGTAGGAACCTGTCGGCTCGACAGGGCCGCCCCACGACAGCCGAACGGGACGCAGCGAACCTCAGGCGGGGTGCATTCGGCCGTCGAGGCGGGCGATCGAGTCTCAGTCGCCCCGATATCCAAAAGGTATAAATACATCGGTTAGAATTTCGGGACTGGACCGGCCTAAACGGGCGATAGAAGCGGCCACAGCGCTCTCTTTTGGGAAAGTATATAAACGGCGATGTGAAACTGAAACCTGTATGGCAGACCTGATCGTCAAAGCCGCTGTGAAGGAAGAGCTCGATGACATGAACGTTGCTTCGGATTTCTACGAAGCCCTCGACGAGGAAGTCGAGGAACTGCTCGAAGACGCCGCGCGACGTGCCGAGGCGAACGACCGGAAGACGGTCCAGCCGCGCGACCTGTAAGGTAGATCTCCTCACGTTTTTTGTTTCGCGCCACTGAGCGGCGGCGCCGGGCGGGCGGGAGCGTTCGCCCCGTTCAGCGGGGATCTCAGTCCCTGACGTCGAGCCCGGAGTCGGTCCCGACGTGTATCTCGTCGGCCATGGAAACGAACAGGCCGTGTTCGACGACGGCCGGGAGCGACGCGATCTCGGCCGCGAGGGCGTCGGGTGAGCCGATCTCACCGAACGCACAGTCGACGACGAGGTTGCCGTTGTCCGTGACGACGGGGCCGTCCTTTCGGGTCGCCGCTCGGAGCGTCGGCTCGCCGCCGATCGCTTCGAGGGCGGGCCCGACGACCGGGATGGCGTCGGGCAGGACCTCGATCGGGACCGCGAGATCGAGCGTCTCGGCGAGTTTCGTTCCGTCGGCGACGACGAGAAAACGGTCGGCCGCGATCGCGACAAGCTTCTCGCGGGCGTGGGCCGCCCCGCCGCCCTTTATTAGATCGAAGCCGGCGACCTGATCGGCGCCGTCGATGGCGACTTCAGGGGTCGCGTCCTCGAGCGTGACGAGCGGGATCGACGCCTCGCGGGCGAGCTGTCTCGACTGATAGGAGGTCGGGATCGCCCGGATATCCAGCCCCGAATCGACTCGTCTGCCGAGCGCTCGGATCGCGTGGGCGGCCGTCGAGCCGGTTCCGAGCCCGACAACGGAGCCGTCGGGGACGGCTTCGGCGGCGCTCTCGCCGGCCCGCCGTTTCTGGGCGTCGTTTCCACCGGACTGTTTCATACCCGCGTCTGGAACCGAGGCGGAAAAAGCGCTTGCGGTGCGATCGGATCCTTCGATCCTCCGGACGGGCAGAGTTTTCATTCCGCCGCGACGAACGGCCAGTATGTTCGGAACCAGCGGGATCCGCGGACCAGTCGGCGATGAGATCACCGCCGAAACGGCCCTCTGCGTGGGACGGGCACTCGGCGCGGAGACGGATCGGGTCGTCGTCGGGCGGGACCCACGCGAAAGCGGGGAGACGCTCGTCGACGCGCTGTCGGCCGGGCTTCGGGAACTCGGCACGGACGTCATCGATCTCGGCGTTGCCGCGACGCCGACCGTCGCGCGGGCCGTCGGCTGGCGCGGCGCCGACGCCGGCGTCGCGGTGACGGCGAGTCACAACCCCTCCACGGACAACGGACTGAAGCTGTGGCAGCCCTCGGGACAGGCCTACGACAGCGAGGGGCAAGCGCGGATCACCGCTCGGATCGAAGCCGGTGAGTACGAGTTCCGTCCCTGGGACGAACTGGGCGAGCGGACGAGGGCGGACGAACGCGACCGACACGTTGAGGCGCTGCTTGAGGCTGCCGGCGGTGAGGGGGCGCTCGATCTCGACGTCGCCGTCGATCTCGGCAACGGGGCCGGCGGCGTCACCGTCGAAGCGCTCATCCGAGCCGGCTGTCACGTCGAGACGCTCAACGCCCAACCCGACGGACGCTTCCCGGGGCGACCCTCGGAGCCGACCGAGGCGAACTGCAGCGCCCTCTCGACGCTCGTCGCCGACGGCGAGTACGACCTCGGGATCGCCCACGACGGAGACGCCGATCGGACCCGAGCCGTCGCGGGTGACGGAACGTTCCTTTCGGGCGACGCGTTGCTTTCGCTTTTCGCCGCCGACGCCGCCGAGGCGGGCCAGCGGGTCGCCGTCCCGGTCGATACCAGCCTCGCGGTCGAGGACTTCCTGGCCGAACGAGGGGTCGGCGTCACCCGAACGGCCGTCGGGGACGTCCACGTGGCCGAGGCGGCGACGGCGCCGGACGTCGCCTTCGGGGGAGAGCCCTCGGGAGCGTGGATCTGGCCGGCGGCGACGCTGTGTCCGGACGGCCCGCTGGCGGCGATCCGGCTGGCCCGGCTGGCCGCGATCGAGCCGATCGAGCGCCGACTCGAAGCGATCCCGTCGTATCCGATCGAGCGTGCGAGCGTCGGACTCGACGACAAACGGGCGACGATGGCGGCCGTCGAAAAGCGAGTGCTGGAGCGATACGACGACGTCGAGACGCTCGACGGCGTCCGGGTCGAACTCGGCGACGGGTGGTTCCTGATCCGGGCCAGCGGAACACAGCCGCTCATCAGACTCACCGCCGAGGCGCGCTCGAAGGATCGGGCCGAGAAGCTGCTCTCGACGGCCCGGTCGCTGCTCGAAGAGGCAAGAGAGGAGGACTAAAAAGGCGGGACCGAAACGCTAGTTACGTTCGACGGGTCGAACGCGCCTCGCGGACGTCCGAGCCGTCTCGAATCTTGTCTTCACACTGTGGACAGACACGCGGGTTCTCGACACCGTTCGGCGTAAAAACCCGTGCGTACGCTGGCGTCACGAACGCGCCGCAGTTCTGGCATTCCGGCATACGTCGAACGAAGGACCGAATACACATAATGATAGTGTGTGAGCCTCTGTCGAGGTGGCTCAGCGAACCTCGAGGAGGGCATCGATCTCCTCGGCAGTGTTGAACGCGTGGACGGACGCCCGGACGGCACCGGAGGGGAGTTCGCGGACGACGACGTCGGCCGCTTCGGTCCGTTCGAGGAAGGTGTCGACGTCGTCGACCTCGAAGGCGACCAGTCCGGACTCGTAGTCGATCGGAGAGAGACAGCGATCGCCCAGCCCCGCCTTGAGTCGGTCGGTGAGCCGTTCGATTCGGGCCTCGATCGTCCCCAGCCCGACCGATTCGATCATCCCGATCGACTCGATCAATCCGGCGTAGGGGGCGACCGCGTTCGTCGACACCTCGAACCGACTCGCGTCGGGTTCGTACTCGAGGCCGGGGCCGTTGGGATCGACGGCGCTGCGATAGCCGATATGGCGGGGACGGAACTCCTCGAGGGCGTCCGGGGCGACGTAGAGAAAGCCCGCGCCCCACGGGCCGAGCAGCCATTTGTGTCCCGAGGCACAGACGGCGTCGGCGCCCCACTCTCGGACGTCGAGGGAGTGTTGGCCGACTGTCTGGACAGCGTCGACGACGACCAGGGCGCCGGCGTCGTGGGCGATCTCGACCGCCTCGGCGACCGGCAGCCGCGTCCCGTGGAGCCAGCTTTCGGAGCTCAGACAGACGAGTGTCGCCCCCTCGACGGCCTCGCGGTACTCGGCCATCGGCAGCCGGCCGTCGGGACAGGAGAGCGTCGTCACCTCGACGCCATCCTCGGCCAGCCGTCGCCACGGCAACACGCCCGAAGGGTGCTCGAAATCGGTGCGAACGACCCGATCGCCGGACTCCCACTCGATAGCGTTGGCGATCCGGCTGATCCCGTCGCCGGTCGAGTCGACCAAGGCGATATCGTCCGGGGCGGCGCCGATGTGACCCGCGATCGCGGCTCTGGCTTCGGCCGCGAGATCGGCGGCGGCGGTGTAGTGATCGACCGAGCAAACGTCGAACTCGTGACGCCGCTGGGCCTCGGCGACCGCCTCGACGACCGGGGCGGGGCTCGGACCGCTGGCACCGGTGTTCAGATAGGCGCACGACTCGCAGGCGGGGATCTCGGCACGGAGATCGCTCGGGTCCATAGACCGGCTTCGGTCTCCGACCGAAAAACCCTCCGCATCGAACGGTCGTCCGTGATCCGATCCGGGAGCCGAGACGGCTCGAAGGGGACTGAGTACCGTCGCTTCGTTCCGACGACCGGGGGCTGTGAGCGAGCGGACCGACGGAATAAACTCGATCGGGGCCGAGAGACCGGGTATGCCGACGGTCACGACGGACGGGACGACGCTCGAGTACGAACGGGCCGGCGAGGGAAGCGCGCCGACGGTCGTCTTCCTCGCCGATGTCGGCTTCGGACCGTGGGTGTGGGGCTGGCAGGCACCGGGACTTGCGGGGCCGTACCGGACGCTCGTCTACGCGACCCGCGGTACCGACGGCTCCGATCGAAGGGGCCCATACACGATCGATCGGTTCGTCGCCGATCTCGAGGCGGTCCTTTCGGACGCCGCGGTCGACCGAGCGCATCTCGTCGGCGCGGGGCTTGGCGGGATGGTCGCACTGCGGTACGCTCGAACGCACGGTAGAGCGCGATCGCTGTCGATTTTCGGCGTCCCGCTGTCGGGCGACCGGATCGACGGTGACGCGCTCACCGCACTCCATCCGAACGATCCCTCGCGGCTTCGGTCGTCGCTGTCGCTTGCCTTTAGCGATCGGTTTTTGACCGAATCCGGTCTCGTCGATCGGATCGTCGGATGGCGACGCGACGAGGACGCGGTCGGCGAGGCGCTCGAGGAGCACCGGTCGGCGGCGCTCGGGTTCGAGACCGGATCGCTCTATGAGCTGTCGCTTCCGACACTCGTCTGTCACGGGACCGACGATCCGATCGTTCCGACCACGGCCGGGCGAGAGCTGGCCGAGAGCCTTCCTCGGGGGCGGTTCGAGGCCGTCGAGGGCAAGCGGTGCTGTTATATCGAACACGCCGGAGCCGTGACGGACGCGATCGACGGGTTCATCGACGGCGTCGAGTCGGACGGTGACGGATGGGGATAGGTCGTCCCGCCGGAAGCATTCGCGAGCGGGGAAACCACATGGCCAGAGAGGAGTCGCGCAGAGCTCCGTTCGCACACCGAAGTGTCAAATTATGTGGGGAACCGAAAGACTTCAATCGGTTACCGGGGATCAAATAACATAAGGGGGTAATGATGTCATCCGAATCAGCCGATCGGGGGCCCGGAAGTGTCGTCACTAAGTGCACCGAGGACGGTCGGGACGCGATGGAGCGGATCCAGGGGTACGATCAAGCGCAAGCCGACGAACTCGCACGCGCGGCCGCCTGGGCCGTCTATCAGGAGGACCGCGCGGAGTCGCTCATTCAGACCACGCTGGATGCGACGAAGCTCGGGAACGAGGCCGACAAACGCGAGAAGCTTCGAACCCGGATCAAAGGCATCCTCCACGACACACTCGATCAGCCGTCCGTCGGAGAGATCCCGACCGACCGCGACGGTGTCGTCGAGATCGCGAAGCCAGTCGGCGTTATCGGCGGCCTCGTTCCCTCGACGAACCCGGCGCCGTCCGTCGCCAACCTCGCGATCCTCGCGTTGAAGGGCCGAAACGCGCTCGTCATCTCGGCGTCCCCGTCGGGGATCGTCCCCGCCACGGAAGCCGTCGAATACATCCGGGACGAACTCGCCCGCATCGAGGCCCCACGCGATCTCGTCCAGGTACTTCCACAGCCGGCATCGAAAGCCAAGTCGAACGCCCTGCTGGAACAGGCCGATCTCGTTCAAGTGACGGGATCGGCCGCGAACGTGACGGCCGGACAGACCGCCGGTACCCCGAACTACTGCGTCTCGGAAGGCAACCCGGTCGCGCTCGTCGATACGGAGGTCGACCCGGGTTCGGTCGCCGAGCGCGTCGGTCCGAGCGCCGGATACGATAACGGGACGACCTGTATCGCGGAATCGTGTCTCGTCGCCCCGACCGATGTCTACACCGAGATACGGCGATCCCTCACGGAGTGGGGCGGCTACCTGTGTACCCGCGAGGAGACGAACCGCATCCGGGACACGCTGTTCACCGACGGCAGACTCGACCGGGAGGCGATCGGACTCAGTGTCGAGGCGCTGGCAGCGGAAGCCGGTATCGAAAACGGTGCTGCCCACGAGTCGGACCTCCTCGTCGTCGAACCGGCCGAAATCGGCGAGGATCCGCTCGTCACGGAGTGTCTGTCGCCGGTTCTTGCGACGGTCGACGTCCCGGATTTCGACTCGGGCATCGACGTAGCGCGCCGGATTCTCGGACGCGAAGGCGCAGGACACAGCGTCGCGGTCCACACGAGCGATTCGCACACGGCCGTCGAAGCGGGGCGGGCGCTCGATACCTGTCGAGTCGTCGTAAACCAGCCGAACCTCGGCAGCGCCGGAACGTTTGCGAACGATCTCACCCACACACTTTCGATGGGTGGCGGGGCCTGGGCCGGAAACCAGCTGGATGAGAACCTCACGTACCGGAACTTCATTCAAACGACGCGTGTCGCCTTCCCACGGGAGCGGGACGAGCCGACGCCGGAGGAGGTCTTCGGTCCCTACGAAGGCTTCGAGAATTGACAGCGACGGACCGATCGACGACGCATCGACGGCATCGAAGAAGAACTATACCGCCACCGCCCACAGTCGGGAGATATGAACGCGACGACGCGGTTCCGAGAGCTCATAACACGCGAGGAGATTCTCCCGGCGATGGGTGGCTACGACGCCCTCTCGGCGAGTCTGATCGAAAACGCCGGCGGTGAGGTTGTCTATATGAGCGGCTCGTCGGTCTCGACGAGCACCCACGCCTACCCGGACGTCGGGGTGACAACGATGACCGAGATGGTGACTCGGGCCCGACAGATGGTGAACGCGGTCGACGTCCCGGTGTTCTGCGACGCCGATACGGGGTACGGCAACCCGATCAACGTCATGCGGACCGTCGAGGAGTACGAAAGCGCCGGCGTGGCGGGGATCCACATCGAGGACCAGACGTTCCCGAAGAAATGCGGCCACTTCGACGACAAATCCGTCGTTCCGACCGAGGAGATGGTCCAGAAGGTTCGGGCCGCGAGCGACGCCCGAAGCGACGACGACTTCGTGCTCATCGCCCGCACGGACGCCCGTGCAGTCGAGGGGTTCGAAGCGGCGGTCGAACGCTCTCACGCCTATCTCGATGCCGGCGCCGACGTGCTCTTCTTCGAGGCGCCGACCTCCGAGGACGAACTCCGCCGGGTCGGCGAGGAGTTCGGCGAGGACGTCCCGCTGATCGCCAACATGACGGAGGGCGGCGAGACGCCGCTTTTCAGCGCCGACGAGTTCGAAGCGATGGGGTTCGACGTCGTGCTGTACCCGGCGACGGGGTTCAAGGCGGCCGCCCGGGCGATGCGTGACGTCTACGGGGAGATCGCCGAAACCGGGACGCAGGAAGGCGTCATGGACGAACTCGTCTCCTGGCGGGGTCGCAACGAGATCACCGGCCTCGAGGAGACGATCGAACTGGAAAAGGAATACAGCACCGAGTGACCGGCGAGAGATTATCCGATCCGGGTCGAAAGATCAGCCGTAACCGCCTCCGTGCCCGAATCGCCGCCGATATCCGGGGTTCGCGGCGCGTCGGGGTCGGCGAGCTGTTCCGCGACCGCCTCGTGGAGTTCGCGAGCGATCGCCTCCTCTCCGAGGTGCTCGAACAGCAGTTCCCACGAGCGGACGGCTCCGATGGGGTTCGCGATCCCCTCGCCGGCGATATCGAAGGCGCTGCCGTGGACCGGTTCGAACATCGAGGGGCGTTCGCCGGTCGGGTCGATATTGGATGAGGGCGCAAGCCCCAACCCGCCGACGACGCCCGCGCCGAGATCGGTGAGGATGTCGCCGAAGAGGTTCGAGGCGACGAGCACGTCGAACTCGTCGGGCCGTCTGAGAAAGTCCATGCTCGCGGCGTCGACGAGCAGTCGTTCGAGTTCGACGTCGGGGTACTCGCCGTGGACCTCCTCGACGATATCGTCCCAGAAGACCATCCCGTGGGCCTGTGCGTTCGATTTCGTGACGTTCGTGAGTTTCCCGCCGCGCTCGCGGGCGGCCTCGAACGCCGCCCGGACGACCGGTTCAGTCCCCGCCCGCGTGAACAGCGCGCTCTGGACGGCGAGTTCCTCGTCGAACCCCTCGTACTCCCGGCCGCCGATGTGGGCGTACTCGCCCTCGGTATTCTGTCTGAAGACGACAAAGTCGATCTCGCCGCCGCCGTAGTTCCGGAGGGGACTGGTGACGCCCTCGAAGAGAAACGAGGGGCGCTCGCAGACGTGCTGTCTGAACCCCTTCGTGATCTCCAATCGGAGCCCACCGAGGGTCACGTGGTCGGGGACTTCTGGATGGCCCACGGCGCCAAGGAAGATCGCGTCGTGTCCGTCGAGCCGATCGAGGCCGTCGTCGGGCATCATCGATCCCTCCGAACGGTACCGTTCGGAGCCCCACCCGTACCGAGTGGTCTCGATCGAGACGCCGTGGCTTTCGGCCGCCGCCCGCGCGACGGGCAACGAGCCGTCGACGACTTCCGTACCGATACCGTCGCCCGGTATCACCGCGATGTCGTATGTCACCCCTGATGGGGGAAGACGACGGAACAAAGCAGTTCCGGTTCGTGTGAACGGCTGTCACGAATCACCCGACGGTATCGGAGATTCGAAAGGAAACCCACCGTTCCGCCGAAGAGAACTTTTTGTAACCGAAAGCGGTTTCTCCTCGTCGAAAAATTATTGTTAGATAACCTCTAATAGTTACTCAGACGAGACAACATAACTGAAATCACATGCACTTCACGATCGAACACAATCCATCGACGGGACGGACGCACCGATACCGGGAGACGGCGGCCGGGGACGGCCGTGGTAGCCGATGACCGAAAGCGAACGGCTCTCGGAGCGACCGGCTGACGAACGGGAAACACCGGCGGAGGCCGTCTCCGGGACCGAAGCCGAGGTCTGTCCGGAATGCGGCGGTGACATCGTCGGCGGGGAGCGCCAAGAGCAGGTCTGTACCGACTGCGGGCTGGTCGTCGAGAGCCGACGGATCGACGCCGGGCCCGAGTGGCGGGCGTTCGACGCCGCCGAGCGAGATCGGAAATCCCGGGTCGGCGCACCCACGACGAACACGCTCCACGACAAGGGACTGTCGACGACGATCGGCTTCGACACGACCGACGCCTACGGCAACACGCTCGACGGACGCAAACGGCGACAGCTTCACCGTCTCCGGACGTGGAACCGCCGCTCGCGGACCGAGGACTCGAAGGACCGAAACCTCAGACACGCCCTCGGAGAGATCGATCGGATGGCCTCGGCGCTTGGACTCCCGGACCCGGTCAGAGAGACCGCGAGCGTGATCTACCGGCGGGCGCTCGACGAGGACCTCCTCCGTGGGCGCTCGATCGAGGGGATGGCGACCGCCGCACTCTACGCCGCCGCTCGGCTCGAGCGCGTCGCCCGCTCGATCGACGAGATGGAGACGGTCAGTCGGGTCGATTCCCTCGAGATCAAGCGGGCCTACCGGTATCTCGATCGCGAGTTGGAACTGGAGACACCGCCGGCGCATCCGAGCGAGTACGTCGGCCGGTTCGCCTCCGAACTTGACTGTGCGGGGTCGACCGAACGGCTCGCCCGCGATCTCATCGAGACGGTCGTCGAGGAAGGCGTCCACAGCGGCAAGAGTCCGGTCGGGATCGCCGCCAGCGCGCTGTATGCGGCCGGGCGATTGAGCGACGAGCGACTGACACAGGCCACCGTCTCGGAGGCGGCGAACGTCAGCAAAGTGACGATCAGGAACCGATACCGCGAGGTGCTGTCGGTGACGGAGATCGACGGCTGATAGGTATCGTTACGAGAATCCCGATACTCACTCGAGCCACTCGAGGAAGCTCCCCTCGATGAGCGTCTCCGATTGGGCGTCGATGTAGTCGGCCTGCATTCCCCAGATCGCCTGACCGAACGGCTCGCCGGCCGCCATCCGCTCTCTGACGCGGTCGTGTTTCCACCGCGCCGGCGTCATCCGCCGATCGACGCGCTCTCTGAGCGGCTGGATGTATCGGTTGGCCTCGGCCGCATCGAAGCCCCGCAACTCGAGCCCGTCGCGGGCGAGTTCGAAAAGCTCCGCGTAGAGCTCCTCGGTGTCGGTCGTTTCGGTCCCGTCGGCGGTCACCCACTCGAGGTCGGCCTCGAGCCCGTTTCGGACGGCCCGATAGAAGTTCGCCTCCGCGGCCTCCCAGGGTTGATCGAAGACCGGATGTTCACGGCGGGGAAGGCTCTCTAAGAGCCCGGCGAAGACGGCCAAAAGCGAGACCGTTCCGTGAACGGTCGGCTGGCCGGGCAGCGGCCGGAACTCGATTCTGGCGTTCGCGCTGGTCCGGGTCGGGCCGTCGAAGACGGGGCGAACCCACCGCCAGAAGCTCCCGTGTTTGTGTCTGAAATGTGCGAACTCGTCGTCGAAACGGCCCTGTGGATCCAGTTCGGCCGGGACGACGGTCGCGTCGTCGGCGACCCGATCGATCGCCTCGTCGACGCTGTCGATGTCGTCGGGAAACGTCACTTTCTCCGCCCCCGTCGGATTGAGCACCGACTCGAAGACCGGAACCCGATTCTCCATCCAGCACTCCTCGATGACGGTCTCGTCGTCGGCGTCGTAGAGATCCGGCGGGAAAAACGGCGAGTTGACGGAGACCGCCAACAGCGGACCGGCGATCCGGAGGGCATACCGGAAGTTCTCCGGGAGATCGTGGGCGTGGGCGACCTGATAATGCGGCTGGATCGACGTGATGAGACTCTCCGGCATCACGGTATCGGCCGACAGCGAGACGTGCGGCGCCTCGAGTTCGAGTTCGGCGGCGTAGTCGGTGTTGGCCATCGCGTGATACCGCACCGCCCGCGACATGTTCGTCGCCATCCGGACGCCGTCCTCCTCGATGCTGTCGGTGAGATACTCCGAGGCGGTCTCGCCGATCGGCGGGACGGTCCACAGCCCGTCGCTGACGAGCGTCATCCCCTCGCGAGCGACCTCGGATTGGGCGGCGTCGAGTTTCGCCTGTACTTCGGCTTCCTGTGCCCGGATCCCGTACCGCGACAGCGGCTGTGGCGCCGTCGAGAGCTCGGCGTTGTGAAGCCCGAGTTCCTTCTCGAAGCCGATGTACTCGAGCAGTCGCCGCGGAACCCGCATGAGCGCGTCCGTCGCGTCGTCGACGGCGTAGAACTCGTATTCGAGGCCCACGATCGCCTGCGGGTTGTCGAACGTCCCGTCGGCGATCTCCTCGCGCAACGCGTCGGCTTCGGCGTCGACCCGGGCTTCGAACGTCTCGGCATCGACGTCGAGTACCGCCTTGACCTCCGCTGCGAGTTCCGAGGCAGACATATCCCACCCTGTGCACGGGAGGGTTTTGAAAGATGCGGGTTAGAAGACAGCGGCAGTCCGTCGACGGCTAGCGTTCGAGCGCCTCGGCGACGAGTTCGATCGGCGTCGGTGGCTCCGCGGTGACACCCTCGCGGTTGTGAAGCTGCGTCCGACACGAGGCGCCGGGGGCGACGACCCGGTCGGCGCCGCTGTCGTCGAGTTGCCCGTAGAGGATGTTCGCGATCGCGTCGCTCATCGAGGCGTGTTCGGTCTCGTAGCCGAACGAACCGGCCATCCCACAACAGCCGGAATCCAGCGGCTCGACCGGATAACCGGCCCGCCGGAGGACGCCGACGGCGTGGTGGTCCTTCTTCGTCGCCTTCTGGTGGCAGTGGCCGTGGTAGGCCAACGGCTCGGCGTCGGCCGAGAAGCGCAGTTCCCCATCGAGGCCGAACGTATCGAGATACTCACAGACGCCGTAGGTGTTCGACGCGACCTGATCGGTCACCTCGTCGGGGTACAACTCGAGGTAATCCGACTGGAACATGACCGCATCGGAGGGTTCGATGACGACCACGTCGTAGCCCTCTTTGACGAGCGGACCGAGGGCATCGAGGTTCTCGCGGGCGGTCTCGCGGGCGGTATCGAGAAACCCCTTCGAGAAGGCGGGACGGCCGGTGTCGCCGACGCCGTCTGGAACCGTCACCGCGACCCCGGCCGCCTCGAGCACCTCGACGGCCGCCTTCCCGACGTCCGGGTTACAGTAGTTCGTGATCGTGTCGGGGTACAGCGCGACCCGTCGTCGCGGGCCGTCGCCGGTGACCGCACTGGCCCGCTCGGTGGAGGTGACGGCGCCGCCGCGCTCCTCGAACCACTCGGCGAAGGACGTCCGGTGGAACGTCGGCAGCGGCCGATCGGGGTCGATCCCGAGCGTCCGGTCGAGCAGCCAGCGGGCCCCGGGGAGCTCCGAAGCGGCGTTCGAGACCGGCGCGAGAGCGCTCCCGAGGCGGGCCGCGGACTCGAAGTTCGCGAAGAGCCGATCGCGTACGGAGGGACCTTCCCGCTCGTGGTGCTCGTGGGTCACCTCGGCTTTGAGTTTCGCCATATCGACGCCGCTCGGGCAGTCGATCTTACACCCCTTACAGCCGATACAGAGATCGAGCACCTCCTCTTTGAACTCGGTCGAAAAGGCCTCGTCGGGATCCAGTTTCCCGCTCATCGCCTCTCTGAGGGCGTTCGCTCTGCCCCGTGTACTCGTGATCTCCTCCTCTGAGGCCCGGTACGTCGGACACATCACGCCGCCGGTCGTCTCCTGTGGAGCCCGACAGCCGCCACAGCCGTGACAGAGTTCGACCATCCCCTGCATGCCGTTGTCGTTGTCCCACTGCAGTTCCGGCTCGAAGCCGGCCTCGAAGCGGTAGTCGGGGTCGAACCGGAGGTTCTCCGTCATGTCGGTCGGGTTCTCCTCGCGGAAGACGACCTGTCCCGGGTTGAGCAACCAGTCGGGGTCGAACGCCGTTTTGAGTTCCTTGAACGTCTCCCAGAGTTCGTCGCCGTAGAGCTTGTGGTTCCACTGGGTTCGGGCGCGGCCGTCGCCGTGTTCGCCCGAGACAGAGCCGTCGTATTTGACGACGAGATCCGTCACCTCGTCGGCGATCGACTCCATCGTCTCGATCCCCTCGACGGTCTTGGTTCCCACGAGCGGCCGGATGTGCAACACACCCGGGCCGGCGTGGGCATAGAAGCTGGCGTAGGTGTCGTGGGCCTCGAGGATCTCCCGGAAGTCGGATACGAAGCCCGGAAGATTCGCCGGCGGGATCGCGGTGTCCTCGATGAAGGAGCCGTGTTTCTCGTCGGTCGTCCGGCTGAGCAGAATCGGCAGGCCGGACTTCCTGAGCTTCCAGATCTTCGCCATGCTCTCGTCGTCGTAGGCCTCGATAGCGTCGAAGGCGTACGTTCCGACGTCGGCGTTGGCCTCGGGTGTCGTCCCGTCGGGATCGGATTCCGGCTCGTATTCGGGGAGTCGATCGTCGAGCAGTGTCGCGACCTTCTCTTTGGCCTCGACGTCGCTGTCGGCGTAGAACTCGACGATGAGGACGGCCACGGTCCCCTCCGGGAGGATCTCCGTGACGGGTTCGAACTCCGGCGTCTCGCGGGCGAGATCCAACAGGACGTCGTCCATCACCTCGGTGGCGGCCGGGCCGTGTTCGACGATGGGGGCGACGTCCCGCATGGCAGCGTCCAGCGACTCGTAGGCCAGAAGCGTCATGCCCTTCGTCTCCGGGATCGGCTCCAGGGAGACGGTCGCCTCGGTGACGATCGCGAGCGTCCCCTCGCTGCCACAGAGCAGTTTCGCGAGGTTGATCGACCCGCCCTCGGCGTCCGGTTCGCCGACGCCGCGGGTCGCCCCGCGGGCGTCCTCGACGAGCCAATCGAGGTTATACCCGGAGACGTTCCGTTTCAGGTCCGGGTAGCGCTCTTCGATCAGATCCCCATCCTCGTCGAGAATTCGGGCGACCTCGGCGTAGATCGCCGCCTCGAGGTCGTCACCCTCGGCCAACTCCGGGAGTTCCTCGAGGGAGACCTCCCCGAACGTCGTGACGGTGCCGTCCGCGAGGACCGCCTCGACGGACTCGACGTAGGCGTCGGTCTTGCCGTACTGCAGCGAGTGGGCACCCGTCGAGTTGTTGCCGATCGCGCCGCCGATCGCGCTCTTGTCGCCCCAGGCGGGGTCGGGGGCGAACTTCAGACCGTGGGGTTCGACGGCCGCGTTCAGCGTGCCGAGATAGATGCCGGCATCGACGGTCGCCGTCGCCGCCTCCGGGTCGACCGAGCGGAGGTCGTTCATGTGTCGGGTGAAATCGAGGACGACAGCCTCGTTGACCGTCTGTCCCGCGAGGCTCGTGCCGCCGCCACGTGGAAGGACCGGAACGCCGCGTTCCGCACAGTAAGAGACCGCAGCGGCGACGTCATCGGTCGATTTCGGGTAGACGACGCCGATCGGCGTCATCTCGTAGATGCTCGCGTCGGTCGCATACAGCGACCGGGAGTAGGAATCGAACCGGACGTCGCCGGCGACGACCGATTCGAGGCCGGCGAGTAGGTCAGGGCGCTCGGTTCGGTCGTTCCGGTAGTCGTAGCCGGCCCGGCTGTCGGCGGCCGGATCCCCCTCGATGGGCGGCGTTCCGTGTTTCGACATGGCGTGACGAACGGACGGCGGGGTAATCAGCGTGACGACAGACGGGCGGACGGGATCCGGTAGTTCTGGACCGTGGAGTGTAAGTGCGTAAGGTGCTTACCGAACTCAGCGAAGCTACTATCGAGATAGCGCCATTGTCACGGGTCGTCGTGCAAATATAGGGCAGTATTTTGCCCGCGATGGCCACGCTCGCGAGGAGTGATGCGACGGTCGCGGCGGCCGCCCCGACGAGGGAGACCTGCTTCTGTGGGCTCGAGTGAGCTGCCGGACTCATACGACTGTCTCGATGTACGGGTGAATACGTGGACCAATCAGAACGCTTCGACAGGCACCCGAATCAGTTTGTCATCCCCCGCTCGCTCGTCGCCGCGGCCATCAGTGTTGCTCGTCGTGAGGTAGAGATACTCCTCTTCAGGGCCGACTGTCACCGCCCGAAGTCGACCGAAATCCTCGGCGAAATGGCCCACGAAACTGACGACCTCATCCTCGACGATCCCAGCCTCGTACAGCCGTTCACCGCGGAGACCGGCAAAAAAGACGCGGCCGTCACTGTAGGCGGCCCCAGCCGGAGCCCAGGTCTCGTGTCGACCGGAGCTGAACGTGGGGGTCTCCATCCCGGGATGGGTTTCGGTGTCAGTGATATTCGGCCAGCCGTAGTTGGCTCCCGGCTCGACGACGTTGAGTTCGTCCCGGGCAGATGGGCCATGCTCGGTCGACCAGAGTCGACCCTCGTCGTCCCAGGTCATCCCCTGGGCGTTGCGGTGGCCGTAGGAGTACACCGGGCTGTCGAAGGGGTTGGATCCGGGAACGGAACCGTCTGCGTTCAGCCGGAGGACTTTGCCCGCCAGCGAGTCGGTATCCTGGGCCAACTCGGCGTCGGCCGCGTCGCCGGTCGTGATATAGAGATGGCCATCCGGACCGAACGCGACCCGACCGCCGTTGTGGATGCGGTCGCTCGGAATCCCGTCGATGATGACTGTCTCGTCGTGGAGTTCGCGCGCTTCGAGGTCGAGTTCGAACCGTCGGACCGTGTTCTCGATTGACTCGCGATCGACAGTCTGGTAGACGTAGAGGTAGCCGTTCTCCTCGAACTCGGGATGGACCGCGATGCCGAGTAGCCCACCCTCGCCGAGCAGCGGGCTGTCGAGTTCGTCAAAGCGTTCGATGACGTGTCTCTCGCCGTTGTCGATCAACAGGAGATCACCCGTGCGCTCGGTGACGAGGAACCGGTTTTCATCGAGAACGACCACCTCCCACGGGACGTTGAGATCTCCCGCGACGATTTCAGCTTCGACGTCTTCGGCTTCGAGGCCGGCACTCGCCCCGCTCTCTGTCGGCGTGAAAAACAGATGGGTCGGCAGGCCAAAAACGGCAATCAGCGAGACAGCGAGGAGAACGAGGAGAAGGATGCCGCCAGCGACCGCGCCGATGCTGCGCCAGTTCATGTCAGGTGTCGACACGGTACTGCAATAAACCCCGGGCTGTCGGACTGTCCGGTGGCTCGGAGACCAGAGAGTCAGGGCTCCGATATGTCTTGACATCTGCCCCGCACTGAAGCGCAAGGTTTTGTGCCGATTACTCAAATTAACCACATCGCTCAGCGGATGTCGGTTGTGAGCTGACGAGCTAACTGGAGCGTTCCGATCGCGAAAGCGGCGGGCCTCGAAAACGAGAGTCGGCGTTCGGATCCATCTCACGGCTGGGAGCCACCACGTCGGGACTCCGGGACGACCATGTCGAGATCCCGGAGCCTCACGCCGGGACGAGACTGTAGAGTCGCCCCCGTTCGTGTAGCGTCTCCGGTTCGCCCTCCTCCCAGTATCCGGAGATATCGCCGCGCTCGGCGAAGAAGATCCGGCCGTCATGGGGGACGGCCTCGCTCGTCACGTGCCCGATCCCGGGGACGCGCCAGCGGACCGCACCCGTCGCCTTATCGAGGGCGTACAGATGCGCGTCGTAGGAACCGACCAGAACCGACTCGGCCGTGACCGAAAGCGATCCGATGACGTTGCCGCCGACGTCGGTCGACCACAGCCGTTCGCCGGTGTCGGTATCGAGGGCGTACACGTTCCAGTCGTCGCTGCCGACGTAGACGACGCCGGCGTCGGGGTCGATACCGGGGTTGGACATGATAACCTGACCGACCTCGAAGGACCACTCCTCGGTACCGTCCTCGAGATCCACCCGATAGAAGCGACCGTCCCACGAGCCGACGAAGGCGCTCCCGTCGTAGGTCGGGATCGTCCCCTTGATCTCGCCGTCGGTCTCGAAGCGCCAGGCGAACTCCAGGGAGGGGAACTCCCAGGCGTAGCAGACGCCGTCGTTCGAGCCGGTCACCATGCGCTCGGTCGCCGGATCGATCGCCGTCGAGGGATGCGGCATCCCCCACAGCCGGCTATCGTGCCAAAGTGGCTGTCCCGTCGCGGCGTCGAGCGCCCACATCGTCCCCGAGGGCTCCTGCCAGGGGTAGTTGTACTCGGCGACGACATAGAGGATGCCGTCCCAGTAGGCGGGGCTGGATCCGATGGCGATCGCTCCACGGAGCCGGACGAGGGAGGTCTTCCAGAGACGACGGCCCGTTTCGATGTCGAAGGCGTACATCGAGCCGTCGTAGCCGCCGATGTAGGCCGTCCCGTCGACGACGAGCGGCGTCCCGTGGAAGCCAAAGCTCAAACCGGCGGTCGTGTCTGCCGTCCAGCGGCGTTCGCCGGCCGGCGTCACCGCGTGCAGTTTCCCCGTATCGGAGGGGATCAACACCGTGTCACCGTCCGGCGTCGGAAGCGGGCTCGATTTGGCGGCGCTGTGACCGATTCCGTTGACCGGCATCGACCACTCGATCTCGACGTCTGCGGGGACGACCGCGTCGGGGTAGTACCCGAGTCGACGCAGCCCACGTCTGAACATCGTGACGTCGCCGCCCGGATACGTCTCGTCGTACGGCAGTCTCTCGGGATCGAAGTCGGCCTGCGGACGGTCGTACTCGCCCCGGAGCCGTCGCCAGCCGAAGACGCCGGTCGCCGCCGTGCCGAGTCCCACGAGGAGCCGACGGCGACCGAAGACGGATCGGTTCGAGTCCGCACTCATTACACGGATCAACGGCGTGACCGGTATATGTATCCCGTCGTCTGAGCTGGGGTAATAACGTGGCATTACCCGTCGGCGGATCTCCGAATTCGGCCTACCGCTCAGTTCTGTCGCGCTCGGTTCCGCCGTCGCTGAACCGTGTGGCTACGCGTCCGGAAGAAGTCAGAGCGACGGACGCGAAGCCGGGAGCGAAGACCGACTCAGAGGTTCAGATCCGGCGTCTCGAAGGGACCCTCGTCGGTGTCTGCATCGTAGCGTTCGACCGCGGTCGCGACTATCTCGAGCGTCCCCTCCGGCCCCCAGCGAGCCGTGTTGACGGCGAGATCGTAAAACGAGCGGTTGCCGAGATCGACGCCGTAGTAGGCGGCGTAGCGTTTCTCCTCGATTACTTCACGGACGCGCATCTCGGCGGACATCTCCTCGCGGTCCGTGGTCCGTTCGACCCGGACCTCCTCGGGCGCGTCGAGCCAGATCCGGAGGTCGGCGTGATCGGCCGCGAGATAGCCGGCCAGCCGCGATTCGAGGATGAACGCCTTGTCGGCCTTTCCCCACTTTTCGGCGATCTGCTGGAGCCGCCGATCCAGTTCACGGTCGAGTTCGTCGCTCTCGCTCGCCTCGGCCGTGAGCTGCGAGAGGCTCATGCCCCGTTCGTCGGCGAGTTCACGGAAGACCTCGCCGCCGGAGACGTAGCCGCAATCGAGCCGCTCGGAAAGCCCCTCACACAGCGTCGTCACGCCACAGCCCGGCGGGCCCGAAACGGTAATGAATAGATCGGTATCGATTCGCTCGACGTTACGGTCGGCATCCGACATGGATCGACTTCGTCAGGAGGCCGAATAAATCCCGCTATCGCGTCCGCCCCGCGAACGTCGAAGCGTCGCATTAGGAAGCCGATAGTACGGTATCACGTCACACGGTTTTCGGAATAGATGGTCTATATTTATCCGTTCTCGGCTCCCTGTCTCCAGTACAATGTCAGATACCGGGCTGATGCCCCCGTCAGCGGAGACGGCGCTTCCCGACCCGAACGAAGCGGACAACGTGGTTTATAATCCCTCGCCCGAACGGCTCCGAGAGTTCTCACGGGAGCTGGAGACGGCGACGGAGTTCGGTTCCCCGGCGTACGTGAGCGAACAGCGCTCTCGCTGTGCCGATCGAACGAAAAACGCGGTCGACGACGCGTTCGGCGCGGCCGATTACGAACACGTCGAGACGGCGCTGGAGTACGCCCGCGAACACGAGATGGTCTGTCTCGATCGACGGATCGGCCGCCATCCGGAACACACCTACGTCGGCCGATACTACGTGCCGAAAGCGTACGCCCGGATCGCACTGACCGTCACGAACCTCTTCGAGCCGGCCCCCAAAGGCGCTGAGCCGGACTTTCTGACCGTCCAGGTTCCCGACCACGACGAGATCGAGATCCGCGTGATTCCCGACACCGGCGTTACCGCCGTGTTAGGAAGTGATTACTCGGGCGAAGCGAAGAAATCGTTCCTCCGGCTGTTCATGCATCGGGCCAAACGGCGCGGCGGCCTCGGGCTCCACGCCGGGAGCAAGCGAGTCACACTGCAGGGCGATGACGGTGACCGAGAGGAGATCGGACAGGTGTTCCTCGGCCTCTCGGCGACCGGCAAATCGACGTTGACGGCCCACGGCCTCTGGCTGGAGGAGCCCGAATCGGCGACGATGCTGCAGGACGACGTCTGTGCGTTGCTGCCCGACGGAACCGTCGCCGGAAGCGAGGGCAACGGCCTCTACATCAAGACGATCGGCCTCGACCGCGAGGAACAGCCCGCGATGTACGACGCCGCGACCCACGAGTCGGCGGTGCTCGAGAACGTCGCCGTCGCCGAGGACGGAACCGTCGACTTCGACAGCGACGAACACACGTCCAACGGCCGGGCAGCCGTGCTCAGAGAGCAGCTCGCCTCGGCCGGCGAGGAGATCGACCTCGGCTCGGTCGATCAGGTCTTCTTTATCACCCGCAATCCCGTGATGCCGCCGGTCTCGAAGCTCTCGCCCGAGGAGGCCGCCGCGGCGTTCATGCTCGGGGAATCGATCCAGACGAGCGCCGGCGACCCCTCCAGCGCCGGCGAGTCGATCCGCGTCGTCGGCACCAACCCCTTCATCGTCGGTCCGGAGGGCGAGGAGGGCAACCGGTTCCGAGACCTCATCGAGGATCTGGACGTCGACTGTTTCGTTCTCAACACCGGCCACCTCGGCGACCGATCCGTCGACATCGGCGTCGAGGAGTCGGTCACGCTGCTTCGGGAGATCGCCCGCGGCACCGTCGAGTGGACCGACGACGAGGCGATCGGGCTGACGGTGCCGGCGTCCGTCCCCGGGATGGATATCGAGGCGTTCGACGTGGCCGATCACGTCGAGGGCTACGAGGCAAAGCTACAGGAGCTGCGCGCCGAACGGCGCGAGTACCTCGAGGCGTTCGCGGAACTGGACGACTCGATCGAGGACGCGGTGTACTGAGACTGTCGGCTACAGATCGCGAGATTCGGACGCCTGCGGGACGCGAACAATTTCGGCCGAGGGGACACAGCAGGACGAGCAGTGACGCCCGATCCCGACGGGACGGCCAACGACTGTGACCGCAACGGGGCCCAATCGACGCTCCCCGTCGTTCATCACCCCGTGTTCGATTCGAGTATCACGTCAGCGAGGTCGCGAGCCGCCGCAACGTGTTCGTCGGCGGTCGGGTCGCCAGTCTCCTCGACGTTCGAGAGCAGCTCTGCGACGTGTCCGATCCGCTTTCGGATCACGGCCGGATCGAGATCGGCAAGCCCCGCTCCGACCAGATCGTCGGCGATGGCATCCGCTTCGCCGAGCCACCGGCTCGCCTCCCGCTCGACCGGCCGCTCACGGGTCGCAGCCAGGTGTTCGGAGAGCTGTCTGACGTTCGTTTCGAAAGCGGTCTCAGTCATGAGCTACTCAAAAAGGCGCGGCAGGAAAGGCGCTTTGCTGGCATGAAAGTCTTTAGAATATTAATAGATCTGTGTCTCTCTTTCGATCCGTCTATTTTCACGGCTGAGAGGGCGGAGAAACGAACGCGTACAAAAGAAACCGTTCGCATCCAGAACCAATACAGACTCATCGCTGGCATCGAGAGAGAACGCACGGCTGTCGAGATTCGAACGTCCGGAGTAATAGTCCATCCTGG
>LKMJ01000064.1_pt1 | contig 60423 bp, 56 predicted proteins | sample 643391 | NCBI WGS metagenome assembly LKMJ01 (sample SAMN04112250, study PRJNA286221) | soda lake metagenome | biome: soda lake; feature: Kulunda Steppe; material: water; isolation source: sample PL-Br10 brine of Picturesque Lake | place: Russia: Kulunda steppe | collected 2010-07 | reverse complement strand
TACACCGGCCGTGACGAGCATCAGTACAGTGACTACAGTGAATAGTTGCGTCAAATCGTTCATATCTGCCTTTGTTGGCGTCGTCCGATTAGCCGGTCGTTACATAAACTGAGTCGACTGTCTCGATCGGAAAGGGATCGCTGTCCATCTCGTGGGGATCGTTCGGTTTCCTGTGAGTTCGGGAAAGTAAACGTGATCCTGAACATAGATGTCTGCGAGAGCCTGTCAGCCAGCATAGACTGACCCGTGACGCCCTCATCGGCGGGATTCAGCAGATCTCGATGGTAGGTCACGCCATCCGGGACTGCTTGAACGGTGGTAGGCACCCCCTGTATCGCTTTAGGGCCGATCGAACGGTACACGGCAGCTGACTGTCTCGATGACACGTTATAGTAACAACTGCAACCATCGTTCGCCGTTCTCACCCCGGCAAGAAGATGCTGATGAGTGCGACGACGATACCCGCCAGTCCCATCCGGGCAGCAGCGACGAACCATCGCTGCTGGGAGATCGCCCCGAGGTAGGCACCGACACCACCCAGCAGCACGATTCCGAGTCCGATCGAGACGAGGACGGCCTGGAACATCGAGAACAGAACGCCCTCCAGCAGGAACGGCAACAGGGTGACGGCGACGCCGATGACGGGCCCAGAGGCGGCGGCAAGCGAGTAGACGATCTGTTCGTTTCGGAGGTCACGAGTCAGCTTCGTGTCGTCGAGGCTCGTCAGCATCGATCGTTCGAGTTCTGCCTGCTCTAAGCTCGCTTCGGCACGTTCGATCTCCCAGACGCTCCAGATACCGGAGGTGCCGAGCCCGACGGCTGCGCCGAGACCGATTCCAACGACAGCGAGTCCGTTCGCGACGCCGGAGAGATAGGCACCCACGACGACGCCGATGCTGGTGAGCGTTCCATCGAACCCGTTGGCGACGAAGTACCGCCGTGAGAGCGATCGGACGTCGTCGCGTCGGATCGCCTGTCGGAGTCCGTTCACTCGAACGCCGAGGCTCATCGGCCCGAGATCCAGGGATCGTCGACGACATGGTCGCCACAGGACACCTCGTCGATCGAGTGGATCGAGGCGCTCAGGTCGGCGATTTCGGCATCGACGACATCGAGATCGAGACCCTCACCTTCGATGGCGATGCGAACCGTCCGAACATCCTCCTCGATCTCGACGAGTTTTCCGGTGACGCCCGTTACGTCATCGAGTTCGCTGAGCCGTTCGACGAACTGCACGAGGCTCGGTTCGTGTGGTTTCATACTGATTAGCGTCATCAATTACCGCCGATCGCCAGTACCGGGTCGGCGATCGGCGGTAACTACGGACACTAATCAGTATCAGGACGTCGAGAACCAGTCAGCGAATCATACGTGGCGTTTCGACCGTCCCCCACAAGTGAATATCGGCTGTGCGATCACTCGTCGGGCGAGACGATCTCGTCTAAGTTCTCGATCGTCACGTCGTGGCCCGCACTCTCGCCGGGCAGGATGTCTCCGAGCGCAGCGCCGAACGCGCCGGCCGCCCAGATAACCGTAATTCTCCCGAACGCCTCCAGGGTTGTCGGATCTTCCTCGTAGATCCGCCCCCACAGGATCATCAGGCCGGCTGCCGTCAGAAACGAAATCGACAGGACGCCGACGAGCCGTCTGGGAACGACCCCAAACAGTGGCTTCGAGACCGTTATTTCACGGATATCGGTCCAGTAGAGCACCCCGATCGTCAGCACGATGACGAACAGGACGTTCGCGACGAGAAAGACGGGGACGCCAGCGACGGTGTTCGCAGTGAAGTGCTCGGCAATCTCGAAGACGCCATCCTCGACAAGCAGCGGGAGCGACAACAGGATACTGCCGACGAACGCCTCGGCCATGTCGCGGGCGGTATACTTTTTGATGCCGTTTTCGACCGTTTTCAACCCGGGAATCCGTCGGGCGACGGACATCGTTTCGCGAACCTGTTTGCGCTCTTCGGGGTCGTCGACAAGCGCTTCGAGGTCTTCTAATCGGTCGAGCAGATGGTCAATGTCCGGCTCTGCTGGGCGCTCCGATTGGGCGGACCCGCCGTCCCCTGACAGCTCTGTCCCATGATCGCGATCGGGCATTCGTACGCATATCCAACAACGAGTTGAAAAGCACATCGACCCGTCCCGGACCCGCGGTGTACCGAGATGCTGGTCGCGGTGACCGGGCCAGAACGTGGCTCTCAGACGCCGACGGTGGCCCGGAACAGATCACTTAGACGCCAAAGCTCGCTCGTAGCATGTCACGCGTCCCCGGTCCGAGACCGACGGCGACGACGATGATCATGAACAGGTAGGCATACCGGGGACTCTCATCAAAGAACTCCTCGTTGAACAGCCAGATGATGAGGACGGGAGCGGCGAGTTTGACAAGCAAGAACGGCCACGCCGCACCGAAACTCGTGACGATCGCCTCGTTGATCGGATGTTTCGGCACCAGGTTCGACGGCAGTCCAAACAGCGTCGCGTAGTCGAGTCCAATGACGTTTGCGACGCCGTCGACGGCGTGGGCCCAGATGACGACGATTCCCATATACCGGGTGCCCTCGTTGATCTCGGGCACGAGCCGCTCGATTGCGACCCAGGTGATCGCCGTCGAGACGGTCGCGCCAAGCAGTGTGACCACCAGAAGCAGCGGATAGAACGTCGCGTACGGCTCGACGGCCGCCGCATACCCGAGCGCACCGACCGTTACTGCCAGACAGACGGTCCCGATCGCAAAGAGTGGATACTCATACCCCGAGACGTAGTCGTTCCGATCGAGCCAGACGGAACTCGCCAGAGCGACCACCGCGATAGCAGTGACGGTAAAGTAGATTAGCGGGCTGATCAGGAGTCCAGACCACGGCAGTTCGATCGCGAGTTCACCCGTCTCCCGGAAGGCCGCGACGTTGGCGTCCTCGACGACGCGTAGCGCACCGCCAAAGAGGAAAAACGGGAAGAGGCCGTAGAACATCGCCCGGAGGCGTTCGACCTGCAGGCGTTGCAACAGGAAGGCGACACCGATCGCCATGAGGATCAGCGTCGGGATGTAGCCCGCATAGGAGACGAACGTGTAGCCGGGAGAGGCAGTCGGTCCGGTCGTGTTCGCCCCACACTGAACCTGCGATCCGCCATCCCACGCGACACAGTTCCAGCCGTAGGCGTCAGCGACGACTGGTCCCCAGTAGTACTGCCAGATGAGATCGACGTACACCCGCTGTGGGAACACCACGGCAGCGAGTGTGACGCCGGCAGCGAGGAGTACGACGGTCGCGGCCCAGAGTCGCATGGGCCCGTACCGTTCGAGATACTCGTCCATACCCGTGATACGGGATGGTGACCGCTTACAATTTCCGATTTCTGACGCAACCGAGGGGACGAGCGTGTCGTCCCGATGCCGATACACGAGAGCCGGTCCCGACACACGATCGATCGGCCCGGACGCGATCGAATCGGGGTCGAGGCGGCGTGTGCAGCCCCGTCCTATTTCGGTGCTCGGCCCCGTCTATTTGGACGATCACCGATGAGTGTCTCACAGCCCACAGACCAGACGGAACTACTGAAAGACGCCGGCGTCGTGACGACGCTGATCGACGCGGGCATGGAGTTGGCGAACGGCCGACCGAAAAGCGCCGCGCTACTGGCCGGTGCCGCCGCGGTCTCGACTCGGGTGCCAGGCTTCGGAACCGCCATCTCCCTGCTCTTGCGGGGGTACCGACGGATCAGGTAGACCGCAACTTCGCTCACGCATCGTCGATTGCACGGGCCGCTGCCAGCACCTCTTCGTGGACACGCCCGTTCGAGGCGACCAGCCCCGTACTGTCGTGTCGCCAGCGGTCTCCCGCAAGATCGGTGACGGTCCCGCCTGCCGCGCGGATCATGGCGACGCCTGCGACGGTATCCCAGGCGTTCGTCGGGAGATCCGTGATCGCCCCCTCGAGTGCACCCGAGGCAACCATCGCGAGTTCGAGCTGTGCACAGCCAAACCGGCGCATATCGTCGAACCGATCGACGATCGATCGTGTGACGGCGGCGTACCGATCGCGCTCGTCGTAATCCCACCAGAACGTCGGGCAGACGGTCGCAGCGCTGGGGTCGCGCTCGTCGCTGACCGAGAGCGCTTTGTCGTTGCGGAACACACCGTCCGGGCCAACGCGATACGTATCTCCAAGTGATGGGAAGACGATCGCACCGGCGACCGGGTCGCCGTCGACGACTGTCGCGACGGCCGTCCCGTACGCCCGGATCCCATCGACGAAGTTGTTCGTCCCGTCGATCGGATCGACGATCCACGCCGGTCCCGTCTCGGGGACCTGTTTCAGCGCGTCGTCTTCCTCCCCGACGATCGCGTCCGTGGGGAAAGATTCCCGGACGTGGTCGATAACTGTCTCCTGGGCATCCCGATCGGCCTGCGTGACGACGTCGGTTTCCCGCGATTTCTGTTCGACAGCGATCCCCGTCCGAAAGGCGTCTCCAGCAACGGTCGCGCCGGCAGTGGCTGCGTCCACGGCAACCGTCGCCCGTCGTCTTGCATCGTCGGGCTCGTCCATGCACCGCACTCCGTGGACCACTCGAAAAGGCCTAGCGGTTTCAGCATGTCCGTTGTTCTCCGTCGCTCGATTCGATCGCGAGGAAACCGACAAGAGCCACGCTCGAACGGAGAGTGTCATCACTACTCGTCTGATACTGATTAGTGTCCGTCGGTACCGCCGATCGCCAGTAACGGGTCGGCGATCGGCGGTAATTGATAACACTAATCCGTATGAGTGGGTCAGAAGTTTGCGAGGGCAAGATACTGCTCTTGCCGCACTGTTGGTCAGTGCGAGGGGAGGGAGTCGAACCACCTCCGAGAACCTGCGCGATGCGCAGAACCTCGGTGTCATTCGATCCCTCCTGCATCTCGCTCCGTGCGTCATGCACGTCGCTACGATGCGAGGGGAGGGAGTCGAACCCACGAACGTCTACACGAGCGGATCTTGAGTCCGCCGCCGTTGGCCGCTTGGCTACCCTCGCACGCAGTGTACGGTACGTACGTCCCGTATGAATACCCTGCGATTTACGTACCGATCGGGCTACCGATCGGTCGGGGACGTCACCGTTGGAGCGTCAAAAACGTCCGGTGGATATCGCCGGTTACAGTTCAGACACTGGTAGTTTCCCGCGACATGCGCGTAGAGTCGATCGCCACAGTGCTGACACCGGCCGTGTGGGTAGTTCATCGTGGTGTGTGCTGTGGCCCCGTCTCCAATACCGCTGCCGGGACACTGGTGTAGGCATTATATACTGTCGACCGCCACCGTCGGTTACTCGAGTCGCTCGGCGTACTCCCAGTCGCTCTCCCGTGCGATCGGCCGTTCGCCGTCGAGTTCGATCTGCCAGCCGTCGATCGCTGTCGGGTCATCGATCGCGTCTGCGAGCGTCCGTCGGACATCGCGGAGGTCGACGCCGTAGTAGTCGATCGGTACGTCCCGAAGATACTGACGTGCAGTCTCGAACAGCGATCGCATCCCGCCGTCGTCCTCGAAATCCACGTGTTTGTACGCTCCCGCGGCCACCTGTACCATCCCGTGGAGAAACGCGCTCTCCGCCGTGCCACGGCCGTAGTTGTACCACTCGGCCTCGAAACAGTCGTGGGCCTCGTGAAACGCGCCGCTATTGTAGAGGCGGACGCCGTGTATGACGGCTCGTCGGAGTGTGCCGTGTTCCCACCCGTTCGATCGGGCACGGCCGGCATCCCACCCGGCTGGCACACCGTCGAGTGGCGGTGCGACGGTGTCGTCCCGGGTGTGGTCGTCCATGGAGCCATCTATCGGCCCCACTGAAGTAATTCCGTCGAACGGACCGACTCCGGGACCGTCCTCGGCCGACCGATCGATCCTGTGGCAACCGTCCCCCGACGACTGACGTTATCCGAGCCCGACCTGTCAGGAATCGATTTCCGTGGTAGCACAAACCACGCAAGGGTTGCTGATTCGCCCAAAAAAGACCGAATTACATTTGAACTCAGGGCACAACTATCAGGTAATGAGAGTTGCACAGCTCGGGACGGGAACGCCTGAGCTCGCAGTTGTCGCCGGAATCCACGGCGACGAACCCTGTGGTGTTAGAGCGATCGAGCGGCTGCTCGATGATCGTCCGCCCGTCGAACGGCCCGTCAAACTGATCGTCGCCAACGAGAAGGCACTCGAACGGCGGGTTCGCTACGTCGACGAGGATTTAAACCGGGCGTTCCCGGGGTCGCCGGACGCGACGACCCACGAGGGACAGCTCGCGAACCGACTCGTCGACGAACTCGAGGGCTGTCTTGGCTTTTCGATGCACTCGACACAGAGCCACGCCGAGCCGTTTGCGATCGTCAACGGACTCAGCGATCGGGCGACGACGCTGTGTCCACAGCTCCCGGTCTCGGCGATGGTCGAGACGAGTAACTTCTCGGACGGGCGGCTGTTCACCGCGATCGAGACGATCGAAGTCGAATGTGGCCTCCAGGGGTCGGAGACCGCCGCTGAGAACGCCGATCGGCTGACACGATCGTTCCTGACGGCCGTGGGCGCATTGCCCGGCGACACGATGGCCCGTGACCTCCCGATCTTCCGGCTGACAGACGTCATTCGAAAGCACCAGGCAGAGACCTACGAGGTGTTCGTCGACAACTTCAGCCGGGTCGATCCCGGGAACCCGTTTGCAGCCGCTGACGGCGACGCCCAGGTGGCAGAGGAACCGTTCTACCCGGTGCTCATGTCGCCAAACGGCTACCGGGATGTCTTTGGCTATGCGGCCGAGAAAGTAGACGTCCTCCAGCGGCCGACAGCGATCGACTGATACGGATTAGTGTCCATAGTTACCGCCAATCGGCGACCCACCTTGGCCGATCGGCGGTAATTGATGACACTAATCCGTATGAGAGGGATCGGTGGAGTCAATCACCGCCGATCGCATCTGCAACTGGCCCATTGTCTTGAGTCCGAGATACGCAACTGGCCCACTGTCTCGGATCCGAGATACGCACAATTTTCCCCGCGGCGGCAGCATTGATACCCTGGCACCCCCTTTCGGGGCGTAATGACAGCACCAGCACTCGTCGTTGCCATGGTCGCAGAGCTGTTCCCAAACGGGATCAGTCACTACGCGATCGGTGGCCTCCTCGTCGGACTCGGCGTCGCCACAATCTACGTTGGGACCGGCATCTCCGCCGGCGCGAGCACGTTTCTCGAATCGACGCTTTCGTATGGTTCGACGCTTTCTCGCTTTCAGCAGTATCGCCCCTCGCGTGACTGGCGGGTTGTCTTCACCCTCGGAATCGTCGCCGGGGCTGCGATCTACGCCGTGACTGCCTCGCCACAGGACGGTCTCTGGGTCACGGAAGTCCAGTGGTGGCGGCTCCTCGTTGGCGGCATCCTCGTCGGGGTCGGGACCCGCGTCGGCAAGGGCTGTACGTCGGGTCACGGCGTCTGTGGCGTCGGTTCGGTCTCGAACGCGTCGTTCGTCGGCGTCGCGACCTTCCTGTTGATCGCGATCGGAACGGCACAACTCGTCCAGGCCGTGGGGGTCGTCCCATGAGCGGCGAACACGAACAACACCCGCTGTTCATGCCGCTGGTGTTCGTCGGCGGCCTGATTTTCGGCTTCGGCCTCGGCTTCAGCCAGATGGCCCAGCCGGAGGTCGTCTTGAGTTTCCTGCAGTTCGAGGACTTTGGCCTGTTGTTTGTCATGTTCGGGGCCGCGATCGTCACCGGGATCACCTACTTCGGTGTGAAACAGGTCCGATCGACGGCACCGCTGACGGGAGCGGCCTACGCTCGGCGGCTGAAAACCCTCGACAAGAACGTCGTCATCGGCGGCGGTATCTTCGGCGTCGGCTGGGGGCTGTCGGGAATCTGTCCCGGTGCGGCCTACGCCAGCCTCGGGATCGGCAACTACGCCATGCTCTGGGGGATCGCCGGGATGTTTATTGGGGCCTACACCCAGGGATTCTGGCGATCGACGCGCACGGAAAGTGCCACTACCACAACGGCAGCCGATTGAGCGGGCCGGGGTAGACCACTGCGCGCACGGCAGTCGACTTCGCGGTCGTGTTACCGATCGACGCGACAGCTACCTTCGGGCGTTATGTCACCGATCGACGCGACAGCTAACTGCACGGACCGATCGTCTTCCGGGCCAGAAGCGAACCCGATGGCTCGGGCTCCGCTCTGGCCGCCCGACAACACCGCCGCTGACGTAAGGCCTATGCCGTTGACACCCATACACCAGGTATGGACTTCCCGCCAGAGCAGGGCCACGATCAGGACGAAGTCGACGACCACGTCGAAGAGACGCTCGAAAACAACGAGGTCGTCCTTTTCATGAAAGGGACCGAACTCATGCCACAGTGTGGCTACTCCCGGAAAGCACTCGGGCTGATCGACAGCCACCGCGAGGAGTACGAGACGGTCGACGTCCTCGAGTCGCTCGACGAGTATCGTGTCGCGCTCAACGAACACAGCGGCTGGGAAACGATCCCCCAGACGTTCGTCGATGGCGAGTTCGTCGGTGGGTCGGACATCTTGGAGGAACTCGAAGAGCGAGGCGAACTCGCCGAGACACTCCAGACAGCATAATACGAGCACAGCTTCCGGAGTTGAATGTATCCAATCACGTGGCTGCCGGATTTAATAGCAGATCATATAAGTCACGCGCTCGTACTAGGAACCCAGCGACTGTCGCCGCACACCTTCCCACTATGTCAACAGAGGAATCCAGACACGTATATCGGCTGCACTCGACCCTCGAACTGCCACTCGAAGACCTCCGAGAGCACATCGAGACCGCACAGTACCCCGACGGCGTTACCGACGTGGAAATTACGCGGCGAAACAACACGCTCATTCTCAAAGCCGTCGCCGAGGACGAGTCCGTCAGCAAATACACGCCGACGGCCCAGCTCAAAGCCAGCGTCACCGAAAACCGGGTCTACGAAGAGGACCCTGACGAGCGACGCAACTCATTTCGCTGGGACGAAGAGGACGAAGAGGAGATCGAATCCGAACTCGTCGAGTTCGCGGCGTTCAAAGGCGATCGTGAGACCGTCTTACAGAACTCCCTGCTCCAGTATGAGATGTTCCTCGTCCTCTGTGGGATCGCAGAGACGGCCGAGAAGGGAACGTTGACAGCAATCTCGGAACGCGGCGGCGAACTGGAAGCGACCCGAATCGTCGAAGGAGAGCCCCGACCGGCCGATATCGAAGTCGTCGAGGGACCCGGCGACTCGGGTGCCGGACAGGGCGGGGTGAACTGGCGGGACAACAAGTTCATCAGCGACTAAACGGTCACCGCGTTTTCCGTTCACCTAACTCGATAGTGGCCTCGCAAACGGTCTGTCGTACCGATTCACCGACACAACAGCAAGCTGGTTCGCAGTTGCGCCGGAACTGACGCCCCCAGTCCGTATCAGTCACGGCTTCCATACCACTGCAAGCCCAGCATGTATTGTTGTCGTTCCAGTACTCGAAGAGACACGCCTGACGTCACGCGTTCTCCGTTCATTACCACTATGACCCTACCAGCGACGATGACAGGCTCTCGCGGTCGAGCAGACACTCCGATCGACTCGGGTCCCACCACGGGAGCAGTACCGACGGAACAACACAATGACTGATCCGGATCACGAGAGTACCGATGAGGACTTTCTCGAGGAACTGGATACGACCGTGTTCGGCGTCGGCTTTGCAATCGCGCTTGCCGCGGTGATGGCGTTCGTCATCGTGCCGGAGACGGCGACAGCCTATCTGGACAGTGCAAACGACGTTATTTGGGCCGGGTTCGGCTGGTGGTACCTGATCGTGATGTTCTTTCTCGTCGCGTTCGTGATCTTCCTGATCTTTGGCCCCTGGGGGAACATCAAACTCGGCGAGGAAGACGAGGAACCGGAGTTTGCCTTCCTCTCGTACTTCGCGATGCTGTACTCGGCGGGGATCGCCGCCGGACTCGTCTTCTGGGGGCCAGCAGAGGCGGTCTCACACTACGACACCGTCTCGCCGTTCGTTGGGGCCGAATCCCAGACCTCGGAGGCCGCCGTCGGTGCGATCCAGTACACGTTCTTCCACTGGGGCGTCTCCGCGTGGACGGCGTACGTCGTCGTCGCCCTCCCGATCGCTTACTGTGCGTATCGCTACGATGCGCCGATGCGTATTTCGACGGTGCTCGCGCCGTGGATCGGTATCGAGAACCTCGACAGTCCGATCGCGAACGTCGTCGACATTCTGGCGGTGTTTGCGACGATCGGCGGGGTCGCGACGACGCTCGGACTGGTCGGCAGCCAGTTTCTGGTCGGCCTCGAGTGGACGATGGGCATCTCGGTCGGCGATCTGGGAACGATCCTCATCATCACCGGAATGACTGTCGCGTTCACCGCCTCGGTTGCACTCGGCGTCCAGAAGGGGATTCGCCGGATTTCGTACGTCAACCTTGCCCTGTTCGGATCGCTGACGCTCATTACGTTCGTGCTTGGTCCGACGAACTACATCACGGCGATCGGGACCGAAGCGCTCGGCACCTACATCAGTCAGTTCATCCCGATGAGTTTCTACACCGGCGCTGCCGAGACCGGGAGTGGCGGCGTTTCGGGGTGGGTCGGCGACTGGACCATCTTCTACTGGGCCTGGTGGTTCTCCTGGACGCCGTTCGTCGGCCTGTTTATTGCGCGGATTTCCCGTGGCCGAACCGTCCGGCAGGTCGCCGTCACTGGCGTGCTCGCGTCGACTGGGATTACGATCCCGTGGTTTGCGACGATGGGAGGCACGGCAATCTACCTGCAAGCGGACGGGCAGGCGGACGTACTCGCCGCCATCGAAACGTTCGACGAAGCTGGTGCGGGCTACCCGCTCTTCGAAGCGCTTCCGCTTGGCGGCCTGTTGACGGCGCTGTTTCTCCTGCTCGTGCTCCTGTTTTTGATCACCTCCGCGGACTCATCGACGCTCGCACTCGGCATGCTCACGACGGGCGGCGCAAAGCGACCCTCGACGATCAACCGGGTCATCTGGGGCTTTTTGATCGGCGCGCTCGCCTCGCTGTTGATCGTGACCGGTGGCGTCGAATCGCTACAGGCCGCGGCGATCATCACTGGCGGGCCGTTTTCCGTTATTACGCTGATCGCCGTCGCCTCGATGGCGCTCGCGTTCGGCACCCAACGCTCGTTGTTCCTCCGGGACGAAGACGACGTCGACGTTCCGAGTTCCGGCGAGATGGCCTCAAGCGAATCCAAGCGGAAGCCGGAAGCCGACAACGACTGATCGAGATTGTTGGACCGACGTGCCAGTGAAATGAGGACTCGCCGGTCGTGATCTGCTCGTTCGGACGTGACTTTATCGCCTCTCTCGTGCGATCGTGATGTTCGCTGAACAGTTCCGAATCAAGTGATCGTGTTTGCGGATATGGCGGTATCCGCGAGGTGATGCAGTACGGGACGTGCTAACGGGTTCAACAGCGACTGATACTGTCGGACACAAGCAAACGAACGCAACGTGGCCAGATCGAGTCCGAAGCGATCGATACACGATGAACACGCCGAGAGATGATTTACGTACGTGTGTCCAATAGTATGAGCGGACCAGACAGTTTTCGCACTGGTCAGCGCGCTAACCGACGAGAGACGTATTTACGTCCGCCCGAAAGCCTCGGTATGGACGATCCGGGAGCCTATTCGACTGCAGGACGACTTGCCATGGCTATGTTTGTAATTCTCGCACCGACGCTACTCTTTTTGGGACTGGTTCGTGGGCTGGAACGACTTCGGGACGACGCGTTTCTCATCGAGTGGGCGAGTGCACAGGACAAAGAGCCCGAGGAACTCGTCACCGACGACGTCCTCGCCGTGCTGGCAGGCGGTGTCGGAATCGGGGCCGACGAGTCCGAGACCGGTCACTGTCCGTCCTGTGGCGTCACGAACCGATCGGAGATGGCCTACTGTCAGGAGTGTCTCACCCCGCTGAACTGAGACGGGAGAGTACAGTCACTGACAGCTGATCTAGAGAGCCGATCGGCGAGGCCGGCAGTCAGAGGTCCGTTCGAGCGGGTCTCTGTCCATTTCAGATGACAGTTACGAGAGCGACTGTGCGTGAGTCGGCCGCTGTGTCGAGACCAGCGACTGTGCGTGAGTCGGCCGCTGTGTCGAGACCAGCGACTGGCTGTTGGGCCAAGCGTTATTCGGCTCGGGACCCTCAATCCAACAATGGTAGCTCCCAGTTCACTGGCCCAGCAGTTCGCCATCGATCCGATACTGGCAGTCGGCGCACTGGTATTGGTCGTCGCCGTGATCACCGTCTTCTCGATGGTCGAGATCGTCGACGCCTACAACAGGGGCGCACTCACGGTCTTCGGGGAGTATCGAAAGCTGCTCGAACCGGGACTCAACATCGTCCCACCGTTCGTCTCCCGGGTCTACACGTTCGATATGCGAACGCAGACGATCGACGTCCCCTCACAGGAAGCGATCACGCGAGACAACTCGCCCGTCACTGCGGACGCAGTCATCTATATTCGAGTCATGAACGCCAAACGGGCGTTTCTCGAGGTCGATGACTACAAGAACGCAGTGTCGAACCTCTCACAGACGACCCTACGTGCCGTCATCGGCGATATGGAACTCGATGACACGCTAAGTCGACGCGAGATGATCAACGAGCGGATTCGGACGGAACTCGACGAACCCACCGACGAGTGGGGGATCCGCGTTGAATCGGTCGAGGTTCGCGAAGTGACCCCATCCCGGGACGTCAAGGGCGCGATGGAACAACAGACGTCCGCCGAGCGCCGCCGCCGGGCGATGATCCTCGAGGCACAGGGTGAACGACGCAGCGCCGTCGAGAAGGCCGAGGGTGACAAGCAAAGCGACATCATCCGCGCCCAGGGTGAGAAACAGAGCCAGATCCTGGAGGCACAGGGTGACTCGATCTCGACCGTTCTTCGGGCCCGATCGGCCGAATCGATGGGCGAGCGAGCGGTCATCGATAAGGGAATGGATGCCCTGACCGAGATCGGTGGGAGCGAGTCGACCACCTTCGTGTTACCACAGGAACTCACCTCGATGGTTGGCCGCTACGGCAAACACCTCTCTGGCAGCGATGTCAAAGCGGATGGCCAGCAACTCGCCAGTCTCGAATTCGACGAGGAGACCCGTGAACTGATCGGGCTGGACGACATCGCGGAGATGCTCGGCGAGATCGAAGCAGAAACCGAGGTCGACGTTGAGGCAATGGAACAGCAAGCCCAGGCGATCAAGGAAGGCAAAGACGTATCGGGTCAGCCAGACGAGGTCGACAGCGTCTCGGAGACATCGACCAGTCCCCAGCCGGAGAACCCGACCGACGGCGGATCGGATCAGGACTGAGCGCGGTCGGCGGGCTGACGGACTGTTTTTGAGTGTAGTATACCTGCCAGAAGACCCCTCAGGACGGTAACGGACAGAGACTTGCCGTAAACACTACTGTCTCCTCGGTCTCGTTTCGTGCGCCGTGGACGACCCCACGTTCGTGGTGGACGACGCCGGGCGCGTCGATCTGCTCGTGCTCTCCGTTCTGTACCACCGTAACCGTCCCCTCGAGGACGTGAAAGACGTTCGTACTGTTGGCGTGTTCGTGTGCCTCGAGTTCTGCACCTGGACCGAGCGCGAACGCCTTCACGAGGACGTCGTCGGTAACGACCAGCTCGCCGGTTTCGATCTCTCCATCGGCGGGATCGAGCGCAGCAACGACATCGGCGTATCGATCGAGTTCCATACGTCCCTCATTTGAGAGCCCGATATATATCGTCTGCTGATACGGATTCGTGTCCGTCGGTACCGCTGATCGGTCAAGACGGTTCGCCGATCAACGCGGCGCAACGCGCCACGAGCAACCGGACTGTCCACCAGCGGTATGCCGGAGTTACCGTGCGGAGGAGACGATGAACTGTACGTCGGGGGTGAAGATCACCAGCTGTACAAACTCGTCGGTACTGGCACGGCGGAGATCCCTCGTCTCGCGTGGGCCGACGACAATGAGGACATGACCTTGGCGCTTCACGGACCGTCCATCAGGTCGCCGCTCGCCGTGACAACAGCGAGCTGTACAGCTGTGTCCGATGGAACCGTTCACAGAATCGTCATCGACGACGGCGAGCCGGTCACTGGGTGGGCGTTCGACAACCATACCGACAACGTCCGGGAACTCCGTCTCCAGTATGAGGCGCTTGACACGTGGCCCGAACTGTAGTGAGAGCGGCTACGGCTGGCCGTGTCCGTCTCTCGAGGTTCGCCCGGGTTCGGACTCATCACGGCGACGGGTGGGTAACGCTTTCCAGCCAGGGAGATGGCGCCCGATCCGGGTCACGTAGCCGAACTTGAACAGGCCGACCTGTGAAAGAATGCCGAGCGTGAGGAGAGCAATAAAAAGCGGCGAGGCGACGTCGAACAGCAGCGGCTCGGGATGGAGCGCGTCCCGTGCAGCATCGAACTGCGCGATCGTCACCGATCGCGAGGCGAAGGCGGCCCCGACGAACGCCGTGAGTACTCCCATCATCCACCTGGTCATGAGCATTCCGAGGATGGCGCCCACAGCACCGATCGCGATCGCGGCACCCAGTTCGACGTACCACGGGCCGTCGACGAACAGCGGCGCGAGCGTGGTTGCCCCGACGAAGGTCCCAATGATGAAGCTCATCGCGGCCACGGCAAACGACAGGAGGAGGTAGCCGACGAGGCCGCCACCGACAACCCCGAGAAGGAGTGGGACGACGGTGGCTAACAGTCCATCAATGCCAACAGTAGCGGCGACGGTCGGCCCAAAGAGATAGCCGCCGCTCCCACCCAGCAGTGTTCCGAGGAGCACGACGCCGTACACTGACAGCGCACCACCGGCGAACAAGAGCACCGCACCACCGACCACAAGTGCGAGGCTCGGGAGATCTATCATTACACTACCGTACGTATCAACCCCGTATATATAATTGGATTCAAGACTATCATGAAAGCGGAACGATCACAGCTGTGTGTTCCCTGTAACCGGTAGGTAACCCTACCCGAACGCCGGGAGCGCTCTGGAATGCAGGCTCCTGTCAGTTCATCTCTACGATCGGGTATCCCGCTACTAACTATACTCGCGGTACTGGAAGCACGGCTGACACGGTGTTTCCGACCGAATGACAGGCCGCTTTGCACCCACGCTACCGATTCCTGCCCTGTATAGACACGCTTCGGTGCTCTCCATCACAGATACCGACCGGAGCCGACCCACCGACAGCTCGATCGGAACGCGGCCGACGAGCGTCGCGAGCACAGTTCCGGAGGGACGGTAATGCAGATCTGTACGATCGTCGGCGCTCGCCCACAGTTCATCAAAGCAGCGGTCGTCTCTCAGGAGCTTCGATCCGTCGGCGAGGAGCTGCTGGTCCATACCGGTCAACACTACGACGACGCGATGTCGAGTGTCTTCTTCGAGGAGTTAGACATCCCGGAACCGGAGTATAATCTCGGCGTAAAATCGGGGCCACACGGCGAGCAGACGGCAAATATGATCACAGCGATCGAACCGATTGTCGAGGAGCACGAGCCGGACGTGCTGTTGCTCTATGGCGATACGAACTCGACGCTTGCGGGCGCGATTGTCGGCTCGAAATGTGACGTCGCCGTCGCTCACGTTGAAGCTGGCCTCCGAAGCGATAACAGGGAGATGCCTGAGGAGATAAATCGGATCCTGACCGACCACGCCGCCGATCTCTGTTTCGCACCGAGTACCAGTGCCGTCGACCGCCTTGCCGCCGAAGGGATCACCGACGACGTCTACTGTTCCGGAGACGTCATGTACGACGCGATCCTGGCCGGACGAGAGCGAGCGATGGTGAGTTCGGAGATCCTCGACGATCTCGGTCTCGAGGCCGGCGAGTTCGTCCTGGCAACCGTCCACCGCGAGAGCAACACGGACGTTCGAGCGAACCTCGCCGCGATCCTCGACGGACTCGCGGGGAGCCCACAGCCGGTGGTGTTTCCCGCACATCCGCGAACGATCGCCAGCCTAGAGGCGTACGATCTCATAGGACGGGCCAGACGGGAGTTCGAGCTGATCGAGCCACTTGGCTACCTCGATTTCATTCGGCTCATGGATGCAGCCGAACGCATCGCGACGGACTCGGGTGGGGTTCAAAAGGAGGCGTTCTTCCTCGGGACGCCCTGTGTGACCCTGCGAAACGAGACAGAATGGACGGAAACCGTCGACAGCGGCTGGAACGTCCTCGTCGGTCCGGATACCGATCGGATCCGGACGGAACTCCAGGCCGATCGAACTCCTGAGACGGACGTCCAGCCATACGGCGACGGCGACGCCAGCCGGCGAATCGCATCGGTGCTCGCGGCGTACGTCGCGGACGGCGAGCCAGCCGCGCAGTTCGAGCCCGAGCCCTCGCCGCTAACGTGACCACGCCGGCGATCGAGGGCCGGGAATCACTCGCCGATCGGCAGGTCCCGCCCTGGACATCGAGTTCGGGGGATGTGAACTGGCAACACACAGTTGGGATGCAGTCAAAAATCACCGCATCTACTGGCACGGCGGTCGTGACTGACAACCGGCCCCTCTGGGTGGACAGAGACTCACACACAGAGGCGGGATGGCCGGGGTACTGTTCACAGCTCCGAGTTCAGGAGCCTCGAAACACCACAAATCGATCGATTCTGGGATCGGTCCACTCCTCCTGCCAGCTCCCGATGGGCGTGGCTTCCGATCGGCCGGCCCGGTCCCAGCTTCCGTCAGAGGTTTCCGCTCCCCCAAACGGTTTACATGAGGTAATTATATCTAATTACACTATGGCAGCAAACTTCCCCGACTACGTCGACGTCGACTACGACGACGGTGAGGGTGAGGATCCCGAAGACTATCCGCGCATCGAGGACAAAATCGAGAAGGCGATCGAAGTCACCCGCGATGGGCTCGAAGAGTACGAGAACCCGGCCGTAATGTGGACCGGCGGCAAGGACTCGACGCTTACCCTGTATTTCATCAAAGAGGTTGCCGAGAAGTTCGACCTCGAGGTGCCGCCCGCAGTGTTCATCGACCACTACCAGCACTTCGACGAGATCCACGACTTCGTCGACCACTGGGCCGACGAGTGGGATCTCGACGTCATTTACGCCCGAAATGAGGACGTCGGCGACTACGTCGAGGAACACGACCTCTCTCCCGGTGACGAGATCGACATCTCCGAACTGTCCGACCACAACCAACACCACGTCCGGGAGATCTTAGAGTACGAGGACGACGAGTTCCCGTTCCTGCTCGACACCTACGTCGGCAATCACCTGCTGAAGACGGTCGCGCTCAACGACGCGCTCGAAGCACACGACTTCGATGGCGTCATCTCCGGCGTTCGCTGGGACGAACAGGAAGCCCGCGCCGACGAGACGTTCTTTAGCCCACGCCACGATCCGGACATCTACCCGCCCCACGACCGTATCCAGCCCATCCTCCAGTTCGACGAGGCGGCCGTCTGGGAGGCCTTCTGGAACTTCGCCGTTCCCGACACGGTCGCGGCGTTCCCCGACGACGGCTACGTCCCCGCGGGTGCCGACGACCTCCCCGAGGGCGTCGACCAGGACGACGTGCCGATCTCACCAAAGTACTTCGCCGGCTTCCGATCGCTCGGGAGCGAAGTGAGCACCGAAAAGAGCGAAGACGAACCCGCCTGGCTGCAGGATCTGGCGGGAACGACCGAGCGTGCGGGCCGCGCCCAGGACAAAGAGGACCTGATGGAGCGACTGCGCGATCTCGGCTACATGTAAACATGTAACTCGGACCACACCTGCCCCGCGCCGTCTCGAACGGGCCGCAGTCGATCGGCGGTACCGACGGACACGAATCCGTATCAGTGTGTCGCGCGATACTCGCCGTGTTTGACGCCGAGTGCAAGCATGATCAGTCCGAAAGCCACCATCGACGGCGCGACCATCATGAGGATCGTTTCGGTCACCATCATGTCAGACGCAATCATTCCACCGACGCCGACACCAATCAGTGCGAGAAACACCACTGCTGTCTTTGGAAGATCGAATTCCATACCCGATCGTTGGGAATGGGGCACCTAATGTTGTCCGGAATCGGAAATCCCGTGCCAGCCGTCTGCCGGAAGCGGACAACGGCACTCTCGTTGCCGACTGCGTATCGCTTGCCGATAGAATAATGCGTGTCGCTGCAAAACGTCTCAGTCATGTACCCGATAGATAATTCGGATCTCTTCGAGGCGTCACGACCGTCCACCGGGCAAGCGACGATCGTGGCCAGTGGAGGCGTTGTCGCCACCACCACCAGTGACCAGCCAGCGACACCGGTATCGGGGCGAGACCGATGAGCGACCGAACTGTCGATGCGGTCTTCGATATTATCGCCGACACGGCTCCCGAAATCCGTGCGACCCTCGTCGATAGCGCCGATTTCGAGAGCGAAGAGAACCCAAGCGGCGAGGAACAGATCGCCGCGGACGTGTACGCAGACAAGCTGTTAGAGGAGCGGCTGCTCCCGATCGACGGCGTCGCACAGTACGCAAGCGAGGAACGCGACGGCCTCGTCGTCGACGACGACGAAGACGACGGGTATGCGATCGCGATCGATCCGGTCGATGGCTCCTCGAACATCGAGACCAACAATGCGGCCGGGACGATCATCGGCATCTACGACGCCGAACTCCCAGCTACGGGGACGACACTCGTCGCCGCTGCCTACGTCCTCTATGGTCCCCGAACGACGATGGTGATCGCCCGTGAGGGAACCGTTACCGAGTACGTCCTCGAGGATGGCGAGCGAGAGATCGTCGAGGAAGACCTCCGTATTCCCGACGACCCCGGCGATAAAGGCGTCTACGGCTTTGGGGGTCGCGTCCCGGAGTGGACTGAAGCGTTCGAGACCTTCGCTCGCGAGATCGAACAGGAGCTCAAACTCCGCTACAGCGGGGCGATGATCGGGGACGTCAACCAGGTGCTCACCTACGGAGGGATCTTCGCGTATCCCGCGCTCAAATCGGCACCCGACAGCAAGCTTCGCCTGCTGTACGAGGGGAACCCGATCGGCTACATCGTCGAAACAGCCGGCGGCCGCTCCTCCGATGGACACCGATCGATCCTCGAGGTACCCGCAGAGGAACTCCACCAGCGTGTTCCGATCCACATCGGGACGACACGCTACATCGAGCAACTCGAAGCGACGCTGGAATGAGACGCCAATGCGCATCGATCGACAGACGCCAGCGCGAATCGACCGACAGACGCCAGCGTGAATCGACCGACGAATGTGTGCCGAAACCGCCGCGAGCCGGCGACACTGCCGGGTGTAACGAAATCAAATATCTATGATAGACGAGACAGTGATCGAGATCAAGGAGATGCGGACCCAGAGCGCGTCAATCGTCGCGGTGAAAGCTGCGAAAGCGCTCCGGGAACTGATCGACCGGGAGTACTACACGGTCGAGGAGTACACCCGGGCACTGAGTCGAAACAGTACGGCGCTCCATCAGGCGAGTCCCTCGCATGCGACGCTGTATACGACACAACAACGGATCGTCGACGAGGTAACGGAGGCGGATCCGGATACTGTCGAGGAGGCAAAGGATCTGACGCTCGAGGCGATCGAGTCCGTCGTTACCGAGGTCGAATCGAGCAAAGATCGCGCTGCAGAGCGGGCAGCCACGCTCATCGACGACGGCGACGTCCTGTTGACCCACGAGAACTCCTCGACGGTGATGGCGACGCTCGAACATGCCCTCAGTTCAGGCAAGACGTTCGAGCTGTACGTAACGGAATCGCGGCCCCGATTTATCGGTCGGCGGACGGCCCGCCAGTTGGCCGGTCGTGAGGGGGTCGACGTGACGCTCATTACGGACAGCGCATCGGGACACTTCCTCGCGGAGTGTGACCGGGTGATGGTCGGAATGAACTGCGTCATTGACGACACGCTGTACAACCGCATCGGCACCTACCCGATTATCGCCGCTGCCGACAGCGAGGACGTGCCGGTAACCGCCGTCGGCTCGTCTGCAAAGCTCATCGACAGTGGCTTCATCTTCGAAAACGAGTTCCGCATTCCGTCGGAAGTCCTGCTCGAACCGTCGGAAGGGTTCGACGTGGCGAATCCGGCCTACGACGCGACGCCGCGGCGGCTGCTAGAGACGATCGTGACGGACGAACAGATTCACGACGTCGAGTTGCCCGACTAGAGCGGCCGCGGTTTTTCCCACGGGGTTCTTGGGTGTACTGACGTTCAGTGGCTACTATACTGGATCCAGACTGCACTGACGTTCAGTGGCTACTATCCTGGATCCAGACGAATCGGAGGAACTGGGTCAGTGACTACACCTGCTCGTCTCGATGATGGCGGCGTCCGCGGAAAGAAATGGTGGTAGTGAGGGGGTTACAGTCGGAGCTGGCGGACTGTCGTTCCGGCCGACTCCAGATCCTCGTGGTCGGCGGCCGCGACGGTCACCTGGTTCTCGCCTGGCTCGACGTCGAGTGTCGCCTCGAATTCGCCGTCTTCGACCTCGATGTAGGCGCTGTCGACGGGCGTCTTGATTGCAACACAGACACCGGTCGTTTCACCCGAAATAACGAGCTGGTTGCCCTGGAACTGCGTGTCGACACGCATCGCCGGGCTCCGATCGGGTTCCTGAATCCGGCGGCGACGGTAGCGATCGTCGATGAACGCCGGCGTTTCGAGGGGTTCGCCGGCGGAAATGCCGTGTGCCAGCCGGACGTACTGTGCCATCGACCAGGCAAGCGGCGTCGCCGCGCCGGTGCCTTCGCCGAACTCCCAGCCGTAGTCCGTGCCGTGTTCACGATCCCAGACCTGTTCGGGGATCATCCGCCCGGAGTTGGCAAACTGTTGTATCGTCTTGAGACAGTCCTCCGGCGACAGGATCGGGTCCTGGTTGACCAGTTCGTACTCGCCGCGTTCCCCGGTCAGCAGGGGCCAGAGACGTCCTTTCCCCTTGTGTTCGACCGACCACGGAGCGCCCTCGTCCTCGCGGGCACGTTCGCCGTAGCCGTCGCCGTTGTATCGGTAGAACCCTGCTGCGGGGTCGGCCTCGACGAGGATCGTGTCGTCGACCTCCGCGACGGAGTTTTTGATGACCTCGTTGTCGGCCGGCAGGATCCCGAGCCGGACGAGATCGAGGAAGCCGTGGTCGATGATCTCCCGTTCGTCGAGCGTCGGACCCGCGTTTGCGAGCGTCCGGAGATGTCCGGCCTCCGGGTTGCCATCCCGGGTCACGCGCACGAAGTACGGTGTGTTGGTGTGGCGCTCTGTCCCCGTTTCCGTCGCCGTCCACGTGTCGACGTTGTTCGCCCAGTGGTCTGCCAGGCCGAGCCAGACCAGCGCATCCGCCCTGTGGTCCGTGTCGATCGCGAGCTTTGCCGCACAGGCGAGGCCGGCAATCTCGGCGGCGATCGACGACGGCGAGTAGCCCGACTCCTCTTCCCAGCGTTCCTGGGCCGTCTCGGGACCATAGCGGGTGACGTAGTCGGCCGATCGGCGGATGTTTTCGTAGCCGTAGTCGACGTCGTCGAACTCGATTCCCGCCTCGGCCAGATGGTAGGCCATCACCTGCGGATAGGAGATGTTGTCCATCTGTTCGCCACCCCAGCGGGTGACGCCGTTGATATAGGTATTCTGTGGAATAAAGCCGGCGTCGTCTTGCTGGAACTCGTAAATGTACTCCAGTTGGCTCGTGGCGATATCCAGCGAGCCGACGAGATCGAAGGCGGTAAACACCTGATAGAGGTCCCGTGACCAGACGAAGTTGTACCCATACCCTTTCGGCTCGGTGGCGTGGACGGCTTCACCCCACGGCACCGACGGCGAGGCGATCGAGGCGCCGTGGTAGGTCTTGTCTTCGACCGCCATCAGCGTCATGATAGCGCTGCGGTACTGGTTTGCAAGCGCCTCGTCGTCGGCGACGGAGTCCGGGAGCGGTTTGTCATCGAGGTAGTCGGCCCAACTGTCTGCGTACGCCGAGCGGACCGTCTCGAAGCCGCGATCGAGCGCCCCTTCGGCTTCACCGAGTGCGGCCGTGGTGTCCGCATAGCGAGCGAAGCCGAGCGCAACCGTCTCGTCCGTGGTGGTCCCGGTACCGAGTCGGCCGATGAGCACCACGTTCTCGTGGTCAACCGAATCGACCGGCTCGGGAAGCGTCCCATCAGTGTAGAGCGCTTCGAGGCGGTGGCTACCGGCGACGCCGACGGTCGCCCAGTCGAAGCGGTCGGCGGCGGTCAGCGCCAGCGCGATCGAGTAGGCGTCACCGTTCTCGTCGACGAGCAGCGGGTTGTCCGTCTCGCCGGTGTAGGCGCGCGGATCGCGAGCGGCGAGATGGTACGCACCCTCCTCGCCGGTTCTGAGACCGCGGTCGTCGGTCCCCGTGTTGGTGAGTGCAACGTCCGAGACGGCGAAGATATCGTACGTTTTGTCGTTTTCGGACTCGAACGCCACGTCGACGACGATCGCGTCGTGTTCCGGATCGGTTGCGTACTCGACGGTCAACGTCCACTCGTGGCCCTGGCCGTCACCGGTCTCGGTGAAGACGTGACGGAAGAGCAACGCCTCGTCGTCGGCAGTCTCGACGCGTCGATCGACGCTGTCTTCGGTTTTCCGGCTCTGGCGGTGGGTCCTGACGGTGTAGTCGTCCTCAGTGTCCCTGACCAGGAAGTCGAACACCCGCAGGTTCATCAGGTCGACCTGGGGGAATCGGGCTTCCGTGAGGCCACCCTCCGTGAGCGTAAACCAGACCCGGGAGGAGTCGTCGGCCTGGTGGTCGGCGACGGTTCCGACGCCGAACTTTTCGCCGGTCGTCCATGTGGGTTGCTCGCTTGGCCCTTCGATTCCGGTCGCGGTCGTCGGGAGCGCGTTCAGGTCGTCGAGCATCGCGGTCGCGTGGAGTCGCAGCGCGTGCGACCAGCCAAGCGGCGTCGCGCTGTCGAGTTCCCCGTCGTCGAACACCTGTTCGGCGAGATAGCCGGAGTCGGTGGCCATCGGTCCGTCTTCGGCGATCAGTTCGTAGAGCCTACTGGCCCGCTCTAAGAACGCCTCGCCGTTTTCGCCGCGGTCCTCGAGAAGGATGCTGACGCGGGCTGCAGCGATCGCCCCCATCCCCGTCGTCACGGACCAGATCTTTTCGCCGTCCTGATCGTGTTTCCGCCAGCGATCGCCCTCGTAGCGGGCTAGCCCGGCGACCTGACTCTCGCGTGGGTTCCGGAAGAGGGTGTCGAGCGTGGAGCTGACGTGGTCGGTCAGCCGCTCGACGTGTGTGTCGCTAAGCGAGGTGCCGTCGATGGCGTCGTACTCCTGGAACGCGGTGGCAAACTGCAGTGTGGCGGCGTCGAGCAGGTGTTTTTTCTCCCCGCCGTCCAGCAACATGACGTACGCCTCCAGATCCTCGTCCCAGAGCTCTTCGATACCGTCGAGGACGCGTTCCGCCCCGGCCTGGGCACGCTCGCAAACCGAGTTACGAAGCGGCGCACGTGCCACCGCGGCGAACCCTTCGATGAACGTTGCAGCGGTGTGTCCGTACTGCCCGGTCCCGTCCTCCCAGACGTTCTGACACGGTTTGGGGAGATCGTTCTCCGCGAGATCGGCTTCCATCGCGTCGACGGCGTTGTGGATGGTCTCCCGGATCGTACGTGTCAGCGATTCGCTCAGCTCGCTGCGGCGTTCCCGGAGCAGTGTCGCGAGAAACGCGGTGACCGTTGCCGTCTGGTCTGCCTGGTACTCCCGTGAGTCGTCGTTGCGTTCGACGTTGGCGTTGGCCCAGCCGGGAGCAAGGGAGCCGTCGGTTGCCCAGACGCGGTGGGGCCAGGTGCCGTCGGCAAGCTGTCCCTCACAGAGGAATTCTGCGCTCTCTGCCAGCGTCGCTGACGTGTCGAGACCCAGCTGATCGCCGGTTCGGAGCAGGTGTCGTGAGACCGAGGCATCGTCGCGGAACCAGACGTAGCCATAGCCGCCGGAGTTTGCATAGAAGGGGTCGAACTCCGGTGCGGCGATCCGGCCACCCGAGGAAGATGACAGCAGATCTATCACCCGGAGATCAGTCCGAACGGCATCCGAGCGCGGCATCGATCCCGAGACGTCGATCCGTGTCCGTTCGCGACCTGACTCCCGAAGGTCGTCGGCGGTCGTGTGCTCGTGTGCACAGGTCCGGAGGTCCGTGAGTGCCGTCTCACGATCCATCTGGTCGTGGTCGGACAGCTGGCTGACAAGCGTCGTCGAGTGGCTCCGGCCCGATCGTTCGAGCGGTGCCGTCACGAGGAAGTCGCCGCTGAGGCGGGTCTGTTCGTGTTGCTCAGTTGCCTCCTGTCGCGGGAACGAAACCGGATCGTCGTCCAAGATCTCCTCGAACCGTTCGGGGCGTTGGCCCAGAATCTCGTCTAAGCCGGTCGAGGCTGCGAGGTAGTCGTGTTCACGACGGTGGTAGACCTCGAGGACCTGTGTTCCGTCGGGACCGCCGTCGTCGTGGATCAACGCGCCGATACCGCCTTCTTTCCCCTCGGGGGCCATCGTGACGAAGGCGACGAGCTTCGCATCGAGGGGGACCGATCCCCGAAGTTCGACGTGTGTCACGTGGGCGCGACCGAGCGTGAGGTCGTACTGGTGGACGGTAAACGAGCCCGCGTCGTACTCGGTCTCGAACAGCCGGGTATCGCGGTAGTAGTGTTGTCTGATCGTCTCCAGATTGCTGAACCAGTGTGTATCGCCGTCGATCAGGATGCCAAGGCGGGAGCGATCGATACCGTAGAGGCCGGAAAGCGAGTGCGAGTAGTCGCGAAGGGAACCGTTTTCGCCAACGTGTACTAGCCGATCACCGTGCCCGGAGAAAGCGCCGGAGACTGTACGTCTCGTTTCCGGGAAGCGCTCATTGCGAGCCCATTTGTACTCGTTGAGCGCCGTTGTTAATCTCATTGATAGAAAACACACAGTGATGTCTGGTAAAGATTTCGTTGCTGAACTATCGTTTTCACCGCCGTTGATATGCCTACCAGACGACTGTGAGACGTGATACAGAGACGACTGTGAGACGTGATACAGAGACGACTGTGAGACGTGGTACAGAGACGAACGAGCCAATAGAGGAGTTCGAGCCGATCGCCCGCTCCGTCGATCGACGGGCGGGATCAGGCGTCCAGTTCGTCGGTTGCTGCGGGCACGACGACGACGCTGTCGACTGTGACGGACGTCTCGTCGTCCCCGGCGACGGTCTCACTGGAGACGAGATCTGTCGTGTCAGCGACGGCGGGAACGGTGACCGTCGCCGGATCGGCCCCGAAGTTGAGGACGACGACGACGGCGTCCTCGTCGCCCGTCCGAGCGTAGGCGACGACGCGATCGGCGGTCCCCTCCGCAACCTCGTAGGACGTACGCACGAGGTCCGCTCCGGCTGACAGCGCCGGGAGTTCGTGTCTCGCGTCCGACAGTGTCCGGAAGTGTGCCTGCAGATCTTCGTCGGCGTGGTCCCATGCGAGGTCGTCACGAATGCCACGCTGGCCGAACTCCTGGCCGGCATACATCATCGGCGTCCCCGGCAGCGTAAACACTGCACCGGCAGCGGCCTTGGCGGCCGGACGACCACAGTCGACGATGTAGCGCGTCTCGTCGTGGTTTTCGGCGTAGAGCATGAACCCGGCGTGGTCGGGGAACCCGATCTCGGCCCGATTTTCGATCGCGTCCAGTACCGTCTCGGCGTCTTCTCCCATCCCGATCTGGCGAAGCGTAAAGTAGGTCGTCGAGTCGAAGTGCATGTCGAACAGCCCCGCCTGAAAGTCGGGGATGTACGGAATCGTCTCGTCTAACAACAGGAACTCCGAGTCGCGATCTTTCAGCCGATCGTGGAGTTCACGCCAGAAGTTGTTCGGAACGGCCCACGCCATATCACACCGAAAGCCATCGACCAGTGGGGCCCACGTGTCGACCGCGTCGAGCAGGTGTCGCCGGACCGGCAAGTGATCGAAATTGAAATTGGCGATATGTTCCCACTCGAAATAGGTCTCGGGATCGTCACCCTCGCGCCATTCATACCAGTCGCGGTACTCGCTACTACGGTCCGAGACCGCCGCCTTGAAGTGGGGATGCGTCCGCGCCGAGTGGTTACAGACGAGATCGAACAGCACGGAGATATCGCGGTCGTGGGCCGCATCGATGAACCGTTCGTAGTCCGCACGATCGCCAAGATCGTCGGCGATCGAAAAGAAGTCCGTGGTGTTGTAGCCGTGGGGCGCGTGATCGTTCTGGAGCACGGGCGTGAGCCAGATCGTGTCGACACCCAGCGAGTCGATGTAGTCGAGTCGGTCGGCGATAACATCGAACGCGGAGTCGTCGTCGCCGGCCTCGCCGAACGTTCGCACATAGATCTCGTAAATCACGGCGTCTTCGGCCCATGCCGGCGGATCGTACGGCCGCGCCGTGGCGATGGAATCGCCCTCGTGAGTGAACTCGACAGCATCCGGAACGCTGTAGCCGTGCTCACCGACGGCGACTGCGTGAACGCGGGTGCGGTCGGGAAGCGCAGAGACCGGGACCCGTAGCTCGCGTGGACCGGTTCGGACGAGCGTCGGATCGACATCGTCGCGATCGTCGAGCAGGAACTCGACCGTCAGGTCGTCGGCCGTTTCCGTCCCGTTGGGGTGGGCGCTCGGTTCGGCTCTCACGACTGCCTCATCGTCCTCGATCGTCGCGGTCAGCGTGAGCCGCGGTCGTCCACCCTCACCGACAGCGTCCGTGTCGGTCACGGAGTGGACACCACTGCCACTGCCACTGATACTGCCACTTCCCAGCCCGCTCCCGCTCTGCCAGCCGGAACCGGATCGCTGCCCACTCTCTCCGGCCGAGAGACCGGAGCGGTGGCCGCCACTGGGAGCGAGCTCGCCTGAGAACGCCCGAACGGTAAGCTCGTGGTCGCCGTCCGGAGCCGACAGGCGAGCGACGTACGTCCCCGGCGTATCCGGGACGAGCTCCTCGACAGGATCGTCACCGAGTGTCACTGTCGAGTCTGTTGGTGTTTCTACCAGCTGCCAGCTGTACGTCGCCCCGGGGTCGGGATCCCGAGGTGCAAGCTCTACGCCATCACCCGTCGTAACGAACCGTGGTGGTCCTGGATGGTGCATATACCTGTTCATGTGTTTGATACCAACTTGATCTTTCGGGTGTTCTGATATCTGCGAGTATAGGCGTAGCGAGAGTGAAAAGCAGTATTTTCTGCGAAGCGGTCGTGACTGGGTGGTGACCATTGGAGTCGGCCCGAATTCGAGTGACTCCTCGCAGCCGGGGCGTAGAGTGGAATGGGGCGACGATCGCCCAGCGTGCCGAACACTTATGATGATACTCGCTAGCATAACCGTATGGCTGATACGACTGTTCCGGCGACCGACCAGGCAAGTGGTCCCGTCACTGTCAACACCACGATCGAACCCGATCGAACGGTAATCACCGTCAACGGAACGAAAGACATGGCCGTGGTTGTGGTCTCCGATTCCGGCGAGCGTATTTATCTCCCGCCAGAAGAGACCGACGACGACGACGGCGAGGGGCCCTACCAGCCGGCAGATCAGGCTGATAATCCGTACGATGGAATGCGAGACGACGGTCCCTACGCGTCGAACCGCCAGTCCGACGCCAGTGTCGGGCTGAACGAAACCGCATCCGGATTTCGGATCGTCCACGCCGAACCGGCCACGGATCTGCGGGTTGTTCGCTAACGATCACCCGACAGACCCGTCTGTTCGCGATACTGTCACCGTCACAGTGACGATCGATCAGCCACGGTGAACTAGCACCCGATGGCAACTACGGATTTGTAACGGGAGTCGAAACTACCGAATAGGTGGACCGTTCTCGACAGTTATAGGTGCGCTGGTCGGTGCCGCGTTTGTCGGTGGCTTCCTCGGCCTCTCGGTTGGCATACGTGGCCCGGCAACGGCAGGATCAAAGAGGGGCGATACGGTTCGTTCTCTACGTGGTTTCGTCCGCCGGCTGGATGCTCGCGGCCAGAACGCTGTTCGAGACCATGGCCGATCCGGCCGTCATCGTCGACAGGGACGACACCGTCCGTACCGCCAACGAGGACGCAACGACACTCCGGCTCTCCGTCAACGGGGAGCTCAGCCCAGCACTCGTCAGGGCGATCGCCGACGGTGTGGGTGGGATCCCGCCGGCAGATCGCAACGATATTGCCGACGACGGCGGTGGGGTCCCGGCGGCGGACCGCGTACCGAACCGGTAGCGAGTCGCCGGGGCAGTTACTCGTCGACGATCTCCTGGTAGAACTCGACGTGCTCGTCGGCGACCTCGCCCCACGTTCGCTCCTCGTACTCGATCGGCGAGTCCATCCCGAGTCCCCGTTCGATCCCGTCGGCGATCGACTGCGAATTCGGCTCGACCTCGACGATACAGTCGTCGGCAAGTACCTCGGCTGCCCCCGATTCACAGGCCACGACGCGTGTCCCCACGGAGAGCGCTTCGACGATCGTGATCCCGAACGGCTCCGAGAGCGACGGCGAGACGAACAGATCCGAACAGGCGTAGTAGTCGCCCAGTTCGTCCTCCTCGATGTAACCGACGAACTCCACCTGGTCTTCGATGCCGAGCATCCGCACGAACTTCTTGAGCTGGTCCGTCAGGTGACCTGTCCCCCCGAGCACCAGCGTCACGTCGTCTCGCTGGAGCTGATCCATCGCGTAGACGAGATAATCAAGCCCCTTCTGGTGGGTGTGTCGACCGACGAAAAACAGCATCGGGCCGTCGATGTCGAGTTCGGCCTTGATATCCCGATCGGTGTGATCGACCGAGGAGAACCCGTTGTGGATGACGGTCGCATCACCGCCGTACTCCCGTTGCATGTTGCGCCGCGTGAGATCGCTGACGGTAATCAGGTGGTTCGCCCGATCGACGATTCGCTGTTCGCTCTCGACTTCCCTGTCCGGCGGCTGTCGGTTCCGATCGGAGGACAGGGAGTGGTAGGTCGTCACCCATTCGACGTCGTGGGCCGCCTGCGCGCGTGATCCTGGCCCGTAGCCAAACCAGTCGTTCGTGTGGACGATGTCGGCGTCGGCCGCGTGGTCGACGAAGTCACCTGCGAGCCGGTTGATCCGGTCACGAACGTCACCCTCACCGGTCGGGACGCCGATAATGTTCTCTCGGCCCTCGGGAGCGAACTCTGCGGGCAACACGAGCGTATTGTCGATGTCGTCGCGATCCTCGAACTGCTCGAACAGTTCGGCGAGCGCGGTATCGAGTCCCCCGCTGACGTTCGGTGGGTATCCCCAGCCAAGAAGCAAGACCTTTGGAGTCATCCTTAACGATCGTTGAGACTGTTCCTACTTTATGTTTCCTTCCCAGTTGCAGCCACTGCCACCGGCCGAAATCGTCCGCAGGTCGCACACGCTCGGGATCGAACATCGGACTGAACCCGGCGTCAGGCCGTTGGGAGACCCGAAATGTCCGGAACGGGACGTCTCGGCGACGACGACCGATCGAGCGAGAGGGAAGGGCTCGGAACGTTGAAACATGATGCGTCCGAAGACGGAGTTATGACATTCGATCGGCAAAGCGGAATCTTCCTGCATCTGACCTCGTTACCGGGACCCCACGGGATCGGGGATCTCGGTGACGGCGCACGACAGTTCCTCGAATTTTTAGACCGGGCCGACCAGTCGCTGTGGCAGTTCTGTCCCCTCGGACCGACGTCGAGTGCACACGGCCACTCGCCGTACGGCTCGGACTCGGCGTTCGCCGGCAACCCACTCTTGATCGATCTCACGGCGCTTGCCGACCACGGCTGGCTCGACGAGTCCGAACTCGAGGGTCCCGACGCAGCCGACCCCCAGGAGGTCCAGTACGACCAGGTCGCGACGTTCAAACGCGATCGGCTTCGGGCGGCCTTCGAGGGGTTCGAAGCGCGTGCCGACGATGACGCTCGGGAGGCGTTTGCGGCCTTCCGCGACCGTGAGGCAACGTGGCTCGACGACTACGTGCTGTTTGCCGCGCTCAAAGCGGCCTACGACGGCGCATGGACGGACTGGCCGGACGACCTTTCCGGACGGGATCCCGACGCCCTCGACGCTGCTCGCGAGACCCACACCGAGGCGTGTCGGTACCACGCTTTCGTCCAGTGGGTGTTCGACCGCCAGTGGCAGTCACTGCGCGAGGCAGCCAGCGAGCGCGACATCGCTCTCGTCGGCGACCTCCCGATCTACGTCGCGGCCGATTCGGCGGACGTCTGGGCCAGCCCCGAGCTGTTCGAACTCGGCGACGACGGCCGCCCGGAGGTTGTCGCCGGCGTACCGCCAAACCCCGGCGACGACGGCCAGGAGTGGGGTAACCCGGTCTACGACTGGGAGTACATCCGCGAGAACGAGTATGAGTGGTGGGGCCAGCGACTCGATCGGCTCCTCTCACAGGTCGATATCGCCCGCATCGACCATTTCAAAGCCTTCGACGAGTACTGGGCGATCCCCAGTGGCCAGGAGCCGGCCGCCGGCGAGTGGCGACCGGGTCCCGGCGCGGACTTTTTCGAGACGATCGGCGAGCGACTCGGTGGACTCCCCTTTATTGTCGAGGATCTGGGCTTTCTCGACGAAAGCTTGGTCGCGTTGCGCGATCGCTTTGGCTTCCCGGGAATGCGGATCCCGCTGTACGCCGACTGGTGTGCAGACTACCACCAGTACAAACCGGCGGCCTACCCGGAGAACAGCGTTGGCTACACGTCGACTCACGACACGGATACGGCACTGGGATACTACCGCGACCTCGACGGCGAACAGCGTGACTGTCTCAACTACGCGTTAGCGACCGACGAGGAGGGCTTTGCGTGGGACCTGATCGAAGCCGTCTGGGACTCGGACGCAGTCATCGCGATGACGACCGTCCAGGATCTCCTGGAACTGGGCAGCGAGGCCCGGTTCAACACGCCGGGAACCACCCACGGCAACTGGGCCTGGCGCGTCACCGAGGCGGGACTCGATCCCGAAATCGCAGACGAACTGAGTGCGATCACTCACGTTTCGTTCCGCTGAGGGGGACACGATAGCGGCGTGGTGCCCCCCGTCTCCACGGCGCGATCGACGTGGCACCGGAACATGCAATTCAGGTAAAGTAATGATCGTTCGGACGGGTGATAGCATATGGATCACATCCAGTTCGGCACCGACGGCTGGCGAGCAACGCTCGATACGTTCACCGAACGGCGTGTCCGGATCGTCGCACAGGCGGCGGCCGACTACTTCGATCAACAGGACGCACAGACAGTTGGTGTGGGGTACGATGCTCGTGAGAGCTCACCCGGCTTCGCCGACGCAGTCGTCGAGGTACTTTCGGGCAACGGCCTCGACGTCGTCGTCAGCGAGCGAGACTGTCCGACGCCCGTTCTTGCGTGGACGCTCAAAGACCGCGGCCTCGACGGCGGCATCGTCATCACCGCGAGCCATAACCCACCGGAGTACAACGGTATCAAGTTCCTCTCGCCGGATGGCTCCCCCGCGGAGGAAGACGTCACCGACAGCCTAGAAGCACTCCTCGCCGAACCCGATCTGCTCCCCGAGGCCGACCACGGCGAGGTCGTCTCGGAACCACTCGTTCCCGAATACACCGAACACGCTCTCGACTTTGGGGCTGCCGACCTCGAGGGGCTGCAGGTCGCCTACGACGCGATGCACGGCAGTGGCCGCGGCGTCACCGACGCACTGCTCGAGGCGGCGGGCGCGGATGTCACCTCGCTCCGTGACGAACTGGATCCAACCTTCGGTGGTGGCTCGCCCGAACCGACGGCCGAAAAGCTCACCGAACTCGTCGATCACGTCGAAACGTCCGACGCCGAAATCGGCTTTGCTAACGACGGCGACGCCGATCGGCTCGCGGTCGTCACGCCCGATCGGGGCTTTCTCGATCCGAACCTCCTGTACGCGGCGCTGTACGACTACCTGCTCGAATCCGACAGCGGTCCGGCTGTCCGGACCGTTTCGACGACGTTCCTGATCGACGAGATCGCCACAGCCCACGGCGAGGAGACCGCCGAGGTCCCCGTCGGCTTCAAGTGGGTCGCCCAGGGTATGGAAGAGGTCGATGCCCTCTGTGGCGGCGAGGAGTCCGGCGGCTTCGGGCTGACCAGCCATCTACGGAACAAAGACGGCGTCTTGCTCGCGCTGGTCGTCGCTGGTGCCCACGCCGAACGGCCACTCGACGACCGCGTCGACGACATCATCGACGAGTACGGCGAGATCCACCAGGACCGAATCAGCGTCGACTGCCCCGACGATCGCAAGGAGGCCGTCCTCGATTCGCTCGACGGCTCGCTGCCCGAGACGATCGGCGGCGTCGACGTCACCAACGTTGGCACGAAAGACGGCTTCAAAATCTTCCTCGGCGACGGCTCGTGGCTGTTGGTCCGGCCCTCCGGCACCGAGCCGAAACTGCGCGTCTACGCCGAAGCCGACAGCGCCGATCGGGTCGCTGACCTCCTCGAAGACGGACGAGAGCTGGTTGAGCCGCTGGTCTGAGACGAATTGGGTGATCGATTCAGTCTTCGATCGCCCCTTTCATTACGGAACGAAAAATAACCGTACAAATATAAATAACTGTTTTGCGACAGTCATCGGTATGGCAATGCGAACGAGTCAGGGTGGTCTCGGCTTTGTCGATCGGATGAAGACCGGGTGGACTCTGACCAAAGATAGTATCGCCGTGATTCGAGAGTATCCAAAACTGCTGGTGTTTCCGCTGCTTGCGGGGATTGCCAGCATCGTCTTCTTTGCTCTCTTTTTTCTCCCGCTGGTGGTCGCCGACGTGATCGGTGGCGGCCTGGAGTACGTCGTCCTGTTCGTGCTCTACTTTGCAACGACGTTCGTCAGCACCTACTTTTCGGCGGCGCTCGTCTACGCATCAAACGAGGCGTTTCACGGCCGCGATCCCGGGCTTTGGGACAGTATGAGTGCGATCAACGGTCGCCTCGGGCCGATCGTGATCTGGTCGATAATAGCTGCGACTGTCAGTATCTTGCTTCGGATGCTCGAAAACGCCGACAACCCCCTCGCGACGATCGTTCGAGCGCTGTTTGCGATCGGCTGGTCGATTATGACGTTCTTTATCGTTCCAGTCCTCGTCTTCGAGGACGTCTCGGCGACATCGATGTTCAAAGAGAGTGGTCGAACATTCAAAGAGACCTGGGGAGAGACCCTCGGTGCTGGCTTTGGAATCACGGGCATCGTCATCGGTATCGGGCTCCTCCTGGTCGTCGTCGCACTCGCCGTCTCGATCCCTGTCGCGTCGGTGTTCCCCGGTCCCGGTATCCTGCTCACAGTGGTTCTGGTTGCGATCGCGCTGACGTTTACCTACCTGCTGAGCCAGACGATCTGGGGAATCGCAAAGACCGCGCTGTACGTCTACGCCAAGGAGGGCGTCACCCCAGAGCAGTTCGAGAACTTCGACTTCGAGACGCTCGGCGGCCGAGCGAGCCAGTCGCCGACGGCAGACCACGGGACGCGATCGACGCTCGACGACTGAGACGGATTAGTGTCCGTCGTTACCGCCGATCGGCGATACGGTACTGCCGATCGGCGGTAATTGATGACACGTATCCGTATGAGACGGTCGTTGTGACCGTTTCGTGGGACGGCGACGCGACGATGGCACTCTCGAGAACGGGAAAGCCTATGAGCGTCCACTGACAGCAGGTGTCATAATGAACGACAAGCGGACTGTCGGTGACATTCTCGAGCGACTCAGAACGTCTCGCCGTCGCAAGCGCTGTCCACACTGCAGTGCTGTCGTTTCCATCCGCGGAGTGAACGGCGAGTACCGCTGGGAGTGTCCGGACTGCGACGCGATCGGGATCGGCTACACGAGTCGGGACGCCGCTCAGGACGGACTCCAGATCCGGCGTCGATAGCGCTTGCGGACGGTCCAGCCAGTCGGTTCGATCGACCGACTTGTCGACCATCGTCACTGACTCCGATCCGGTAGTTCAGGCCGATCTAGAGGTACGCTCGGGGTTTATTACCGTCTCAGTGGGATGGCGAAGTGAATCATGCCCATCGAAGGCCTTGCACGAAGCGATGTCGTAACAGCACACGAAGACGAGTCGGTCCGGGATCTCGCCTCGACCATGGACGACTCACATGTCGGGAGCGTCGTTATTACGGACGACGACGAGCCGATCGGAATCGTCACCGATCGCGATCTCGCGACACGCGTGATCGGCGACGGGATGGATCCCGCGGAGACGACGGCCAGCGACGTCATGTCCGAGGAGCCGACGACCGTCGAACACACCGCCGGATTCTACAAGGCGACCGAACTGATGAGCGAGCACGGCGTTCGTCGGCTCCCCGTCTGTGACGACAACGGTAAACTGACCGGAATTATCACTGCCGATGATCTCAACGAACTCCTCGCCGACGAGCACGCACAGCTCTCGGGTGTCATCCAGGCCCAGCGACCCGACTACTGACGAGTTCGCTGGAAATCAGCGCCCCCGAAAGGGGCGCGATGGTCGGCGGGTCCGCAACCGAGCGCAGCGATGAGAAAATCGGCCTCGCCGGGATCGAGCAAATCCGGAGGGGTTGCGATGTTCGGTGAGTCTACGACTAAACGAGCGAAGCGACGTGAAAAAGTGGACTCGCCGGGAACGGCGACGGTGGAGCCAGCCGCTCCGAGTTGGTGTCAGAAACGGTCCGCTCGATCGGCCAAGCAGACGCCTACCGCTTCGAGTACTCGGTGATCAGCGCGCCTTTCATATCGAAGTCGTCGACGGCGACGTCCGCGCCGAGGATCGATTCCTCGAGTGCGGAGTTGCTGACCGTGGCGTTCGGGAAGACGATCGATCGTTCGAGTTCCGAGTTCTCGACCCTCGCGCCGTCCATCACGTGGACGGTGTCGCCGATATCGCTGTCCGTGACTGTCGCATCCGGATCCACGAGCGAGCCGCCGTCGAGGGCCCATTCGACGGCCTCGAAGTACGAATCCGGGGTGCCGATGTCGAACCAGATGCCGTCGAAAGTAAAGGTAAAGACGTCCTCACGGTTCTGGAGCCACTCGATGTACCAGCCGGGCTCGTCGGGGTTGTTCTCCCCGGAGAGATACTCCCCGAAGCGGATCGAGTCGGCGGGGAAGGCATAGCAGGCGATCGAGACGAGCGTACTGTTGGGTTCGTCGGGTTTCTCCTGGAAGTCAACGACGCGATCGTTTTCGACCTCGACCAGCCCGTAGGATTTGGCTTTTTCGAGGGAGCCAACGTCGTAGGCGGCGAGCGTGGGTGCCTCGCGCGCCTCGAACTCCGCCAAGAATTCGTCGATATCGAAGCCGACGAGGTTGTCGCCGGCGATCACGAACAGGTCGTCCTCGATCCCTTCGCGATCGACGAGCTGTGCGAGTGCGCCCACGACGCCGAATTTTTCGTCTTCGTCTTCCGTATCCTCGACGGAGAGTTGGGCCTTCTCGTACCCCATCTCGTCGATGTGCTCTCTGAAAACGTCGGCAAAGGCCTCGTTCGTACTCAGGTAGATCGTGTCGATCCGATCGTCGGTTTCGAGATCTTCGAGAATCTGGTCGATCACTGTCGTTTCGCCGACCGGAAGCAACATCTTCGGTCGGTGTCGCGTAATCGGCCACATTCGAGTTGCGTATCCCCCTGCCAGAACAATTGCGTCCATACGCTTTCATCTTAGTCTACCGAAAAAACTGTATGGGTATCGTACCGTTTTCATTATGAATTATTTATTATGGTTCGAGGATGTGCGGTAGTCGTCCCGGAGTCGAACGAAGGAGTGACGCGGAAACTGAGACGATCCGCACACTCTCCCAGACGGACCGACGTGGCGGGCGTCAGCGCGATCGGAAGCCGGCTACTCCGATGGGCGGACGATGTTCGCCAGCGCGATGACGAGTCCGAGGAACCAGCCAAGCGGGAACGACAGCCCGAACCACATCGCCGCGTACGCCGCGCCCTCAAGCTGGAAGTTCGCCCGGAGCATCTCGTTGAGCCCACCAACAAAGAGGACGTTGTCGAGGACCCAGACGGCGAACTCGTAGCTTGGTTCGAGGACAAACCCCTCCAGCGACGGCGTAACCAGTGCGGCTACGACCGGGGGGAGAAACAGTGCCGTCATCGCGAACGGGTAGGCAAGCAGGACGGAGACGGGACGGCCGCCGACCTTCGAGAACCCGGCCGCGAGGGCAGTCGAAACCGTCGCAACACCGCTTGCCGCCGCGACTGCCAGGAACGCATCGAACGGCAGCTGAATGTAGGCACTGACCGTCAGCGCACCCCAGCCAAGCAGCGCAACCGCCGTCACGCCAACGATGCCGAGTCTGGTTCGTGTCGAGTCGAGTTTCGCCGCGTAGTAGCGGGTTGCGAGGCCGAGAACGGTAAGCGGGTAGAGAAGCAACAGACCGACCGTTCCGAGAGCACTCCAGCCGTGATAGCCGACCTTCTGTGGAAGCGTCTCGGGTTGCCATTTCCCCATGACGGAGTGGCCGCGGCCACGTTGGCGTGGAAAAACGAGTTCCATCCAGGCCCCGTGTAACCGCCGGAGGTCGGTCCTGATCGCACCGACCACGCCACCACCGCCACCGCGTCGCGAGCGGGTGGACATACGCCAGACAAAAAACCGGGCTACCGTAAACTTTCCTGCTTTTTCTTCGACTGCGATAGGTCATCCCGCCATCAGTTCCACGGTGCGAACTCGGGGTCGACCTGACGGCTCGTCGCGTCGATCGAATCGATCGTGTCGATGTCGTCCTCGTCTAGTTCCAGGGCCAGTGACGCCCAGTTGTCGCGGATGTGGGCCTCGCCGGTCGCCTTCGGGATCGCAGTGACGCCTTTCTCGCGGAGCCAGGCGAGACTGACCTGGGCCTCACTGACGTCGTGTTTGGCGGCGATTTCCTGAATGTCGGGCTGGTCGAAAACCTCACCGCGGGCCAGCGGCGAGTAGGCGACAACCTCGACGTCGTGTGTCTCACAGGCCTCACGGACCGCTGGCTGGGGGAGCAACGGGTGAAGTTCGACCTGGTTCGCGACGATCGGAACCTCACAGATGTCGATCGCCGCCTCGAGTTGTGCGGGCTGGAAGTTGCTCACACCGACGTTCTCGACTCGCCCCTCCTGATATAGCTCCGCAAACGCCGCGAGCGTCTCCTCGGGGTCGTAGGCATCTGCCGGCCAGTGGACGTACAGCATGTCGACGTACCCCACGCCGAGTCGATCGAGACTCTCGCGGGCCGTCTCGAGGACGTCGTCGTGTGCGAGGTTCGAGATCCAGATCTTCGTTGCGAGGAAGACGTCGTCCCGATCGACGTCGGCCCGGGCGATTCCCTCGCCGACAGCGGCTTCGTTCTCGTAGGCCTGTGCAGTATCGATATGTCGATACCCCATCTCGAGGGCCGTCTGGACGCTCTCGACACACTCCGATTCGTCGACGTTTTCCCACGTTCCGAGCCCGAGCATCGGCATCCCGTTCGCGATCGGACAGCGATCCGGAGAGGTTTCGTTGTTCATGTCCAGGGAGTGGACGGCGACGCGAAAAGGAGTTGGGAAAGCGGACACCACCGGGATCGGACGCAGGACATGCACCCTGCGCCCGATTTGCCTGCTCTCTGTGGCCCGATCGATGGCGCGCCGACTCGAATCGATCGAGGCGGCACAACTGGACCGCACACAGGTGGTCCGAGGCGGCGCGTCCGCATCGAAACCCACAAACGCCGGCCGATCGAAGCCGTCCCCAATGGAGCCACTCGAGCGGTATCGACCGATCGTCGACGATTTCGAGGCGTTTCTCGACGCCTGCAAGCGACCGCTTGGTACTGCCGTTCGCGTGAACACCATCAAATCCCCGGTCGATCGGACGCTCGATGCACTTGAGAAAGACGGCGTCGACTACGAACAGGCCGACTGGAACCCGCACGTTTTGCGTCTCGACACCGATTCGCCGGGCTCGACGTGGACTTCGTTTCACGGGTTTACCCACGGCCAGGAGGAAGTCTCGGCCGTGCCGCCGGTCGTCCTCGACCCCCAGCCCGGCGAGCGAGTCTGGGACTGCTGTGCCGCCCCCGGCGGGAAAGCGATCCAACTCGCCGCCCTGATGGACGATCGGGGCACCGTCGTCGCAAACGACAACAACCTCGGTCGCATCTCGGCGCTGCGGTTCAACGCGGAGCGCCTCGGTGCGACCAGCCTCGCCGTGACCAACGAGGATGCCAGAAACTACTCGCTGTCCCGGTTCGAGTTCGACGCGTTCGATCGGACGCTCGTCGACGCACCCTGTTCCTGTGAGGGAACGATCCGGAAGAATCCTGATGCACTGGACAACTGGTCACCGGATCACGTCGCCTCGGTTGCAGGGATCCAGAAAGGGATTCTTCGCCGTGCTGTCCAGGCGACTCGTGAGGGTGGGACGATCGTCTACTCGACCTGTACGTTCGCTCCCGAAGAAAACGAGGCCGTCGTCGACCACGCCCTCGACCGCGAGGCCTGTCGGGTCGTCGACGTCGACATCGGACTCGACTACTCGCCCGGAATCACCGAGTGGGAGGGCAACGAGTACGACACGAGCCTCGAACGGGCTGCCCGAATCTACCCCCACCAGAACGACACCGGCGGCTTCTTCGTCGCGAAACTGGAGGTGACTGGCTGATGTCTGAGGAGTCGACGCCCGCCGAGGACGGCGACCGAAACGTCGGCCAGCGCTTCGATCGCCTTCCCGCGACCGACGCGGAACGAACCGTCGACGGACGAGCGAGTCGCGGGGCAGTCGTCGAGTACTTCGCCGATCGGTTCGGGATCGCACCCGAAACCTTCGACGACTACACGTTCTGGGAGAAGGGTGCGGGCAAGATCTGGATCTACGCCGGCGAGGCACCGACACCGATCGAGATTGAGGCGATCGGGATGACCTGCCTGCGAACCCGCCAGGAACACTGGAAGCCGACGACGGACTTCGTCCAGCGGTTTGGCCACCACGCAACCGACTGTGTCATCGAACTCGATCGCGATGCGGCTCGTCGCTTCGTGGCCGGTGAGGACCAGGCCAGAGACTGGGATGGCGACTGGGGGTATCTGATCGCCGGTCACGAGCTCGCCGGGGAGTTGGAGCCGCTCGGCGTCGGCCTCTTCGTCCACGGCGAGCTTCGATCGATGGTGCCAAAGGGACGACAGCGCGAGCTGTAGCTCGGACAACTGGTCGATCCGGTTAACAGGCCAACAGACAACCGAAATAGGTTGGTGTTCAGAAGACAACTCCTGGACGGTGTGCTACACGCACGATCGGCGACGAGAAACGGCCCACGACACTGGGCCCCAGCCCCGATCGAAGAGACGGACGCTCACGACGAGTTCGAGGAGGTCGCCCACGATCGAAGGTCGCCGTCCACGACGACCTCGGTGCCGACGGTTTCGAAGGTGAGGCCGCCGTAGGCGACACTGCTTTCGGGCCCAACATAGAGTCCGACACTGTCACAGTCTGTTGCACGAGCGGTCGTCAGCGTTGCGTCAACGTTCTCTCGGAACCGAAACGCCTGTGCTGTCGCGCCTCTCGCGGTCACGTTCGTCAGCTTGAGATCGTCCATATCGTCGAACAGGATCGAATTTGTAAACGCACCGTCGACGCTGACGTTCGAGATGGCAGCGCCGTCGAACCCGCTTGCGTACAGCCCCGAGCCGGCAGCCAACCCGCTATCGTCGGTCCGGATCGTGACGTTGTTGATCGTCAGCGCCTGGCGGCCGGTCTCGACCTGGCCCAGCGAGATTCCTCGTGCGTTCTCGAGACAGGAGACACGATCGATCGTCAGATCGGTGACCAGATCGCCGGTATCGGCTCTGATTGCAGCGTGCTGGCAGCCAGTGACTTGGCCGTCCGCGATGGTGATCGACTCGTTTCCGTCGCGATGGATATGGATGCCGTAGTCGGGTCCGTTCGACGGGTCGATTTCGAAGTTTCGCAGCGTGCAGTGTTTCGTCGGCGTGTCGTCGTCTGCTGTGCGGTCACTGTCCGTTCCGTTCCAGATGCCGTTTGCAGCCGTTCCCGGGTTCTGGTTGTCGAACTGGATCGGTGCGTCCGACCCACCCTCACCCCCGCGCGTGGCCCAGTAGCCGTCGACGGTGACGTTTTTCGAGGAGACGATGTCGATGTGGTGGTAGTAGATCGAATCGCCGTAGATGTTCTCGAGACGGACGTTTGCTGCATGTGCTGGCAGAATGCCGTTCGATTCCGGCGAATCGATGCGGACGTTGCGAACGCCCCAGTTCGACGCGCCGTCGTAGTCGGGTTCGTCGTACCCCCTGTTCGAGAGCAGTGCCCGCCCTTCCTCGCCGTCGGGGCGTGGCCCCTCGAAAACGGTCGATCGCCCGGCACCCTGAACGATGGTGTTCGCTCCCACGAGCGGCGTCCGCTCGAAGAGATACCGTCCGGGTGGGAAGTAGACGATTCCGCCACCAGCCTGGTGAACCATCTCGAACAGCGTGTGGACGTCCTCCCCGACGGTCGTCTCCCCGTCACCCTCGATCCCGTGTGCTTCGACGTTCCAGACCGGGGTTTCTGCAGTGCGTCCGTTGACGATCCGTGCGGTCTCGATACTTGCGTTCTCGACGCGTGCCTCCGTCACCGCCGCGTCATCGATTCGTGCCGCCTCGAGATGGCTCGTCGCTGGCACCGGCTGTGCGGAACTCCCCTGCCCGCTGAAGTACACCCAGTCCTCGCTCGACTCGTCCCAGCGCCAGGTGATCCCCTGGTCGATCGCGTGAAACAACTCGTCGTCGTACTCGCCGGTCTCCGGCCGCTCGGCGATCGCTCCGTGGACGATCGCCTGCTCGTCGACTGCTTCGACCGTATCGGTGTGGTCCCACGGTTCGCCTTCGGTGTAGGTCCCCAGTCCGAGTCGTGGCGTGTGGTCACCCATTATCAGTCAGCCCTGTCATATCGTCGACCAGTCTCAGTCAGTTCCGTAGCCGTAGCCGTATGCCGTTCCATAGCCTGACTGGGTCGTCCTGATCTCCGAACAGCCCGCGAGTGTGACACACCCACTGGAGACTGCAATGAGGACATCCCGTCGCCGCCGCTCTGTCCCGGTCATACGAGAATCATGATTCCTGATTGTTGCTGTCGCTGAATCGAATAAATACTTTCTGGACGATGCGGCTCGATCGCCTCCGATCGATCGTGAGTACGTCTCGCACGGTGCAGCCTGCTCGTCGCTCTTCGTCTCGTCGTTCAACCAGTCGGGACTCATCGATCGACGATTGTCCCGCCGGTGAGTCCCGCCCATTCGACGCGGTAGCCGAGCCGGGAGAGCACGGCACTGGTGTCGTCAATGCCGTACTCGTCGAGGATGGCCTCCGCCTCGGAGAGGGAGAGTCCGGGCTCGATCCCGTCGGCGAGTGCGTCGAGGACCGCAGGGCGAACGAGCGTCCGCCCCACCTGCTCGTGATCGGGGAACGTCACGTCCGCAAGCGCGTCTTCGCTAACGCCGTGGCTCGCTGCGATCGATTCGATCGTGACGACGTCCGCCTCGGGAGAGAGCGTCTCCGGAAGCTCGCCGACACTCTCGGCGACGAGCTGGCGTTCGTACTCCGAGAGCACGTCGACGACGTCTTTTACCCGAACGGTGCCGGTGTAGGGAATCGCCCGGAAATCCCTGGCAGCGATCTCCTCGCCGACGCCGAGCGACTCGTCGACGGCGACGAGCAGTTCGACATCCTCGAGCGTCTCGAGCTGGCTGAGCTTCTTTTCGACGTACTCGGGCGTCCAAAAGCCCATGATTTCGAGATAGACCCGAAACTCGCCGTACTCGTAGTCGAAGGCAAAGTCGGGAATCATCACGCGGGTACCGGTCGCGAGCGGTTCCGGCTCCCGGATCAGCTCCCAGTCGAGATCCAGCGTCGAGATGCGGCCCGCGAAGTCGGCTTCGACACTGCTATCGTAGGATACTTCGGCGATCGGCTCGACGTCCGGTACCCGGACCGGATCCGCATCCGAGAGCGAAAGCGTCCGCTCGGTGCCTCGATCGTCGATCGTCGCTTCGATCGACCAGCGCTCGCTCGTTGCGACCGTCCGCAGTAGTCGCGCAAAGCGAGTTCCGTACCGACGGGTGGCCCGAAAGAGGTGTGTCGGGCCGGTGACGATGACCTCGCGTTCGGTCGGCTCGAGACGCCCGCTGTCGGCGGGGCGATCATCGCCCTCGTCGGCTGGCCTGTGGATCTCGTACATCAGCCCCAGCCGCTTGATCGCCGAAACGAGCGCCTTCGGATCGCTCGATCGAACTCGCAGTTCGGTCGCGTCGAACAACGCCGTCTGTGCAAGCGAGAGATTGTACTGGGCGAGGAGATCATCGGGGTCCCAACGCGAGTCCACGGCGGCGAGAACCTGGCGCTCGTCGAGATCGGCGTACAGTGAGCGATCGAGATCGTCGGCCGAACAGCCGACGACGTCGCCCGCCCGTGTGAGTGCCCGCCGGCGATCGCTCTCGGAGACGACGCCGACGGTTTCAGCCGCCTCGAAGGCGGTTCGACGAGCCCGCTCGGGCTCGATCGGGGCGTCGGTTTCGAACGTCACGTCCCGATCGAGCAGGGCAGCAAATCCACGGACTTGCTTGAAATCGTCGGCGTCGCGTTCGAGCGCGGTGAGCGCGGTGTCGAGTTCCTCGCGCGTCTCGCCGACGTGGCCCTGGTAGGTGCCGATGACGCGGGCAGCGAGTGGCCGCTGTTCGCGGCTCGCAAACTGTGGGTGGTAGCCACCACCGGCCCGTGAGACACGCAGCAACTCCTTTGTCAGCATCTACGCCGAGTTCCGTGTGGCGGGGCAAAAAGTGCCACGTCCCGCTCTACCGAGACGGTGCCGTCGGCAGCGTCCAGTGATACGGTTTGCTGTAGTCAATTACCGCCGATCGCCAGAACGGGGCCGGCGATCGGCGGTAAATAGTTACAGCAATCCGTATGAGAGCTAGTCCGCGACACCGGTATCGTGTCGGGCGAACGTGACAGCGCTGGCGAACAGCCCGTCGATACTGACCGGTTTCACCTGCGCGATCGAGTCGTGGCTCGTCCAGCTGTCCCTGAAACGACAGTTTAGCTGCCGGCAAAACGAACTCAAGCGGCTTCGTGCTCGTTCTGTCCTGGCTCCCGTCCTGTTCGCGAAACTCCGTACGGAGAGTGACAACTTCGTGTACGCTAACGTGTCCAACGACCGGGTCTGGCAGCACGCACAGCGATACTAACAACTGAAACTCCTATATACCGATCGCATGCCGTCGCGCGATCGGCTGTGCACTGATGTTCAGTGGCTACTGTAGAAAACGCCGCGGCAACATCTCGCTTACAGTGGAACACGATCGCAGCCGAGCGCGTCGGAGACGGTCTCGAAGGGGTCGTGAACGAACTTTCACGCGCAGCGTTCACCGATCGCGGACGGACACAGTTCGAGCGGTCCTCACAGTGACGTCCTCGTCCGAAGAGAGTCTTTCCAAGAGGATTGTCCGATCGTCGTTAAACCCACGCTTTTATCGAACGACGTGTAACAAGACGTACGTTCCGATCGTTCCACAGCGGCCGAGAGCTGACCAAGCGATACCACGTACCGAGCATGGACGATGATTTCCTCCCGATCGACGCCTACGGGCTCATCGGCAACGACGATCGCTGCGCCCTCGTCGGTCTGAACGGCTCGATCGACTGGTGTTGTTTCCCTCACGTCGAGTCGCCAGGCGTGTTCGCGGCGATCCTCGATCCCGACCGCGGCGGTCGGTTTGCCGTTCGACCGACTGGGGAGTACGAGGCAAGCCACGAGTACGTCGATCGAACGAACGTGCTCGAAACGACGTTCGAAACTGACGAGGGAACGATTCGGCTGACGGATTTCATGCCGATTCAACACGGCCCCGCTCCCGACGACCAGTTCCAGCAGGCGCTCTATCGCAAACTCGACACCGTCTCGGGAGCCGTCGAAGTAGAGATCGTTTTCGAGCCACGATTTGGGTACGCACGATCGACGACCGCGATCGAGCGCGAGGACCACGGCGATATCGTGGCAATCGAGGACGAGAGCGATCGAGACGACACACCACAAAGCGACGAATGGGTGCCAGCACCCGAGGACGATCGGACGCACGATCACGACCGCGGGAGCCTTGTTCTCCACACAGACTCCGACCTTACCGTGAACACAGCTGACGCTGTTGCAACGACAACGGTGACCATCGAGGACGGAGAGACACGCTGGTTTTCCCTCCAGTATGGCGGGTCGAACCGTCGCTCCGACGACGAGTACGCAACGATTCTCGAGGAGACGATCGACTACTGGCGAACGTGGCTGGAGAGCTGTGAGACGTCGGCAACGGATCTTTTCGAGTTCAAAGACGAGTGGCGGGAGGCGCTCGTTCGCTCTGCGCTCGTGCTTAAACTGCTGATTCACGACGAAACCGGCTCGATTCCGGCCGCACCGACGACGTCGCTGCCCGAGGAGATCGGCGGCGAACTCAACTGGGACTACCGGTACAACTGGATTCGCGATGCGAAGTTCACCATCCAGGCGCTGTACAGCGTGGGTCAGTCGGCGGAGGCCCGCGAGTACTTCGAGTGGTTCCGCCAAATCGGCCACGAAACGCCCGAGGAGATCCAGCCGCTGTACGGCCTCCACGGCGAGACGGATCTCGAAGAGGAGTTCCTCGACCACCTCTCGGGCTACCGCGACTCGACACCGGTTCGGATCGGTAACGCCGCTGCGACACAGGAACAACTGGACATCTACGGGACGATCGTCCAGGGGATCTACGAAACCGTTCGCTACGAGGACGGGCTGTCCGACGACGACTGGGAGTCGGTCCGTGCACTCGCCGACTACGTCTGTGACCACTGGGACGAGCGAGACAAGAGTCTCTGGGAGTTTCGCGACCTCCACGAGGAGTTCGTCCACTCGAAGCTGCTGTGTTGGGTCGCCCTCGATCGGGCGATCCGGCTGGCCGAGGAGTACGATCGCGAGGGGCCGATCGATCGGTGGGACGGCGAGCGCGACGCAATCCGGGAGGCGATCGAGGAACGCGGCTACAACGAGGAACTGGGAAGCTTCGTTCAGTACTTCGGTGCTGAGGAGGCACTCGACGCGACCGCCCTGTTGCTCCCGATCTACGATTTTCTGCCGGCCGATGACGAGCGCGTCCAGAACACGATCGACACGATTCTCGAGGACCTCACTACGGAAGACGGCCTCGTCTATCGCTTTACCGACAGTCCCGCGCGGCCGAGAGAACCTGGCGGGTTCGTTATCTGTTCGTGCTGGCTCGTCGACGCACTCGTTCTGTCAGAACGGGTTGAGGAGGCCGCGGAACTCTTCGAGAAGCTCCTCGAGCACACCTCGTCACTTGATCTACTGTCGGAAATGGTCCACGCCGAGGACGGGACCTTCCTCGGGAACTTCCCGCAGGCGTTCAGTCACATCGGACTGCTCAACAGTGCGATCTACCTGGCGAGCGCGAGCGGTGCTGAGGACCTGCCACCCGACGAACTGGCACGCGGGGCTGCTGCACCGCTGTTTCGGCGACACAGCTCCTGATACTGCCGAACAGTGTGCGTATCCGCCGAGTACGTTTGGGGTCTCCTCATCACAGAACACCTCCGACAGTATGAGTCGGCCGATCGGTACGTACAGACGAACCTCTTTTCGCCTCGGGTGCACTTCGCGCACCGCTCAGCGAAAACCCGTTCATGCCAAAAAGCCGGTCTCGCTCCGCTCGACCGGTGAATCGCGCTCACTACCGGGTCCTTCGGACCGCTCGTTCGCGCGAACGCTCCTGTTCAACTCGCATACAGACGGACCAGTCAGTGCAGAAGTATCTGTTGTAGAATTATCGTTATATTAGTATGGTCACTCAGCTCTGCACGTTTATAAGCCACTAATCGACCGCCGAACGACCTGCGTTCGCGGTTCTGGTATTGCCAGTTCCGTGAAACCGTCTTTTGTCCGTGCTCAAAAAACACCAAGAAATTGTTGAAGAATTATAAATCGACTTTATCCTAGCACTATGTAGTGCTAGTATTTTGATAAAAATAATGAAATAGTTTTAATCGCCCGAAGCCGTGGCCTGTTGGGGTTCCTCAATTCCCTGCAGGCCCACGGTCAAAACAGCGACCGTGAATCCAACCATCACCAAACTGATCGGTCCAGTTGTCGAGCCGTACCCACCCGGTTCAACACCAAGAGCGAGACCAACGACAATGAGTCCGATTGCGACGATCCCTAAGCCGTACACCGTCGGCTGTGAAGGCGTCGGCCATCGGGAAAGAGAAACTGCTGCGGGGGTTTTTGCCCGCCCGCTGACTGCATCTATACCCGCATATCGACCACCGAGAGCGGCCGCAGCGATGGCACTCATCAACAGAAGTGGAGCCAACCGGACGAATCCGAGTGCGACCAACACGGCTAGGTAGCCAACGGCGATCGACCCAAATAGCCTTGTCCGATACCCGACAAACAGTGCGGCTCCAGCCACAATCTGAACCACTGCGAAGACCACAGCCCAGACGGGAAGCGTTGGGAGAATAACCGTCTCGATGATGATTGAAACAGGAGCGACATGCGCAGCTGCGATCTCAGCGAACAACGCCTCCTGTAGCTCAAGCGGAGCTCCTCCTGGTATTGTATTCACACCGGGATCGATGCGGATGAATACCTCATGCAGTAGTCGATATCCGATGAAGACACGGAGTCCGTCGGCAGCAAGGGCAGTTGTGTCAGCTCCACGGTATGCGAGTAGGAAGCCAGCGGCGGCAATTGCACTCAACATCGTCAGTTCGACACCAACAAGAGCCAACCCGTCAGCAAACGCGTACCCTCGATCAGGAATTGTCAACAGATAATACAATCCGATAAGGCCAAAGCCGGCGGCGATAGACGGATACCACGACCGAGGAATCGATCCAAGCGAGGCGATCCGATCGGAACGTTTTGCCCATGAATTAGACTGTTGGCGAATCCATCCGTCTAGCCCATAGTGATACCCAGCGTTGGCAACAAGCAGGAAGGCGATTGCCACCCCAAAAGTCGGTGACGTTCGGATCGTCCCCATATTGAACACCGTCATAAAATATAGCAAGCCAACGATCGCTGTCGGCCGGGTCCAGAACCCAACTAAGAGAGCAATCCCAAAGGCCAACTGGAGTATAAGCGCTAAATTACTCCAAGCCCAAGCGTGTGGGATCACGATTGTCTCCAAAATGGCAGAGTACCAAATGTATGTTCCATCGGCTACGGCCCGTCCAGCTCGGTCAGCGAGTGGAGTACCCGCCTCGAACCCGATCCAATCGCTGTTGAGTTTGTGCCAGCCGCCGAATGCGACCTCGTAAAGCAACAGAAGTCCAACAAGAACTCTTGTTGCGCCGATCCACGAGCTTGCATCGATTTCAAAATCCGATACACCACTTTGTGCTGTCGTCTCGTCTGCCACGGCCATTAACAAAATAGACTACAAATTAGCATTTATTAGTACTTTTCGATGTTAAGTTATTAACTCAACTTTGCACGTTAGCGTCAGCGGTTGAGTGGACGAAGAGGTGGTCGATATCGGCCATGAGATCATCAATGCCACAATCATCATTTTCTCGAACCCACAAGAGAAGGCTGTAAACGGCTTCTTTCAGAGAGTATTCGAGTGTCTCGGAACGACGAGGCTTTCGAGACGAGTCGCTCCGGGCACAGCTCGAACACGGCCTTAACGATGCGATCTCCAATATGTTCTCGTGGGTGTGCGGCCAGCTAGACTGTGACCTCAACGGACTGATGGAAGAAATCGACCACCTCTTTCTCCATTCTGAAGGGAGTTTATAAACGTGCAGAGTTGAGTATGGTCATTTGGATAAGAACTCCCGATCGCAGATGCACGCCGTGGAACTAAGTGACGAGTCGTAGTGGGCGAAGCTACACTGTTGACCCGATCGGCGCACCGTCAACTGTATCGATCGTCCCCGAACCCATGCTTTGGTCCACCCGATGACTGAACTCGGCTACCACGCCTCCCACGAACAGTTCGCACCGAGTGAGCTCTTAGAATACGTTCGCCTTGCAGACGACTGTGGCTTCGACCACGCGATGGCCTCGGACCACTTTCATCCCTGGAGCGACCAGCAGGGCGAGTCGGGGTTCGTCTGGTCCTGGCTCGGCTCGGCGCTCGAAGCGACCGACCTCACCTTCGGAACGGTCAACGCACCCGGCTACCGCTATCATCCCGCGATCGTCGCCCAGGCGGCCGGGACGTTGCGAGAGATGTACACCGATCGGTTCTGGCTCTCCGTTGGCAGCGGCCAGCTACTCAACGAGGGGATCGTGGGTACGGACTGGCCGGTCAAACGCGAACGAAACGCCCGGCTCGAAGAGTGTGCCGAGATTATGCGCCGACTCTGGGACGGTGAGGAGGTAACCCACCACGGCCGCGTCGACGTCGAACAGGCGACGCTCTACTCGCGGCCGGAGACGCCACCGCCGCTAATCGGTGCTGCGCTCTCCGAGGCAACCGCCGAATGGCTCGCCAAGTGGGCCGACGGCATGATTACAGTCGCCACACCGGACCACGAGGCGGATGCCGATCGCGTCGAAGCGTTCCGGGAGCACGCGCCGGAGAAACCGGTCTATCTCAAAGCCCAGCACGGTTACGCCGAAACCGACGCGGCTGCACTCGAATCGGCTCACGAACAGTGGGGGACGAACTGCATTCCCGGATCGGTGACCCAGGAACTACGGACACCCGAGCAGTACGACGAACTCGCCGCACAGATCACCGAGGAGGATGTCAACGCGAACGTCCGCGTTTCTGCCGACCTCGACGCCCACATCGAGTGGCTCGAGGCCGATTTCGAACTCGACATCGATCGGGTGTTCGTCCACAACGTCACCACGAGTCAGGAGGGATTCCTCGAGGCGTTTGGTGACGATGTGCTTCCATCCTTCGAGTAACCCCTGCGAACGCGAACGGTGCTGTCCGGGATTCGGCCCGGCTCGTCGCCCCTGTTCGATCGACACAAGCGGAGAACCATAATTGATTTCCACACACAATAACGCTTATTAGCTACCATCTCTTTGACTGGGACAGTAACTATGTCCACGAAAGTACACGAAACGCGCTACGAATGCAGCGATTGTGGGAACTCTATCCATCCGGTCTCTTACCGGGCGGCCTGCCCGGACTGTGGCGGGCAACTCAGGACGATCCAGCGGTTGCAAAACGCGTAAGCGGTTTTCTCCAGGAGCCGGGCGACCCAGCGCTATCGCTCTAGTCGCCACTGCACGTCACTGTACACCTGATTGCACGACGGCAGCGCGGTTCGGAGCGAGGGACACGAGTGAGAACCGCGGAGTGTGCGATCAGTGTGTAACTCGGTGCAGTTGTTACTATCTCGTGTCGTCGTTTCCCATCCGAGCAGTTGGCAGCAGGGCTACGTTTCGCGGCGACGATCGGAAACCCGTTCCTCGCTGGTATCGCTGGCGACGACTTCATAGAGGATCGCCCGTCCGCCGTCCGCCTTTGGCCGCAAAATTCGCCCGAGTCGCTGGACGAACTCCCGTTCGCTGCCGCTGCCCGAGAGCACGACCGCAACCGATGCATCCGGCACGTCGACTCCCTCGTCGAGGACGTTCGATGTCGCGATCCGTGTATACGTGCCCTCGCGGAACCGCTCTAGGATCTCCCGTCGCTCCGTGGCCCCCGTCTGGTGGGTGATCGTCGGGATCAGGAACCGCTCGCTGACGTCGTAGGCGAGGTCGTTGTGGGCCGTGAAGACGATCGTCCGATCGCCGCGATGGTCGTCGAGGATCTCCTCGAGGGCGTCGAGTTTGGCTTCGCTTCCGTAGACGATCTCTCGGGCTCGTTGCCGGGCGAGCAGGGCCTCGCGTGCCGCCGGATCGGAGCCGGATCGTTTGACGAGTTCCTGGTAGTCGGCGCCACTCCGCATCTCGATGGTCGATCGGGCGAGATAGCTCGTAAACACCGCCTGTTTTCGCTCGTATTCCTCGCGCTCCGTCGGCGTCAGGGAAACGTCGAGCTGTTTGATATCGTAGGTTGCCAGGTGTGTGCCCGCCAGTTCGTCCGGATCGAGCTGGAAAACGAGCGGGCCGACGATCGCTTCGATCGTTTCGTGTGCACCGTCGGGGCGTTCGAACGTAGCTGTCAGCCCCAGTCGGGCCGGTGCGGCGAGCAGCCGCGCGATCTCCCGGTACCCTTCGCCGCCCAGATGGTGGACCTCGTCGAAGACGACCAGTCCGAACCGATCGCCCACCGTGTCGGCTTTCAGGTAAGCCGAGTCGTACGTCGATACCGTAATCGGACCGAGCCGCTGTTCGCCGCCGCCAAAGCGACCGATCTCGCAGTCGAACTCCCGGTCGAGTTCCCGCTCCCACTGTTCTACCAGGTCGATCGTCGGGACGACGACGAGCGTCGGCACGGCGAGTCGTTCGATCGCCGCGATCGCGATCACGGTTTTCCCGCTTCCCGTCGGCAGTTCGAGCACGCCCACGGGAGCACAGGCCGACTCGCCACGCACGGCCGACGCCGCAGTGTCGGCCCAGCGATCGGTGTCGAGCCAGGCCGAAAGCGCCGCTGTCTGGTACGCTCGCAGCTGGTATGTCGAGTCGAGCGCCCCGAGGGCCGGGTAGTCGAGAACGTCGTCGACGACCTGCGTGTCGAGCCCTGCCAGCGCCGATCGAAGCGCCGCGTACCGGAACGCGGGCAGCCGGACGCCATCGGTTCGTGGGTCCGCTTCGAGTGACGGCAGCCGGTCGCGAACGCTGGCCTCGATCGCCGCGTCCAGGCCGTCCAGCCGAATCGTTCCGTTCTCGTATCGGAGCGCGATCACCGGTTTGTCGTCTCGTCCCGTCGTCACAGCATGGCGTTCGAGACGGATCGTGCAAACACTATCGGTCGCAGTATCGGTAGGGTGGTGGACCCGTGTGCCGCCGATCAGCCTGCGTTGTCGGCGATCGGTGGGGCCGAATACACAGACCCCTGAATCGACGACAGAGCGCGGAGCTGAGCCGTAGTCGTATCGGCTACGATGCGAACCGCCGTACCTCAACCCTTTTATTACCGCTGTTCCTTGACTGGCACATGAGCGAAGACGAGGGCACGACCGCGTCCGCAGAGGGTGTCCCGTCCGAGGAGCAATCCGACGACGGCGAGCCGGACGTCGCCGAAGCCGCGACGGAGTCAGTCGACGAGACTGACGCGACGCCGTCAGATGCTTCGGACCCGGAATCGACTGCGGAAGCTGACGACGGACACGACGAGGCCGATGAGACAGCAGGCAGTGGCCCCGAAACGAGCGAAGACATCCAGCAGCTCCTGGACAGCATTACTGCCCACGACGACGAACTCGCCCACCGGGTCAACTCGATCGTCGAGGAAGCCCGCGATCTGAACGGGACTGTCAAACACCAGCGCGAGGAACTCGAGGATCTCACCGAACGCGTCGAAGCCCAGGCCGAGACGATCGGCGAACTCCAGAACGAACTCGACGCCCGCAGCGAGGCACTTTCAGAGCGTGAGGAACAGATCGACACCTACGAGGAGGAACTCGAGGAACTAAAGAGCCGTCTCAAGCGCAAACAGGCCGACTTCCAGAACTACAAGAAACGAGCCAAAAAGCGCCAACAGCAGATGAAAGACCGCGCGACGGAGGATCTCGTCGAGCGACTGATCGGCGTTCGCGACAACTTAAAACGCGCACTCGAAGAGGATAGCGAAAACGTCGACAGCCTCCGCGACGGAATCGAGATGACTCTCCGGGAGTTCGATCGGATTCTGGAAGACGAGAACGTCGCCGAAATCGACCCCGAGCCGGGGACGGAGGCGGACCCACAGCGCCACGAGATTATGATGAAAGTCGACAGTCCACAGCCGGAGGGGACGGTCGCGGAGGTCTATACGCCGGGCTACGAGATGGGCGAAAAAGTCATCCAGAACGCCCAGGTGACGGTCTCGAACGGTGATCTCGCCGACGAAACCGACGATATCGACGCGGAATCCGAGTCAGCAGCCCCCGAATCGGCGGACGGGGCCGATGGGGATGCCGTCGAGGCCGACGTCGGGGACACCGACGAGGAAGAGGCCGACGCTGCACCCGCGGAGGACCCCACCGACGCTGACACCGAGGACGACGGCGACGAGGCGATCGAACTCGGTGGCGAAATCGCCGACGACGAGGACGACGCTGGACCGGCAGACGACGAGACCCCCTCGACGGCCGACGACCAGTCCACCACCAACTGAGACACATAAGTGTCATCAATTACCGGCGTCGTCGGGCGACGCCCGACAACGGCGGTACTGATGGACACGAATCCGTATGAGACGGGGTCCTGTACTCCAGTACCGTCGATCGCCCCACAGCGCCGTTGTGTGATCGGATTGTTGTTGTTCTCGAATCGGCTCGACTGGTGAGTCCGCACACGCGGTGTCTCTGCGCTCGGCAGGTTCCCCGATCGCGTTCCTGTACATGTACACGCTCGGCAGGTTCCTCGATCGGCGGCCTGCAAACGTCTGTCTCGGCCCTGACTGGCACCTGTGAGTGTCCACATCGGCTACGAGTTGCATCGGCGACGGTCGTTGGAGACGCACTCGATCGCAGACGTGAGACCGATTGACGCCCGCTGGGACCGGTCGATCGGACGGTAACTTCTATAAAACCAAGTGCACACGAGTTTCGGTGATAAGTTTTAAACCAAAGTGCACGTAACAGCTTCCGTGATGGCGAGCAACAAGATTCTCGGAATTGACCTTGGGACGACGAACAGCGCGTTCGCCGTAATGGAAGGCGGCGATCCGGAGATTATCGTCAACGGAGAGGGTGAACGGACGACGCCGTCGATCGTCGCGTTTACCGACGACGACGAACGGCTCGTCGGGAAACCGGCGAAGAACCAGGCCGTCCAGAATCCCGAGAAGACGATCCAGTCGATCAAACGCCACATCGGTGAGGAGGGGTATACGGTCGAGATCGAAGACGAGGAGTATACACCCGAAGAGATCTCGGCGATGATCCTCCAGAAGATCAAACGGGATGCCGAAGACTACCTCGGCGACGAGGTCGAGAAGGCCGTCATTACGGTCCCGGCGTACTTCTCGGACCGACAGCGACAGGCAACCAAAGACGCCGGCGAGATCGCCGGCTTCGAGGTCGAACGGATCATCAACGAGCCGACGGCCGCGTCGATGGCCTACGGACTCGACGACGAGTCCGACCAGACCGTCCTCGTCTACGACCTCGGTGGCGGAACGTTCGACGTGTCGATCCTCGACCTCGGTGGCGGCGTCTACGAGGTCGTTGCGACCAACGGTGACAACGACCTCGGTGGTGACGACTGGGACCAGGCGATCATGGACTGGCTTGCGGAGAACTTCGAGGAGGAACACGGGATCGACCTCCGCGAGGACCGACAGGCCCTCCAGCGACTCAAAGATGCCGCCGAAGAGGCCAAGATCGAACTCTCCTCGCGCAAGGAGACCGAGATCAACCTGCCGTTTATTACCGCAACTGACGACGGCCCGATCCACCTAGAAGAGTCGATGACCCGCGCGAAGTTCGAGTCGCTCACTGCCGATCTTATCGACCGAACCGTCGAACCGACCGAGCAGGCCCTAGAAGACGCCGGCTACGACAAAGACGATATCGACGAAGTGCTGCTGGTCGGTGGCTCCACCCGGATGCCACAGGTTGGCGAGAAAGTCGAGGAACTCACGGGTAAAGAGCCCCAAAAGAACGTCAACCCTGACGAGGCCGTCTCACTCGGTGCGGCGATCCAGGGTGGCGTGCTGGGCGGCGAAGTCGACGACATCGTCTTGCTCGACGTCACGCCGCTCTCGCTGGGTATCGAGGTCAAAGGTGGCCTCTTCGAGCGACTCATCGAAAAGAACACGACGATCCCGACCGAGGAGTCCAAGATCTTCACCACGGCTGCGGACAACCAGACCTCCGTGCAGGTCCGGGTCTTCCAGGGTGAACGCGAACTCGCCGAGAAAAACGAGATGCTCGGCGAATTCCACCTGACGGGTATTCCGCCAGCCCCCGCCGGGACGCCACAGATCGAAGTCTCGTTCTCGATCGACGAGAACGGCATCGTCAACGTCTCCGCAGAGGACAAGGGCACTGGGACGACCGAAGAGATCACGATCGAAGGCGGTGCCGGACTCTCTGACTCCGAGATCGATCGCCTCCAGGAGGAAGCCGAGAAACACGCCGAGGAGGACAAAAAGAAACGCGAGCGGATCGAAGCGCGCAACACTGCCGAGGCGACGATCCAGCGTGCAGAGACTCTCCTCGAAGAGAACGAACAGGTCGACGACGACCTACAGTCGGATATCGAGGCTGCGATCGAGGATGTCGAGGAGACGATCGACGACACCGACGCCGATGCCGAAGACATCGAGGCCGCGACCGAGAGTCTGAGCGAGGAACTTCAGGAGATCGGCAAGCAGGTTTATGAGGGTGTTGCAGGTGCAGCGGGCGGTGCGGGCGGTGGTGCAGCGGGCGGCGCAGCTGGTGCGGGCGCCGGTCCGAACCCCGGTCCGGGCGCTGGCGCTGCTGGCGCGACCGCAGCGGAAGAAGAGGAGTTCGTCGACGCCGACTTCGAGGACGTCGACGAAGACGAGAAGTAACGGTCCTCGTCTGCTAGCGACTCATACTGATTAGTGTCCGTAGTTACCGCCGATCGCCAGTAACGGGTCGGCGATCGGCGGTAATTGATGACGCTAATCAGTATCACTGAGTCGCGCTGTTTCGGCCCGTTAGACGCACTCTGCGGACGTAGACAAAAACGGTAGTGCCCCCAACGTCGTTTACGTACGACACCACGTTCGGAGACTCGACGACGATCGCCTGGACCTGCAACCAGCTCTGGGATACAATACCCGGCGACCAGTCCGTCGAGGAACTGCAGTCGATCGTCGAGACGACTCCCTGCCGGTATCGGGCGAGGCGACAAGTGATGAGTGACGACGGGGCGTGCTCCAGGCGTTTGCGAAGAACGTTCGTTTCAAGTGGTTCAACCGAGTACCGTGGAGCAACGAATGAGTGAGGATTTCTACGACGTTCTCGGCGTGAGTGCTGACGCCTCGACCGAGGAGATCAAAAAGGCCTATCGAACGAAGGCCACGGAGTACCACCCCGACGTCAGCGACGACCCCGACGCCGAAGAGAAGTTCAAAAAGATTCAGAAAGCAAAACAGGTCCTGACCGACGAGGAGAAACGCCAGGCCTACGATCGGATGGGCCACGATCGGTACGAGCAGGCCGAAAAGCACGGGTTCGACGCCAGCCAGGGTGGCGCTGGCGGCATGGGCGGCGATCCGTTCGGCGGGATGGGCGGCGGCATGGGTGGCGGCCTCGGTGACATCTTCGAGCAGGTGTTCGGTGGTGGCCGTGGCCGTGGTCGCGGTGGTCCACGCAAGGGCCGTGACCTCCGGACGAGCCTCGAAATCGATCTCGAAGAAGCCTACGAGGGCGTCGAAAAGCAGTTTACCGTCGAACGGCCGGAGGCCTGTGACGCCTGTGAGGGCGAGGGACACCCGCCGGAGGCAGACGCCCAGACCTGTCCGGAGTGTCAGGGACGCGGCCAGATGACCCAGGTTCAGCAGACGCCGCTGGGTCGCGTCCAGCAGACGACAACCTGTCCCCGCTGTGAGGGCGAGGGGACGATCTACTCGGAAACCTGCAGTGAGTGTCGTGGCGAGGGCTACGTCCGTGGCGAAGCGACGCTGACGGTCGAAGTACCGGCAGGGATCCAGGACGGCCAGACCCTCCGGATGGAACGCGAGGGAGCGCCGAGCCCCGACGGTGGCCGCCGTGGCGATCTCTTGATCGACGTGGCGATCGCCGGCCACGACGCCTTCGAGCGGGAGGGTGACGACCTGCGCTACCGGCTGCCGATCTCCTTCCCGCAGGCGACGTTCGGGGACACTGTCGAAGTACCGACGCTTTCGGGCAGCGTCGAGCTCGATATTCCAAACGGCACCCAAAGCGGCGAGACGTTCAGGCTGCAGGGCAAAGGGATGCCACGCTTGCGCGGACGCGGTCACGGCGATCTCTACGTCAAAGTACAGATCGTCACCCCGGACTCGCTCAACGAAGACCAACGCGAGGCACTGGAAGCGTTCGCCGAAGCCGGCGGCGACGAGATCGAAGTCAAAGAGGGGTTCTTCGAGAAGCTCAAACGTGCGTTCTGACCGATCGGGGACTCGAACTCCTCGATCGCTGCTATGCCGGTGGGGCGTCTCGATCACATCCGTCTTCCCCCGGTAGATCTATCACATCCGTCTTCCCCCGGTAGATCTATCACATCCGTCTTCCCCCGGTAGATCTGTCGCATCTGCTCCGGTCCGGAATCCGCCCCCTGATTTCTCTGCAGTTCCGCACTCGCTCGTCCACACGAGTCGGCGGCCTTTTTTCGACTGCGTCCCGAGAGGGGCGTATGAACGCGACGACAGTCGACGACTTACTCACGCGGAGCCAGCGCGACGATCGGACGGCACTCGTCGACGCGACCGGCCGCGAGTACGACCGCCACTGGCTGTGTACGACCGCCTGGAAGGCGGGCAACTTCCTCCGACATGCGGGCGTTCGCGAAGGGGTTACCGTCGGCGTCGTCGGTGATGGCCCACTCGCCCTGGAGGCCTTTTTTGGCACGACGCTTCTCGAGGGTCGGACACAGTTCGATCCGGAGACCGACCTGGCCGACCGGGACGACATCCGGGCGCTGGTCGCCCCAGTAGACGTCCTCGATCGGTACGACCTCCCGCGAGGTGCCCAGCAGGTCGGATACGGTGATAAACCTTCCCAGCCTGGCGTCCACCACTTCGATGCCGGTCTCTGGAGCGAGAACCCGTCGTTTCCGCCACTGGCCGTCGATCCGGAGACCGAGCTCCTAACCGACGGCGAGCGGGCGTCGACACACCGATCGATGCTCGCGGCGGCCCAGGACGTCGTCGACGAGTACGAAATTGGACATGGCGATCGCGTCGTCGTCCGCGCCCCGCTGTCAGAGCCGCGATCGATCGTCGCGGGGGTGATCGCACCGCTGCTCGCCGGTGGGGCGATCGTCCTCACCGGCGCGGAAGAGCCCGACGACGATCGCGGACGCTACGGCGTCTCCAGTGGCTCAGTTCCGGAATCACAGCAGATCGATCTCGACGCGGTGGTCGTTCCCTGAGGGCGACCGGGACGGGTGCCGGGTGACGGGACAGATCGCTTCGATCACCCCCCAATGGCTTCACCTACCGCGAGGCGGGGCCGTTCAACCGCGTGCTACTGGCGACGCGATCGGCTGTCTCCCCATCTCGGCCGGACGGGCCGGAGTCGCCATCGAGTCAGGGCTCCCCGCTGTGACGGGTGGCCCACCGCCCGCTGAAAGTTGTTCATACTAAAACCGATCCAGTCAGTCTGGGGAGACGAGCGAACCCCACTATGGTGTCGCCAGGTAAACTCCGGGCATTGCGCGAGCTCAAAGACGGACCAACCGACGCGTTCGAGCCCTCGGTCGGCGAAACAGGAACAGTCACGTACCCCGCTGTCGAGGCCGCCCTCGATGAGGGAGACCGAGACGAGTTTCTCGAGACGATGACCGATCGCGGGCTGTTGGAATCGGACTTCGAGTACAAGGTGTATATTTGTCCTCACTGTGCGGTCGAGGGAATGCAGTACAGCACCGGCTGTCCGGACTGTGGCTCGGTTCACGCGATCGAAGAACCGGTTGCCGTTCACACGGCCTGTGAAACGCTAATAGAAGCACACGAATCGGATCCCGGCGCAGACGAGACCCTCCACTGCCCTGACTGCGAGGAAGCCGTTGCTGCCGACGAGGTCGACCACGACCGACAGTATCACTGTCAGGACTGTGACCTGTGGTTCGAGTCGCCGACACACAGGCTGTGGTGTCGTGACTGCGATCGCGTCTATCCGCCGGAAGCCGTCCGAGAAGAGCCACTCGTCCGCTACCCGCTGAGCAACACCGGATACCGGTGGGTCACGGAACAACTGGAGCGGCGGCAGCTGCTTGCAGAGACCCTCGAGGCACGCGGGTACGACACGACCGTCGATACGACGGTGAACGGCGAGGTTCCGGTACACGTCTACGCGGTCGATGACCTCTTCGACGATCGACTCGTCGCTGGCGTCCACAGCTCTCCGACCGTCGAGGACGTCGACCGACTTTGCAAGGCAGCCCGCGACGTCGATGGGCAGCCACTCCTCCTGTTGACTGATGGCTCCGTGGACGAACGCGTCTCCGATCGGCTCGAAGCCGAATCCGTGACCGTTCTCAGCGGTGCTGACGGGATGCTCTCGAAGGAGTACGATACCCGCGATCGATCGGACACTCAGGGTCCGATCGCCGAGTGGCTCGACTCGCTGTTTTCGCCATCGAACTCCAGGCGGTAACCTATCAGCTGGCTGGTAGCGCGTGTCGGCCTCGGACCCGTATTCGGTGGACTGTATCCGACGGCTCAGCCGCAGCTGCTTGCCCCGCGGCCCCAGACGATCGTCTGTACACATCCCCTCGGACAGGAACACTACGATCGGGCGACGAAAGGGGAGCGTACAGTTCGGTGGGACCCGACCAGCATCGAAAGGGGAGCGTACAGTCCGGTGTCAGCCGAAGCCGGTGATGGGCCGGAGTGCAATCGCGAAACCGCGCCTCCAGCGAGAGGAACCACTGAACGGCAGTAGACACCCGATTGTCGTAAGTAAGAGTCGTAAACGGCGAGCGGTGGAGAGACAGTTTTAGCTGGTACGAGACCGTCTTCCCGTCTGAAAAGACCGGACAATGATGGACGAGCTATAAATACGATCGTGACACACTGTATCATACTATGCGCGGAAAGCACCGTCCAAATCTGTACTACTGTGGGAGTTGCAGGCAAGTGTACGCCGGCCATCACAACCCGGATGCCGGCGATCCGGACGATCACTTCACGCCACCAACGGACTGTGACCACTGTGGGAACACGGAGTTCATCGAAATGTCGATAAAATACGACTAATCCGGTCTCGGCGGTCGATCCTCTACGTCTCTCACCCGGAACTGTTCCCACCGGTGCCCGCGAATTCGTTACAGGCGGTTCTCGGAGACAGACATCGCAATCGCCACAGGAGCCGACTGGGACAAATCTGATAGCCGACGGTCCGGATTCACGATCGCGTTTGGGGCGTACTGACCGCATCTGCGGCGACGGTGACTCGACCGGGCGCGACAGCCCTCCGGTTCGGTCACGTGCAAAACCGAGCAGTGCATTCGATTCCGTGTCCCGGAGCTATGGCAGTCAGTTTAGTCTTCGGTCTCCGTCGGCAACGCGTTATCCGGATCGCCGCCTTTGTGTTCGGCGACCGTCCGTCGGTTGGTCTCGCCGATCCGATCGGCTGTCTCGGCGACGAGTGCGTCGACCTTTTCTTGGACTGGGCTGGAGTCGTCTTTGACGAGTGCACCCTCGCTTCCCTCGGCACCGAAATCGGGGTGGATCGGGATCTGGCCGAGCAGCGGGATATCGTACTTGTCGACGATCGTCTGTGCGCCATCAGTCCCGAAGAGGCCGTACTCTTTGCCGGTGTCCGGCGCGATAAACGAACTCATGTTCTCGACGACGCCGAGGATGGGTGTGTTGTGTTTGTTGAACATCTGGATCCCTTTTCGGGTGTCGTCTAAGGCCATCTCCTGTGGCGTCGTCACGACGACAGCACCGGTGACGGGCATCGACTGCAGGAGGTTCAGCGTTGCATCACCCGTACCAGGGGGGAGGTCGACGATGAGGTAGTCGAGGCGACCCCACTCGACGCCTTCCAGGAACTTCATCATGAACTTGTTTACCATCGGCCCCCGGAGAATCGCCGGGTCGTCTTCCTCTTCCATCATAAAGCCCATGCTGATGATTCGGACGCCGTCCGATCGGGGTGGAACGATGTCCTCGCTCGGTGTGACACCGGGTTCGCTCTCGACTGGAAGGATCTGGGGAATGTTCGGCCCGTGAATGTCGGCGTCGAGCAACCCGACCATCGCACCGCGCTTTTCGAGCCCGGCAGCAAGGTTGGCAGCGACTGTCGTCTTGCCGACACCACCTTTTCCGGAGGAGACGGCGATAACGTTGCGCACCCGGGGGAGGACCTCGTCGTCGAAGCCGTGTTCTGGGCCGGCCTGTGCTCGGAGGTCCGCGGTGAGTCCGACCTCGTCACAGAGCTCCCGGATCTGGTTTCCCAGCTCCATCTCCGACGGTGCATAGGGCGCGTTCAACGCAAGCGAGATCCGGGCAGTCTCGTCGTCGATCGTCACATCGTTGATAAGTCCAAGCGAGACGATGTCGTCGTCGATATCTGGATCCTGAATCTCCTCGAGCCTGATTCTGAGTTCGGTTTCTGTAATACTCATACTGGGATGATATGCTGAATGTAAGGGAGCGAAACGG
>LKMJ01000063.1_pt1 | contig 60542 bp, 42 predicted proteins | sample 643391 | NCBI WGS metagenome assembly LKMJ01 (sample SAMN04112250, study PRJNA286221) | soda lake metagenome | biome: soda lake; feature: Kulunda Steppe; material: water; isolation source: sample PL-Br10 brine of Picturesque Lake | place: Russia: Kulunda steppe | collected 2010-07 | reverse complement strand
AGGGTGTTGTTTCGCTCTTTTTCCGCGGGAGTCGTGTCACTTTTGCGGTTCATCTCTCGAATTTCCGCCAAAATATCGTTCCGAGCTTGCCGCAACTTCTTTTGAGCATCCGCCTTCATCATCTTGACGCGGCGCACGATTTCGTCGCGCTCTTTACGAAAGCGTTCCCTCTCCTGCAAGAGTTGCCAATGTAAGGTATCCGCGCGAGCGTTGGCCGCCTTGGTCTGCTCCATCGACGAAGCCAACAGGTCCATCAGGCGCTGTTTCTCGGACGCGTCGAAAGAGGAGCTGCTGTTCCGGGAAAGCGGCTTCGTTGTGGGTTTCGTTTGGTGCGTGAGCTCGGGCGCTGGCGCCGGAGTCTGAAGCGGAGGCGTAAGAGGAGGAAGAGGCGAGGGGCACGCAGATGGGTTCGAGAGAGGAATAGACGGAGGAGGGGGAAGATGGGCCGAAGACGCGCCTACCGGCCAGCTCTCGAGCGCGACAGGCTTGGCGGGTTTTTTTTTCGATCGCGGGGGAGGAGCCTTCGGCAACCAGCGATCAAATATGGAACGTCCGCCGTGATGTTCGGCGGAGCTATCGATCGGCACCCCGTCCTTCGATCTGTTGTCGTTCCGAGAAGTACGTGGTGAAGAAGATGCTGCGGTCGCGACTTTTCCGTTTTCGCCCGAGCGACTCCTCATCGAAAATAATAGTGTGTTGGGTTGGGGCACGTCAGGTTGTGCGCTTCGCTTATTTCTTGGTTTCGATTATTTATTCTGTGCTCCCCTCACATGTTCGGCTTGAGAACGGAGTCGCACTTGGTGCGCAGCTCGGTCCAAGGAATGTTGTGCTTAGGGTCGTCCTCGTCCGGAGGGTCGATCTCCTTGCACATCCTCTTCATCGGGAGGCCTTCGAGCGCCCCCAGCTCTATCCTCTCGGGCACCGGCCGTCCGCTGGTCGAGAGGATCCTGAACACGGTGCCATGTCGCGGCGATTTGTACTTGTTGTGACACGTGACGTGGCCGTCGCTCCTCCTCTCGGACGTGAAGAAGTTGGGGCACGTGTTCACCTCGAGCACGTTGTTGGCGGCGTTCAGCAGGAGCTCCTGCGTCTTCTTCTCGTACCTCCTGATCTTGACGACCGCGTTGATCGTGATGGCCAGCAGCCCCACTTCCACCGTCAAGAACAGCAGCCGGTAAGCCGCGACTTCGGGAACGAAGATGGCCACGCCCAGCATAATCACCGTGATAATCGCGGCTATGATCGCAAAGATGACGGTGTTTCTGTACAGGGAGCGCTTCTTGTTTTCGTGCGTGGCGTCCGTGGTCATTGGGAATGTGCGCTGTCAAGGATCGAGGAGAAGCGACCGCCGCGTTTCTCGGTATTCCGTTTTACTACACTACGGAAAGCTTTTTTTTTCTCAGAACTTGAACATCTCAAGCTGCCGGGACCCCTTGGACGTGGCCAGCTGCCCCCTCTCGAGCGGCACCGGCAACGTCGATATGTCCTGGCGGTATTTCATGTTGATGCCGATCTCGGCCACGATCGTGCGCACGCAGTAGTCGAGCACCATGGCGTTCAGCTCGCGCACCTGCTGCACGATCTCGTAGGGCTCGTTGCGGCTGTACTGCAGGTAGATCGAGCGCATCACGATCAGCAGCTCCGTCTCAGATTGCTTGGAGATGATCTTTTTCCTATCCGTTTCTATCCATACGCGGTATCTTATTCCCTGCTGGAGCGCCTCGATGTTGTCGTCGCTGAAAAACAGGCGCGACACTGCGGAGGCTTCGGTCGTGGCGATCGTCGCGTTTCCGTCAACGCGTTCGCTGCCGTTTCCAAAATTCGAGGCGATCGACGCGGAAGGAGTTTCGCCGCTGCGGTCCAGAGAAAACAACGCGAACTGGGGAGGGGGCGTCGCGTTGAGCTCTGCGCGGCCTCTCGCCAGCGGGGGTTTATTATCGCGGGACACGAACATATTATCTCATATAATACCAATAACATACAAAAAAACGACCGACGACGGGTCGCACCAGCAACGACAAACCACACATCCCATTAAATGACGCTCGCGCGAGGCGGAAACGACACCAGGAAACACCCGCACCAACAGTCTCTGATTTCCGTCGCATCTTGCGCCGGGTTTACGGATGGCGTCGAAGACATGGTCCTCTTGCAGGACATGATGGAAGCCGTCGTCAAAAAGGTGCTAGATGCGGCGCATCTCGTGATATCCTCTTGCGGTAACCGTACTACCGTAACAGCGGAGCACCTGCTGCTGCTGGCGCGTCTGGCGCGCGTCTTGGGCGCGCCCGAGGACGCGGGGAAGAAGGGCGACAAGAAAGCCGTGTCTACTGCTACTCACCGCGGAGGGGCTATTCGCATGCCTTCCGAGTTCTTCGGAATCGACTCCGGAAGCTACTTTTCCGACGTACCCGTCGGACACCAGCCCTGGAACCCGAACGTCACGCGCACCCCCCTGTACGCCAGCAACCCTCCCTTCTATAACAACATGATGGCCGGCGGCTCGGCGCACGACAAGGGCATCAGCTGCGCCCTCCTGGACGCGCTCATCAAGGCTTACAACGCGAACCGCACCCACACCGTGCGCGTGGCCAAGGACGCCAAGCCCCTCCTGAAGGAGCTCGTCAAGGAGAACGTCAAGGTCTGCCTCAAGGCCGCCAACTCCAGGGGCACTAAGCGCCTGACCAAGAGCCTGCTGACCAACGCGCACAACGCGCTGGCCACGTCCAAGATCAGGTACGCCTGCATCATAGGATAAGGCGGAGCGGCGTCCACTATGACTACGATGCACTTTCCGATCCCGGACGACCCTTACGTCGTGGCGTTCGAGCACAGTCTGGCGGGGTCCGTGTGCGACGAGCTCTTGCTCGTTTTCAAACGGGCGGAAAAGACGCGGGACGCGCATCCCGGCCAAACCATCAAAGGTCGAGCGGAAGGCGTCAAGAAGTCCCTGGACGTCGACCTGCTCGAGCTCGAAAAAAAAGACGGAGGAGCAGCTATTCTTCCCCTCGTGCAACACCTCAGAGATGGCCTCATGCAGGCGTTGACCGTCTATTGTCAGCACGTCGACCAACGCAGCAGCAACATCGGCACGCGCGCCTTCGCCGAGTTCGTTTCCCGGGGAGGCCTGCAAGAAAGGATGTACAACCTCCAAAAGTATGAAGCCGGAACCGGGTATTACAGGCCGCATCAAGACTTTTACGTATACTGGGAGGAAGCACAAGAACACCTGTGCGGTGATCTTGCACAAAGCCGCCGCCCCTTTGGCAGAGTCTTGACGTATCTGTGGTACCTGAACGACGTCGACGTTGGCGGAGAGACCGCCATATATCCCGACGGTTGCGATTCGCCCCCGGTCCTCGTCAAGCCATCGAAAGGTAAGCTCCTCCTGTTTCCCGCGACGTGGACGTACATCCATTCCGGCGTCATGCCGGTGTCTTCGGACAAGTACATATGTACGGGATGGCTCAGTCAAGCCAACGCACCCTGAGGGCCGCCCTCCGACGACACGTGCAACCCCCCTTCGAACACGAGGTAGCTGCTCGCCGGCTCGGCCGAAGACGAGGGAGGGTCGTAAGCGAAAGAGTACGTCCATGTCGCCGGAAACAGGAGGAGGGACCCGGAAAAAGATGCGGTGATTTTTACGGGCCGTCTTCCGTCACCGCAGACTACGACTCCCGCCCCGTCCGGCGTCGGACACGCGAACCACACGCAACGAAGCACCCGCGTCAGGTCGTCCAGGTTGCTCCGGTACAACCTCCCCTGTCCATTCGAGACGCTCACCCACCTCTCCGGTTTATTGAATCTGAGGGGCGCCTGAAAGCAGTCCCACCCCGGCCGCACGCCTCTGTTGTCCAGGTGACGTACGTATTGCTCCACCCCACATTCCAAACTATCCGCGAAAGCGTTTACGAAACGTTCGGGCATAGTTGCGGTATCCCCCGCCATTGCTACGACGGTGCTCCTGGCTCTCTCTTTTTTCTTCCGTTTCTTTTGCCACTGCATGAGTTCGCGGCAGATTTCACCTTTCAGCGCTACGTCTTCGCGTGCCAACAGCTTGACGTACGGATCATCGACGGACGTTTCGGCGCCGGTGACAGACATCGGGTGGCTGGCTATTCTCCCTACTGTCTACTCACATTACATCAACGCGCGTCGGAGCGCGGAAATGGCGTCGTCGTCTAAGAATGGTCGTACAGCAGCACGTGATCCATCTGGCCCCTCCGGTGCCTGCTCATGCGATCGCCGTCCAAAGATAGCATGACGCTCTTGTCCATGCGAGAGCACTCGAGCGCCTCTCCAGTCCCGGTCCGAAAACCCTCACTGTGGCGTCGACGCCGCGTAATAATCGTCGCTACCACGAGCAGTAAAGCGACCGTCGCTAACGTGATGATCACGGTAAATAATTCGACGTTTTCGGCGAGGATGTCATGTTCACGTCGCGCGCAGACACGCCGTTTCGCAAGCCTTATCCTATATTGGAAAACAATATTTATTCCCCGTGTGTATTCGTCCATGTGCGGCGACGTTTACGACAACCGACCTCTTAGCCGGGCTAAGCTAAACTACTATACGACACAACACGACAAGACAAGATAAGAGACACGCCGTTACCCCCTGCCAGGGCGACGTAAATCTCCTCTCAACCATTATTATATACCCCCTTCAATGGCCCGAGATCAGTTCGCCGAAAACGAGGAAGATGGACGCGAAGTAGAGGACGATGACGAGGAGTACCGAGAGCTGTCATCGTCATCTTCTTCGGGCGGAGAAGACGAAGAAATAGAACGGGACAATGACGAACGTTCTCGACTACCTCCGACGACGTCTTTCACTCCGTCTTCTTCTTCTGAGCACGCATCCGACGCCGACGCCGACGATCGGACGGAGACGAATAGTCGAAGATTGCACGCGCGCGGGTCAAAAACGAAGAGACACGCGGAACGCGATAAAAAAAGAGGAGACGTGCTCGATTCGTTGCTCGCTTGTTTCGGACTCCGGGGCATTAGCGACAACCGCGCTTTTTGCAAGATGGACATGGCAAAGTGCAATACCGTCGACAACCTGAAACGCATCCTACACGACCTCGAGGATGCGTACTACACACCCTGCACCGCGCGCGTGTATCTGCGGGACATCAGCGACCGGCGAGCCATAACCATCCTCAAGCAGGTGTTGCGCAAGCACCACTACACGCTACTGTCCCGCGAACGCAACATTAACGGACACAAGGTCATCTTTTATCAAGTGACGCGCGAAGCAGACGTCAACAACCTGCACCACATGAAGAAGCACGGCGACGACGTGGTGTGGGTCACTTTCGACGCGTGAATTCACAGCGCATCGCATCGCACTGCCGACGGCGGCTGTATCTCATGATCGTTCCGTTCAGAAAGAAAACTCTGTAAACACCCGGCCCTGTGCATTCGTGATGACGACGTCCACTTAGCGATATCGTTTCATTCTCTTCTTGACGTGGTTGTAGTCCATGTAGCCCTCGTCCGAAAGCAGCGTCCCGTCGTGCGCTTTCTCGCGTACTTTCCAGCTACGTCTCACATGCTTGGGATACTTACGCTTCAGGGCTTCGAACTCCTGGGCAACAACATAGAAACAGCAGGGAAGGCCGTCCGGGTATCTTCTTTGTCGTGATCCGTCGTTATCGGTGTCGGAGCTCGACGGGCTATCCATCGAATGAGTAGACGGGGGAGGATATGGTACGAACGTAGCGGCCATGATCGCCTTTCTTCGTGTTTTTTGGGGGGGGTGGTTCATTTCATTCTTTCCTTTATGCTTTGTCAGTTGCGCGGACGAACGGGTGTAAAAATCGATCGACTTATTTTCTTGTATGACAACGAAAGATGTCCAAGCTCTCAGGTAAACCCTTATGGTCTTCCCTAAAAGACCGTCAACTTCAAAGGTGGGGAAGACCCTTCAATCTCGCGGCATTGTCTTTAGATTATGACTGCGGCACATCCAACAAGCCCTATGCCTTCTGGATTGCCTTGGACTGCGGCTGGATTGAATTTTGCCTAAGAGAGGATCACGCACTCTCGCGCAATACCCACAAGTGCCATATCACGATAGAGGAGGCCAACGATCTCACCGTGCTTTACGTGTCCAGTTTGGAAGACGCACAAAAGGCCTACGACATGTACGGATGCGGTGACGATTACATGAAGAAAATGAATTGGGCACAGATATCATGGCGTCGTCGTGGATCTAGACAGGCTCGACTCTTATTCCGACGTCCGGCATTTCCCGGGCGCCGAGTGGATCAGGCACTACGACTGCCGTTGCATGTGCTTATGGAAGCTCAATAGGGTCGAGCTGATCGCGGAAGCGCGTCAGGAGGATGAGCAGGAAGGCGACGGGTGCCCCACGTTGGCCATTTACTGATGGTCGAAGCGATCTTTTTGATCTTGTCCGGGGGAGGAAACGATGGGCGTCTTTCTTTGTACCGGGGTATGTCCTTGTCCGATGCGAGAGCGCCTTTCCCGCGCGTTTCGTTTGCGACGGATGCTGTAATACTGCTCCCCTACGCGATTTTCGTCGATGTCGGGCAACACGGGCACGCAGTCCGACAGGTAGCGGCGCAGGTACGTGAGCACGCGAAAGTCTCGGGGGTAAAACTGGGCGCACCCCCTGTCCACGTTGGTCGCCACGTCCGCGTACTCCGGGGGCAACATGTCGACGATCGAGCTCGGGGGGAGCACCATGAGCATCTGCATCTCTGGGTTCATGCCGTGAGACCGCACCTCGGGAATGGGCTCCCGCATGATGCGCGACGAGTTGAGCGCCAGGTAGTTGGCGAGGTCGAGCACGGTCGGGGAATAGGGGTACCGGTAGTACCATGCGTCGTCGACGCCCTGCTGGCAGTGGTAGTTGATGCTCCACTGGAGGCCTTCGATGTAGTTGCGGCACGCCCTTTCTATCACGGCTTGTTGGTCCGGCCCGAACAGGTGTCTGTAGTAGCGCAGCCTCCATCCCGTTTCGCCGGGTCTGATCAAGTCCGGAAAGGGGTGCAGCAGCGGGTAAGCGTCTATCTCGTTTTCATCGTCGTGTCCTTTTCGGTGGCGATGGGGGCGACCCCGGTGTCCTGCCCGTTCCCGTTTCGATCGGCACATCGCGTAGTACCCGGCGTCCACATCGCGCATGCGCGCGTCCTCCTCGGACGCCAGCTTCTCAAACAGGCACCTCAGGAACTCGCAGTTGAGGCGGTAGCGCGCGTCGTCTCCTCCGTTGCGAAAGCAATCGCGCGACACCAGGGCCGCGATGTCTTCGTCACCCGTCGCGTTGTACTCATGCGTTTCGTGCGTCAAAACGGAAGCACCACAAATAGCCTCCCGAATCTCGCGCTTGACGCGGTGATAGAGGCTGACCAGGTCCTTTACCGTCTCGTTCGAGACGCTCAGACAGGAAAGGGACGGCACGAAGTCGTTGCCCATCAGGCTGCATAATACCGCGTACTCTCTGACGGATTCTTCTTCGCTCGAGCAGCGTATCATCGCGTGGATAACGCCACGAAATGCCGAGACGTCCACGCAGTAGTAAGAGAACAAGGCGGCCCTCTCGGTCATCCCCTTGTGCAAGTCCTTTTCGAGTTCAAAACCGTCTACGGGCCGCAGCACCCGGATGGCATGCCCCTGGCACAGCGCGCTCAGCACGAGGAGGTCGGCGTCTAAACCGTACACGACGTGAACGTCGGTCGGTTCCGGTCTGGCGGCGGATGAACGCGATGAACGCGATGAACGCGATTCCCGTCGACGCGATTCCGAAGGGCGGTCTTCCGTCTTATTCGAGAAAGAGGGAGATGACTGAGTGCTCCGAATGCGCGCGTAGATCTTCTGCTCTCCCTCCCACTGCTGACCCGCGTCGGAGAGCTCGACGCCGATGTGCCGCCAGGACCCGGCCTTTTTGGCTTCCATCCGCGCGCGCAGATCGGCGGCCAGACGCGCCATGAAAGGCGTACCGGGAGTGATGCTGTTCGAATCCCAGGGCGGGGGAGTCGCGGTGTGCATCGTCGTATCATCATGGCGCATCCTTTCCATCGAACCGGCGCCATCGTCTCGAGCTCCACCACCAGATGAAACGGCAACCCGCTTTCCCCAGTCGGACAGGTACCTCCGATTCCTCTGTTGTACCATCTTCGAGCGCGGAGGCACTCCGTCTATGGCCACGAACAGCGATTTTCGAGGTCTCACCGCGTCGACCAGCTCTTCCAAAAACTCCCAGGTCGCATCGATCACGAGCGTTTCCTGATCGTACCGAGTGTCCCTTCTGTCGCTGTGATCGTTTACCGCGCGCACTCCACCGTTTTTTTCTTGTCGTTGCATCGCCTGCGCTGCGCATCGATGCACCGCGCAATTAAAATCGAGATAAAAATGGTCGCATTTCAAGACGGGAGCAGATGTGTCGCCGTTGCTCTGCAGCAAGTTGACGCGCTCGATAAGGTGCGGATAAGTCTGTCGGAGGTACTTGAAGTAAAGCGGGATTCCCATTGGGCACGAGAGCACGGAAGCAAGGGAGCAAGGGAGCACGTGAGCACGCGTGCAGTGTAGTGTAGGATTAGGCGGGGTGCGCTTGATGTGTGATGGACGACGGTTGGTTTTATGTATCAACGATTATAGACGTCCACTTTGTTGTACGCAGACAGGTATAGAGGGTCGCCGATGGGCTCGTCGCCCATGGTGGACCTGTGCGTGGGGCGGCCCTTTTTGTAGATCTCCCTGACCTTGTCGAACCCTATGGCGTAGTTGTAGTAGCGCAGATCCGCGATGCGCGAGCCCTTTATCTCGCCGTTCGGAAACAGGTACAGATGGCCGTTGTTCTGTCTCAGACCGCTGTTGACGCGGTGGGTGTGATACATGATGTCGTTGACGAAGAACCTGACGATCACGCCGTTCTCGAAGTCGTTGATGGGCATGTTGTCCTCGAACGTGAACGTCAGCAGCACCCACTTCTTGTGCATCATGCCCATCAGGTTGTGGCGCACGCTGAGGTCGGTGTCGCTCTCCTGCGACGAGATGTTGACCTTGTGGTTCACCTCGTCCTGCGTGTTGAACTCCAGAACGAGATCGCTGAAGCGGTCGCCGAAACGTAGACGGGGGCACTTGACCAACACGTCCGTGTCCTTGTCGAGCAGACGGCCATCAAACCCGTAGCCCGTAGTGGCGTCCCTCGATTCAAAGGTGTACTGCCGGTCGTCGCCGCGCAGAAAGATGTCCTTATTCCGGACCGTCTTGTCGTGCGTGTCGCCCAGGTACAGCCAGAACTGGTACGTGAACTGCGCGCCTCCCATGCGGTTGTACGCCTTCGGAAGCGGCACGTACGTGCGGCTATGAGGGTTGACAGTGTTGTACTTGGTCTTGGCGATCAGGCTCGACTCCAGGAAGCCGTCCATAATCTGTGTCGTGTGCTTGGGATCTCTACTTTGGCCGCGGTCCACCGACGCCAACCGGTCGGCGTTCATCGCCGCTAACGATACGTAGTAGATCACGAGCACGATGACCGCTCCCACCACGATCTGCATCGCGTACGACACCCATTGGTTGTCTAGAAATCTGCCTACAAAACCGCGCACGTCGTTCAAAGCCATGGCTGTCAGCGGCGGATTCGATTGGTATGCGTGTGTATACGGAGACCGCGCACGCGTTACGTTATAAATTGGAAAGAGAATTTTGTTGTGCTGGATGGATCCGATCGAAACGTATCTTTTTTGCGAAATGGAGCACAGCTCTAGACTAGATTAGAGCCGCTCTCCCGGACGGTAGATGCATGGTTTCCGCCGTTAAATTTACGGAGTTTCTCTTCTCTGACTATCATTACGGCTGCTGCGCACGCGCAGAAGAGGCAGAAAAAACAGGTCTGGCCTGTAGGGAAGGCCAGGCCGCGCGATTATGCGTCGCTCATGATACTATCGTGGGGGCGAGTGGACGGTTTCTCGATAATGTCTACGAAGTCGCGTCCCTCTTGTAGATCGGGTTACGCAGACCGTATTTGTTCGTGAAGCCCCCGCCGGACGATCTAGGGATAGGACCGTATACGTACATGCGCTGCACGCTGTGCTGCGGCAGGGCGTGGTTATTGAACACCAGGTTGCTGATGAAGCCGTACGTAGGCGTGTCCGAGCCGTCACGCTTGCCGACGTGCACGTCTCCCGCGGTTCCACTTAGAATAGGTCGATTACCCGATCGGCTACCATCCCAAAGATCGTGCACGTTTTGCACCGAGTATATATCACCGTCCTGGTACATCATCACCAGGTTGTCCTGTACGGTTATCATGAAGTGCACCCACCGCTGCAGAGGCACGTACTCGAACACCCCGGTGAGCACGCCGTTGTCGATGTTCTTGTCGGGCAGCAGGTCGTCCAGGCTGTCGATGTCCTCCTTGGACTGGTTGGTCTTGAACGCGACGTACATCTTGTTCGTGCGGCCGTCTAGGAATACTACGGGAGAAGCCCCAGCGAGACCACTGTCATCGTTCCGCATGAACAACAGGCGATGATCGGAGCTAACCTCCTCGTAGTCAACGAGGTAGAGCCAGAAGGAGTACGAGAACTCTTGTCCGTTCATCGTAGGGGGGATCTTGTCCTTTTCAAATTTTACGGGCTCGTCCATGTCGAACAGTTTCAGCGGCTTATGAATGACGATCACGGACCGCAAGTCCTTGTTGCGCACGCGGTATATGATGTAGACGATGATGATGACGATGGCGACGAACGTCAACACGATCAGCGCGATCGTCATGCCGCGCTTATTAAAAGCATCTCCGGCTTTGTTGGTCGCGTTAGAGAACCTGTTCGTGACGGCTCCAAAGAAGCCGGTGCCCCATCCCGAGCTCGTCTGCTGTCTCCCTGAGTTGTTCGTCTGCGCGTTGTTCGCCTGCGCGTTGTTCCTGTTGTCCATGGTGGCTCAGAGGAGTCTTTTACGGATCACGATGGAAGCCTCCGTCTCCGCAGCAGGCAACTGAATATTTCTATATACATCGGACATATTTTTTGGAGCGACGGTTCGCGTACGTAAAAATCGCACGTTCCGTTCAGACGACGAAAAAAGAGAAAAAAGATAGTAAGTAGACCGGGGGGATCGATCGTAGTCTAAATCGAGAACGACCTTGCGGAGTCCGATTTCGGTTCATGAGCATCTGGACGCCGCGAGCATGTTCTGAACGACGAGACACCTGCCAATATCTATGGCGGTCGTCGTAACATCGTCTTCGCGGCACATCAAACGCCTCGAAGTCACGAAAGCGTCCACGATGGCGACGGCGCGCTCGTTTTCGTCCGTGGCGTTTTGGGGGGCGTCGAATGGTATGGAGCACTTTCTAAATCCTCGAGATGTAGCCGAACCCTCTTCGTCGCCCCCTCCACTTCCTTCCGCGACGACACGGTTTTCGATCTCGTCGTAATCCAACACCGACGTTCGGAATCCCGCATCGCACACGAATACGCTTCCGATCTGTTTTTGTCGGGCATTGTCGCTTTCTACACCATCGACAGCAACATCAGAAGGTGCAGAGAAATGACGGATGATGATACTGGCACCATGACCTTCGTCGACGTCCCGAGACAGCAATGTCGCGGCTTTACGCACGCCACAACTCCAATCCGCCCCGGGTATGCCTCGCATGTACGCGTCGCAAGCCTCCTCCAGCGTGTCGTACCCGCCCGCCGCCTTGACCGACGTCGCGACCATATCGCACCGCCTCGACAACAGCATCTCGTTCGCCACCATCATCCCCCCTCGACCGGCGCTCTCGACGGCAGATATTCCTATGGATGATACTCCCGCAGAGTCGAATTCATCCTGTTCCATGTCCCTCGCAGGAGCAGGAGCAGCGTCCTCGTGCTCGGAGGCGGACGTTGACGAGAGGTGAGAGAGGTGGGCGAGGTGGGCGAGGTGGGCGAGGTGTCCGGACCGTCTGGACAGACGACAGGCTTCCACCATCTTGCGCACCATAAAGTTCAGCGTGTCTTCGGCGCAGGGGTGCGAGAACGCGAATTCGACGCCCTCCAGGTCGCGCATCGCATTTTCGAGCCGGGCCCTGCATTTTCCTTCCCGCGCCAGCTCGTGATCATCCACCGTTATCAATACACGGACACAATCACGAACCTTGTGGCACGCGCTCTTGACGGCGTACATGGTGCGCAGGATGCTGGCCATAAACCCACGGTCCTCCCTGACGATCGCGTGCAGATTGTCGACCAGTACAACGGCGACCGTCGCCTTAGTACTCGTTCGTGGGGGCTCCAAAGCCGGCCTCGTCGTCGTCGGAAGTTTGATGACGTCGTCACCGAATGCGCCACCGCTTCTATCGTGCGTGTTGTGCGTGTTGTGTGTGACGGTGCCCCAATACGCGTCGACCCCTATAGTTGCCGTATACATAGCTCCCGCAGAAGACTCGCTCGACCCGGTGGGTATCCATCGATGGACGACGCAGCGCGTGTCTCGCAGCGCGGACTCTACGAAAGTCGATTTCCCACATCCGCGAGGTCCTCTGACGCATATGCAGCATTTTTCTCTCCCGCAGGAGGTGGACAGGAACGCGAGTAAGCGTCCGTATTCTACGGCATTTTCGTGACCGACGATCTCCATGTTCGTCGCGTCTTCATCAATCGAGGTGTGGCGGCGGGGTTTATGCGATATCGTTCATCTCTCGTCGTCGCCATTCCCGTCATCTTCGCCATCTCCGTCATCTCCGCCATCGCCATCTTTGAGTGCCGACACCAGGAGTTCGTTCTCCTTGCTGTTCTTTTGGATCTTGCGCATGCCCTTGATGATATCCGCAATCTCCGATGCGCGGTCGGCTTTGACGACGGCGTTGGTCGGAAATATGCCGCGCAACTTGGCGAGCGCCTTAGAGATGGCGAAGTCGATGGCTTCGCCCATCGAGACGTGCGAGCGCATGCCCAGCACCTTTTTGTTCAGGATGTATTCCAGCAGCACGAACGTCATGACCACGATCGTCGCGTACATGATGATCGTCCAGCCCACGCTCAGCAGCTTCGACAGGTACACGGACGTCACCTTCGGGAGTACTCGCATGCTGCGGCCACGCAACCATATCAACACCGGAAGCACGATCTTGTCCATCAGCTCCTCGATGAAGGTCTTCGTGGCCGAACCTATGCTGAAACCTGCGGCCGCGGACACGACCTTGTTCGCAAACATGAATTCGCGGAAGTCGCGCGCGAACGTGGTCGACATATCGCTCACGGACGCTCGAGAGTCGGATAAGTAAGACGTGGCTTGATCGACTCGGTCGGAGGCGTCGTCTTGTTGCTCATCGAAACCCTCCTCGGCACGTCGTTCTCGATCGTTCATTTCCCTTTGATCTCTATCTGTTTTCCGTTGCGAAATAATTCTCCGGGACCCACGAGCTGAGCCGCGTTCATAATGATGATGCTTATTATGAGGACGCGGCGGCCGTGATTGATGTGCAGCTCGTTCGTGCGGGAGTACGCATGGCAGCGCTCCTAGATTTCTTGCTTTTGAACAAAGAAGCAGATATTGCGCTGTCACGCAGATAAGTTCGAACACCTAAACTATATGGAAAACGCGGTGGTCGCAGGATACTTCATAACAGCATTTGCGCCTCGAGATGCAGCTGCCGTGGAATAAAGCATATACAGTGTATGCTTTATTCCACGGCAGCTGCATCTCGAGGCGCAAATGCTTAGGGTTGGCTGATTCCGTATATTTCGGCGGTCTCGGTTTAAAGATAATGGGTTAGCTTTATACCCTGGTCACCGAAATATACGGAATCGGCCAACCCTAGATATATACGTGTATATGATATACACGTTCAAAGAGGCCCTTCGCGGTTTAGATACTTAGCTTCGAAGAAAGGACGGTATATCGTTTATCACCGATCAGCCGGACGAGGCAGAAGAGCCGCGGCCGCTGGATTTCCGACTCGAGGATCGCTTAGAAGACGATGACCTGCTGCGGCTAGATGCACCGTCGTTGCGAGATAGCGGTCTGGCGACGATTATGTTCGCCGTCACACTTTCGTCGTAGTCGCCGTCGTCAGTCCTGTCCTTCTGACGCTCTCTCTTCCTGCGTTTTTCGACCTTGTCGACGTGGAGATCTCCCGCTTTTTCGTCGTCCAGGTTTGTTTCTCCGCGGTTCATCATCGTGACGTTGAGCTCGTTCAACAACAGACGGAGGCCGGTTCGCACCTCGTCGCGCTTGTCGCCGATGCTCATGTCAAAGTGAAGAGGTACGCGGATGACGATCGTCATGCCCCACCCGCTCAATTCTACCGCTGCGACGCGGGGCAGGGGAACGTCGTCAGGTGCCCCGTCCTTGCCGGGACGGACTATAGAAGGGTATTTCTTTTCCGAACGCAAATCCTCCGCCATCTGCCGCAGTATTTCACCGACGTCCTTGTTGTTGTTCGATATCTCATACGTGAAGGAATAGACGTAGTACGGCTCGCGTGTGTAGTTGGTCACGATGGACCCCTGCATCTTGCTGTTCGGCACCGAAAAAATCACGCCGCTGTCGACGTGCTTGAGCACGGTGTTGATGAGCCGGAAGTCGATCACCTCGCCTTCCATCTCCTCCACCTTGACGATGTCGCCGATGTGGTAGGTCTGAAAAAAGGCGATGATGATGCCGGACGCGATGTCAGAAAGCGTGCCCTGCAGCGACATGCCCAGGATGAAACCCGCGGTACTCAAGAGCGCTATGATGGTGGCAATCTCGATACCGAACATGCGGAACACGATCGTGAACCCGACGATCATGATGACGTAGTAAGAGAATCGGCCCAAATTTTGGACCACCGCCTCTCTCTGCCGCTGTGCCTGGCCGCTCAGCGATTTGCCCCTGCCGTCCTGGTCCGAGCGCACGTTCCGCGACACGCGCACGATGCCCTTGGACGTGGTCGAGCCTACTATGTGGGCGACCACGATGACGATGATGCCTACAAACAGGGACTGCAGTTTGCCCAACACATAGCTGCCGTCTATTTCCATCGTGCTCACGGCGCTTTGTACGTTATCAAACACGTTCCTGGTTTTTGTCATGGTCGTGTCGTGTCGCGGGGATGGAGCGCCCGCTTTGTACGCCGCGTAAAGTCCGCCTTTTTCATACGTTGAGGTAAAAATCGCGACCAGACGCTGGTTGACGCTCCGTCGTTCTCTCGGTCGTTCTCTCCGTCGGTGAACCGACGCTACTTTCTTTCCACATCCATGCCGACGGCGCGAACAAAAAAAGCGTTTTCAATACAAAAGGACATATGATCCGATTCGAGACGATTCCGTTGCTCTGTATCGAACGCGTCGGAACGTTTTTGACGGATATGTTAACCTTATCGAAAACATCTGACACAGAAGATGACGTTATAGAACACAGAAAGAGCGAAGCCGCTGACTTAGCGGCTAGACTAGCCGTGGTAGGATCATACGGAAAAGTATTATCAGACATCTTATACGACAGAGTCGTCGATCCCGGGTGTCGACACGCCAAAGAGGCGGCTTTACAAAAATGGACAGAAGCCGAACGCCGTTGGGCCTCGAATCTGGAGGCCGAAGGCGTCGCGCTCTGCTCATTTACAGCGTGTTCACAGGATATGGCGGCCCTCTCTGTTCGTTCTCTCGGCGCGGCGGCACCCAGCGGAAAAGGCAACGATAGCTCCTCCCAAACACACAGAACAACGGCCCTTAAAACCTCTCGAGGACCTGTCCTACGAGATTCCGTCAAGGCCAGTATCGATGCGCTTCGAGATCGTCTGCATCTCGCGGGAGGAAGATCGCTGCCTCGGACCGTTCTCCAGTGCAGGACGCCCTCCGCTTTAGAAACGGCGATCAGGGCACAAAAGTACGAGAGCAGGACCATGGCGTCGGCGTGGGAGACCTTACTGCTCGACGCCAGACGGATCACGGGAGACGGTAATAGATGTCCCGTGAGATGGGGAGCGCGCCGCATCGTAAAAACCTACAGGAGGGCGCAGAAGACGGACGCTTGGTTCGTGACGCGCCACGTGGCGATCGACGACTTCGGACTGCACGCCTCCGATCTGCGCCTTTTGGATTATAATGTGTATCGGCGAAAGAGGTATTACGACGTCGTCGCGGTGGCCCGATTGTGCGGCGTCAAGTACAGCGCGATGGACGAACTGGCGTTTTGGGACGACCCCGAGAAGAGAGAGGCCGAGATGCTGCGCGACTGCCGAGCGCATCTGCGGTTTGCGCACCGTGCATGGAAGACGACAACTTCGCGCGAAAGGAGGCGAAAAGCTCTCGACGCGTGGCTCGCGAAAAGAGCCGCCGTTCATCTAAAGGATCCGTCAAACGTCGATCAGGACGCCGTGCGTACCTTTTTGACGTCGAAAAGGCTCCCGAAGGGCGGAGCTCGTCGCTTCCTCGAACAGCACTTTCCTCTGGCGCCCGAGGAGACCTCCGATCCTGTTTCGAAATAGAGATCTTCCCATCGGGAGATATCGGTTGAAAGTAATCATCATTCCGTGATGTCATGCACGCAAAAAAAGCAGCTACTTTCATCGTCTCGCTGTCTCCGGACGGGACATCAGCGCTTTGCCGATCCTCGCGTAGCACCCTAACTTATCGTCGTCGGTGGGGTAAAGTTTCTCCCACGCGGATTCAACGGTATCGTATACGACCCGCATGGCTTCCGTCTTCCTCGGAGCGTCCGAGCTCAGCAGGCTTTCGATATGACGCACCACCTGTAGGAAGTCGTCGTCCAGGAAACCCTTGAGCGCCTTCATCAATTTCTCCCTATATGACTTACCGTGAGTGTCGAGCAAATTGTCGTACGCGTTCCCGACGCGCGCGTTCAAGCCCGTCTTTGTCAAAGGGGGAGACCGACACAACGGCAACGAATGTGATCCGCGCAATTCGTTGTCTCCGCCGAGTTTGTCTACGGTGGTGACAACCGACTTCGGTACGGTGCCCATGTCGACCACCATATCCTCGAACACCTTTCGCTTGCCATCCCTGTCGCTTTCGTGATGCGCGAGGATCGCCGAATGTTCTCGAATCGTGGCGGCGTCATTTTCGTCTCTTTCGTCTCTGTCTTCGTTCTTGGAGAAGGCAATCATGTAAAATTGGTCCGTCGACGGGTCTCGTTCGAACGAGAACCGCGAAAACGGAGAAGATGTAAATTCTACGACAACGTCAAACAAGTGCTCCATGTCGATTCTCTTGATATAGCGATCCGCATCCATCCATCCATTTGATCGTCGTCGAAGTCGATTTTTTTCTCACTGAAACCACAGCCTCGAAAGCCTGCGTTCGGGGTCGTGAGCGATGGGGGCGATAACGTCCGCGGCTTCTCTGACGCCGTCTAGATGACTCACGAGCAAAACGCCCGCGTATCTCCCGGTGCCCACGATGCCCTCCTGCAGGAACTCCGGCACGCGCGCGATGTTCTCGGCGTCCAGCGTCACGAACCCCTCGTCTATGATCAGCTGCGCGCATGTCGCGCTGCTGGCGCCCAGCTGCGAGAGCGCCACGCGCATCGCCAGCGACGTCGCGAAGCGCTGCATGCCGCTGCACTTGGAGATCGGAGTGCCGTTCATAGTCCAGCTCAGCGAACCTCCATCTTCTTCCCTGCACGCCGCACCAAGGTGGATGTCCGTCCCCATCAACGCCAGCAGCGCGTTGACCTCGTTCGTAATGGCGGGAAGTGCGCGGTGCGAGTACACCCAGGCGCTGAAACCGTCCATCACCGCGCACAGCTTTTCGATCCGCGCTTTCCTGATCTCTACCGCGTCACGATAAGCGCACCAATCGCGGTGTTGCTGAAGCCAGGCACGGGCACTCTCGAGATCGGCGCCCGCGCGCGCGATCCTGGTCGCGACGGAGGAGAAGGCGCCCTTCAAAGAATCCGCCTCCGATCCCAAGGTTTTGACGAGTACTTCGGATCTCCGCGCCGCGCGAGAAGCGCGAGAGCGCCACACGACCAAAGAGCGCCGCGCTTCCTTTGTCCAAGACCGCGATCGACGCCAGTCCGATTCCGCGTCAGTCACGGAGTGAGCAAAGGATTCCATACGGCAGCGACGCTCGGACGCTTCGTGCAGCGCGCGTCTTTTCGCGGCGCATTCTTCGCTCCGCTCGCGTTGCTCTTCGCGGAAATTTTGCACGGACTCGCGCGTCTCGCGCACGCGCATGGCGCGCTCTTGCGCGTCCTCCAGCTCCTTCCTCGCAACCGCCCACGCTCTCAGGCGCTCGTGCTCGTCTCTGACGGCGCTCTCGCACAGGAGACTACCGTCTTCGCCTTCGACGTCCGCTTGTTTTACTCGTTCGGTCGCGCGTTGCTGTCGCTCTTCTTCTTCGTGGAGCATGTGCGTATAGACCGCTTTGGAAGCCTTGGCTCGCTCTCTAGCGTCCGTGCAAGCAATCCGCAGCCTCTCGACCTCGCTTTCGCCCTCTTTCGCGCTTCGTTCGGCTTCCGCCGCACACGCCCGGGCCCATCGCACGAGTCGCGTCTTGGATCCCGTGCTAAAACTGAGTTCCATGGTGCGCCATTCGCGGATCAAAGGTTCCAAGTCTTCCGCGCGTAAATACTCGCCGTGGCGAGGAAGGCGGGGGTCGTCGTCGATCCTGAGTGGTCGATCTGCCGTCATACTACCCGCAGAGAACTCGCGCATCAGACTCTCGCGTAGCTCCTCGCGCGCGACACACGCGCGACAACCCGGGTTGTAAAACGCAGGATCACGGCATGTTATTTCGCGGTCCATTTTCATCAGGCGCAAACGGTCGCGCTTCGCCATTGCCGTCAAAACGTCGTGCATCGCGCGGTATATATCGTCATATGCGGATTCTACAGGTTCCGTGACCCAGTCCATGTCAGTCCCGCCTTCCTTTCGGTGGCATGAGATGGCGGACGCAGCGATCGACTTGTCCAACTCCCTCAACGCGTCCGCGAGAGCCGGACACGAGCAGGCCGCCTCCTTCGCGCGCAGCTCGCCCACCAAGGCGTCACGCAGGGATCTCCAAGCCGTCGACTCTCGCACAAAATCGATTTCGACGTCCTTCAAAGCAACGGATGAGGTATCTTGCGGGTCGACGGGAATATGGCGGCTACATACATCGATCTCTATGCGACGAAGGGATTCGGAGGCCTCGTTCGCGCGCGCCCTTTCCGCGCTCGACTTGGATGTCGCTTCGGCCAGCAGCTCGCGCGCGCGCTTGGCGTTGTAAAACTCCGTATTGGCGGTTTCATACGCTCGATCCAAGAGACTCGCACCCTCCTCCGCATTTTCGTCAGCAGATGGACTTCTTCGGACGTCGTCTCGAACGGCGGATTGCGCTTCGCTATCATCCGGCCGACGAGATCTCAAGAGGTCAGCCAGCTCCGAAAGCTCCGTCAGAAACTTGTCGGCTTCGATCGAGGAGGAGCAGACTTTTCCTGAAGAGAGCGCGAATGGTGCTGCAGCCCTTCCAGAGACCCCCACCTCCTCGATCGGATCAGCAGAGAGGAGGGAAGACACCGTTTCTTCCGCTGCTTCTAGTCGCATGTCGGCGTGTATGCGACGGCGCTCGCTTTTTTCCAATTCGTTCGCGCAGTCTCGCTCGCGCGCCCGGAACTTGTCGCACAAGGCCATGGCCGCGGTTCGGAGCTCGGATTCTGTTGATTCTGGCGCTGCGGTCACGAGATCATCCCTCACATCACGCACTAGAGTGCGCGCCTCATCCGGCCACCGTTCTTCCATACGTGCCGCGTCGTCCTCGGAGCGTTTAAGGTGTTCGACGGATATCGGGCACTCGAGCAGCGCGGGATCGATCTCATCATCGTCGGACGTCCCCTCCTTCTCCTTCTCCACGCGCTCCTCCTCTTCGAGCACGACGACATCGTGTTGGCGCAAAACCGCCTTCAAAGCGCGGGAAGAAGCGTCTGCGTTCTGATGACGCACGGTCACGAGAGAGAGACGATCTTCGATGCGTTCCCGTTCGCATTCCATCTGCCGGATCGCCGACTCCAAATCCGCGATAGAGACCGAGTCGTCCATGGTGGGTCTCGAAGACTTGGCTCCCTCGATCGACGAGTGCACCGCGTCCGATAGAAATGCGTGGGCGAGGCGCGCCTCCTTGAGCACGTCCGTCATAGCTCTCGCCGCTTCGAGAGCGAGCGCGTCGTCCAGGAGAGCCTTCTGTTCCTGACTCTTCATCGAGAAGAAGTCGGCGTCGCCGCCCTGGGTCAGGAGCGAGCACAGCAGAAAGCCGCTGAGCGTGCCGAGGTGGGAAGCCACCCAAGCGTTCGTAGCGGTAGCACCGTCTTTTACGGTCACGAGGGTGTCGTTGGGAGGCACCAACTTGGACACGCGCGACGTGGCGGAAACGCGCGCGGAAGCGGAGGAAGAAGAGCCGCTGACGTTCAGCGTCCTGGACACTCGGAACACGCCTTCGCCTTCGACCTCTACGTCCACCGCACAGAACGCAGGACCGGCGTCTTTGTGTAGCCGACGCTCTCTGTTGATGGCATCCGCCAGAGAACCCTTACCACCGCGCGACGCCATTGGATGGCCATATAGAGCGACGCAGAGCACTTCGAGCATCGAGCTCTTGCCCCGACCGTTCGGCGCGGATAGGAGAGCGACCTTACCGTCCATCGAAGAGAAATCGAACATGTTGTCTGGTCCGTAACAGAGCATCCAGGCCCAGCGCAATCTCCGTAAAGAAAAACGTGATCTTGCGCTACCGTTCGTCCGGGAACTCGGGTCCGACGACGATGACGGGCGGGATAAGGCGGCGGTTTCACTCCCACCATTGCTAGAAGAAACGCCGTCGCCCTCCATCCGGGACTTCGCATCGTCGCACTTTCTTTCGATCTTGGCGTTCCTGTCCTTCGCCTTGGTGACCAGCGCGGGGGGGAGTTTTTCCAAGCCGTCCTCCGGAACCCTCATGCCCCTGGGGTCGCGCAGCCACGTTTCCCAGGCACGTCGCTCTTCCTCGTTTTGTTCGTCGTCGTCGCTCACCGGGACGAGGTCCCGCACGTACTCGACCCAGCTGTCCACGCGACCGAACTGCGACAGGTCAACGCGCTCCGTCAATCCTTCCGCTACGATTTCCGATCTTGTTACCGAGGGGGAGTCCGAAGACGGCGACGTAGTGGGGAGCGCTCCCGAGCCTAATTTTCCGTACGCGGAGGATGAAGCCGCGTTGTGTCCAATCGCCTGTATGCCGAAGCAGCGACGCAGCGCACTCCGCACGGATTCCATGTGCGAAGTCGTCAGGACGCCCCCTCCCAAGACCCTTACGACCGCGTGAATGGGCATCCACGACCTCCACCACGGGTCTGATGCGACGTTCGCGATCGACACCGGAACGGGAACGCCTGGATCACACACGGGAGTGACGGCGTTGTGGAGGAGCATGGCGTCCCTGTCCTGGCCGCTTACGAAAAGGATGCCGTAAGGGTTGATGACGTGGTGGCAGCTGACCCTCCTTTCGAGCAGGTCCCACTCGAGATAGCCGTGCGGAAACAGCCTTTCTCCCGCGTTGAGCTGTAATAGCGATCCCGCGTAACCCCAAGGCACATCCCTTCGTCCCTGGAGCGGCGATTCCTGTTGTTGTTGCGTCTTGGTGTTCTTTCCCGGCCGTTTGGCCCTGCTCCCCCTGAACGCGTCGCGCGACAACGTTACGGCGCTATTTCCTTCCGCGCCACCACCGTCGTCATTGTGGTGCGCCCAGGTAAACTTCCCTGCCACAAGGCTTGGCGCACCCCTCTCGTCGGCGTGTTCGAATGTCGCGCGTCCCCCTGTTTGGGAGCGCTCTGATGCTAGCTGCTCCGCCGGATTATTACTTTCGGGCACGTGACGAACGCCGTGCAACTGCATGGTGTGGATGTCGCCGAACATGCCGACGTCATACCCGCACGAGCGAGCTATGCGGGGAATGCTGGGCGCGTGCCCCCGGTCGACGTGCTCGTTGTGCGTTGACGAGAGCGTGCGGTATCCAGATACTTGACCGTGGAAAACAAACACGGCAACATCGTCGTGCGTCTTTTTGAGTTCCGCCAACGTTTCGCCGTGGCTTTCGAGAGACAGCAGGTGGAGAGGCATGTCTTCGACGCACCTGACGTCGCCGCTACAATTGCCTGGGACGGATGCGTCCCTTACGTGGAGCACGCCGAATAGCGCGCCGGATCCTGGGGTACCGTAGACCCCTGTGGCGTTAAGGTAAGCCACCGGAAGGCCGTCGTGCAAGGGTTTGACGAGCTCTCCTAAAAGGTCGTCGTCCCTCGTTTGGGTCGTTTGGGTCGTTCGGGAGGTCAGGGCGTGCGCCGAGAGAGAGAGCGCGCCTTCTCCGCCTTGATCGGACGCATGCTGCTGCTCATAGAGCGAACACGTCTGTTTGTCGAGGGCCAGATCGTGATTCCCGGGGGTGATGTATACTGGAGTGCCGTGATAACATAGACCTTCAATAAGCCGTCGCAAGAGCATGACCGTAGTAGCATTCGCGGTGTGTTTACAATCGAGAACGTCTCCGGCCAGCAACACGACGGCCGTTCCCTCCTGGACTCCGGCGCTCTGCTGCACGGATTTGACCAGGTTATCGATGACGCTCTCATGTTGCGTGGTTTTCCAATGAGCGGAGGCGTTTGCGGGAGAAGAAGCGAGTGCCCTCAGAAACGGGATATGGACGTCGGCGAGGTGGATGACGTGCCTTACCCTCCCAGACCGTGGGAGGGGCAGCGCACGCAGCAGAGGAATCATAGGCAGCAGATCACCGTGCGGTCGCGATAGCAGGCACGAAGACGGAAGAGTCGTCATATGCAGACTAGGGTTTCCAACTGTATGGAAAAAAAATATGACGCCACCTCCTTATGTTTGATTATTAGTTTGTTTCAAATAGCGTACAGATAGGTGACAGACAGGTGTGGGTAGTTGTGTGCGAGCGAGCGTGAGGTGTGCGCGTGGCGTGGTGCATGGTAGTTAGCTTAGCTTAGCTTAGCTAGGTTAAGGCGAGCATAGAGTCTGAATTTCAAGCGCTAGCTAGAAGCACCAGCGCTCAAGCACCTGCCTCTGTTCGGCCAGCGAAAGCCTGTACTACCACCACAGGCGCCAACAAACACAGCAGCCCGATGACGGAGCCGATTGAATTCCATCTGCGCTGCAAATCCCCCACGTGGAGGAGGGAAAGCGACGACATTCAAGTGAGCTCCAAGCTTGTCATGTTCTTCGACACGCGCCCTGACAAGAAACCGTTGTCGGTCTCGCTCATGCTGAAGTTTACGCGCGGGAGGCAGACAATCGTGATGAATGTGGACAAACCCGGTCTGATATATCAGATTGCGGGAGATCCGGATGAGGCTGCTACTACGGACAGCGACGGCGGAGTCGCGTCGCATAAGCGCCTCATGAACCTGGCACGCACCCGTTTCGACGCTCCCGATGACGCCCTGTCTCTGATGGAAGAACGAGGTCAAGACCACGAGTTCGTGGCATACGACACCTCGATCAAGCCGAAACGAGATAAAATGGAGCAACTGAGGTCGACCACATTCACGGACGCCTCATTCATGGAGTATGGTTTCAAATCAGTGACCGCAAATTTCGTACCGCGAATGAATACGGTGGTGTTCGTCACGAAGAAGAAGAAGGCGGGCGCCGATGTCGTGTTTCCCGCCTTATTTCGCCAGACCAACATGTTCATGTCCGTCATCGAACCCTTACATGCGCGATACGAAGTCTATGACATCGACACTTACATGCAGCACCACCGTATATTTGTGTGCCCGTTTCTGGCAGACGTCGTCTTCGACATCCCGATTTTCAACGACTGGGACAACAACTCGAGGTTGCAACGTTCCCTGCTCACAGTCCAGCGCACAACACAACATGATGATGGCGATGACGATGACGATGACTCCTACGAGGAGGAAGATGATGATGAAGAGGTGGAGCGACGACAGAAACAGCGCGGCGGCAAGAAGAAGAAGGAGAAACCCACGTTATCCGAGTCGCCTTCGCTGCTGGCTACGTACATGTTGGCGCGGTCGTCAAAGGACCGCGGTTCGTTATCGGCTTCGAAGTATGCCATCATCAACGAGGTGGTGCCGTACGTATTCGGCGACGTCACGTTTTACGCCGTCGGAATCGGCCACTACACTTCCGAGAGGACGCCGGCAGGGAAGTTTGAGGTCGGGTACTCGACAGGCGCCATCGAGCAGTTTGTGCACAAAGCCGAATCTGCCGAAGCGGCGATGGCGGAGGCGGCGACCCAACAACAACAAGACCTGGATTTGCTCAATTTAATGGACGTAGATGATATCCTTGAAGGAGTCCCGTTAGACGACGAGTTTATGTCGATGATATCCACGGCCGCTCCTTCGGACTTTCCTGAACTTCCTGTACATGCGCAAAGCCTTTCTGGAGGCGGGAGCGCTGGACCACTACTTCCTGGACATTCGCACGCGAGTTTGCCGTCATCTTCCTCGTCGTCGTCAGAACAGCGGCGTCGACGTCTTCGCGAGATTCGCTTTCGTGACATGGACACCGTGTATGAAGCGGCTCTTCTGGCGTACAAGTATTGTATGCCATTGGAAGTAGACGATAGCTAGGACGTGCGCGTAAGCCGCCTCATAGTTTTTTTCACGAGATAGATATGGCCCAGTCAGCCAGCAGCAGTCAGAACGCCAGACCACCTTTTTTCTCTTCTTTTTGGATTGCGTGTTTGGTCGAAAAAAAATTGTTTACTAGAATTATAACCCCACTCAACGAAAACTCTCAAAACCAATCTAACCAACCATCATGCAAGGAGCTCCCATATCTTCTCAGTACGGAAACTGTCTTTGGACCGCCGGAGGTGACATGGTGTGCAGTAAAGGAAGCAAAAAGGACTACGAGAGCAAATACAGCGATAAGAGCGCCAGCAAGAAGAAGCGCGAGACTTTCGCCAACGACGATGGCGACAGCGACGAAGAAGGCTTCGAGCAATTTAAGAACAAACGCGGAAACGAATACAAGAAAGCTACGGAGAGATACACGAGCTGGTGAAGAAAAAAAAGGATGCATACACGGCACTGTTCGAACATTCATCGACCACCTCGCGCAGCGGGCAAATTGTACACGTTCTCGTCATAGTTGACGATCGCGTTCTTCGGCGGTTTAACCTCGTTGTCCGTCTCTGCTGGCGTGCTCTCGTCGACATCCAACTCGTCTTCTTCGGCGATCCTCCGCGCTCCGACGTTTTTCTTACCACGGCCCCTCTTGGTTCCCACTCCTCGCGTAGACTGACCAGCGGCGCTGAAGCGTTTCCTTCCCGCAGCAGCGGTACCGTCTTCTTTTGACTTAGCCGTGTAACGAAGCGGGGGCGCGCCAGACGCAGCAGCCAGGCTAGAAGACACTGAGCACGCGAAAGCGTGCTGCCTGAGCTCCTCCGCGCTCATAATGAGCGAGCTGTACATTTTTTCGTTCCTCAAGACGAGTAGCCGCTTTCTGCCCTGGCTGTCGCGAGTGATGCAGGCCGACTTCACGGCTTCCTTGCTGTAGTACACCCGGTTGAACCAGGTGATGGATCGCATGCGGTCCCATTCATTGGTGGGATCTGCCGCCGCGCTCGCTCTCAATGTCTGCGCCATGCCAGCGAAATCAGAGGGCGTAAGATTCCAAGCGCTCAGGGACAACATGGTGACGTCGTCCAACAAACACAAGGAAGGGTCCAGGGGCGCGACGTGCGTGACTTGGATGTTGATGTCTGCAGCAGCCGACGGCCGTCCATCCTTGTCCATAACGACGATGCCATCTCGCTCTCTCACGACAAACAGGACGCGCAAGTCATAGAATGAGAGCACGTAAATGTTGACGTCGATCTCTTTGTCCTCTTCTGTGATTCCTGGAGGGAGACCGCAAGCGGGTACAGCGAGACCCTTGGTGCTCACTTTGCTCGCGTTGTTTACGACGTTGAACGTCACTATCGCGGATGAGCTTTGTGTCCCGGGACCATCCTGAGCGGATCTCACCGCTCCCAACAACGTCGCATATAAGTCGTCGGGCAGGGCCGAGCTTGGAGGCTTGGCCTCGTTGGTCGACATGGTGTCGAACTTCATTCTGTCCGATTCAATATCAAAGCCATCGTCTTGTAATGACAGGTCGTGCTCAAGGTAGATGAGCGCCTGCTTCGCGGCTTGGCCCTCCTTTGCCTTCGCGTTGCTCTCGCTCACGAACGCCATCGCCGTTTCCGTGCCAAAGTGCGACAAGATGTACATCGCGATTTTTCCAAACATCAGCGGCTCCTCGCCTGTTTTGTATTGGAGCGCGTACATGAACGGTAATGTTCCCTCGGTCGAACACTTCTCGCTGTCTTCTGGGGTGAGGATAATCACTTCGCAGCCATCTGGCAGACCGGTGCGCTCGTTTTCGGGCATATTCCTCTTAGCTTGGCTTGTTGCGCTAGGGTTCGTGGTGCTCGTGCTCGTGCCTTGTGATGGCGCGTGCGTGACCAGTCGATATGATGCGGAAGCAGCGGAAGAGCGTCTCAATTTTTTTTCAATGCGTTGTCTTGTTATTTTCCTCGGACGGGACGGTTTTCTTGTTACTCGTTTTCGCCTTTCTCCCCGTCCTTTCCTTCCTCCTCTTCCTTCTTGCCATTCCCGTTGCCTTCGATGTCTTCCTCCCCCCCACCTTCTTGAAGATGGCCTTCGCGCTTGAAATGCTTCCAAATACTGTGCACCCTTTTGCGCGTGATCTGGCTATCGCTCCTCAGTCGCATGATGACGTCTGCCATATACAGGTTGAAAGCGATGGACATGGCGAAAGACGCGAAGAGCAGCACCTTCGCAAGGAAGCCCATTGCAAGGAATAAGCGAGCGATAGACGGATCTCGGTGTAAAATACGTCCAGATATGATTTCTATGCCTCTTTCCGCGGTAAAAAAAAGGGCGGCTTTTTTCCTGCGGTATCTTACAGGAAAGCGACCGCGATCGTTTGATATGACGTCGTCGACGCAACAGCAACAGCAGCAACGGGCGCAGCTGCGCCTCGGCGTCGCGTCGGAGGATGGCGTCGCGCTCAAAGATAGCACGAAAGGAGACGCTTTCGTGGCCCCCCCGCCGTCTATGTTCGCAGAAACTTCGGAAACCTCCTCCTCCGGTTCTTCTCGTCCGCCAAAGGGAGCGCCTTTGAGGATCGGCCACGCGGGTGAGAACACGTCCATCCTTTTGGACGAGCACGGTAACGTGAAGATACCGTACCCTCTCCTCGTCGGAGACGCCGCATCTGTCGCAGACGACGAAGAAGACGCGGAAGACTTGGCGATGCGCGTGGGTGGGGGTGCTACGTTCGAAAAAGGTCCGCTCACGCTGTCGGGAGGGCTTTTTCGTATATACGACGGTAGCTTGCGATTGAGCGGCGTATACGATAAGGACGACCAGGAATCCTTTCGAGTAGATGGGGGAAACGCGGTGTTCTCGGAAGAGGTGCACGTCGGAAACCGTCTGGTCGCCGAGAACTGCACCGTCAAGAAAGACTTCGAGGTGGAGGAGGAGGGCCGTCTGATGGTGAAAGGAAGCGCGCACTTCGAAAAGGGACTGGCCGTAGGAGAAAAGAACGACGATGAAAAGATGTTTCGAGTCAGCCTACCTTCCCTTTTCGATGGCCGGGTACATTCGCGCGACGATGTGCGAACGGAATCCAACGTCTACGTCTTTGGGCGTCAGGGGGTGGGAACCGACGAACCTCTCGCGGATTTCCATATCTCGGGCGGGGTCGCCCCCGAAAACGAGGGCGATAGTGGCGGCTCCAATTACGGACGCCATGCGTTCCTCGACCGAGCGCATCTCCTGGTGTCGGGCAAGGCGGGGTTCGGGGCGTCGATCGCTTCGAGCAACGCTCCCTCCGAGCTGCGCGAGGCGCTCCACGTCGGACCGGGAGACAACGCCAAGTTCGAAGGCCGCGCGTTCGTGATGGGCGGGCTGGGCGTGGGCACCAGCAACTTGTCCCCTGTACAAGGCTCCTCCTCTGGTGGGGCGCGCATGCAGGTAGACGCCGACGCGTCCTTCACGCGCAAGGTCACGCTAGGGAACGGGAGCGGCGGGAATACGATCGAGCTCGAAAACGGTAATCTGACGGTGGAAGGGAACGTGTACGCGATGTCTAGACACGGCGTCGGAACCGACTCACCCGCGGAGGTTTTTCACGTCGGAGGCGGGCCCGAAGCGTCCAACAACGCCAGGTTTGATAGAAACGTCGTGATCTTGGGGAAACAGAGCGTCGGAGGCGGCGAATATTACGCGGACTCGCCGGTAGATGCCGAAAACATGTCCGACGACGTCCTGCATGTGCGCGGAGGGAGCGCTCGTGTGGACGGAGACATGTTCGTCGAGAGCGGATTGATCGTCGGACGAAAGCGCGAAGACGACAATGACGACGGCGTGGTTTTTTCGGTGCGCTCGGGGCGCTCTCGTTTCGATGATACCGTATTTTTAGGCGGCGCACCCGATTGGCTGCTTAGTCCCGTGAGCGTAGACGGCGGCGACGAACCAGAAGAACTTCCCCCTAAGCCGCGCCTGTACGTGGCGCCGGGCGAGGACGTGTTGGTCGATTCGAGGCTCGGCATCGGCACGAAAGCCGCGCTAGACGCTCTGCACGTTTCGAGCTCGAATAACGGAGGGGTGATAGTAGACGGAGGCGTGAACGTGTCCCGTCGATTCGCCCTGGGCCCCCTACTCACGGGCGACAAAGAGGACGAAGGGTTCTTTCTGGACGCGGGAATGCCGGGTTGGATACGCGGTGGAGTGTTGTCCGTCGTTGACGGAGGTAGCATCAGGCTGGGCACCAAAAACGCGACGTCGTCCAGGTTCGGGGCGTCCAACGGTCCGCGATTGCACGTGTCCGACGAAGATGGACACGGAAACGACGTTCTGATAGACGGCTTCGCGCGAGCGAGGAAGGGGCTGGCCTCTCGCGCGCTCTCTTTGGCGGGAGCCGGAGAATCCATGCTCGCCGAGGATCTCGCGGTATCTACTCATGGCGGAGACCAAGAACGCCCGGGACCCACGCTGCGCGTCGCGCAGGCCAGGGAGCCTGCGTCGTCCTCATCCGGAGGCGAGGACATGCCGTTTCATCAGGCGTTCTACAGTACCGACGTGGTCAGCGGCAAGAAGAATTTGCTGGGCATCGGCTCGCTCTATCCCAAGTCCGGAAAAAAGTCGTCGGACGAGAGCATCAGGACCGTGATAGGCACGGGAACGTCGCCCAAGGACGTCGAGACCAGCGCCAGGGGGCTGTTCATGAACGGCGACACGGGCTATGTGGGCGTCGGAGAGGCCTCTCCTCGATACCGCTTGCACGTCGGAAGGGGTATCCTCAAGGACGACACCGGCGTGCTGGCGCCGACGCTGGCGCTGAGGACGCCGGACGCTTATCAGGACGTGCGCATAGGATCGGCGCTGTACTTGGACGGTGACATAGAAGCTGGTAATCCTGCTACGGCAAAAAATGGATACCGTCCTCCTCTGTTCGCGGCGCGGTTTTTCGACGATAAACAAGAAAAAAAAGAACGCGGGGTGCTGGACGACCACAGCGGCGTAGGAGACAGGTGGACGCTCGTGCGCTTCTTGTGCAGGGGAGTGCTCCTGACCGACATCCCGGCCGCGTGGGTCACGCTGCGCCTCGAACGCTCGGCGAGCGAAGCAGCGACCGAAACGAACGATGGAAGCGGTTTCGCCAAGGTCGAGGACTTCGACGTCGACATGCGCGGGGGGCAGGCGATGGGGTATCGCACCTTCACGACTCCCTGGACGGACGCGAGCTCACACGAGAACACCGCTTACGCGGTACGTTTCATGGGAGCTCACGGATCATCCGATCTGTCGTCGGACGTGAAATTTCGTTTCGGATCCGTGCACGCGCAATTTTCTTCTTCTACGAGCAAGACCTAGGTCAGGGTAAAAACTTACTTACGAGGGCGACATGAACGTGACGTGCATAGAGGGTGACGACGGCGATCTGGTAATGCGCTTCTTTGACGGAGAACGACGCATAGACAATTATTACTTTCACGAGAATATCAGAAATTATTGTGTGCCGCAAAACATGCGTGCGGTACTGATCGACCCTTCTTTTGAATTTTTACTTACTGCGGTAAAAATCGCGAACTAAATCATGTCGTGCCATATCGTCACCGGCGTCTGTGCCACACTCCCCCATTTTGGCGTGCGTGATTTCCGTGCCTGCGCTGTATCTGCTTACTGGCTGTACGAAACGCGATTTTGAAAGAAGATTTAATATCGTCATTATTCGTCGTCAAAGGTACCAATGTTGTATCGTCACTGATACTTACAGGAACATTTTGGGTATAGTCTGCGATCCTTCTCAGTATGGCTGCCGGTTGGAACGCCTGTAAGTTTTCCTCTTCGTCGTCACTAAAATTTCCCGTTTCCTGGTAATTGAGCATTGCACTTCGCATCTTATCCATAATCTCCCCGTTATCAAACGTGTCGGGACTCTCCACTGCAGGCAAAACGTGCGTCATGAGCACGCTCAACAATACTTGCAAACGCATCATGAACATTTTGCTGCGTAATACGCTAATGAAATTGAGATAAGTGTTAGGCGTCCACACCTCCGGCGTTTTCACATGAAATTTCAACTGATCTTTACGTTCATCGAAATACAGTTGGAAAACGACTACTAGTTCTTGATTTGCGATATGTGATATAGGGCAATCAATTTTATCGGTGATTACGTTCAATTCTAAACAGGGTGGCACATAAGTTTCGTGCAAGTCAGCACCTATTACTTGCTTTGCTAAACTAATGTCTGTTGCTCGAGGCCATGTCACACCGTAAAAATTCGAGGTGGTATCGTGTTCCTCCATGGGATATATATTGTCGGTTCTTATAGTGATTTCGTCGTCGTCTCGATGAAAGTGAAGTATTTCGATGTAGTCTGTAGCTCGTGATGAATACGAGTTTGAATTTCGAGCTAGTTTATTGCGCGTCATCTGTTGGTGTTGAGAAGCGACCTGTCGTATGAGCTCTGTTGGAAGCGCTTCTATGTTTTCATGCAATATTTCTTCCGCGGTCTTTTCCATGATCATTCTCATGAGATGTACCACCTTTTCACGGGCGTCCTTTCCTGCGTCCTTTCCTGCGTCTGCGTCCTGTTCGACTGCGTCATTATCTAGGTGCAACCATTTCCACATCCACGACTGATATACACAGCGTTTTACGGGGACGTACTGTAAAACTAGCAATCGCGATTCATCGACAGTAAATCTTATCGTTTTGTCTTGAAAGTTTGCGCTGGGTGAGGTGATCTTGCCCTGAAATTCTAAAACGTGTTCGGGTGAAACAATGTCGTTTCCGCCGCCTCCCGAAATTACCTCCCGTTTGTCTGCTGTTCTTCTTCTTTTTACGCGTATGCTGCAAGGTTTGTTGTCATCCCTGCCCAACTCTGCGTCATACGCATATGAACCGAAGACGGACGTCCCTTTTTTTTTCTCGGTGAGCACGAATGCCACGTGAGGGGTATTTGACGTTCTGTTTTTGTAATCCGTGTTGAGCAGCTTAGATGCTGCTTTGAGAGCTGCCTGCCAAGGAGAAGATCCTTCCACATAAGAGGGTCTCTTTCCGTCTAATATCGCCGCGTGAATTCGAAATCGACGACGAAGCGTTGGCATTTTGCTCCGTACCGTTGGAAATGGTATTGTCTTGATATTTACGAGGAAATAAATTGCTTACACGTCGCGTTATAGTCTCGCGAGTGATTTTTGTTTACAGATACTTTGTTCATCAATCACTGCAAACAACCACCTGTCCGGATAAAAATTGCACGAGCTGTAAACGTTTTTGGCTTCAGATCAATCGACCGACCGAGATCTGTCAGGAATAGGGTTGGCCGATTCGGATAACGGTTTAGCTTTATACCCTGGTAATGCAAATATTTACTCGCGGCGCCGACGAACACGAGAAAAGGATCCCGGAAAGACCCCTGAAAACGACACACCAGGTCCTTAGCCCTGTCACAAGCACAGATCTACTTTCCGCAATAAAAAAGACAGAAGCGGATCCTGTCACGTTTACGTCGGCAGTTCGTCTCGTTTTCTGTTTACGAAGCTTCCCACCAGGCACGACAGCACGAGCATTACAACGGCCGACGCGAGTAAAGCCGCTAAAATCAACAACGCGGTGTAAACGTTGTCCAAGTCGCGTTTCGGAAAAATTTCGTCGTCGTCACCCCTTACGAAGGGTTTTAATTTCTGAGGAGATCGCCAATTCAGGCAACCGTCGATGACCAGCGCTCCATCGACGTTGAAATAACCCAAACGACATGGCTTCTTGTGTAGGTGCACCGCGTGTTCTCGAAAATACTGATCCGTGAATACGATGTCGAAGTCGCACATGGGATCCATCATGGCGTCGGTGCGTCGATGAGGGAGCACAGAATGGCTCCTGATCTTGGCCACGACTGTGTAATTGCAGCTGTTCGTGCCGACGACGTAGAGCAAAGAGCAAACGAACGCCGCTAATCCCGCGAAAAACAACATGAACACCCCGTAAAACACCAGGATCATGTTCGCCTTATCGAGCGCCTCGAACTTGAGCATTCTTGCTCGTCTTCGGGTTTCAAGAGCATCGCGCTCTTCGGCGTCGTCCAGCGTGCGCACAGGATCGTATCCTGTGTCGCTGCGCTTTTCGTGGTGGGGGAGGTGCATCCTTGTCTGCTATATTCCTTTTTTTTGGTATCGCCTTTGATGCATCGATTTTTTTGTATATAGGGGGCCAGCGATCAGGGTTATACAGCGGGTTATAGTCTGGCAACTGAATTTTGTTACACCTTGTTTCGCACCGGATCAACGTGCCGTAGCCTCGCGAAAAACTACTTATGGGAGAAAGATGAGAGAGACGATGACGTCAGACGAGCGTGTCTACTCGATGATTCCTTCTCCCTATCGCTAAAAAATTGAAAACGGGTATCATTCGAGTGTCTGATCCCGTTTTTCGCCTCGCCATGGTGCGGATCAGGCAGTTTTCAACCTAACACCAATACGTCAAGGGCGAGGAATCTCTCTGACCGAATAAGGTCGGAAGAATTGCCTCAATCCACTGCCGATAGGTGATATCGGGAGAAGTGTGATTGAGTGTACCAGGAGATGGGTTCTTACATCTTCAAGGTATGCTTATACTCTTGTTTACGGTTGCGTTCAGGTGTAACATATTTCGTTTGCAGGAGTATATCATTGACCGCAAAGGATGTTGAACACACACAGCACAATAAAGAAAGCTTACTTCAGTAGTAGACCTGGCATCAGCGTTGTCATCAGTCCTTCTTTTTCTCCCCAGGTTGCTTTGTTGTAAGTGGAGTGCGTTTATCGCCCAGTCCTGTGACCGTCCGCGAGCAGCTTTCTGATCGCCTCACTCCAGAACACTCGTACAAAAGGTCATTAGATTTGTCGATTGCTTTGCTCAGTTCAGTAACCTTTTGCTGGTAATCCTGCTTCAGCTGTCTCTCCCTCTTCAACTTGTGTTCCGCGGGTTTCTCGGTGGTGTCAGTTTGAGCGAGCAGTTCAGAGAAGAATTCAGAGAACGATTCATCGCACTGGCGCCGCAGCTCCTTTACAACCAGAGATTGTTTCTGCATATCCTGAAGGGGTCCATACATCCTGCACACGTGAAAGAATGAGGTGTCTCGAGACGGCGGCGGTGGCGTTTTGGTCGTGCCAATACCGTGTGTTCCTTTTTTTTTATATACCGATAAAGCCGCGCCAATTAGATTTGAGTGCTCCTCGAAGTAGCGTTTCAACGCCTTGATCCGTGAACCATCCATAAAAAGATGTGCCATCGAGGTTGTATCAAAGGTATAGTGTGCTGGGATGAATGACAGCTTGAGGGGGAGAGGAGAGTGTAGTTTTCCCCTTCAGAACACATGCCTCCATGAACGAAGTCATCCTGATCATGTATGCCAGGTAAAGAAACACTCTCACTCCTTGGATCTGGCATATCTTGTTCCTCAGTATCAAGGAGAGAGAGAATGAACACACGTAGGACCTGAAGTGGTACCTCACATTAGTGACCACAGAGGAGACATACTGTTTAGCAGCGTTGGAAAAGACATAAGCTCAATTTTCTTCCCGGTCCGTCAAGGAAAGGCATAGATGGGCACCTGGATCTCTTGAGCGAGTTTGCCGCGCTCAGTGTATATGTTCCGCAGGACACGCGTTCCGCATCTCTTGAGCGTGTTTGTTTATTAGGTTTTGACGTATTTCAGCCCGGTGAGTTTACCTAAAGTCTAAAGAACGACGAGCTCCCTTCCTCGGTGGTGCGCGTCTCTCGATTCTCCGCCTTATTTATACCCATAGTCTACGTCTAAATCTACTTCGTCGTCGGCGTCGGCGTCGGCGTCTTCGACCGCGTTTCCGGAGGCTAACAAAGCCCAGCCGAATGCCAGCATCGCGACGAACACGTTGAACACGGTGGAATGAATGCGTACCGACGGCAGAACGCCTCCCGATATACGGTCAAGATTTTGAGACCGCACGAGATAGTAGCCGGCTGTGCCTATGACGACAAGCGACCATCCCGTCCAGATTGGACCCGCGCGGTGATGAGACACCTCTCCCGTGTCCGGATCGAGCGTCATGCTGTGCGCGTAAAACGCCCACAGCCCCAACAAAGCCGCCCACAAAAAAAACGCGCCTCCTATCACCCATATCCCGTTGCGATCTTCGTACGGCATCTTTAACACGTACCACATCACGTAACCCTGCGTCAGCAGAGTCAGCACCGGCACGCCGATCCCGCGCGCCCACAGCGCTCCCTTCGCCTGCGTGATCAGGAACAGCACCCATCCCACCGCGACCAGGCTCATGCCTATCACGCCGCTGTTCTTCCCTCCGCTCTTTTCCATGGCGTCCTCGTACATCACCGTACCGGATACGATCAAGAACGCTCCGGCTATGGCCGTGTAATATTTGGTGGTGTCGATCTGCGCCTTCTCTCCCTCGAGGAGCTTCGCGTCGCCCTCCTTGGTCGCGCTGATGCCATCACGATGGCCGAAAACTCCCTGCATCTGTTTGTTCTTGTCGATCGATCGCCCTCTTACTCGCTTTCTCCTAGATGAGAAAATATAGACCAGTCGACGACGACGGCCGGAGATCGTTCGTTCATGACTGGCAGGACGTGGCGAGAGGAGTCCCCGTGCGCTGGACCCGAGAGATCGCCTCGTGATAAGTCATGTCCACGGGTTTTTCGGACAGCACGATTTCCCGAACGAGTTGATCATAACAATCGATGTATCGAATACCGCCCCGCTCGGGCGAAGAGCCGCAATTCTTGATGGCCGGACGCCGGACTAGTAGGATCGCTCTCTGAGTCGCCGGCGGCGGATCGAACACGCTGCGCCGTTTCAGCTCGAGTTCATGATGCGTGCACTTTGTGTAACACGCGTAACTCGTGTATCCAGTGCATTTCGTGATCGACGGAGTCCCTCTTTCCCGTTTTCGCGATTTCGCCTTCGATTTGGCACTGTTCGTCGCGCTTTTCCGTTTCAACGTCATCGTCGATGAAGGAACAGGAGGAGGAGGAGCCATGTCAAGGGTCGCGTCTTGGACGGTTCGGTCATCCATTATATAAGTTCGCTAGCAACTCTCTTCTTGCTGCCCTGGGCCTGGCTGCTGGCTGCTATCTGTCACTACCCTAACTTATGTACGATGCTTATTTCAATTTTTTTCTATACACCGTTTTTGGTGGAGGGTCCTATTATTTACGCCCCAACAATTTCAGGACTTGACGGGGGGGCTGTTTCCAGTTACGATGCCCCTGGCGAACAGCTTGCGCAAAACCATACGATTCAAGGGATTCTCCAAATCGAGATGCGTCAGCGTCGGCAGGCAGACATCGAAGAACACGTACAAGTCGCCCCTGAGGATGCGGCGTGCGTGGGTTTCGGAAGCATTTGAAGCGTTTGAAGCGTTTGAAGCGTCGGCGGTGTCCGCCAAAAAAGGCAGGCCTTCTCCAGGAATGATCTGTGTCGTAGAACCGTTTGCCGCATCGGCGGCAGCCGCATACGTTCCGGATCCTTTATCCGTCAGATCGAAAGCGTCTCCATCGACGCTTCGTTCGCTGCCGAACGCCCCGACGGGATGGTACCAGAGCTCGAAGGTGCTTCCGTTCAGGTGAGTGACGTATACGTTGCATCCATAGTAAAAATCGTACAGCGTGAGCCGTTTGGTGACGTGCAGATCAAAACGCGATAGGACTTCGTCCCTGTAGAACGCGGGATGGCGTTCGACTTTGAGAGATACGATGATATCCCCGTTTTTTACGCCGTACCACGGGCTAGCGTCGCCCATGCCCTGAAACGTGTACTCGTCGCGGTGATGCAGCAGGCTCAACACGAGCGGCCTTTTGAAAAGGCCGCCTTCGTCGTCCATTACCTGCACGACGAGTTTTTTGCGCCTCATGAAGTAAAGGTCCTCGAGTGTGACCGGCAGGGTGAGCCGGAGATCGAACGCCCGCCCTCTGCGCATGTGCGTCAGGTACACTGCCATGAGCACAAAGGCGGCGAATCGACGGCATTCTTCTTCCGTGTAATGATCCGGAGGAAACGTCTGCAAAGATGATCGTGATTCTTCTTCCGCGTCTCGCGTAAAGTCCGCTATTTCCGTGGCGTTATCGTCGTTCGTACAGAGATCATCTCCGCATCTCACCACCACCATGAGCAGTTTAAACAGAGGAGAATGGGATCGGGAAACGCGAGCGCGAAACACGAGGGTGGTGAGTAGAGGTGCGAAGAGGCTTATATAAGGGATAAACCTAACCTTACCAAATCACAACGAGACGAGACGATGACGTCGGTGTCGCCAACGCCTGGTCCAAGCTCCGAAGCAACAGCAGAAGCGCCGGCGTCTCCTGTTGCTTCTCGACCTGGTAACAGGATCGACGACACATGTCTTCGCGATTTGAGCGGTTCGAGTGAACCGACGGCTGACAACCCAGCTCGGCGTGCCGCTTTTTCGGATGCTGTCCGATCTTCTGGACCCGTTTTTGGACCCGCTTCCGGACCCGCTTCCGGACCCGCTTCAGGACCTGTTTCCGGACCTGTTTCCGGACCGAATGTACCGTCATTATCTCGTCCATCCGTTACTGCTGCTACTAGCACTCTTGATGGCGTGCTGCTGAGGGTCGACCGCCTTAGCGCCGATCTCAGTCGCAGACTGTGTTATGAACAGCGCGCGAGCGGCCCAGGGAGAGAGCAGCATCAACCGCAAGAGCAACGAGAAGGCCCCGGCCGACCCGGACCGAATTCGGACCGTCTGAGGCAGGGAAGGGACAGGGAGAGAGAAAGGGATGAACGTGAGGTGGGTAGTGACGATGGCGGGAGGGAGAGGGAAAGGGATAGGGACGAGGAAGCCTACCACTTGCCCGTCAGCTTTAACGACGGCATACGTTTTCCTACCAGCGTGCTTGAAAAAGCTCTCGCGCTGCCGCCCAATTACATCAAGAGCGCCATCTCCGACGCGTGTGAGGACGTGTACGTTCTGGTTTCGGCTTCGGCGTCCGCGACCCTCGAGAACAGGGATCCCGATTACGCGTCGCGCATCCTGGCCGCAAAATCGACGCTCCTCAAGTGCATGGAGACGCTCTACTACCTCGACCAGACCGTGTCGACGGTAAGGTTGTCGTCGCGCACGCTAAAGGCGCTCGCGTGCCGTCCGGCGCGAGAGCCCCTCGAAGCGTACCGCGCATCCGGACAAGGAGGCGGGTCGGCGACGTCTTCGTCGGAGTCGATGGACGAGGGATTGGCCGCGGGAGTCGCGCGGTTTTCTTCCCTCGAAGACTCCGGTGACAAGGAGCTGAGCAAGGTGCAGCAGCTCCTGCTGTACGTGCTCAACTACGCCCACTCTCGCGGGTACGCGCGCTTCGGGTCCGACTGCTACGAGCGCCGCTTCACACCGGAGGGCCACGACACGCGCGCTTGGCGGCGAGTTTGCACCATCAAAGACCTCGTGTACGAGTCCGCCAAGAAGGACCTGAACTTCGAACAGTGGCTCAAGCTGACGTACGCCAAGTCAAACGCATCTGCCGTGATAGACTACATGACCAACTGCGTCGACTCCCAGTTCCCAGCGCTCACGAAGGACCGTCACGTGTTTTCGTTTCGGAACGGCGTATACGTCACTTTCAAAGCCAGCCTCGTCGACAGGGCAGACGGGGTCGAAGACGTTGCGACGACCTCCACCGCCCCGGGTTCGAATCGTTCGTGTGGTCACGAAGCGGATGGCGGATGGTGCGCCGAAGAAATACGCCGCGACCCGAATCTGCTCGGCGATTTATTTTTGCCTTACGGCGAGCACGACGCCGTCATTCCTTCGCGTTTGTCCGCCTGTAAGTACTTTGACGAAGATTTCCCAGAGGCAGAATGGAGGCGCTTGGTCGCTTCGGATGCCTCATACCGACGAGGTGTCCAAGGCGTCGGCGACGACGCAGGCAGACGGGCAGAGGATTTCTCTTGGAGCTCCGTGCCTACGCCGCATTTCGACTCCATCCTGAACTTCCAGGGGTTCGACGAGGACGTGAAGCGCTGGATGTGCGTGATGATAGGCCGTCTGATGTACGCGGTCAACGAGCTGGACGGCTGGCAGGTCGTGCCCTACCTCAAGGGCCAGGCGTCGTCGGGGAAGTCGACCATCCTCATGAACATCTGCCGCAACATGTACGAGTGCGGCGACGTGGGCGTCTTGTCAAACAACATGGAGCGCAAGTTCGGCATATCGTCGCTGGCCGACAAGTTCCTGTTCGTGGCGCCCGAGATCAAGGCGGACCTCCAGCTGGAACAGGCCGAGTTCCAGAGCATGGTGTCGGGCGAGGCGCTGCAGCTGGCGGTCAAGTACCAGCAGGCTTACACCGTCGACTGGCGCGTGCCCGGCATCATGGCCGGCAACGAGGTGCCCGGCTGGGTCGACAACGCCGGCAGCATCGGCAGACGCATGGTCGTGTTCGAGTTCATGCGCAAGGTCGTCAACGGCGACACGGAACTGGGCAAGAAGCTGAACCGCGAGATGGGAAGCATCATCCTCAAGTGCAACCGCGCTTATCACGCCGCGGTAAAGCGTTGCGGCAACGACAACATATGGTGCCACCTCCCCGAGTACTTCAAGCGGCTCAAGGCCGACCTGACAGAGTCGACCAACCCGCTGGAGCACTTTATGAACTCGGGGCGCCTCGAGTTCCATCCCGACGCGTACATGCCCATGGACGCGCTCAAGCGCGCCTTCCGCGCGCACTGCGAGGAGAACAACTTCAAACAGATGCGCCTGACCAAAGACAAGTACGAGCCCATGCTTATGGAGCACGGCGTGCTGCTCGATAAGAGCGGCGTGTCTCGCGCATACCCGCGCTGTCCAGGAGGCCGCATGACGACGTCAAAAGAGTGGTGCATCGGCGCTGATTTGGCTTGCTCGTCGGCAGGAGGAGGCGGAGGTGGTTTTTACGGAGGAGGAGGCGCAATCATGGGAGACGGGTTCGTCAACGACGCCAGCATTTTCATGGGAGAGTGATCCGTTATCACATTCTCGTGAGCGGGAGAGCATAGTTTAGCCTAGCCCGAAAAAAAGGTGCCGTCGTATAGAGTCCATCACGTCGATCGATTTGTTGTATAGAAAAATGAAATCATCATCGTCCTTTGTCTGTTTTTGTAAACACACCACACTATCTATCGAGTGAGTTGGGCAGTCCAGATAGCTTGGGGTGGCTCCTCGGGCAGCTGGGTTGTACAGCGGGTTAAAGAAAGTTCCGAGGTATAAGAAAGAACGGGTTCCCCGGAACATTTGAACAACCGTGATCCTACACTACCCGTAAAAAGGATGGGTCGACTCGACACATGACGTATGTAATCGATCGGCATGCTGGACGACAGCCCGGCTCTGCTATTCGCGCTGGACCTGGCCAGGTCCAGACGCGAGCCCGTGATTCGCGCGTCGTTGTGTCCCATCGTGACCAAGAATGCGGCCCTGGTCAATCACGCGTTATCGCTCTTGAGAAGCCCGCCCGACGTTCTTGACGGCCAAGAAAAAACGATTTGGCCGATGACCGCCGCATTCTCACGAGCGGCCGCGCGTTTGGACGTCGACGACTGGCTCGACATCCTCTGCTCGCCCCGCAGGGCGTGTGATATTTTGAACCTCTTCGTCTTCAAGAGTGAAGACTTCACGGCGTTCCTGTCGTTTCTCCACCATCGCGACGATCGCGACGATCGCGACGATCGCGACGATCGCGACGATCGCGACAACGCGCACACGGCAACGACGACTTCATCTACACCCACACCGCTACGTAACGAAAAAGCCATGCTGTTCTCTTTAGCGGAACATGTAATCCTGACGATCACCCACGGCGTCTTCGTCGACGCTCGACAAGAAGCGCAGCGAAACTCGCGTTTCGCAGATCAGCTGCGACGACGAAGGGACGCTTTCATGCTCACCGCACTGGCGGCGTTTCGCGACATGCCTACGGATCTTTTGAGGGCGGTCATAGGTTACGACGAAATGGCCTCAAGACACGATATTTGCGACGAAGCGAATGGCCTCGACAAGTGGAGGCCGGTCAATCACGTGTCGTCGTTCGTGATTCACCCAATAAACAATGCCTACCGGACCAATATATTACGCGTGTTTTCGGGGATGAGCGGCATCGCATTTTCCAACTAGTAGGTTTTCGTCAAACCGTATGTTCACGATGTTTAGCGTTACACGAAAAAGTCGTCTTCGTCTTCGTCCCCTCCGTGGTGGATGTGGCTCTGGCTCTGAACACCGTCGTCCTCGTCGTAAGAGACAGTCGATGCCGGATTCTGATAGCGCAACAAAGCTCCCAACCCACCGAACCCCTTACAGAACTGGGAGCCCTCCTGGGTGCAGTCCGTCACCAGCTCGAGATCACACCCGTACTTGAACCTCCCATGGTCGATTAGCCACTCCAGCAGCGTTGCCCACCGGACACTACGGATATCATCGTCGTTTCCGTCTTGTTCGTTCTCTCCCTTTCTTATTCCGCCACGGCCGTCGGGATGCTCCCACCTCAAGAGCTCTCCGGTGTCCTCTACGTAGGCGGCGCGCAAGCCCAGCGCCTCCCACACCAACAGCGTGCTCACCGCGCCGCATTCGAGACAGGCCATCGTCTCAACGGCTCCCACCGAGCACAGGCCGTCGTCCTTGCCCAAGCTCTCAAAGAAGCTCGAGAGGAGCCTCCGCTCTCGCACGAAGCGCACGTTTGACAGGGCTGGCGCGGCAAGGCGCAGGGCCTGGTTCGCCCCGTTTTCTCCGCCGTAAGCGACGTCGACCACCGATAATACGACGGCACGTAATCGCGGATCAAAAATATCGCTCTCTACGAGCTCCGTCTTAAAGTCGGCGAAACCGGCGAGCACCAATCCGTCGATATTGGGCGAATCGTCCTTCAGGAACAGGTGATTCGCGGCTTCGGCGACTTTGCGCACGTAGTTGTGGCGCTTCTCGTCGCGGATGCGCGCGAAACGCTGAGCCGACTGTCCTCCTTTTCCGTGCTTTTTCGGGAGGTCGACGGTGAATCGGTGGAGCGTCTCGCGCGCGTTGCCTCTGAAGACGAAGTAACAGGCGCTCTTCCCGTCGACGACGACAAGGCCGTACTTTGGATCGTCCGAAGTCAGGAGCGCCTCGAGGGGCTCGGTATGGAATCGGCTGTCGCACAGGTAGAGTGACGTTCGTATCGGACGAAACGGCTCCATGTCGACCGTGATCTTCTTTTCTTTGCCGTCATCGTGTAAGACGGTGCCGACGTAAAGCACGAGCCCGTTGAGCGGCGTAGACGAGTACAGTTTCAGACGCTGCTGCGCCGACGTGATGGCGCTGAGCACCGAGAGCTTGTTGACCCGGCTCTTGATGTTTGAAGCGGTGCCGTATTCGTCCGTGAGCATCGACGCGACCCTGCCGATCTGATCACGCGGACTCAGAACAAGGCTGATCATGCTGGTGCCGTTGCCTCTCGCGTCGCGCAGCTGCTGCACCAGGCGCTTCATCTTCCAGAGCAGGACCTGCTTCTCGGAGGGGTCCAGCCGCTCGAGCTTGTCCGAGGCCGAAACGCTCGCGGACTTGTCCCGGAGACTCGTTCCTCCCGTCATGATATGTACCATGTAAACGTCCGCACCAGATTTTATGTACTCATTACCAGACCGTCATCAGGGCACAGGTCGCCGAAATTGTCGCCACCATGGTGAGAACGAAAATCAGGTAATAGTCCAAGTTGTACGCCGTTTCTGTCAACAAAAAGGACGTCAATCTGATTCTTGCGGTGTTCAATACCGTTTACAATGCGCGGAAAAAGTGATGCGCTCTGTCTATGAAACGGGTCCTGGGCGTGAACATCTTTCCCTCTTTACCGCATACGAACCACTCGTCATCCTCCTGAGAACCGCTCGATCGATCGCCGGAGTCACGCCTCGCCTCAGAGGCTCGCATAAACTTGACGCGTCCGTAAACAGGATCATGCTCCTCGACGTACAGACCGCAAAACGCTTCGACGCCCTCCTCTTTTTCTCCCGCGGATAAGAGGCGAACGTGCACGCAGTCGATGCAGGCCGGCGGGCGTTGGTTGCTGAGTGCCATCCTGCTGTACATATTCCGCGTGTTGCTTTTGCCCGCGTACACGTGCACGTGCATACGTACGGAATCTTTGCCCGCAGAACATTGAGAATACAAAGCAGGATGAGCTCGACCCGAAATCATCAGTCTTCGTGTTGACCACGCGCCTGATTGATTTGGCCTGGTTTTTATCGGCCTGAAATCGACGGCAAAATACAGTCTAGTTCTTCGGTCGCGAAAAATGATGATGTGTTTTTCTGTTTCATTGCGGAGAAAACGAGCGTATCCTCCTATAGATCATGCTCGTTCTTCATCGTCGTCGACGAAAGCGTACGTCGCCAGCTTCTTTGCGACGGACGTCGGAGAAGGTGCGGTTGCGGTTACGGTTGCGGTGGTATCGAAAGTCGATTTGTTAGATGTGAACGCGGTGGTCTTGACCGGTTTAGCCGTCGATTCGTACCACTTGGCGAACGCCACATCGTCCGCCCGAAACGATTCAACGGTGTCCCACACCTTGGCGAGCTCCTCCATCATTTTGCGGATCATGTCGTCGTCCCTGTTGACGCGCAACACCGAGTACTTTTCGAGCCTCCAGAAGTGCAGTTTTTTCGGCTTCTTGTTGTTCGATCCTGGGGAGGACGACGAAGCTGCGACCGCCCCGTCAGCCCCGTCATCTCCTTCATCTCGCTCCTTCTTCTCCTTCTTCTCCTTCTTCTCCTTCTGCTCCCCCGAATCCCGTTGTAAAACGCGATCCATCCAAGAGAAGTGGTCGTCCAGGGAGGGCGACACGTCGCCGTACTCGTACGTGATTTTCAACTCGCCAGTGGCCTCGTCGGTGTCGGCGTACTCGGCGATGACGCCCTTCTCCATACCGTTCGAACCGTACAGTCGGGCGTCCACCTTTTTTACGCCGTCCATGCAGTCGTTCAGGAACTCCTCTTCGTCCGCGTACGTGCTGAGCTCGCACTCGAGGTAGTCGCACTTGCTGAGCCCGCACACCTCGAGCTGGCCCTGGATCTGGTAGTAGTACTGCAGCGGCACCTCTCCCGATATCTTGCGCCTGTACGGGCACTTGATCTCGACCATCACGCCCAGCTCGCTGATGCCGTCCGGAGACGCGCCGATCTTGACGCTCGGGTCTGGGTGCGGCAAGAGACCGAATTCGTGCAGAGCGATGCCGCCCTGTCTGGCCTGGTATATCTTGGCGGCAACGTCCTCGAACATCGTGCCCCACTTCAACGGCGCCAGTGTCGCGAAGGCATTCGATGTCGATGTCGCAGCCGCGGATCCAGGTTCCTGGAGCGGGGGCACCTTCTTGGCGAAGAAGTCGCGCTGCGTGCCAAACTTGGAGCGCCCGAGCGCCTGCGCGATATCGCTCGCCGTCACGATCGAGTGCCTCGCGGCGTACCACTCGGGCGTGCGCTGCTTGATGCCCCTTGTCTCGAGGAGGCGCGCCAGACGCTGGCGGTCGCGTTTGATGCTCATGTACCTTTCGAGGATGGCGTCCGGCGTTACGTCGGACGGGTCTGGAACGCCGTAAGTATTAGGGTTATTTACGCCGGAATCATCGTTTCCGTCGTAAGACTTCTTCTTAGAAGCAGCCGCGCTTGCGCCTCCCGAATAGGTGGCTATACAGGAGTAAGCCTGCATCGACTGGACCGCGGTCGCGACTTCTTCGGCGGTAAGATCCGTGACGTATGCATCTTCATCTTCTTCGGCGCCTTCGATGCACGTGCGGACGTCGAAACGGCGGGCGTCTTTGCCTACCGCTTCCCAGAGCACGCGGTCCAGAGCCGCTTCCCAGACGCTCATGTTTTACCCCATCGATCGTCATCATCTTCTTATGTGTGTGTGTGCGTGTGTAAGGGCGTGTGCGAGGGCGTGAGAACAAAACAAAGCAGGCGCGAGGTCATATAGAATTCAGACGGAACAATATGGTGTACGGAAGCATGCAACATACCGAGACCACCACCACCATGATATCGCGGTATGCCTTGGACGTGGTTATGCCGTGATATTTATAGACGAAGTAACGTTTGACGTACATAACGCGCGCCACGATGGCGCCGACGATCAGGATGGCGACCGTCGTGAGCACGAAGTCGGTTAGGAGCACCATCAGGAGGCCGTCGTCGATGATGAAGGTGTTGTTGGGCGTCTTGAACAGGAAGCTGGCGCCGATGACCGCGATCAGCATCAGCAGCTGCGCCATGGACTCGAAGCTCATGAACGTCAGCAGCATGTGGGTCAGGGGCGGCGGGTCGCGCTTCAGCGCGTGCACCTTGCGCACGTACGAGTCCTGGAACACCTTTTGTGCGAGGTACAGGCAGCCGAGCTGCAGGAACATGCGCTGCAGCTTGAACAGGAACAGGAACAGCACGTCCTTCTTGAACATGCCCAGTAGCATGTCGACATTGTCGCCGGGCTTGACCTTGTCTCCCCCGCGGTGAAGGGCGTCGTGCTTCTTCCTGCTCTCGTCGAAGGCCTTTTGCGCCGGGTCTATCAACCGTCTTTCTTCCTCCGAAGGCGGTTCGCGCAGGTACTCGATGGCCCGCACGTAATCGCGCGCCTTGGTCGTCAGGAATTCGCGCACCGACTCCAACCTTTCGTTTAAAGTCCCCGTTATGATCTGCTTCGGGTCGGCGGATGTCTTCGACGACAAGTCGTTATCAAGATCCGTATCGGTGCCCGTCGCTCCCGTATACAGCCGCAGCTCGTTCGACTTTTCGATGAAATCTTCGAGTTGGCGCCTGAGCTCGTTGCCCCTGTCCTGCAGCTCCTGCGTCATCTTCTTGCTCTCGCGTTTCGCTATCGCGCTCTCGAGTACGCGAGGTTCCGTGAATCGAGCCCCGAACGGACGTTCGGTCACGTCCTCGGCAAAACCGCCGTAAAAATGGGGCGGATTTGTCGCTCCATCACGAGGTATCCGCGAAAGCATCCTACCAACGGGACCTGCGTAAACGTGAGGCATCTCTCTTTCTCCGTCTTCTTCCCCCTCTCTGAAAGCAGAGGAGGCAGCAACGGCAGAGGGCACGCGCCGGCTGGGCCCGACGAAGACGTGGGGCGCGTACACCTTGCCCTTCGCTGCGCCATCGGCGTGCAAAGACCTTCTGCACTCATTTTGTTCATCGTCAAACGCCCCTTCGTATGCATGCTTCATGTACCCGAGGAGCCTGTACAGCGCCAGTTCGACCGCGCGCAGAGAGGTCACGATATTGTTCCGTACTACGTCTTTTTCGGCATCCGTCTCCTGTTTTTCCTGTTTCTGCTCGTCCAGAGCCCCTTCGTCGCCGCCTCCTTCGTCGTCGAGGTCTATCTTCGCTTGCTTCTGTTGTTCCTCCCGTCGTAAAAGAGAGCGGTAATCCTTGACGTGTCGAACGATCTTGGTCAGGAAAGACACCACGCGCGACATGAGCTCGTTCAACTCATCCAGAGAGGCGCGATGAAACTGCCTCCTCAAGCGGTAAAACGAGATCTGCTTCTGCTCCGGATCGTCGTTCATGTACGATAGTATGCGCGGTTCCATCATCTTCCACGTGGCCAGCGTGAACGCGTGATCGCCGTCCATGTGCGCTTTGAAGTTCTTGAACATGTCAGGCTTCTCCGGCGTGTAATGACCGAATTTCGGGTTGCCGGCGCCGCTGTCACTCCCGTAGTCATCGGGAGCGGCTCCCTCCGATCGCTCTCTTTCGATTTGATTCGATGGACCAGTGCCAGTGGCGACCGGAACGCTGTCCGTGCTGATCGCCTTCTCGATCTGTTGCCGTAAAATTATCAGCATCTCCCGCTCGAGCACGACGTAGTGCTCCTTATCGTCGCACTCCTTGCGCAGCGTGCGGAGATGCGACTCGACGTTGCTGGTGATGTCCGACATCCAGGACGGACCGGTGCTGGTCAGGCGCCGGACGCCCGAGCCGATGTCCCTGACCTTTTCCTTGAACGCGTCGAGGACGACGTCGAAGGTCGGCTTCTTCGTGCGCGCATCGCGCGTGATCTGCTCGGTTCGCGGGTCTGAATCGTCCGCCGTATTTGATACGGTGTTTACGACTTCGCGTTCATACCGTTCCCGATAAGCGGTGATGTCCCGCTTCAGCTTCTCCTTCGTCGCTCCTTCCCGGAGGCCGAGGCCGAGCTCCGAGTGTATTTTATCCAGCACCCTCGATATGTCCGCGATATCTCTCTTGCTGTACTCCGATCCCATGTTTTGAGCGCCGTCCTCGGCCATCTCGATCAACCGTTTCAGGATGTAGGCCTTTTCGTCGCGCGGCGCAGAATCGGCCTTCTCGTCGTTCGTGCGGTAGACCACCGGCACGCCTCCCCTCATCATCGCCAGCGTGATACTGACCGTTACCAACACGCGGTGGGGCGTCTTCGGTAAAGGCGCGTTGGTCATGTAGCGCACGAACACCTGGAAAAGCGGGACCACGTTCCATTTCGATCGCGAGCCTTTGGCCGTCCATCCCGACCTCTTCCCGAGGGACGTCAAGTACGCGGCCAACTTCCCTATGGTGTCGTCTATATCGTGCGGACGATAGGCGTTCTTCCCGCCGAGGAACAAGATACCTGCCCCTCCTGTTCCGTCTCCTCCGATGACGTGTTCGTCTTCCTGTAACTTTTCCGCGCGATACAAATCGTCTACCGGGGCGTTTTTATCAGGGTCCGATTCTTGCCTCCGCAGGGGCATCCACCTCAGGAACCACTCCAGAAAACGCTTGGACGCGGTGTAAGTCGCTTCTTCGACTCCCTCGAACGCGACGTCCTTAAAAGCGGTTTTCGCGGTTCCTTGAAACACCCGAAACGTCTCCTTCGCCGGAGGGCGCGTCAGCACCAATACCGCGAACAGCGTGCCCTCTCTTCTTAACGCCGAGCGAAGGCGTTTGGTGTCGAACTGCTTGTAGGGTTTGAGATCGCCCCTGTTTTGGGAACGTTTCTCGGGAGGCTCCTCAAAGTGCGCGGCGACGGACTCGGCAATCGCGTTTTGCAGCGCCATAGCCAGGGCGAACTTTTCGTCCGTCAGATATTCGGTGTCTTCTACGGTGGATTCGAAGGAGGCGTACATCGCTTCCGCCCTGAAACGCGACCAGGACTGAATCAAGGTCGTTGTCGCTCCCGTAAATTCGACGGCTTTCTGCATCAACCCGGGATCTTTTCGGTACTTGTCGAGGTGTCTGGGCCACGGTATGTTACTTCGCATATCGGTCATTCCGTACGACTCGCTTTGGGTTTCACGGCGATCGGGAGGGGTGGGCGCGTCCGGGTCGGAACGCTCCTGTTGCTCCCTCTCGTCGTCCGTAGGATATGCGGTAGGGATTTGAATGTACGGTTGTGAAACGTCGTCGACTTGCTCATTACCCTGTGTCGGGATACGTATGTACGCACTGTCTCCGCCCGACATTCCGCCCGACATTCCGCCGTCGTCGCCCCCCTTTCCTCCTCTTTGCGTCGATGATGAAGCCCGCGCGCGCGCCTCTAAGAACGCGGGATTCGCAAAGTGAGAATCGGAAAGGCCGTGCATGCGGACGTAAAAGGCGTGCAGGACGTCGCAGATGCGTCTGAGGTCGGCGACCGAGAAGACGTCGTCCTCCGCGTCACACGCGCGCGTCTCGACAAAGTTCGCGACGCCGTCTAGAAAAGGCGCGACGACCTCGTGGCTGCCCGGAGCGGCATCGAGCTGTTCGAGCAGAAAGGCCGCGATTTCCGCGAGGTACACCACGACGCACCTACGCACGGGAGGATGGACGACCGTGGCTATCGTCGCTTCCAAGTCGTACAGCTCGTCCTCGACGGTTTCAGGATCTATGAAGAGCGCGCGCACGCACGTCCGCAGGTTGGTGACGGCGTAACACATGTATCGCGTGACGTGGTGCGCGTCGTACAGCCCCCTCTCCATGCCCTCCAGCAGGAGCCACGTCGCCCGGACGCGAGACGCCTTCATGTCGCAATCGAAGCGCAGCAGAGTGCGCAACACCGCGTGAAACCTGGCGTACAGCGAAAGCTGCGGGCGTATGATGTCGTCGACTACTTCGTCCGCCTCTTGCCGTTGCTCGGTGTCCATAATCACGGCCGAAAAGGCTTCGTCCGCCCTCGAATTCAGGAGCCAAAAAGCAACGGTCTCTACGTTGTCCGCGTCGTTATCGAAGCGCAGATGATCCAAGACTCGGCCGTCTCTCCAGTTCGGCGATCGCTCGTCGTCACCCCTGAAAACCTGCGGATAAGCGTGGACGACGTGCGCCATCAACGCCGGCGCCGATTTCACGGGGCAACAAGATCCTCGAGGGACGCCGCGTTTTTTCTGTCGACGGTCTGATATACGCGGCGTCCCGGACATCTGTCGCGTCCTTATCGCGTCCTCCCTGCTGCTGCTCCTCGGGAACGAGGAGGGATAATGTCTCCCTGTACGAATTGCTGCGGCTTCCGAAGCGGGAGCCGAACGTTCGACGAGGACGCTGTCCGGGTCCATTTTCCATACACCATACAGAGAAAAAACGGAGGATGATATATACACGACCGGATCTTATAGTAAGATCACGCCGGGATCTATATTATTTGTTACCTCGAAGCTAAGAAGAGTGAGAGAGCCTGTCGCTATTTTTGCGCTTTGTTTGCGCACGCAAAAAAGACGCAAGAAAGACGCAACACACATGGATAACGCCGTATTGGCCGTCGGTGGATTCGTGTTTGTTACGACCGCGTTTATCGTCGGTACGACCGCGATAGGAACGAGAACGCGCACGCGAGTTCGCGCGGACGAGAAAGAGAAAGAGGGAAAAAGGCCGTCCAGACAACAGGGAAATGCGCAGAAAAAAGCACCTCATGCGCGCAGCAGTTGATGACGGCCGGATATACAGCCACAACGCAAATGACGGTATATCATGTGTTACTGCTCGCCCCACCATCCAGTGCCTCATTTTCGGCGCGCGCGCTCCTCTCCTCTCGACTCGAACTCGAATCGTCACCGTCTTCGTGGATGACCAGGCGTGTCAGAAACCATTTCACACCCCCCCTAGCGTGATTCCTTCCGGTGTGCAACCTCCACGCATAAGTGCACTCGAGCACCCCCGATGCCTCACACTGACGCAGGCGCGTCTCGTGTTCCAGGAGCTCTTGTAACGATACACGCCGTCCCATGACCGTCTTCATTACGCACGGCACATTCGAATAGGAATTATCAACCGCTGACAATCTAGCTCCCGTGCGAGACATCGCCGTGTGATAACAGCACCCTCGTACGCTGATGTAGCAACACATGACATTGCCGCTACCGTACTTGTCCGGCGCTATGTTTTTATTAAAAAGGCTGCAGCGCGTGTCGCTTCTCTCGGCCAATTTGCCTTCGACGCGCTCGACGACCCTCGTGAATTCGGCGTGTTCAGGCACACCGGGATCCAACTGTAAGAGAACTTTGATATATTTCAACGGGACTCTATCGTCTATGGGGTCGGAAAAAACGTGCGCAATACGGACTCTAGGAAGGCGCAAAAGTACCGGTAAGTGGGGAAGGGTCACGTTATGGACGACGCCCGTCACGAAACGCGGATTTCTTTCGAACGCGCCCACCCTCCTCGTGCATCCCACGCGCTCCTCGATTTCCTGATCGCTCACGTTGTCGAGGAACGCGCTCTCGTACTCCTTTTCGTACTCGTCCTGGTCGTCTTCGTCATCGACGTCGCCCACCACGTCCATCCCCTCTCCCAGCAGGAACGTGTATGTTTTTACGGCAGGAGGAACGCGTGAAGACGCCATGATATATTCTGTCGCTTTACTGCGCGTTCGCATTGTTTTTATGTACATAAAAAGGGATGGAGCGAAAGAAGGGAAAGGAATGGAAGAAGGCGACATGGAGGAAGGAACGCGGCCCAAAGGTGCAAGCGGCATAATCAACGACGTCGCGACCACCCTGCTCCGGTTCGAAGATGGGACCACCAGCGCAAGTCTCTTTCGTCCAGACCTCTTACGCGAAATGTCTTATTTCGAACCCTTTTTGACTCACGAAGGATATGAAGCGGAAGCGGCTATTTTTACGCCCGTTATACCAGTCCCGTGCAGCTCTTGTGATTTTATCCGCGTATTATCCATGCTCGAGAGACGAAAAGAGCCGCTGTGGCTGTGTCACGTCGACGAAGGAGAGCTTCCGACGGCAAATTTGTACGATTCCCTTTTGGAAACCGCGGACAAGCTCGGACTGCAGCGAAAAACGTACGACGACTTGGCGCGCTGGATATATACGGGCTTACCGCGCTTAGAATCGGCGTTGGCCGAAGTCTGTCCGCGATGGTGGAGGGTCAGCACGTATTGCGTCGCGCGAACGGGACCACGTCGCGACAGCAACAGCGACAGGCTCGTTCACGTAGATCGCGAACTCGCAAGCTCGTTGCACTTTGTATCCTTGCGACACGGGACGAAGCAGCAACAGAACGCGACGCAATCGTTCTTGTTTCCGAACTGTACAGAACGAAGTCCGCGACAGCAGAGCGCCCTGCGCATCGAGGTAGATGCGTCTGGTGGACGGAGCGCACGGAACTCGAGCATCCTCGCGGATGATCCACCGGGCGAGCTTATGCGCCGATGCGACGCGCGCGTCCTAGACGCGCTGCGAAGGCACGCGGGCAAGCTGTGCCTTGCGGGAGGAGCTGTACTAAGCGCGGTATCCAGGGAAGGCGTCGTTGGCGCGGGATCCGATTACGATCTGTTCGTCGTCACGAAAGACGAGGAAGAAGCGGATGCGGTCGTAAAGGACGTCATGGCGGCTTTGACGCGCTCATCACCGCATCCTGAGCGCATACGAACGCGACAGACACAGCAGACGCCACACAAGGGACACGCTCGACGGCGCGACGATCGTTTTTTTGCGACGGAGCGCGCTATCACGGTGTTCATGCCTGCTGCTCCTCCTGTACCGGTATCGGTGTCATCGTCGATGAACGAAACGGATGAAGGAAAGGAAGAACAAACAGGGAAGCAGCGCGTCGTCGTCGACGTCGTCGTCGTGCAAATCATCCTGAGGATGTACCCCACGGTGGACGACGTAATTCGCACCTTCGACCTAGGGCCGAGTCAAGTAGCCGTTGCCTTCTTTTTCCCCTCTGTTGCCGTTGAAGACACAGAGCCAGAGATGCAAATCGTCGCGACGCCCCTGTGGCTGGAGTGCATGCGGCATTTGGCATTCCCGGTGAACGTCCACAACTGGTCTACGGCTACCCCCGCGCGCGTTCTCAAGTACGTAGGCAAAGGATTCGAAGCCGTCATTCCCGGGCTGTCGGAGTGTTCCAGGAGCGCGCACGTACCCGTCCCCACCGACGACGTCGAGTACTGCTTTTTGAACGACATGCCCTACCTCCTGTACTTGGAGAGGGCCATCGAAACGATGCGCGGCTCGAACAGCTCGCTACCGGACGACAATGAAGTACGGAGGGCCATGCGCGCGCTCTCCAAGAGTTCCTGGCACAGAGCGTCGGACTATTTCGATGGAAGCAAGCACGAGAGGTCTCGTTTGGGGATTCTGATGGACCGCTTGGGAGGCGTGTGTGGATCGTACTTACAAGAAGCGAGACGCTTCCTGCGGATAAGTCTGACGGGTCTGACGATGCTGCGCGGCCGACGAGAAGCTGAAGAGGAGGAAGCTGAAGAGGAGGAAGACGTATTTTGGACGTGGAAACCGTACGTCGATATCGATCCTTACGGCTTGTCCAATCCCAACCTTTTCTGTCCGCTGAATTCGGGCTGGACGAAAGTGTTGGGTAAATAATGAAAAACCGTCGCTCCGCTGTTCGCTGTCTTCCTGACGTAAATCACGGAGAGATACAAATAATTTGTGCCCGAATGATAGTTACTCCCCTCGTCTGTCCTTCCTGCGGACAAAATGTTGTGCGACATCGGTTACGTGATCCAAGACCACATCACGGCTCTGATGCAGCTGCTCACCAACGAGCCCGCGCTCAGGGACTACAACATGAACGTGATCACCACCAAGTGCCTGAACACCGCGATCATCATGTGGTATCTGTTCCTCGGGGAGGGAGAGGACGGCAAGATGAACGACGTTCGGTTCTGCGACTCTCGGGAGACGCGCAAGAGGGGCAGGAACGCGCTGCAGCAGCTCAAGGACTCCCCGGAGTACGAGCGCGACGACAACAATCCGTTGCGCGTCATAGACAGGCTCGAAGCGGAGCTGATGGACAGAACGCCCAAGGGCTGCAACAAGCGCACCATCTTTTACGTGATGATGACCGACACCGACATGCCGTACGTTAAGCACCTGTATCACGATGATAGCCGTACAGACCAAGCGTCTTCCCCCGCTCAAAATATTTCGACCACGAACTTGCGCATTCCACAAAACACCTTCCTCGACAAAGATAAGCCGTCGACTATAACTATGCCGCCATCTAAGGAGCCGCAAGTCATCGTCGGAGGGGGGAACAGGGGTCGAAAGAAAGCATCGACCTCTCTGTCTTCGTCCCGTTTATCTGCAGCACGAGCGCAGAAAGGCGGAGGCGAAGCGGTGCTTACGGGTACTATACCGGTGGCCGGAGAGAACGAAAAGCCGTCCTCACCGAAGGTGACGCAGTTTTTCCCGGGGCACGTGTACGTTATAGAAAAGGTGGAATCTTCGGCGATGGGAGATGAAGACGGAAAATCCGTTCGTTTACCGCGTTACAACCTGTTTCAGTCTTACATCGACCACTACACGCTTAACGGACACATCCGGACGAACAAGTCGCTGGCGCTCTCGTACGACAAGATGAAACGGATCGCGCGCGGTTTGCGCGAACTGTATAGCGTGCCGTATTGGACGCCGGAAAATACGCGTTTCTGGAAGGAGCTCACCCACGTCGACGTGCACGACCTGGAGGGGTGCCAGTTCAAGGACAAGTCCTTCATGTGCTTCCGCAAGGCCGACACGACCAACTGCGTGGGCCACCTGCGCGAGTACCTGCAGGCGAAGTACGACGAGCTGGAGGCGCGCGTGCGTGAGCTCAAGGAAAAAGCCGCCGAGGACAGGTCCTACGTGCCGGAGATCCAGAGGTTCATGAGGGACGTGTACGGCGACCGAGACCTTTACCACAAGGCCGACACCAAGGTCATGTCCAACGAGGAGATGAAGGCCGAGATATACGCGATGCTCACGAAGATGTAGTGGAGTGGAGTGGAGTGGAGTGGAGTGGAGTAGCGGTTCGTCTGGGGATCCGAATTGTTTTCGACAACTACTGTAAGTAAACCGAGCCGTTTCCTGGTCGTACGCGCGCGCGTTTAAGGTTAGTTCGCGAACCGCGAAGAAAGCCGCCACGTCGTTTCCCCTGTCTGCTCACGCACTCCCACATACACACACATGGACTCGCCGGCCCCCCTGCTATCTTTCGCCCTCAAAAACGTTGTGCTCTTCATCCTGATCGTGCTGATCGTGCACCTCTTGATAAAAAACGCGGTGAACGAGAAACGTTTTCTGACGGGCGATGATGCCGAAAAAGGGCATCCCAACGACGATGCCGAAAACGGCGTCGACGACACCGTTTCAAAGAAGTCAATCGAAGCGGAAATTGCCGCTCAATCTGTAGCGGACTCGGTCGCAGCTTCTTTAGTCGCGAAAAAAAAGAGAAAGAGCAGCTCGGGAGGACGAAGCGAGGGCGGCTTCCCCAAAAAAGGGGAAGACGAAGGCGATGACGACGACCTGTACAGGTACGTTTTCTCGTCGGCGTTAGACGACGAAAACGGAGATGTACGCGACGATAATGGCGGCGACGATGAAGAAGACTACGGACATGAACGCAGATCGACGACGGTCCTATCAAAAAACGGTTCTAAACGACCGTCCTCGACGACGATCCAAAAAAACGCGCCATCGAACGTCGTCACCAAAAACGTACCAGTCGACGATTCCCCTCTGACGGGATCTGGACTGGCTGCGGCAAATGACGTCGACGCTCAACAGAGGTTGACGACGTCTCTTAACGACAGCACGATGAACGGAGGAGCCGTGTTGATGAAGGGCCTCCAGTGCGCCAACGTGTTCGATCAGGGGTACAGTCAGTTCGATATATAAAACCACCGTACCAGTATCCGTCTTAATCGAACATTGTTCATTGTCCGCCATGCACCTGGGCAGCATCTCGCTATGCGACACCCAGGCGTATAACTTCAAATCGGACGAGGACAAGGCCAAGATCCTGTCTGAGCTCGAGGGGTTCTCGGTGCGGGTCATCAAACGCCACCACGAGCAGTTCTCGGAATCGCGGCACGTGGGCGTGATCAACTCGTCTCCCTTCCTGATGTGCGTGCGCACGAACGGTAACCCGTACTACCTGTACCTGACGCGCATCAACTTCGTGAATCAGTGCATCCTGATCGACAAAAAGGTGCAGCAGGGCTACTTTTACCCGCGCATGATACTGATCCGCCTTCTCTTCGACGACGAGCTGTACGACAACACGCTGTTCGAGGGAGAGATGACCAGAGATCGATACGGCAGATGGACGTTCCTGATCAACGACCTATTAGTGTTTCGTAACCGTACTCAGGACGGCATTAATGCGGTTAAACGTATCAACGGCATCTATCACATACTTCGTCACAGATTCCTGCCGGACGACATGGACGTCTGCCAGCTGCGCGTTAAGCGCTACTTCCTGTGCTCCGAGATGGAGCACATGATGAACGGGTTCGTCTCCCGCCTTCCTTACACTTGCCGTGGCATTTACTTCAAGCCGTTCTTTTTAAAGTTTCGTGACATACTGCTCAACTTCGACGACTCGCTGATAAAGCGCATCGTAAAGACGCGATTCAAGGACACCAGCAACTTCTTGCTCCTATCGGACAGGGGAGCGCTCGAAGAAACCCCCGCAGCCTCCGCCCATTCTACTGCTCATACAACGAATTCGCTGTCAAGAGCGGCAGGACGCGCACCGAACGCGCCGAACGCGCCGAACGCGCCGAACGCACCGAACGCACCGAACGCACCGAACGCACCAAAGAACAACCACATCACGGCAGAAACGCGCGCACAGGTGGATTCGTCAGAATCCGGACACTTTTATGCGGATTCTAAGGTCCAAAAAGGAAACGCCGTCTGTTCGACACCATCCGCGAGCGATGACACCGTCCCACGTCAAAGCAGCAAGGTGCTCTGGGCGCGCCACACCAACATGCCCGACGTGTACGAGCTGTACGAAGCCCTGGCCGACGTCGCGAAAGGTCCGGGAGCGTCTCATATCGCGAACGTGCCTTCTCTGGCGTGCAGCAGATTTTTGCGGAACGCGTTCCTGGGCCTGGGCGTGACCAACACCTTGCCGATGAGATGCGTGTTCTGTCCCAAGTTCCAAAAGTGGACTCCTACAGAGCTGGCGCCGCCGAACGATACGGCGATCGAGGACAGCCGGGATGTCGTCCCTAAATATAAACAGCGGGACGCAGAATTTCGTGCAACGAGTAGCTAAGCTGGTTTCGCATCAATGGAAGCGCCGTCTCCTTTTCCTTGCGTTCCCGTCGTTCCTACCGTTTCCTCTATTCACGCACAAATGGAAATAGAAGCGGAAGCGGAAGCGGAAGAACAAGAAGCAATAGAATTGGACGCCTTTTTGAGATCGGTGGTCGTTTACGGGTCCCTGGAAGAACAGCGTCGGCGAGAATACGACGGCAACGCTCCTGCCGCAACGAGGGGGGGTCGAGGAAACCATATCGAATTGGTGACGGTGCACTTTGCGAGGCGCGCGCTGGCGCCTGGAGTTTATGACGTTGACGTCTCGCGCGACGGTTTCGCGCACGCATTCCGGTCGTTGCGCGACAAACACCGCCGGTGCGTCCATAAGCGGCTGAAGGAGTACGCCTTCGACGACATGGTGTGCGAGAACTACGACAACCAGGACGTCAAGATTTACCGTGTGGACTCGGTGAACTACGTTCCGCTCTTGGGATGGGACTGCGTGGCGGTCCACAGCACGAAAGACAAGATACCCATATCCGGGTTCCCTTGCACCAAGAATCTCGACGCGGTTCATTACGTGAAAAGGAGCGTGATCAAGGTCTCGGGAAGAATATCCGTCTGTTTCGAAAGCCGCATGCCGGACGTTCTTCGCGAAAACGAAGACGAGCGCGCGTGCAGGAGGGCTCGCGGGCCGACGACGGTGTCTCCATCCAAAAGATGCGGAGGTGATGGTCGTACCGAAGCGCACAACCCTCTTCCTCATTCTGAATGCACAGCGGACGCCCGAGAGTGTTTACGGGTATTTATTCAGATCAATGTGACCAACGCGGCAGCACAAACCGCCCCGCACGCCCCACACGCCGCGTCTTCCGCGAGTATGGATTGCGTCGATCGTTACACCGACGAAGACAGCGCAGGAAACATGACTGCAATTCCGTTTTCGGAGACCGTCAAAAAAGCGATCGACGAAGTGAGATCCGTATTGATCGAGAGCGGTGCGATCGGCGATGACTCCTCTCCTCGCGCTCCTCGCGCTCCTCGAACTCCACACTCGTAACGAATGCGGGTGCGATACTCGTTTTTCTAAGCGTGTACACGTAAATGCTCGGCTGCCTTGCCTTGCCTTGCCTTACGTAGGGACTGGAAATGGTATAAAAAATTCAACCAGCTATCGTCATGATAGAGAGCATCCATCTTCAATAGCATGTCCGCTCCCGCGAGCGATAACGCACAAAAGAACGCGAACCCCATTCGCGACGGGGTCGTGGACCATCTCCTCCAGAACGACGTGACCGACGATGAAGCGCGCGATATCGAAGTCGGTATATTTAATTGGGCCGTCATCAACGCCGAAGAACGGAGCGTCGCGAAATCGTGGAAGAACCCCGCGTTTCAAAACCTGTACGTGTCCAAGGCCAAATCCGTCGCCGCCAATATAGACGCGCGCTCGCCGGTGGGAAACGCGCGTCTGATAACGCGCATCAGGGAGGGCGAGTTCATGCCTCACGACATCGCGTTCATGAAACCGCAGCACGTCTTCCCTGAGAGGTGGAAGCGCGTGCTGGACCTCAAACTCCAGAAGGACGAGTACATCTACAACGAGAAGCCCGCGTCCATGACGGACCAGTTCAAGTGCGTCAAGTGCAAGAAGAACGAGTGCATCTACCAGGAGCTGCAGCTAAGGAGCTGCGACGAGCCGGTGTCGCTTTTCGTCACGTGTCTGAACTGCGGAAACAGATGGAGGATCGGTTAAGAATTTTGTTACACCTTGCTTCCAGGGTAGTACAATAGTTCGTGAGTTTTCCAAAGGGCGGAACCCGCCGAAAATTTACAGAAATCGTTAATTGACTTGTTTTTACGATTTTCCCCGGAACTATTGTACTACCCTGCTTGCTTCGCACCGGTTCAACGACCCGTAGCCTCGCGAAAAACTACCTACTTATGGGAGAAAGATGAGAGAGACGACGGCGTCAGGCGAACGCGCGTGTCTACTCGATGATTCTTTCTCCGTAGCAAATCAACGCGCCCTTCCTGCGTCGCAGTCTCGCCGAATGCATCGCGTATTTTTTTATCGCGAGCCACTGTAAAAAAGGCCGCGTCGACCGTTGTTATAGTATGCGTTTCCTCCATCTCACGGACCGCGTCGAGCTCGAGCTCCCTCACTACGCCAAACTCGTGGTCATCTTGGCGATCGCGCTCACGCCCGTGTTCGACGAAACGGGAGAAAACTGCCTTCTGCCCTTTCGTTGGCCCGTGCGTTTCGTGCTGTTTCTGGCGGTAATTTTGGCCGCCTTTTGGAACACGGTGCTCGGTATTTTGGTAGCGTTGTGGATAATGTCCCTCTTCATCGCTTGCAGCGGACGACGTATAAGGAGGTGTCCTATATCGGCGGACAGATACGAGGACGCGAACGGGAAAAGACGACTGCGACGACAGCTCAAAAACAAAAATAATATGACTGACTCTCGCGTTCACACCGAAGACAGCTGAATCGTAGAGTTCTTGAGCGTGAACAACAACGCGTATCTTCCGTTGTGTTGATGCGTGAGTTTCTTTCGAAGAGCACGAGAACGGTGCCGTGCGTCTGATGACGATCGATTTCGTGCAGTTGTGGATGCGACGGTTTTGTTATGGCGTCCAGAAGAAGAAGTCGCCGGAGGAGGAGCCGAGTAATACTCCTCTCCCGGTTTTGCGACACGATAGGACACGAGTATACCTTGCGGAGTAAACTCGGGCACCGTTTTCGGCCCAAAACGCGCGCGTTCCAGCATCTCCTGTCCCCATCCCGCGTTCGCGCGCAGCGCTTGCCTGCGGATCTCGTTCTTGAAATCCTGGACATTCACGGACGGGGCGCTCTTAACGAACCACTTGAAGTCGACGAAGATGTACGGATTTTTACCATCGGAAACGGACGCAGCACTCCAAGACAAGAGCTTGACGGGATATTGCACGACCTTTCTTTTGTCGAAGAACATGAACTCGGTCCAGCGTTTTTCGATCGCATACGAACGTACGAGCCTCCGAAACGCAAAATACCCGTTGTTCATCCCTCGTAATATCAAGGACTTCAACCCCCGCGGCACTGGACTCGGCGTCCTCAAAGCAGGAGGCGAGTAGTCGTCGTAAAACAGGTCGTCGATCACGACCCACAACCTGGCCGTGACCACCTGACCTGGCTCGGTCGGAGGAGGGAGGACGCTCGCCATGGCGTCGGTGCTGCTACGGCGCTCTGGAGTCTGTTGCACCTTGAACCACTTTTTGACGCCGTCCCGTGTCAGACGCACCATATAATCGGTACCGTCTTTTCCTTTTTTTCTTGTTCCGACCACATACAGCGCGGCACTATCCGACGGGCACTTCATGAGCTTCCTTGAGTTCAGTTTACAAAAAAAAAGGATTCGCCCCGCCTCTAAGCGTTGCGTTCGATATGCAGGCCTATGGCTGCCAGATCCTCGGGATTCTCGGGTGGGGGGGTCTTGTGGCGCGACATCCAACCCGTTGACGAAACTTCTGCCGCAGCGGACGCCGACGTCGAACCTCCGCCGAAATTACGTTTTTGTTTAGGCGGCTCGTTGTTGAGGGTTGTTGTTCGCTTCATGCTCTGCTTTTCCGCCAACTGCTTCTGGGTCTCCGCCAGCTGCTTCTGGGTCTCCGCCAGCTGCTTCTGGGTCTCCACCAGCTGCTTCTGGGTCTCCGCCAACCGCTTTTCGGTCTCTTTCCTGTTGTGTCGTTCTTGATCCAGAGACGCCATCGCGCAAGGCATGTCTTGCGAAAATTCGTCACCGTGGTCCACCTCCATCGCCGCCGACTTCATGTCGTCGGTGATGGCTTGTGTGGCTGTCGTCATGGTCTCCGGTCCTTGTTGTTCAGACGGGGAGTGCTCTTTATCACGCTCCTGCTCCTGCTGCAGTTGCAGCTGCTTCTGGACCTGAAAGGACACGCGCTTGGTGGGGTGGCGCTCCTGTGGTTCCTGACGGCTTTCAAAAGCAGTTGCGGCGGTTCTTTTACGCAGCGGAGAAACTACTTCTCCTTCCGTGCTCTTGGTCTTATGCGGATCATGCGGATTTACAGAGGGAATCGTCTCGTCAGACTGGATGGGAGCGGATTTCTTGAGCGGTGTCTCGGCTGTGGCGGCTATCTCACCGGGAATCCAGTGGCATAACGACTGCGACTGGATCCTCTGTTGCTCCTCTTCCTCAAAGAGCCGTGCTTGTTGGGTCTGCTGCTGCGCCTCCGGGAACTGCTGCTGGGTCTCTGGGTAAAGTTGCTGCGTCTCCTGAAGAGCCTGCATTTCCGTCATCTGCTGATCGAGTACGAAAGAGGAGAGCGGCATGTCATGTTGTAGCATGAAGAAGTCGGGAGGCTGGGCTTCTTCAAAACGTAAGACGGGAACTTCATGTGGCTCCTGAGTATCCCGAGTCTCCCGAGTCTCTTGAGGCTGCTCCCGAGTCTCTTGAGGCTGCTCCCGAGTCTCTTGGGGCTTCTCCCGAGTCTCTTGAGGCTGCTCCCGAGTCTCTTGGGGCTGCTCCCGAGTCTCTTGGGACTTCTCCCGAGTCTCTTGAGGCTGCTCCCGAGTCTCTTGGGGCTGCTCCCGAGTCT
>LKMJ01000062.1_pt1 | contig 60854 bp, 54 predicted proteins | sample 643391 | NCBI WGS metagenome assembly LKMJ01 (sample SAMN04112250, study PRJNA286221) | soda lake metagenome | biome: soda lake; feature: Kulunda Steppe; material: water; isolation source: sample PL-Br10 brine of Picturesque Lake | place: Russia: Kulunda steppe | collected 2010-07 | reverse complement strand
GCTGCCGCCGTCGGCGTTCGGTACGGATGGCGGACGGCGGTCGCGATCGGAGCCGGATTTGCGGTCGTGGCCGGGGGACTATTTCTGTGGCGGCGTAGCGCGCCCGATCCGGTACACCCCGACGCTTCCCTCGTGAAGCTTTTCGATCCCGGAACCCTGTTCGAACTCTTGAGGCGCCCGCGAAACCGGAACACGACGTTCATGATGACGCTCGTCAACTTCGTCGATCTCGCCGCAATGGCGTTTTTGCCGGCCTTTCTGGTGGCCCGATACGGTCTGTCGGTCGAATCCGCGAGTCTTTTTTTCGCGCTGTTCTTCGCGACTTCGGCCGTCTGTCAGCCGCTCGGCGGTCGGCTCTCTGATCGGATCGGACGGGAGAGCACGCTCACGATACTGGCGCTCGCCGGTCTGTTCGGCTACGGCACGCTCGTCATCGGAAACGCGCTTCCGGCCGCCCTCGTCGGTGTCTTCCTCGCCGGCGGTGCACTGAGTGCCACGCCGGTGCTTCAGGCTCGGATGATGGACAGTCTGAAATCGACGAATCGAGGCAAGGGGTTCGGGATCTTTCGGACGCTGTATCTGCTGGTCGGCTCGGCCGGCACGACTGTCGTCGGGGCCGCCGCGGATACGGTCGGATGGACGGCGGCCTTCGGCCTTCTGGCGTCGCTCTGGGTCGTAATATTACTCTCGCTCGTCGGAACGCGGCTCTTCGAAGGGTGACACCCTCGATCGCTTTCGGCCTCGCTTTCGACCGACGGAGTGGTTACCGTCGGACAGAACGGGTAGGGAGCTCGATGGAATCGGGGGCAGTCGAATCTATCGAAGCCGCTGTCAGACGGTGCAGTCTAACGGTACAGAACACTACTAACGGGTGTCGTCCCTATACAGAACACTACTGACCGGTGTCGTCCCTATACAGAACACTACTGACCGGTGTCGTCCCTATACAGAACACTACTGGTTGTTCATCGACTCGCTCGCGATGTTCCGCCCGCGTGGTTTCAGGGCGACCTCCCTGCGGATACGGACTTCTTGGAGGACGTCCAGTTCGATGAGTCGCTCGTAGATCTCCTCGACCTCGTCGGGGTCCATATCGAGAAATTCCGGAACTTCGAACGAGGAGACGCCGGAGTAAAGCGCCATCAGCACCTCCGTTTCGGCTTTACTGAGATCGATCGAGGAGGCGTTTTGCTCAGCACCGCGGCCCAGTACGGAACCGAGAACCGAGCAGTGTTTTTCACTGCCGGAGAGATACGTTTCGACGCTCGTTCCGTCGACCGTGTGTTCGGCCTCGAGGATCGGTCGCTCCTTCGATTTCACCGTCCGTTCGTCCCGCTCTATGGTTCCGACGTCGTCGATTTCGATCTGGACGAACGAACCGTCCTCGACCGCCAGATTGACCGCCTCCTCGTCGATCTTGACACGGGCTTTCCGCCAGCTGACGTCCTGGACGACGCCACCCTCGATGGCCGGATGTTTGAGCAGGATGATCTCGCCATCGAGGATCGTCTTGTGTAACATCCGCTCGAAGCTTTCGGATTCGCCCGTCGAGACGAGATAGACGTCCTTGCCGATGCGGACGCTCACGTAATCGGTCACCTGAGCGATCGTCCGATTGACGTCGTATCGTCCCTCGATCCGATCGATCCTCGAAAGCTGTAAGGTTCGTTTCCCGCCCGCACTGGCCAAAACGAGCCGCCGATTCGAGAGCAGGATTCGGCCGTCCGTCCAGTCGATATCGTTCAGCTTGTTGCCGTCACGAACGACCTGCGTGAACCGACCCGTCGTATCGAGGAGTTTCCGCTCGGATTTGCTCATGGCATCTCACCCGCACCGATCCCACCGAGTTTCGAGAGCGCCGAGAACGCTTGCTCGCGAAGCGCTTCGCTTTCGGTCCGGTCGACGAACTCCCCGAGTTCGTCCCGTGCCGCCTGATCGCCGACCTTTCCGAGGACAAAAAGCGCCTTCGATCGCGCCGCCTCCTCGGCCTCCGAATCGCGGACGAGTTCGAGCAGCTCGGACTCCAGCGACGGATCCTCGAGCTGTGTGAGGCTCGTCGCGGCGAACTGTGCCGTCATCCCGTCTTCGTCTCCGAGCGCCTCGATGAGCGCCTCCCTGGCGAGGTCTCGGTGTCGAGACCCCACGACGCGCCCGAGAAGCCACGCGGCGTTTCGCCGCTGGGGGGTGCCGGAGCTTTCGGTCAGAATCTCTGCAAGCGGTGGGATTACCTCGCCCGCCGTCGCTGAATCGAGTCTGTCCGCGGTCGTCTCTCGCACCTCGTGGCTGCGCTGTGGTGGCGCGTTCGAGAGGATCTCGACCATCGAGAACATCGCCGTCCGTCGGACGGCTTCCGAATCGTCTTCGAGATACCCCACGAGCGTCTCGACCGGCGTAACGCTTCCGAACGCCCCGAGAGAGTCCGCGATGACGCGGCGGACTGACTCGTCGGAGTCCCCCGCGTCCTCTAAAAGTACCATCAGTGCACCTTCGGTACCGATCTCTCCGAGCGCTTCGGCGGCAGCTATCCGGACCTCGAGGTGCTCGCCTTCCTCTAACAGCGTCTCGAGCGCCTCGACAGCCCGGGGATCACCGATCCGACCACAAGCGGCAGCCGATCGGGCCCGGACTCTGTGATCGGGGTCTCCGAGACGATTCACGAGCGCCCCCGTCACGCTCGGATCGCCGACCCGTCCCAATCCGGTCGCCGCTGCCATCCGCAACTCCGCCTTTTCGTCGTCGAGAACCTCCGCGAACGCTTTCGCAGCGACCCAGTCAGTCGCCGAGTCGATCTCCTCGTTGGACAGCTCCGTGACCACTCGCTCGAGTGCTTCCTGGCTGTGACGATCGAGTGCGTCTATCGCCGCCGCTCTGACGTCTTCGCTTTCGTCCTCCCTGACGGCCGAGACCAGCACGTCGACCACCGTTTCGGTGCCGTCGTCGCTGTCGTCGATCTCGAGGTCCAGTCCAGTCTCCGCTCCGGTCTCCAGACGGAGATCTATCTCCTCGACTTCGTCGGATTCGAACAGACCGCCGATGATCTCGGCCGCCCGACGCCGTATCGTTGGGTTGTCGCTTCGCTGGAGCGTCTCGACGAGTTCGGCGATATCTCGTTCCCGTTCCAGCTGATACAGCGACATCTCAATCCCTCCGATAGATGTGATTTTTCCTGTCGTACGGTTCGTATTCCTCCCTGAACGACCGCGGAAGCGTCTCCGATTTGCCGATCGTCAAGATACCACCGCTTTGGAGCGCGTCCGTGAGCGTCTCGAAGATCGGCTCCTTGTAGGATCGATCGATATATATCAGCAAATTTCGACAGAGGACGAGATCGTAGCCGTCCTTTTTCGGCCCGCTTATCAGGTCGTGCTGTTCGAAGCTAACCATCCGTTTGATCGACGGTTTGATGCGAAACATCGTCCCCTCGTCCGTGATCTCGACGTGGTCGTTCGGCTCCGAAAGCGGCTCCAGTTGGCTGGCGATGTCCGTCGTCCGGGTCGACTCGTAGGTTCCCTCGCGGGCCTCCTCGAGCGTCTCCGCGTCGATATCCGTCGCGGTGATCTCGACGGCCTTCTCGTCGATCTCCGGATCGTCGTGTGCGAGCATCGCGATCGAGTACGGTTCCCGGCCGTCGGCACAGGCGGCACTCCAGCAGCGAACCGTTCGTTTCTCGTCGGTTTGCTCTCTGAGCACTTCGCGAATCCCCTCCCAGACGTCCGGGTTCCGAAAGAAGCTCGTGACGTTGATACTCAGCGCATCCAAAAGCGCCGCCCGCTCGTCGGCATCGGATGAGAGTATCTCCAGATACGCGTCGTACGCCTCACAGTCGGTTCGGCGCATCCGAGCGGACACCCGACGATCGAGGTACGACTCGTTGTACGAGTCGGGTTCGAACGCCATGTGATCGTTGACGTACTCGATTACGTCCGCGAGTCCGGAATCGGCATCACTTCGGCTCATCCTTCGAGGCTCACCACATCGAGTATCGGGACGATATTCCCGTCTCCCAGGATGGCGGTGCCGCTGAGTCCCGGGATACCACTGAGCGATCCTTCGAGTGGTTTGACGACGACCTCCTCCTGATCGCTGAACGAATCACAGCGCAACGCGACCGGACGCACCGACTCCCGGATTCGGACCAACATCCCGTCGTCGTCCGACAGGGGACCCGAACTCATTTCGGTTTCACCCTCCGGCGGTCCCCCGTCCGTCGCGACGGCCGATTCGAGGTCGGCAACCGACTCGGTGGCCTTCTCCGGACCGTCGTCGATCTCTAGCGCCTCCTCGAGTCGAATGACCGGATACACCTCATCGTCGTGTCTGACGACTGTCTCGCCGTTGACCGTCTCCGTATCCGTCGCATGTGTCAACTCGTCGATATTCTTGATCGGGATACCGTACTCCTGCTCGCCGACGGTGACGAAAAGGACGTTGACGATTGCGACCGAGACGGGGAGTCTGAGTTCGACGGTCGTCCCCTCCCCGAGCTCGCTGTCGACGTTCACCGTGCCGTCGAGCTGTTCGACCGTGCTGTTTACGACGTCCATCCCGACGCCCCGGCCGCTCACGTCGGTTACCTCGTTCGCCGTCGAAAAGCCGGGGTGGAAGATCAGATCGTACGCCTCGTCATCGGGCATGTTTTCGGCTTCGGCTTCGGAGATAACGCCCTCCTCGACGGCCTTCGATCGCATCGCGTCGGCGTCGATCCCCCCTCCGTCATCGGAGACGGTGATCGTGACGTGATCGCGCTGTCGAGACGCGCGCAGTTCGATCGTCCCTTCCCGGGGTTTGCCGGCGGCCTCACGCTCGGACGGCGATTCGACGCCGTGATCGACGGCGTTACGCAGGATGTGGATGAGCGGATCCTCGATTTCCGTCAGTATCGAGCGATCGAGTTCGATGTCCTGCCCGTACATCTCGAAGGAAATTTCCTTGTTCTGACTTCGAGCGACATCTCTGACGACACGAGGGAGGTTACTCACGACGCGGCGCAACGGGATCAGCCGCATATCCATAACGGTGTTTTGCAGCCGCGATGTCACCTTATCGAAGTCGTTGAGGCTGGTTTCGGCCGTCTCCAGGTCCCCGTCTTCGATCGCCCTTCGGATCGTGATACGCCCGGTGACGAGCTGTTCGACGAGCCCGTGGAGTTCATCGAGCCGGTCGACGTCGACACGGACCGAGGAGATATCGCTCCCGCCCGACGGACTCGATCGAGATCCGCCGCTACCGCCGGAGTCGGTCTCTTTGTCGCCGTCAGCCCCGTCGCTTTCGTCAGCTGTTTCGTCTTCGTCCGCTTCGTCGTCTGCCGGTTCGGCCCCGTCATTCGCGTCGACAGCCGATTCGACCTCGCCCGTTTCGCCGTCAGCTGATTCGGCTTCGGCGACTTCGTTCTCGGCGGCTTCTTCGCCCGCACCGGCAGTCTCGCCCTCAGAGGTCGCCGCCGCTTCGTCGGCTGCCTCCGCTTTGGTTTCGGTCCCCGCACCGGATTCGACGGTCGATTCGATTTCGAGTTCGGCCACGTCGAAGGCCTCGACGGCGCCGACGGCGTCCAATGCGTCCGTCAGTTCCTCGGGGCTCGAATCGGGAACGAACACGTCGAAGGAACCATCGTACGTCCCCTCCTCGAGATCGTCGCGTTCCGGCTCCGTTCGTATCTCTTCGAACGCCGAAGAGAGCGGATCGAGGATCAACATCGCATCCACCCCGAGCATGCCGTCCGGATCGACGTCGATTCGGGCATGTACGAGACTGTCTGCTGACTCGAACACCGGCGGCCCGTCGGTGTGTGCGAAGGTTACGCCCGCATCCGAATCGGCGCTCGTCGCTTCTGATTGATCGGCGGATTCAGCCATCGCCGACGCACCGTCCTCGATCGCCGCCCGGAGTCTCGCCGTCGTCTCGTCGGGGTTCGTCGCCGAATCCCCTTCGTGTTCGATCTCGTCGATGATCGTCTCGATCCGATCGACGCCCTCGAAGGCGGCGTCCATGATCTCCGGGGTGACCTCGATCTCACCCGCGCGGATCTCATCGAGGAGATCCTCGAGGACGTGTGCGAGTTCGGAGGCGTTCGAGAAACCCATCGCGCCGAAGTTACCCTTCAGCGTGTGGGCGGTTCGAAACACCGACTCGATCGCTTCTTCGTCGTTCGGATCGTCTTCGAGTGCGAGGAGCGCGTTGTTGAGGTTCGTGATGCTCTCTCGCGACTCGGAGACGAACGCGCGTATGTGATCGTCGTTCATCGTGTGGCTTTCTCCTCTTTTTTCGTGATCGCATCCAGAATTCCGGCGGCCAGTTCATCGCGCGGACGAACGTCGTCTACGGCCCCGGTTTCGATAGCCCGCTGTGGCATTCCGAACACCGCGGACGTCTCTTCGTCCTGTGCGAGTACCGTTCCACCGACCGCACTGATTTCACGGACGCCGTCGGCGCCGTCGGCACCCATCCCGGTCAGTATCGCGGCCGCCAGCGGACCGTCTATCTGTTCGGCGGCCGTCCGGAGCGTCACGTCGACGGCCGGCCGGACGTTGTTGACCGGCTCGTCGTTCGAGAGGGAAATGCGGATTCGGCCGCCGCCGTATCCCGACACCCGGAGATGCTTTCCACCTTTCGCGACGAGGGCCTCTCCGCCACCGATTCGTTCCCCGTCGGTCGCCTCTCGAACGTCGTACTCGCTGGCCGCATCGAGTCGCTCGGCGAACCGACCCGTAAACCCATCGGGCATGTGCTGGACGACGAGAATCCGGAGATCGGCCTCGATCGGGAGTTCGCTGAGGACGCTCTCTACGACCGTCGGACCGCCGGTCGAAGAACCGATAACGAGAGTCGGGTTCTCGGCGTATTCGGACGTCGGATCGGCCGATTTCGGGTCCGTTACCGTGTGGTCGGCGGCGGCCTCCGTCGCCGAGAGATCCGCTGCAGCGACGGATCGGACGGTCTCGACGAGCGCATCCTGTTGCTGTTTGATCCCGACCGATACCTCACCGCTCGGTTTTTCGAAGAAATCGACCGCACCGCGATCCATCGCCTCGAAGGTCAACTCCGCTCCGTCGGCGGCGTGAGCCGAAAGCACCAGAACCGGCGTTGGATGCGTCGACATGATCTTCTCGACCGCCTCGATCCCGTCCATCTCCGGCATCTTGAGATCCATCGTGACGACGTCGGGGTCGTGGCGCCTGACCGCCTCGACGCCGGCCGCACCGTCTGATGCCGCCTCGACGACGGAGATGCCCTCCTCTTCGAGCATATCCGTGATGACGGTGCGCATGAACTGTGAGTCGTCTACGACGACTGCGCGGAGATCGGTCGTCGACCGGGCGTCGGCGACTTCGGTCCGCGTCATGGCGTTCCGGTCGTTTTTATACTGCGCTGATCTCCGAGTACCCCTCCGAACGGCCGACGAACCGACCCGATTTCGAGAGAGGACGTTGCAACCGACTCGCTCATACGTGAATGTTTTTTGGAACCCATATCAAGTCTCGTCCGGACTCACCGCTCGTCACGCAGATCGATACGGGGACGGGTCGTTTCAGGCGTGTCGTAACTTATTGTACCTGCGCTACCAACTAGTCGGTATGACCACGTTCGAAGCGGGCGATATCACGCTCCACAAAATTCGTGAGCACGTCTGGGAAATCTCACCGGAGGGCGGCATGCGCGTTCCCGCCCGCGTGTTCGCGAGTGAAGCGCTACTCGAGGAAATCGCCGAGGACAAGACGCTCCAGCAGTTGAAGAACACGACCCATCTTCCGGGGATCGAAAAGTACGCGATCTGTATGCCGGACGGACATCAGGGATACGGCTTTCCCGTCGGTGGCGTTGCGGGGATCAGCACCGAAGACGGCTGTATCTCGCCCGGAGCCGTGGGGTACGACATAAATTGCGGAGTCAGAATGGTAAAAACAGACCTCGAATACGAGGACGTCCGAGGACACGAAGAGGAACTCGTCGACGCGCTCTTCGATGCCATCCCCACGGGACTCGGCGGTGGTGGAGTCATCGAGGAGGACCGGAAGACGGTGGAAGAAGCGCTCGAGAAGGGTGTCGAGTGGTGTCTCGAGGAGGGCTACGCCGTCGAGACGGACCTCGCCCACTGTGAAGACGAGGGGCGCCGACTCGACGCCGACCCGTCGGCGGTCTCTCAGAAAGCGAAAGACCGCGGTCGAAACCAGATGGGTTCGCTCGGTTCCGGAAACCATTTCCTCGAGGTCCAGCGTGTCACCGACGTCTTCGACGACGGTATCGCCGACGCCTACGGTCTGAAGGCGAATCAGGTGGTCGTGTTGATCCACTGTGGCTCGCGCGGACTCGGCCATCAGACCTGCAACGACTACCTCCGGAAGATCGAGAAAGCCCACAGCGGACTGCTCTCACAGCTACCCGACAAGGAACTCGCGGCCGCGCCGGCCGGCTCACAGCTCGCCGAGGAGTACTACGGGGCGATGTGTGCGGCGATCAACTTCGCGTGGGTCAACCGCCAGCTCATCACCTTCCGGACGCGGACGGTCTTCGAGGACGTCTTCGAGACGCCCTGGCAGGATCTCGGGATGGAACTGCTCTACGACGTCGCCCACAACATCGCCAAAAAGGAGGTCCACACGATCGATGGCGAAGAGAAAGAGCTGTACGTTCACCGAAAGGGTGCGACGAGGGCGTTCCCAGCGGGGCGAGAGGAGGTTCCCGCCGCGTATCGCGACGTCGGTCAGCCGGTCATCATCCCCGGAAGCATGGGTGCGGGATCGTACGTCCTCTGTGGCGGCTCAGCGTCGCTCGAGATTTCCTTCGGCTCGACGGCCCACGGAGCCGGTCGGTTGATGAGTCGAACACAGGCGAAAAACGAGTTCTGGGGCGGAGACGTTCAGGACGATCTGCGTACTCAGGAGGTTTACGTCAAAGCCCAAAGCGGCGCGACCATCGCCGAAGAGGCCCCCGGCGTCTACAAGAACGTCGACGAGGTCGTCCGCGTTTCCGACGAACTCGGGATCGGCGATAAGGTCGTCCGCGTCGCGCCAGTCTGCAACATTAAGGGCTAGCTCATCCCGTATATCTTTCCGAAAGCGGAAGCCGGAATCGGTTTATAAGTCACCGGCGCCTTGGTCGCCGACCCTTATCAAGGAGCACGCACAACGCTGCGTAATGGCAGACGAAAGTCCCGCCAGCAGCGACGACGGATCGAGCGGCCGACCGATCGCGATACATCTCCTCACGCGAGCGTTCGGTCTCGGTGTCGTCCTGTTCGTCGGATATCTCACCCGGCCGATCTGGCACGGGGTCGTCTACGGCGTCCTCTACTCGCCCGGTCTGGCAGTCTTCGGCGGAGGTTCCATCCTGGTGGCGCTCGTTCTGTGGTTTCTCCCGCCGTTCGACGTCGACGGCGCGTCGAACCGATCGCTCGGGCACGTGCTCAGGGAGTCGGAAAACCCCGTCGAGGTGCTGTTGAGTCTCCAGGGGTCTTCGGGGCGAAAACTTCGGCTGTTCGTCGCCGCCGCACTCGCGCTGGCCGTTCTCTCGATACTCGTCAGCGTGCCGGCCGGCATGTTCGAACAGCGGACGCTGGCTCAACAGACGATGGACGACGCGACCGAACTCGAGGAGTTCCCGCAGGCCAATCCGGAAAATCCGCGGGTCGTTCCCAGACAGGTAGCCGATATTACGACGCGTGGGTCGGTCTCGTATCGTCAACACAGACTGGGGACGAGCGACATCGCCCGCACAGAGGACGGCTCGCTGGCGTGGTCGTATGCGATCCAGCCCGACGGCTTCCGGAACACCCTTCTCGAAAACCAGCGCGGCGTCCTCGTCACGGACATGACGCGGATGGATGACAGACAGATCGACGTCTACGAGGAGGAATTCACGTACGGCGAGGGCATGTTGTTGCACCGTTCGGCCGACTGGAACCTCAAACGGACCGACTACTTCGCGAAGTACGACGACGACGCCGTCGAGTTCAGCCACGACGGACGGCCCTACATGTACTATCCAAAAACCGGACACGAGTGGCACCTGCTACCGTTCCCGCATACGACGCCGAGGTGGGACGGCGGGGCGTTGATCCATCCCGACGGACGAATTGACCATCTCAGCCCCGAAGAGGCGCGTGAAAACCCGATCCTCGACGGCCAGCGTCTGTATCCGCTGACGCTCACCCGCGACGAGACGGGATCGCTCGGCTACCGGAACGGCATCATCAACCAGCTACCGGCCGTCGGCGCACACGAGGGGCAGATCGAAGTCGCCCGACTGCCCACCGACGCCGACAACAGACAGCCGTTCGTCATCGATCTGGACGGCGAGCAGATGTCGTACGTGACTGCGATGGAGCCGTACGGGGAGGACACGCGGGGGCTCGACGAGGTGTGGTTCGCCGACGCCGAAACGGGCGAGTACACTTTCTTCGGGACCGGCGACGAGACGCTGACCGGACCGGAACGAGCGATGGGGATCGCACGATCGGCCGATTCACGGACCAACTGGGGGCAGAACTTCGTCGTCACCGAACCGGTCCCGGTCACGATCGACGGAGAGCTGTGGTGGCACATCAAGGTCTCGCCGACGGATTTCACCGACGTGACGCGCAACGTCTTCGTCAACGCCGATACAGGACGGACGATCGAGATCCGCGACGACGACGAGGTTCGGTCCTTTATCGCCGGGACGGTAACAGAAGACGATCTGGAACCCATCAAGGACGATGACGACCGAGACGCCATCTATTACGTCATCGTCACCGACGGGGCCGGGAACGTAATCGAGCGAATCCCCGTCGAGCCCGGTCAGGAGACGACGATCGTCGAACCGGACGACGAACGGGTACAGGGCAACGAAACGGCCGCCGCGGGCGGCTAGAAGCGCCCGCCCCCGTCGTCGCCGAGCTAGACGTCTGGTTCGCCCTCGATTTCGTCTACGACACGCTCGTGAAACTCCCGGAGGACAGCCGATTCGTCTTCCGCGAGGACGACGTCACTCGCCATGAGCGTCGCGAGGCCGAACGCCCGTGGAGTCGGCGAGTCCACCCGGACCGTCGCTACGTCTATCTCATCGCGTTGGATTTCAGCAAAGAACGTCTCGAGGACGCCAACCGCGAGTTTGTCCTCCAGTATCTCCCGGTAGGTCTCCTCGATGACGGCGAAGTCTTCCTTCTCTTCGGCGAAGCCAAGCAGCATCTCACTGGAGACTTGCTGTTGGCTCGCGGACTTCTCGTATCCCTTGTAGCGTTTGAGGATCATGAGAGATCGGGTCGCGTTGATCCGGAAATACCGCTTGAGGAGATCCGTCCCCGAAAGCGCAGCCCGGAGATCGCCACGGACGTCATCGGAGTCGATCTCCCGGATGATCCGCTCTATGTCGACTTTCCGATTCAGCGGCATCGAGAGGGTAAAGCCGTGATCGGCGACGGCGACGGTGACGTTCGCGTTCGCCTGCTGTGCACACCGGTAGGCCAGCAGGCGGGAAAGGCCGTCGTTGAACTGCCGACCGTAGTTCGCGTGGACGTAGTAGTTTCGGCGATACTCCTCGCGGTCGAGCTCGATCTCGATGGCGAGACGGCGATCCGTCGAGACGCTCTCGATGCCGGCGTATCGACGCTGTGCGTCGAACATCCGCGTCACGGATCGGACGGTGTTCTCGTCGATCGGGAACTCCCTGAGCCATCGTCTGACGCCGGGAGGCCCCTCCGTCTCGAGCCGGGAGAGCAACCCGTGATGGAACTGGAGAATCTCGCGTCCGAGGTCGTAACTCAGCGGGAGGCGCTCGGAGAACCACGAGGGGACGGTCGGGCGGGCGCTCGTCGGGTCGACGTACACTTTCGATCCCCGACGGTATCGGTACTCGTAGTGTTTTCCGCCGAGGACGAAGACGTCACCCGATTCGAGGGTGTCGAGGTACGCCTCATCGAGGCTTCCGACCCATTCCTCGTCCCCTCGGGTGAACACCTCACAGCTGAACGAATCGGGGATCGTCCCGATATTCGTCATGTAGATCACCCGAGCGAGCCGTCCGCGCTTGCCGACGAGGGGCGTACCCGGGTCGAACTCCTCGTAGTGGTGTTTTCCGCCGGGCAGATCGTTCTCGTCGCGCCAGACCTTCGCGTAGACGTTCCGTTCGTCCATTCCCGCGTAGTCGGCGGTCAGATACCGAAACAGCGACTCGTAGGCGTCGTCCGTGTAGTTTCGATACGGGTAGGCGCGTTCGAGGACTTCGCGGACCTCTGCCTCCGGCCGTGGGCCGTTGATCGCCATCCCGTAGACGTGCTGGGCCGCGACGTCCTGGGCGTTCTCGGGGACGAAAACGCGATCGACGAACCCCGATTCGGCCTTTCGAAGCATGACGGCACACTCGATGAGCTCGTCGCGGTCGAGGGCCACGACTCGTCCTTTGACGGTTCGACCGAGGCGATGGCCCGCCCGGCCGACCCGCTGGAGCAGGGAGGCGACGCTCTTCGGGGAGCCGACCTGCACCACCAGATCGATATACGGCATGTCGATTCCGAGCTCCAGAGACGTCGAGGTCGTGACGACGTCGAGGTCGCCGTCTTTCAACCCCTGTTCGATCGCCGTACGCCGGTCCTTCGAGAGCGAGCCGTGATGACAGCCGGAGTTCGACTCGTCGTACTCGGCGCGCTCGCGGAGGTTGTGCAACACGCGTTCGGCACCCGAACGCGTGTTCGTAAACACGAGCGTGTTCGTATGCTCGGCGACGAGTTCTGCGAGCCAGTCGTAAAACCGGTCGGTGATGACCCCGTGTGGGGTGTTTATCAGATCGTCCGTCGGACAGTGCAGTTCGATATCGAACTGCCGAACGAACCGGGCATCGACGATCTCGAACTCCCGGGGCGTCCACTCGCCCGCTTCGAACGTCCCTCCCACCAGAAACTCGCCGATCGTCTCCAGCGGTTCGACCGTCGCCGAGCAGCCGATCCGCGTCGGTGACGTCTCACAGAGCGCTTCGAGCCGTTCGAGCGACACCGACAGATGTGTCCCTCGTTTGTTCTCGGCCAGCGAGTGGATCTCGTCGACGACGACGTACTCGACGGTTTCGAGTTTCTGTTTGAACTTCGGGCTGTTGAGCAAGATCGCGAGCGTTTCTGGCGTCGTATTGAGGATGTGCGGAGTCTCTTCGAGCATCGCCTGTCGGTCGCTGTCACTCGTGTCGCCGTGTCTGATCGCGTGTCGAATCTCGATATCTTCACCGCGGTCGTTCGCCCGCGTTTCGATTCCCTCGAGCGGCGCTTCGAGGTTCCGGTGAATATCGTTCGCCAGCGATTTCAGCGGCGAGATATACAGACAGTAGACGCTGTTTTGCAGTCCCTCGTCGTTTCTCTCGGCACGGCGAAACAGTTCGTCGATGATCGCGGTAAACGATGAGAGCGTCTTGCCGCTCCCGGTCGGCGCACACACGAGCGTGTTCGTTCCCTCGTCGATCAGCGGGATCGCCTCCTTCTGCGGCGGCGTAAAGAGCCCGCCGTTTTCGGGGACGAACTCGCCGAACCGCTCGAGCCACCACTCTCGAACGTCTGGACTGAGCCGACAGAACGCCTCCGCGTCGTCGATCTCGACCGATTCGGGATCGTACTCGAACCCGCGGTTCGATAACCGTTCGCGGATCCAGCCTTCAGGTGAAACCTCGGCGGACGATGGTGTCTCTCCCATCCGATCACTCATACGATACGGGGCGGCAAGTGGGTTTGGCCTCCGGAACCGGACGGGACGTCCAAAGCGTTCGAACGGTCCGGACACCAATATACTTGCCCGAGGCGATCGAGTGTTCCGGCATGCGCGTACGATTCCTCGGAACCGGGGCCGCGATGCCGACCGGCGAACGGTTTCAGACCGGGCTATTGCTCGAGGACCCGGACGGCGACGCCGAGCCGCTGTTGGTCGACTGTGGAAGCGGCGTCCTTCACGGGCTCGCCGCGACGAACGTCGGATACGAGGGAATCTCGACGGTCCTTTTGACGCATCACCACCTCGATCACGTCTCGGATCTCATGGTCCTTCTGAAGGCCCGTTGGCTGGCCGGCGAAACCGATCTGGAGATCGTCGGCCCCGAGGGGACCGAAACGCTGCTCGAGGGGCTGTTTTCGACCCACGAGTACATGGACGGCCGGTTCGATCTCTCGATTCGGGAGATCGCACCCGGGTCGACGACCATCGCCGGGTACGACCTCGAGGCTGTCGAGACCGCCCACTCGATGTACTGTCTGGCTTACCGATTCGAGACCGAGGACGCAATCTTCACGTTTTCGGGCGACACCGAAGCGATCGACGCAGTCGCAGACCTCGCCGAGGGCTCGGCCGTCCTCGCTCACGACTGTTCGTTTCCCGATGGAATCGACGTCGAGAACCATCCGACGCCGAGTCGACTCGGCGAAGTGCTCTCGGGACGCGAGATCGGTCGGGTCTACCTGACGCATCTGTATCCGCACACCGACGGCCACCACGAGGAGATGACGGCGTCGGTCGAAGCGGCGTTCGACGGCGACGTCCGGATCGCACGGGACGGGCTGACCGTCAACGTCAGCCGACGGGACGAGGGGTGATATGTTCCGTGGGATCGAGTTACGAAACGCTGTAACGATTTACCGGCACAACTACTGCTACTCGAGTGAGAAGCGTTCGTTCGATCCGATCGCTATCAGTTGGCTCAACGCGCCAGCTATGGATCAATTCAGCCGGTATCGGAGCAACGCCGCAATCCCGCCTAAGTTCGCGAGTTGCTGGCCCGGATCGAACTCGTGTGAGAAGACCGTCACTTCTCCGCCCTGTCGTTCGACGTTCTCGACGACGTCGTTGACGTCGAGGTCCCACTCGCCCTCGCCGGCTCGCTCCGCGCGGAGGCGTTCATCGAGGATCAAAAGCGTCTCGACCGCGCCGTACTCGGCCGCTTCGGCCACCTCCTCGATCCCGTAGGCCACCTTCGTACCCTCCGCGATCCGCTCCATCAGCTCGTCGATGAGTTCGGCCTCCTTCGAGATGCGCGTCTCCGTCTGGATGCGATCGACCGCACCTCGTTTGAGAACCTCGTGGACGCCTCTATCGCCGACGCTCGCGGTATCGACGACCTGGATCTTCCCGGCGGCCTCCGGTGCGTTATCTTCGATATGTTCGAGCGCGTCCCGTTTGGTAAACCCCGGTCCGGCGAGGACGATCGCCTCGACGTCGAGCCGTTCGACGATCGAGGCCAGTTCGTCGAACAGCTCCTCGCGGCCCCGTGCGTACTCTCCTTTTCCCGTCGTGCCCGTGATCGTCGCTCGCTCTTCGACGCCGTACTGTGCGACGGTATGGACGTGCGCCTGCCCCTCTTCGACGGTTACGATAGCGACGTCGGGCTGTTCGGCCGCCTCGACGGCCTCCTCGAGCCGCTCGAGCTGATCGACCTGCCAGATCTTCTCGATCGTCACCTCGTCGTGCGGTTCAAGATTGAACGTGTGATGGAAGCCGAACTGATCTTCCCGGGAGCAGTCGGTGATCTCACCGCCGACGCGAAGCCGGTTCGAGAACTTGGCGAACTCGACGTCCGTCACCTCGATTTCGATCCACATCGGCTCACGCTTTCCGCCCGTGTCCCGTAACTTCTCGTCGTCGCGCTGGATCCGTCGAGTCGTGTCGCCGGAGACCGAATCGCCGGGCTCGAGGACGTACGTGAGATGCCACAGGTCGTCGAGGCTCTCGGGGACGACGGTGATCCGCTCTCGACGGCCCTCTCCCTCCTCGCGGTCGGCAATGCGCATACCAGGCTTCCGCCCGGCAGCGATAAGTGCCCTCGGATTCGGATCGCTATCTCATCGCTCGCCAGCGGTTTCCCCGTCGGAAACGCGTCTAATAGCGGGTTGAAGCGTCGTTTCGTCCGCGTCTTCCTCGTCGGAAGCCGGACGATCGCCAACGCTGGATCCGTCGTCGCTCCCGTCGAAACGCGCGCTTTTCGGCATCGGTTCCGAACTTTCGCCCGGCGAGATTCCCCACGCCGCGGTGTCGACACGGGTAATCGCCGGGGGAAGCGTCTCAGTGCTGGGTTTCGCTTTCGCATCTTCGTCGGCGATCTCGGAAGGGTCCGTTCCGACGGGATCGAGATCGAACGCCGCACCGACGCCCTGTCCGTAGCAGTAACGCACGCCGACTGCGACGACGAACTGGAGCAAAAAGCCGATCAAAAGCACCCGAAGCAGGTACGAGAGGGGCAATAAGAGCGCCTGTATAAGGAACGAGACGCCCCACGCGATCGCGTAATCCTCCGTTAACGCCCCCTGCAGGACGGTCCGAACCTCGATCGCACGGCGCCACTCGTCCGAGTGGGCAAACCGTGCGACCGCGACGGGGAGGACATAGAGTGCTCCGAGGAGAGCCATAAGCGCGCCGACAGCGACGAGCCCCACGAGCGAGATCAACACCGTCGAAAGGGGATCGGGGATCGCCCCCACCCCGAGAAGTCTCGAGAGATCGACCTCGAACAGCTGGACGGCGACGAGCGGGGCCAACACCGCGACGGGCAACGCGAGGTACAGGAGCGCGATCCAGACTGCGGTCATCCCGTCTACAAGCAGCTGTCGAACGTCGTCGAACCGCGGTGGTGTCGGGCGATCCCGGCCGATCGTCGTTCGGACGACCCGGACGTAGTATCCACGGACGAGAAGCCACGGGAAAAGTCCGGCCGCGGCGAGGTAGGCGTAGGGAGTATCGAGCGTCGCGACTCCGAGCCCGATGGCGATGAAAACGAGGGCAATCCCGCCGAGGATGATGGACCGACCGCCTTCGGGCGACCGCGTCGGATAGCCCAGCGCCTCCCGGAGCATACTCCATCCGTAGATCGGGTGGCGCTTATAACCCCCGGGGTCATCGCGACGGTAAGGCCCCCTTCGCTCTCGGCGCCTACTCGTCGACGGCCCGGCTTCCACCGGGGGGACAGAACTCCTGAATTCGGTCTGCGCTCGCGATCTTCCGGACGAAGCTGGTATCGGAAAACCGTTCCCGAAACGTTCGATACAGGCGCTTTGCGATGTCGTTTTGGGCGTACTGACCGGGTTCGAGCCGGACGGACGTTTCAGCCACCGGTTCGATGGCCGATGGCGGCCCGCCGATCACGCGGGTATCGGGTTCGCATTTGATGCCGACCGCGACGCCGACCGCCACGTTGCGGTAATACTCCCGGTCGCCGCGGATGACGAAGCTCCCCTTCTCGATGTACTCGCCGCTTTCCGGCGTTTTCGACACCTGCTCGGGATCGACCTCGTAGACGTCGCCCTCGAACTTGCCGTCTTTCCAGACCGACGAATAGGAGACGGCGAACTGTGCGGCCTCCCGTTTGCTCGCCTCGGGGATCTCGATATCGCGGGCCGGCTCGCCGGGTTCGGTCGCTTTCAGTATCGTCACGGGTGCACCGTGAGCCTGTGCGTGAAAGAACCGATCGGAGGGGTCCATGTACTTGGTGACGAGCTCTTCGTTCTGGTCGGCGTTGCGTCCGCCCAACACGAGGAACCCATCGCTCGTCCGAAACCACCGGAACCGTTCAAACCACTTTTCGTCGTACCGGATCGGGACCGACGCCATCGAGAGGTAATCGCGCTCGATATCCGATCTCTCGTCGTCGGCCGCGTCGTCTTCTTTCTCCCACTCCTCGCGCCGCTGTCGGACGGCTTCGAGATCCTCGCGGGTGTCCTCGATCGCTTCCTGTGCGCCTTCCTTTTTGCTTCGAACTCGTTTTGCCTCGGTGTAGACCCGGTCGGCGTTCTTCTCCACGCCGACGGAGGGGTCGAGATCGATCTCCCCGTCGCCGAGGTCGATGGTGATCGTTCCGGACGCCTCGTCGACACCGACGACGAGTTCGGCCGCCTCGATCCCGCGTTCGGCCCCCTCTTCGAACCGCTGTTCGATCTCGCTCCAGGAGTGGCCCTCCCCGCGGGCGTTCCGGACCGTCGAGAGTAACTCGTCGACGAGATCGTAGTTACCGTACAGCGACTCCGCCTTCTTTTGTTCGCGTTCGGCCTGTTCTTCGTACGTTTCGATCGCGCCTTCCTGCTGTTCGATGATGCGTTCGTACTTCGCGATCTCGGCTTCGAAGTCCGGGCGATCGCTCCCCGTCTCGGCCGGTTCGTCGCCCTCCCGTTCGAGTCTGTAAAAGTACTCGTCGATGGCGCCGTTGAAGCTGTCGAACCCGATAGCGTCGTATCCCGCGGCCTCGTGTTCCTCCAGCGGCATCGGCGTCGCATCGACGACGTCGCCGTCGTCGGTCTCATACAGCCGCGGATCGGTACGCCCCTCGAGGATCGGTTCTCTGAGCCGTTCGAGCGCCCCGAAAAGCGCCTCGTAGTGCTCCTCGGCCGCATCCGCGATCTCGATCGTCTTTTCGACGCCGGCGCGGGTACACAGCTCCTCCGCGTAGAGCCCGCCGAGATTGAGCTGGGTGGCGAGCGTCCTGACGAGGTCCGTATCCGATTCGTCCATTCGGGTCGTGAAGGCCTCATACCCACAATCGAGGGGGCTGAACCGTTCGTCCGGATAGCCGTACTGCGATCCGGATGCGACGGTCCGGGAGCTGAGTCGGACGGTGTCGAGGCAGTCGATGACCTCCCGGTCTTCGTTCATTACGGCGACGTTGCCGTCTCCGAACAGCTCCGCGACGAGAAGCGTCGTCGTATCCTCCCGTTCGAACCGGAAGGTGAGAATGCGATCGAAGCCGTACTGTTCGACGTCCGCGAAGTTCGCACCGGCGATGCGGTTTCTGAGCATCTTCGCGAAGTTCGGCGGCCGCCCCGGTGCGTCGGGAACGTGTTCGGGGGTGGCGACGTGGACCCGTTTGGGGTCACCGACCTCGATTATGAGCTCGATCCGCCCGCGGTCGTAATCTCGCATCTTCAGACGGACGAGATCGTCGCCGTACAGGTACGCCTTATCGACGACCGCGCCGGTGTACTCGCGTAACTCGCCGACCAGTGCGGCGAGATCGACGCTCGTCATCGCCCGCTTTCGGTCCATACACGTAGCTTGCCCGGCCCGAAGAAATGCCTGACGGGTCAGGAGAACGGCGATCCGGTCCGTGAGATGCGGTCTCGACTACGGGACGTATCGTAGCCAACCGGCGGGTTCGACGCCCGTCTTCAGGCACCGTGTCTCGGGTCTTCGCAGGAACAGTATGAGCGCCGACGACAACTGCCGTACTAGTACTACTCGCCGGCAGCGTCGATCGCCGCAATCACGACGTCGGAGCGGGTTTCGTATCCGGGCGTATGGCGCAAACGATCGATCCGAGCGATCAGACCCTCCTCGAAAGCGACATCGATCTCTACGGGGTCGTCGAGTGATGACATGCCCCGACCAACACCGAGTGGGGATAAAATCCTGTCGGCCACGCGGGGCCGACCGAGTGTACGCTCGGACGATCAGACCACCGATGGCGGGCGACACCGATCGGTATCACTCCACGGTCGCTCCCGTATCGAACGCTGAAACGGTCCGTGAATCGTCCCGAAGGTTAGTGCCTTCGACAGAGAGACGTACGTCTATGTGGGGTGCGATCTCGGATCGACGATCTCGGAAAGACGCGCCCCGAGTACGTACTCTTCACCGGGGCGAAGCGAAGAAGCGAGAACACACATCGGCCCGATCGCCACATACCGGTTTCGATGTCTGAGGGGTATCATCGGTCACGGCTCGGTATTTTCCTTGCGAGCATCGGCGTCACCTTCGCTGTCGCCGGACTCACGCTGTGGTTTATGTTGTCTTGGCCGCAAACAGCGAAGCTCAGTCAGGCGGTACTCGGAATCGTCGTGCACGTGCTGTTCGGTTACATAGTCGCGATGTCCGGAATCGTGATCTACCGGAGCAAACTGTCGAAACCCGAGTGTCTGGTCGCGGTAAAACTCTGTGCCGTCGGGGCGGCGCTGATGGGACTTCTCGCCGTCTGGCGAGCCGTTCCAGATCTCAGTTCGGGCGTGGTTACACTCGAGTTTCTGAACGAACTCCTCGTCGTGAGTTCTGTCGGTGCCGCAGCCGGAGTTCTCGTCGGGCTCAACCGGGGGCGAGCGCTGCGGAACCGCCGACTCGTCACCCAAAAAGACGATCGCGAGGAGACGCTCGTCTTCCTGTTGCGATTGCTCGATCACGACATCCAGAACCACCTGACGGCGATCTCCGGTTATACCGACACGATCGATCGCGCCGCGATCGATTCGCGGGTCGATCCGGTTTCCGGAATTCAAGATCGAACGGAGAATATCGAGCGACTCCTCGAGACGGCAAACGCCGTATTAGAATCCGAAACCGGGGGCAGGGAGTTCGATTGCATCGATCTCTCGGTCGTCCTTCGCGAGCAGGTTCACACGCTGAAAGAGAAGGCGCCGGCCGCGCAGATAGATACACGGATCGACGACGAACTGTATATCGAATCGAACCAGTTCATCGACGAGGTGTTCTACAACATCCTCGACAACGCGGTCACCCACAACGACTCGAGACGGCTCGCGATCGCCGTCGTCGCGACGGAAACCGACGACGGGATCGTCGTCGATATCGCCGACGACGGTGCCGGGATCCCCGAGAGCGTTCGCGAGTCCGTCTTCGAACCGGGTGTGCGGACTGACGGAAGCGACGGAGACGGGATCGGGCTCTATCTCGTCCGAAAGCTCGTCGAGTCTTACGGCGGCCGCGTCGCCGTGAAAAACCGTTCTCCGACCGGTATCCGGTTCCGGCTGTGGTTTCCGAAGGCCTGATCGGCCCAGAATCGGGAGTAGCGAGCGATCAAAGCGCCGAGGAGACGTCCGGGAACAGCGCCTCCAGATCGGGGTCGGGATCGCGCTGCCCGAAGGTTCGACCGTCCCGTGTGACGACACCTGCCTCGGCCAGATGTTCCAGATGGGCGAAAGCCTCGCCGGGGCCGTGAAGGATGTGTATCGACGACAGCGAGCCGAACAGCTCGGCGCTGACCTCCCACGGCGTCGCGGGCCCTGATTCGAGCACAGAGAGCACCCGTTCGGTTCGTTCGCGGTGATGTATGACGATGTCGGCTGCCCGACCGGCGGGGTCGATGATCGGCCCGCGGTGTCCGGGCCACGCCCGCGTGTATCCACGTTCCGTGACGGCCGCGAGAGTCTGCAGATACGCTTCCAGCGCGCCTTCGACCCGTACGTCCGCACCACCGACATTCGGGGTATAGTACGGTAACAGTGCGTCGCCGCTGAACAGCTCGGTTCCGCTGGCACCCTCGAACTCGTAACCGACGAGACCGGCCGTATGCCCCGGCATGTGGACCGCTTCGAGTTCGACACAGCCGAGATCGAAGGTCTCTCCGGCAGTAATCGCCTCGACCTCCGGCGGCGTATCGGAGACGTTCGATCTGGAATTCAGAAACGTCAGGAGCTCGTCCTGCTTTTCCATCGGCATTCCCCACTCATCGATAACCCGCTCGAGTCGGTCGTTCCGCGCCGATATCGCCGACGGCTCTCGTTCGACGAGCGGTGCGTCGGCCTCGTGGACGTACACCGGACAGTCGCTTTCGGCCTGTATCTCGCCGGCCAGCCCCACGTGATCGGCGTGATAGTGTGTCAGGAGGATCTGATCGATCTCCGAAAACGACAGCCCGTACCGATCGAGGGCGCTTTTGAGATCCGCTCGCGTCTCTTCGGTCGCGACCGCCGTATCGACGAGCGTCGTCGTGCTTTCGGAGTCGAGCCCGAGGAGATAGCTACTGTTTGCCCCCTCGAAGGCCGTGTTACCGAGCGAGAGAACGCCGAGTTCGAACCCGAGTTTCGGATCCGTCATCGAAAACACCCGTTCGAGGTCGAACTGTCGACAGTCGAAGCAACATCGTGTGGATACATCGTCGCATAGGACGTAAATCGTCTATCCATACCGACCGATGCACACCCGGGGGCGAAAACGTTTCGCCCGAGGGTGTCCGTTTTCTCACTCGACTCCCGTCCCGGTCGGCGCCGACCCCTGAAACCGCGGTTCGGGATCGAACCCGAGCTCTTCGAGCGCCGCCTGCATGTGTTCGTCGTCGACGAAGCCGGCACCGTCGTCGACGCGCTTTTCGTGGGCCAACGCGAGTACTTCACCTCGGTGTTCGGGCGGGAAATCGTACTTCTCGACGACCAACTCGATGACGAGCCCGCTCGGATCTTGCGTGTACAGCGAATGAAACGCCCCTCGATCGAACTCGTTGAATCCGTACCCGGCGTCTTCGAGCGCTCGCTGTGTCGCCTCGAACTCCTCTGGAGCGATGCTGAACGCCAGGTGATGGACGTTTCCGGGACCGCGGTGCGGTCGGGTCGTCCGATTCTCACCGACGAAGAAGGTGAGGATTCGACCGTCGCCGGTATCGAAAAAGAGATGCGTCAACTCCGGCGCGTCGAGGTTCGGCTGCTCGAGCACCAGCGGCATGCCGAGCAAGTCCCGATAGAAGGCGATCGTACTCGAAGCGTCGCCACCCATGACGGTCATGTGGTCGGTGCCGATCGTATGGACCGGACTTTCCGGCGGCTCCGCAGTGACGTCGTGTTCGGGGGTATGTTCCATACGCGGAGGTACGCACCCGAGGGATAAAACCTCCCGCTGTCAGGGTCGATACCTGGTTGTCCAGATGTCACCACACTCTCGCGTTTCGAATCGAATCAGTGTGGCATTCCGTTCAGCAGTATCACATCACCCGATCCTCGTCGCGACGCCCTTCGTCTGACGGTAATCGCTGTTCAAAAGCGCCTCGAGACGTTCGACGAGCGCCGATCGGTCACCCGGCTTCCACTCGGCAGGTTCCCGAACCGGGACGAGCAAGAATCCCCGCCCCCGGACCTCCGAAGCGTGCAGCCGCGTGGAGTCGGCCGGCACCGAGCGTGCCCGGGTCGTGAACTCCGAGAGGAGATACTCCAGCGGATCGTCACCGACGGGGAGCAGGATGTGCGCGTTCAGCGCGCGGATCTCCGCGTCGACGTACCGTTCGAGATCGAACGGATCACCCGGCGAAATCCGGAGATACGAGAGATAACAGTTGTCGAGTTCCGGGGAATCACTGTAGGGTTCGGCGGCGAATCCGACCTCGTAGAGAACGGACTGGATTCGCTCGCCGGCGACCGAGTTCGTGAACGGGACTCCAGTTTCGACGCCACCGTGCGTTTCGGCGTCGGTTCCGACGACGTGAAAGTCGGCGTTGGCATCGCCGTAGCCATAGACGGCCGGTTCGCCGGGAGCACGCATGCCGAAGGGATTCGAAACGCGATCCGTAACTCGCTTCACACCCGCGGGTAGGCCAGCAGTTTATAAAAACAACGCGGGTATCGGACGAGGTTATTACTCGACGACGACAGCGCCGTACATTCCCTGCGCGCGGTGAGGCTCACAGACGTACAGCGCGACGCCTTCCTCGTCGAAGGTGTACTCGTAGGTGAAACCGGCTTCGTCGGTCCGCTCGCTCTCGAGATCGCCGAAGTCACAGTCGGGTTCGGAGACGACGTTGTGACCGCCACCTTCGCCGGTCCACTCCCAGGTGACCGTCGTTCCGACGTCGACGATGACTCCGGCCGGGGCGAACTCGAAGCCCTGAGGGCCAGCACCGGTTTCGACGGTGACTTCGTCCTCGCCAGTGTGGTCCTGCATACTTTCGTAGCCGGCTGCGTCGTTGTCGTTGAGGAACGCGTCGGCACGACCTTCCGGCGTGTCGGGGTCTCCGTTACCGTTTCCGTTTCCATTGCCGTTACCGTTGCCGTTACATCCGGCGAACGCACCGGCCGTAACTACGGCACCTGTCCCGAGTACGAACCGCCGTCTGCTGAGATCGCTCATATACAGTTCGCCGATTGGGGCCCGAGATACATAAACTCCCGTTGAGCCATGTCAACGGGCCACGATTCGGTGATTTCGGACGTAGATCTACGCCCTCGAAATACGTATGGATTTCGCTCTCCCGACGGCTGTCCGTTTTTATATTCCGCGACCGAACGGCACGTGTGGTCTACATAACGCGTGGGCTCTTGACGGCACTGCTCGAGCTCGCGGCAGATCGGGATCCGTCTTCGATCACCGTCTCGCTTACGGTGACCGAAGCGGCCGAACTGGACGCCGAGCTCCCGGCGAACCGATCGGTCTTTACGGACATGTACCTCCCCGATACGGGCGGGTCGGTCACGGCGGTCTTCGGCATGGATCTCTCGACGCCGGGGGCCGCCGGCCGGTTCGTCTCGCATCCCGACGGGACGTTGGCGTTGACGAAAGCCGACGACCTCCACGAGATCGTCTTCGTCGCCGTCCCGCCGTACGATCGCGAGAACGTTCGAGCGTTCACCCGGTCCGGCGACAGTCTGCCGGTAGAAATCGTCGACGTCGACCCCCCGATCGAGGAACTCGATCTCGACGAATAGCCGCGTTTACTCCAGATACCCGAGATCCCGAAGCTGGTCCGTGATCTCGTCGAACTCCGCTTCCGTGAGTTCGCCCTGTCTCTGGTGTTGGATGACGATACTTCGGAGCAAGAACCGGACCAGATCGCTCGTCGAAGAAAAGCTCGTGCCCTCGATCGTCTCCTCGACGCGCTCTGAGAGCTCTTTCGGGATCGAAACCGTCGTGTATTCGGTCATACGACACGGAACGTCGTCGACCGGCATATGTCTGTCCACCGCGGCCGAGTCGGGAATATTTAGGGTGCTGTAACGTATACCGGGTCACCATGGGAATGCGGCCGCCACAACAGGACGACGACGCGCCGGAGACGGTCGCGTTCGGGATCGCAGCGCTCGATGATCACCTCGAACGGGCGGACGTCACCTTTCCGGCGACCGAAGCGGAACTGCTCGAGGACCTCGGCGATCCGGCCGTCCCCTACGACGCGAAGGGCAGCGAGATTCGCCTCTCGGAGGCGTTCTCCGAACTCGAACGAAACCGTTTCGAGACCCGACAGGAGTTTCTGAACGCGATCCATCCCGTCTTCGAGGCCGAACGCGAGCGCGCGAACAACAGCCTGTTCGGACAGCTCCGGTCGCTGTTGCCGTTTTGATCGGGAGTTTCGATCGGAGATCTACTCTTCGAGTTCGCGAAGCCGATCCGAAATCTCCTCGAGTCGGCGGGTCTGCTCGCGACTCATCGAGACGAGGATATCCGACAGGACGCCGAACATCAGAAGCTGTACAGAGAGCAACACGAGAAACGCCGCGAGCAACGCGAGCACCTCGTGTGAAACGCCGTCGACGAAGTACCTGTAGCCGACGAAAAGCCCCGTTCCGACGCCCGCCGCCGCACCGAGGAAGGCGACACTGCCGAAATAAAATACCGGGTTGTTGGTTTTCGCAAGCGCATACAGCGTCAGGATGATCCGTCCGCCGTCGCGGAACGGACTGAGATTCGTCTCGGAACTGCCGGGACGAGCCTCGTATCTGATCGGGACGACCTCGGTTTCGACACCCCGTCTGACGCACTCGGCAGCGAGTTCGGTCTCGATACCGAAGCCATCAGAATCCAGCTGAAATCGATCGAATGAGGCCCGCGTAAACGCCCGATACCCCGAGAGGATGTCGGTCAGATCGCGGCCGTGGATCACCGAGAATAGCCAGTTTATCAGACGGTTTCCGACCGCGTTGAGACGCGTCATCGCTCCCGGCTCCATATCGGCGAACCGGTTGCCGATGACGTGTTCGGCCCGGCCTTCGAAGAGCGGTTCGAGCATCGCGCCCGCGTCCGCCGGCCGGTAGGTGCCGTCACCGTCGGCCATCAACACGTAGGGCGCATCGATGTAGTCGACGGCTTCCCTGACCGCCTGACCCTTGCCACGTCCCGACTGGGTCATGACGCGAGCGCCGTGTTCCTCCGCGATCGATCGAGTTCCGTCATCGGAGTCGCCGTCGACGACTAGAACGTTTTCGAAGCCCTCCTCGTGAAAGCCGTCGATAACCCCCCCGATCGTCTCGGCCTCGTTTAACGTGGGTAAGAGGACACAGACGTCCGCACGATCAGCCATTAGAGAGGAGTGCGAGACCGGGTGGCAAAAAAACAGCGGGTTCGCTTTCGCTCATTCTCTCGCCGAGGATCGCCCCTCGGAATCTGGCGTGAGTTTTCCGTGTTCGTCGATCTCTCCGGCGACGACACGGGTAGAGGAGATGATGTCGCCGTCTTCGGCGTATCGATGATCGACGACCTCGATCTCGAGAGGGTCGAGTCCGTTCTCTTTGCGTTCTTCGTTGACCTTCTCGCCGCCCGATTTCGTCTCGGGAGAAACGATGAGCACGTCGAACCCCGGTTCGGTCGCGATCCCGGTCGGCTCCGTCAACTCTCGGATGTCGAAGGATCTGTCGTACTCCTCGGCGAACGATTCCAGTTCGGATTCGAGATCGGCCTTCCGCTCGTCGAACGGGCGGACGTACCGGTCCATACTCCGGGTTTTCGGGGCGAGTTCGTCGCTCGTCAGCCCGACAGTAACGTCGCCGAGTTCGAACGCGCGCTCGAAGAGCGCTCGGTGTCCGTCGTGGACCGGATCGAACGTTCCGCCCAGTACGACCTTCATACGGGCGGCAATGTGCGGCCCCGATTTAGGGGCTTCGATGAACGAACGCGTCCGTCACGACCGCTCGTCGGGATCGTCATCGCTTACTGTTATATCCACGGGATCCGATTCCGTTTTTCGGCCGATGCCGAGATGCGAGTCGAGGTTAAAAACGGTGTTGAGTTCGTCCTGAATCTCTTCGACGACGCTACAGACGAGCTCGCTCGGCGCCATCGCCGTGTACTCATAGGGATTGTTGCCGGCGCTTCCGGACTCGCGCTTGCGACGCTCGACTTTCTCCTCCTCGTTTAGCTCCGCGAGTGCCTCGCGGACCGTACTCGGATAGAGTCCGGTCCCTTCTGCGATCTCCTCGCTCGTGCTTCCGGGGTTCTGTCTGAGATACACGTAGATCCGCGCCCGTGTCTCGGTGTCGAGCACCCACGAAAGCAGATCGACGATCCCTTCATCAAACTCCTCGGCAGCCCGCTCGGCTTCCTGTTCTAGGCGATCTCGAACGCACTCGTTTTCCTCCTCTATGGACGCTCCCTGCTCGTCATCGGAGGGTTCTTCGGTAGACATGTCTGATATTCAGCCGGACACAGGGTACTCCCAGATATAAACCCTATGACGATTCGAGGGGCAGTTCTCGGTCGCCGGCCTGCCCGCCGAGATAGCGCGCCCACACGAAAAGCGTCGGCGGGAGTATCAGGATCGCCGTCAGATACGAATACAACACGCTAGTCGCCATCAAAAGCCCGAAATTACCCAGAACCGGCGTGATCGCCAACACGAGCGCGCCGGTCCCGATCGAGGTGGTGAGCATGCTCCCGGTCAACGCGCCGCCGGTTCCGCTGAGCGTCGTTCGCAACGATCGGTAGGTGTCTCCCGTCATGTTGTACTCGTCGATGAACCGATGAGTGATGTGGACGGAATACGCGACGCCGACACCGATCGTGATAGAGAGCAACGTCGCGGTCAGCGCGTTCAGCGGGAGGCCGATCGCCCGCATCGTCGCGAGCAACAGTGCGACGGTGACGAGGATCGGAAAGAGGTTGACGAGCCCGAGCATCGGTCGCCGCTCCAGGGCACCGTAGACGATGATCAAAAAGACGCTGGTGAGCCCGATCGCGACGATGAGACTCTGAATCGCCGACTCGAAGATTCGATCCGAGATGGCGTTGAAAACGACGACACCGCCGGTGGGCGTCGCACTGTAGCGGAACTCCTCGCTGAACGTCTGTGCGTCTGCGGTGATCTCAGCCTGCCCGGCGTCGCTTTCGACGCTGTATTCGATCTTCGCCGCTCGCCGATCGTCGGTGAGAAACTCGCCGGCCCGATCGCCGGACGCCGACTCGAACAGCTCGTCGTAGATCCGATCGAGGTTCCGATCGGGGACGCCGTTGCCCGATCGATCGTTTCGTTCGACGAGGGCGGCGAACGCCGGGTCGCGTTCGGCGTGCGTCTGGATGACCGAGATGATGCTCTCGGCTTCGGCGCGGCGGTCGACCGCCGTGAAGCTATCCGGAGGGTCCTCGTTCGTCCGATGAATCGATTCCAGAGCGTGATCTGCCTCGAAGGGACCGACCACGTACATGATCACCGTATCGTCCTGGCTGACTTCGAACCGATCTTCGAGCAAGTTCAGGTTTCTCGTGACGGTGTACTCACCGGGCGCGAACGGTTCGGGAAGATCGGTGATATAGGCGGGCAGTTCCTCGGGTGGGAGGAAATCGTCGGTGTCGAAGGATCGATCGACGTCCTCACCGTACGCCGCCGCCCCGCCACCGATCAAAAGCGCGAGAACGACGAAGACGGCCGGGGAAACCCTCGTCACCGTCGCACTGATCGAGAGGAGTCGACCGAAGCGAGACTCCTCCGAAGAGATCGGGCTCGTCCCGAAGGACGGGACCGACAGCCGTACCCGTCCGCGATCCGTCGCGATCTTCAGCGCCGGCAAGAAGATACCGAAAATAAAGAACGTGTACGTGATCCCGATCGCCGCGACGAGCCCGAAGTTGCTGATCGGGCCGAGATCGCTTATGACGTTCGCTCCGAACCCGAAGACGGTCGTGACGGTGACGATGAAGAACGCGACGAGCAACTGCCGGTTGGCTTCCGTCATCGCGGGGAGGATATCGGCACCCTCGATTCGCTCTTCGCGGTATCGGTTGATGATGTGTATTCCGAAGTCGATCCCGACGGCTAAGAGCAACACCGGGACGGCGATCATGTTCTGATCGAAGGGGATACCGACGTATCCGACGGTTCCGAACGTCCACAGGAGCGTCATGACGAGCGCCAACAGCCCGAGAACCAGATCGATCGGGTCCCGGTAGGCGATCACGAGAAACGCCAGTATCAAAAACAGGACGACGGGGAGGACGATCGTCAGCGAGTCGCCGATGATGTTGCCGAACTCCTCGCTTATGATCCCCGATCCGAACACGCGGATATCCCCGCCCGCGTCGTCGGCGATCGTCGACATCGAGACCTGGATCTCCTGTATCTGTCCGCCTCCCTCCTCCGGGCCCTGACCGCCGTCGGCCGCGACGTCGTGTGTCACGACCGTTATCGACGCCGACGCCGAGGCTGCGGTCGGGTTGAAATCCTCGGAGAGGAGCGATCGAAAGCCCGGTCGTTCGGCCGCGGCCCTGATCGCCGCTCTGATCTCGCGTTCGGATGCTCGCTCTATCGTCCGGCGCATCTCCGCCGGTGTCGTGGCGGTCGGATCGATCTCCTGTGCGATGAAGACCGCCGGGCCGGTCGCCCCCTCGTATCTGAGGGCCGCACGTCGATCGGACCGTTCGAGCACCTCCAGACTCCGGAGCAGTTCGGGCTTCGAAAGCACGTTGTCACCGACGTGAATGAGCTGTGTCGAGGCGCGGTCCTCCTCGAACCGATCGCCGAACTCGTCGTTGATCGCGTCCAGAGCCTCCTGCTCGGGAAGCCCCTCGGTGAACGCTTCGGTGGCCTCCTCGTCGACGACGATCAGCGGGAGTCCACCGAACATCACGGCGGTAACGAGAGCGAACACGGCGACGACCGCGATCGGACGGCCGAGCGCGGTCTCGTTCACCCGCCCGAGGGCCACATCGAAATCGAAGAACGAACCGGATGTCATCGGTTCAACCCCGCGTTCGACGCCAGTAGAGACCGCCTCCGAGCAAAACGAGGACGACGACGACCGCGCCGACGACGAGCCCCGGCGAATCCTCCTCGTCGGCTTCGGTGACGTCGATGGCGGTCCGGTAGGTGTCCGACACCTTGCTCGTTCCGCTCGCGTCGTCGTACCGGAAGTCCATCTGTATCGGGTACGTCCGCGGGGTCGCATCGGCGGCGGCGCTCAGCCGGAACGTCATCGACGTGGTCTCGCCCGGCTCGAGCCGCTCGACGTAGCCTTCGTCGTCGTCGCTACCGAGCGGTCCGTCGGTGAACAGCTTCGCCTCGACGTCGGTGACCGGTTCATCGAGATTGTTCGTCACCTGCACGTCGATCAGCCGATCCGTGCCGGCGGTTATCGTCCGATCGTCGATCTCGAGTTCAAACTCGTCTCGCTGTTCGGCGATTTCGGCTGTCGCGTCGAGATCTTCGAACGCCCGCCGTTCGTTCTCGGCGTTCCGGTACGTGACGGCCATGTCGAACGTTTTCGGGATCGCCTCGGCCCCTCTCGTCAGCTCGATCGGGAGTTCGAAGCTCGCAGATTCACCGGCATCGAGCGTGCCGACGGCGACTGAATCCTCGATGGGTACGACGTTCGGCGATTCGTCCGCGAATCGAACGATGACGCTCTCAGCGGGATTCGGCCCGTCGTTCGTGACGGTGCCGCGGAGTTTGCCGTCTTCGCCGACTCGAAGCGTCGATTCGATGTCACCGAGACTGAATCGCTGCTTCGCGAGCGGTTCGACCCCGGCCGAGAGCCCGTCTTCGACACCGTCGACGCCGTCGGGATCGGTATACCGGACGGTGCCATCGAGGGCGAACTCCCGAACGGAGGCCTCGCTATCGATGGCGACGTCGTAGCTGACAATGGTCGCCTCACCCGGTTCGAGCGTTCCTGCTCGCACGGACTCCGACTCCCCGGCACCGAACGCGAACCTGGGGCTCGTCGTTTCGAGTCCGAGCCGGACGTCGCTGGCGTTCTGGGTGCCGATGTTCTCGAGGGTCACGTCCATGACCCCACGATCGCCGATCTGCGCGTCGGTCGAGACGTTAGTTATCTCGAATCGCGGCTCGTCCGCGATCTCGACGTCGACGCTCCGTGTCACGGTTCTAGACCGGTCGTTCATTACGCCGGCACCGCGCTCGATACGTGACGTGTGGCTGTATCGGAGTTCGACGTCGAGTTCGAACTCACCAGTGTCGGCGCCCTCCGGGACGGTCACGGCGATCGGAACCGTTCGCGGTTCGTTCTCGGTCACCGTTCCGATCGACTGCCGGCTCGTCTCGATCTCGATCGGCCCGTCCCCTTCGACTTCCACCCGGACGTTTCGGGCCGCGGTCACGACATCACGGTTTTCGGGAGAGCCGAGACCGACCCGTCCGTCGTTGGAAATCTGCAGTTCGAGTTCGGTGGTCGTTCCCGGTGTGAGCTTCGAGTCGGGGGCATCGACGGACAACCGCGGTTCGCCGGTGATGATCCCCCCCTGCCCCATCGCTATCGTCGGGCCGACGATGGAGACGACGAGCAAGATGGCGAACGCGAGCGCGAAGATCCTGCGACGACTCATGACGGATCGTCATCCACGGACGGGAACCGGTCGATCGATGCGGTCCGATGGAGACCGACTGCTAGGGACCAGGGGCGGTGCACGGTATACTCGTGAATTCACGAATAAATAATCTTTTTGTTCGTGGATTCGAAACAGCAGTCAGATGGGTGTCCCCGGAAGGAGGAAAACGGTCGGATGAGCCAGTTTAGCGAGAAAGAGCGGGATCGACTCCGATCCGAAATGATAGCGGAGGGCCGTGAGCTGTTCGCTCGGTTCGGCTTCGAACGGACGCGTATCCGGGACGTTACCGACGCGGTCGGGATCGGCACGAGCACGTTTTATCAGTTCTTCGATTCGAAAGAAGCGCTCTACACCGAGGTGCTTCTCGCCGAGTTGGACTCGCTCGAAAAGCAGCTCGAAGACGCGATGGCGGACGCCGAATCGGATCGCGCGGAAGTCACCGCGCTCCTCCGGACGCTGCTCCGAGAAGTTCGAACGAACTCGCTCATCTCCCGGCTCATTATCGAAAACGAGCTCAACGTTATCCAGGCGCGCCTCTCCGAGGAAGAACGCGAATCGATCGCGACGAACGAGTACGACAGAACGTCAGCATACCTACAGGGGTGGACCGAGAACCCCGAGTTCCGGTACGACGATCCCGAGGTTGTCGAAAGCCTCATCCGATCGCTTATATTTACGACTCGTATCGAGGAGATCCTCCCCGAGATGGACTTCGGCGTCGAGTACGAAACGATCGAACACAATCTGGTCGAAACGATCGTCGACGGGCTGTTTGTCGGTTCGAAGGATACCGAGGCGGGCGACTGACGGGCCGCGTCGTACGGACGTTTCCACCGATGGACCGGTGATCGCTGACCGCGGGGAAAGCGACCATATCGGCCCCCATCAGTCGTTTCCGAGAAGTAACGCCGAACAGACCGAATCGAGTCCCCCGTTGTTTCTGAGTCGCCGCTGTTTTTCTGCCCCGCTCTCGTCGTCGAAGATGTCGACGATCCCGGAAACGCCGAGCCGATCCCGTTCGCGCTCGACGAATTCGCCGAGGGGGATCTGCTCGGTCCAGTCTTGCGACATCAACTCGGCGTCGTGACCGTATCGCATCGCCCGCCATTTGTTCTCATCGAGTAGCTCTCTGCGGTGGTCCGTTCCGGACTCGCCGTCTTCGTATCGGGCCGCCAGATCCTCGACGAGCGCTTTCGCGTACTCGACGAACGCGAAGACGTACTCCGGGTTCGCCTGCCCGTCCGGTGCCCGGATCTCGACGGTGCCGTGCGTCGAATGGGGGCGGACGTCGTACCACAGTTCGCCGCGATCGTTTATGGAATCGGTCTCGACCATCGTTCGCTCGAAGGCCTGAAACGCGTCGAAATCTTCGAACGCCGTCGGGACGCCGGTGTTGGGAAGCGCCTCGAAGATCTTCGCTCGCGCCGATTCGAGTCCGGTGTCGAAGCCGTTCCAGTACGGCGAGTTCGAAGACAGCGCGAGCATGATCGGGAGATACCAGCGGAGTTCGTTCGCGATCCACACCGCTTTGTCGGCATCGTCGACGCCGACGTGGACGTGGATTCCCGCCGTCGTGTTCCGGTGTTGGGGATACTGAATTCGATCGAGCTGTGCGCGATATCTGGGCTTTTCGGCGTGTTCGAGCTCTCGCCACTTCGCGGCCGGATGCAGTCCCGCGGCGGCGATTTTGAACCCGTGTCGGCCGGCGTGTTCGACGAGCGCGGCTCGAACGTCCGCGATCGCCTCGCGCGCGTCGGCGAGTGACGCCACCGTGGGTGTCTGTGTCTCGAGGACGAACTTGAACAGCTCGTGATCGAGCCGTCCATCGAGTATTCCCGGGGGGTCGTTCTCGTAGACGAGTTCGTCTGTGCCCGAGGTGGGTCGGCCCTCAGCGTCGACGATGAAAAACTCCTCTTCGATCCCGAGCGTTCCCATCCGATCGAAGGCGTCACGCGAACCCAGATCCATCGACGTGTGTTTCACCGGGGAGCATTAAATACCATGCGCCCCCGGACGCTCGAAACCGCCGACGCATCGATCACATCCGAATGTCATCGCGGCCGGGCGACGACACCCAGATGATCCTCGTGAAACGGCGCCAACGACCGGGTTTCGAGGATCTCATAGCCGTCCGAAAGCGCCTCTAACACCGTATCGAAAACGGCGTCCGGGTCCGCCGTAACGTCCTCGCTTCTGGCTTTCACCGCCAGAAGAAGTCGGCCGTCCTCACGGAGGAACCGGCGGTTCGCGAGCGCGACCGACGCCTGTCCGCGAGTCGCGACGTCCTGTATTATCGTCTCGACTGGCTCGACGACGTGTGCGTACGTCTCGGGCGCGCGAGCGTCCTTCAAAAGCGGGAAGAGATTCGGCCGCGATTCGGCCGCGTCGAGCAGTTCTCGGACGGGTCGGGGAGCGAACTCGACCGCGTATGTCGGCCCGGCGAAGTCGGCGACGTGGCTGACGGTCGTTCCGGCCGCAGCCCCGAGATACAGTGCCGTCTCGCCGCCGGTCAAGCCGGTCTCCATCCCGCCTTCGAACATCGCTCCGAGTTTCGATCGTCGGGGTTCCCATCGCCGCCACTCACCGTCGGTCGGCTCGCCGTACACCGGTTCGCCGCGCGTGGCGAGCCCCTCGCGTCCGCCGAAGGATCGGCGCTCGACGCCGTCGGGGAGATTCATTCGAGCTCACGCTCCCGAATACGTTCGATTCGCTCCCGGAATTCGGCATCGAGCTGTGGTTTTCGTTCCCCGGAGTAATGATCGACTCGCGCCGCGATCGCAAGCTTGCCGGAAAGCGCCCGCGCCGCCGAGCCGCGGTGTTCGGGTGCGGTCCCCTGTATCGCCTCGTGGACGAAGATGACGCCGTGTTTCGGGGAGGGCGCGTGTCCGCGCAGGTGGGCGAAAAGCGCCTCCTCCGCGCCGAGGACCTGTATCGTTCCGGCCGGCTTTCGGGCGAGCGTCTCGAGCCCGCCGGCGAGTGCGATCAACCGAGCGGCGAGAACCGGTCCCGCCAGCGCCGAAAGGTTCGGTGCGACTTCCGGAGCCGTCCGCTCGACGTGGGCTCGAAGCGATGCCGCCTCGTCGTCGAGGTCGCGAATTCGGCGGGCGAGCGAGACGAGCCGGGCGTCCCCGCCCTCGCCGTTCTCCTCCGCCAGCGACCTCGCGTAAGCGATGCCCGTTCCGGCATCCTCGCGTCGACTCGCCGCCCACTCGACGAGCCGCTCTGTAAGTTCGTTCGCGACGCGTTCGCAGTCGTCCATCGCTCGAACACTGTGTGTTAACTGCTGGTCGTCGGCCCGCTCCCTCTCGCGGATTTCCTGTCGCGCCGTATGCGTCGTCGCCTCGTGTAGCCGGTCGTAATACTCCCCCTCGAAATCGGCGTATCCGGCTTCGACGGCCAGCTGCGGCCAATCTCGTGGCTCCTCGGCGCGCCCCTTCATTATCGCTACACGCGCGGCCTCGAGGTCTCCGTGATCCAGCTCCGAAAACCACCCCGCACTCGCGGCGTCGGTTCTGTCGGTCATTATGCACCCATAGATCGCCATCTCGTTTATGCGTTCCCGAACGAGTGAACCGGGTAGTATCGATACCACATCGAGCCGCCGCAAGGAGGGGAACGAAAAAGCACTTGCCGACCGGGAGGCGGTGAGTGGTGATCTCGCTCACTGCCGGCTGTTTCGACGTGACTCCCCGTTATTGCTCATTTGGTTTCGGGTTTGACCTCGGCGACGGAACCCTCATCCTTCGGCGAATGATACAGGGGACAATGACTTCGGAACCGAGGTCGGAGAACTTCCGGGAGGCGCTTTCGGTCTTCTCTCCCGGTGGGGTGCCCATGACGACCCCAGAGGTGGCCGAGGCGCTCGATCGGGACCATCGCAGCACGTACGACGAGCTGACGCGTCTCCTCGAACACGACCGGCTTCGCACCAGGGAAATTGGCGAGAGTACCCGAATCTGGTGGCGGCCACCGGAACCGGCGGCCACGATGGAGACGGAGGGGCCTGCCGTCGCAACGTCGATCGTCGACGACGTCCTCGAAGACACCGAGATCGCTATATTCGTGCTGGGTGACGACTACGAAGTCGTCTGGATCAACGAGGCGGCCGAACGATACTTCAGGATCGATCGCGAGGCCGTCGTCGGCCGGGACAAACGCGAGGTGCTAGAGGCGGCAGTCCGTGAGGCGGTCGTCGACGAGGAGGCGTTCGTCGAGACGGTACTCGCCACCTACGCGGACAACAGCTACGTCGAGGAGTTCGAGTGTCGGATCGAACGCGAGGGTGGAGATGAAGGCCGCTGGCTCGAACATCACAGCGAGCCCATCGAGAGCGGTCGGTTCGCTGGCGGCCGTGTCGAGCTCTACCACGACATCACCGAACGCAAGCAGACCGAACACACCCACGAGCAGTTCGAATCCCTGATCAACGCCGTCGAGGAGTACGCCATCTTCACACTCGACGTCGATGGCCATATCGAAACGTGGAATCCCGGAGCCGAGCGGATCAAAGGCTACGAGAGCGATGAGATCCTGGGCGAACACTTCTCGATGTTCTACACCGAGGAAAGCCGAGCTGGGGGCGTCCCGGAACGGAACCTGGCTGCGGCTGCCGAAGAGGAATCGATAGCGGACGAAGGCTGGCGTATCCGCGCGGGCGGATCGAAGTTCTGGGCAAATGTGACTATCACCGCCATCCGCGACGACGACGGCGATCTCGAGGGATTCGCGAAGGTCACCCGTGATATGACACAACGCCACGAGTACGAGCGGCAACTCGAGGCGCAACGCGAACAGCTGGCCAAGCAGCGCGACGATCTCCAGCGCGAACTCGATGAGGTCTTCGAGCGGATCGACGACGCGTTCTTCGCCCTCGACGAGCAGTGGCGCTTCACCTACGTTAACGACCGCACCGAGGAGATGCTCGACCGCAACGCCGAGAATCTGGTCGGAAAGGACATCTGGGAAGAGTTCCCCGAGATGACCGACCTGGAGTTCTACGAACAGTATCACCGCGCAATAGAGTCACAGGAGCCAGTCTTCTTCGAGGCGTACTTCGACGCTCTCGAAACGTGGTTCGAGGTCCACGCTTATCCCTCGAATACGGGGCTGTCGGTGTACCTCCGCGACGTCACCGAGCGCAAAGAACGCGAGCGGGAACTCGAGCGGCGTCAGCGCCAACAGCAGGTCGTCGCCGACCTCGGGAGACTGGCTCTGGAGACGGAAGATCCCGACGAACTGATGGCCGAAGCGTCTCGACGCGTGTCCGAGACGCTCGAAACTGACTACTCCAAGGTCCTCGACCTCGATCCTGCGGGCGAGGAATTACTCCTCCGGCAGGGCGTCGGCTGGAAGGGGGAAATCGCCGGTTCAGCGACGGTTGCCGCCCACGACGACGATTCCCAGGCGGGGCACACGCTGGCCTCCGAGGAACCGATCGTCGTCGAGGATCTCGGTTCGGAGTCCTGCTTCTCGGGCCCCGAGCTACTGACGAGCCACGACGTCAAAAGCGGTATCAGTACGATCATCGGCTCGACCGACGACCCCTGGGGGATTCTCGGCACCCACGACACGAAGCGTCAGGAGTTCTCCGAGGAGGACGTCAACTTCGTCCAGTCGGTCGCCAACGTGCTCGCGACCGCGATCGATCGCGCCGACCGCGAACGCCAGCTCGAGGCCCAGCGCGAGCGGTTGGCGGCGCTGAACGATCTCTATCAGGTCATCCAGGGCATCTCCGAGACCGTTATCGAGCAATCGACTCGCGAGGAGATAGAAAAGACCGTCTGTGAGCGTCTCGCGGGCGCTGACGCCTACGAGTTCGCCTGGATCGCCGATGTCGATCCGAGTACACAGCAGGTGACCGTTCGCGCCGAGGCCGGAACTGGCGGGTACCTCGACGAGATCGAAATCTCGATCGATCCCGAGGACCCGTGCAGCGATGGACCGACGGGACAGGCGTACCTGACAGGCGAGGTCCACACCGTCGCGGATACCCTCAGCGAGCAGGCGTACGGCCCCTGGCGTGAGACCGCCAGCGAGTACGGCGTCCGGTCGTCGGCAGCCGTCCCGATCGTCCACGAGGGGACGATCTACGGCGTGTTGAACGTCTACGCCGAGCGCCCGAACGCGTTCGCCAATCAGTGGCGGGAACCGATCGCACAACTGGGTGAGATCGTCGGCCACTCCATCGCGGCAGCCGAGCGCAAGCGGGCGCTGATGAGCGACGAACTCGTCGAAGTCCAGTTCCGCGTCCGGGATCTGCTGGCCGACCGCGACGTTTCCGAGACCGGGGGAACGATCACGATCGACCAGATCGTCCCCGTCGGTGAGAGGGGAGGAGAGGAGGAGTACCTCGTCTACGGGACGGCGACAGCCGACGCGGAGGAAACTCTCGAGGCCCTCGTCGAGGCGACCGATCGCTGGACCGCGATCGAAATAAGCGCCGATCATGACGGACTTCGATTTAAAGCCCGCATCGTCGGCTCACCGCTGGCCGAGACCGTCGTCGCCCACGGTGGGATCGTCGAAACCGCCCGCATCGAGGACGGAAATCTGCTCGCGACGGTCCACCTTTCCGGAGGCGCGGACGTCCGACAGTTGCTCGAGGCGATCGAAGAGCACTACAACCGGATCGACCCGCTGACCCGACGTCAGATTCAGCGCTCGAACGACGCGCCGAGGCAGGCGACACGGTACCTCCTCAAGGGATTGACCAACCGTCAGCGGACGGTCCTCGAGACCGCCTACCACAGCGGCTACTACGAGTGGCCTCGCGAGATCTCGGGCAAGGAACTCGCCGATCAGCTGGACATCTCGTCAGCCACCTTTAGCCAACACCTCCGGGCGGCCCAGCAAGGCGTCTTCGAAGCCATCTTCGACGAAGCGCCGACGGCCGAGTGAGAGACGACTCGCTCTCAGTGCGCCCAGCGCGCTGTAGATCACTGGGTCGGCTACAGATCGACAAATCCGGGTCGGCTACAGATCGACAAATCCGGGTCGGCTACAGATCGACAAATCCGGGTCGGCTACAGATCGACGAACTGGACCCGTTCGGTTTCGGTATCCAGTACGATGACGCTGTGATGTCCGCCGGGATTGAGGACGGTCGTTCCGTCGTCGACTGACTCTTCCGGCCTGTGAACGTGGCCGTGGAAGACGTAGTCGTAGGTGTTCTCGGCGGCGTGTTCGTAGATTTTCTCTCTGACGACGCCGTGGAGAGCCGCGATCCGGAGCCCATCGAACGTCAGATCGGCGAAGAGTCCGTGGAACTCACCGTCCGGCATCTCATCGATCGTTTCCTCCAGCGCTTCGCGGTCGTCGTTGTTCCCCAGGACGACGTGGAACTCGAACTCGTCGAACCGGCGGATGAGGTCGGCGCTGGCGATGTCTCCGCAATGAATCACGGCCGAGACGCCGGCGTTCCGGAAGATCTCGACCGCGCGTTCGATATCGTCGATCCGATCGTGAGTGTCGGAGACGATTCCGATCCGCATCGTTCAGCCCCGACCCTGATCCCGGTCCGGATCGACGATCGCGCTGGCTGACTCCCGGACCGCCGGCTCGATACCGGCGGATCTGCCCGAACTGGTCACTCTGTCGGTCATACGGGGCCGTACAGGATGCCGTGATATATGCGTTCTCGATTCACGGCTCGATGACGAGTTTGCCGAGGAAGCTATCGTTCATCACGTCGCGCTGCGCCTGGGCCGCCTCCTCGAGATCGTAGCTCCGGGCGATTTCGACAGTGAGGCCTTCCGACATCAGGTGTGCGATTCCCCGGAGCGGAACCCGGAGATCCGGCGCGTTGAACATGATCATAAACCGATATTCGACGTCCTTCGCGCGCGCTCCTGTGACGTTCGAAAAGGCGGGATCCGGATTGTTCTCGCCGATTCCGACGACGGTCGCCTCGGTCGCAGCGACGTCGGCGTCGAACTGGAGGTAATCGTCGAGTCGGTGATCCAAGATCACGTCGACGCCGCCGTCGGACGCGTCGAGTACCGCCTCGGCGAGGTCGTCCCGGCCGTAATCGAGCACCGCGTCCGCACCGAGCGCCGAGAGGGTGTCGTGATACGATGGGTCGGCGGTCGCGATCGTCCGCGCGCTGACGGCGTCGGCGACCTGAACGGCGACGTGGCCGACGCCACCCGAACCGCCGTGGACGAGACAGTGCTCTGCCGGATCGAGGTTCGCGTGATCGATCAGCGCCCGCCAGGCCGTACAGGCGACGACACCGGCTCCGCCGGCTTCGGTCATCGACGCTCCGTCCGGCAGTTCGACGACTCGATCGGTCGGAACGGCAGCGTACTCGGCGTAAGCGCCCTGGAAATCACCGTTTCCGATCCCGGTCCCGTAGACGCGATCGCCGACGTCGAACCCCGAGACACCCCCGCCACACTCGGCGACCGTCCCGGCGAAATCGACGCCCGGTGTGAAGGGAAGCCCGACGGGTTCGTAAGAACCGTCCCGGAAGTACGTATCGACGGGGTTGACGCCGGCGGCTTCGATCTCGACGAGCAGTTGATCGTCGTCCGGTTCCGGACGGTCGATCTCTTCGACGCGCAGTTCCTCTGGGCCCCCGTGTTCTGAGAGACGAACGGCTCGCATACGGTAGGGGATTCACCCCGGGGCCATAAACGTGAGCGATCTACCGGCGCGAGGTAACGGGGCCGGTTCATGCGGATTATCGTCGGGGTCCATCGATTTCGCGCGAAGAACGAGCCGCGGTGCCGAAGGGCGGGCGTCGAACCCGTCGGTTGGCGACGATAATCCCTCTCAGAACGGGCGTCTCGCCGGGCTGTCGCGATCGCCGATGGCCGTTTCGCGGCGGGCATCGTGGACTGCACAACTGTTTTGCCGATCAAACCCGAATACGCGTCCATGACGTTCGATCCGAAAAGCGAGGCGAACCCCGAAGAGATCCAAGACCGCGTCGACAGCCTCATCGAGGAGAACGAACTCGTCCTCTTTATGAAGGGAAACAAGCTGATGCCGCAGTGTGGGTACTCCCAGAAGGCGCTCGAGCTCCTCGGGCAGTACCGCGACAGCGAAGAGATCGTCGCCGAGGACGTTCTCCCGGCGCTCGATGCATACCGTGCCGCCCTGAACGAACACAGCGGCTGGGAGACGATCCCACAGACGTTCGTCGACGGCGAGTTCGTCGGCGGCAGCGACATCCTCGAGGAACTCCACCAGCGCGGTGACCTGGCTGACACGCTCGGCGTCGACCCCGAAGACGTCGACGACGGTCTCGAAGCTCCTTTTTAAGCCATATCAAATTCGCGTCACCCGGATTCGCGGCGGTTATTGGTTACCGGCCGTTGATCACTCCGTCGTCGACGTACTCCCCGGAGCGATCGTGGCGGCAGTCTGTTGGATACTACTGAACATGCTATTCGGGATATACACCGCAACCGCAGGCCAATACCAAGTGTACGGGTTGTTCGGTGGCGTACTCCTCCTGTTCGTGTGGTTTTACGTCAGTGGCATGGTCCTCGTTTTCGGCGCTGTTGTCAACGCGGTGCTCTATAAAAACACCCACTAGAGCCGAACATCTTGAGAAGGGCAACACACCCATATGAACGAATCATTTACCGGGAGGTATGACAGAAAATAGCAATCCCCCCTCCTGGCCTTCGGAGGGTAACGCGTTAGCGATCCTCGCAGTGGCAAGTTCGATTCTCGCCGCATTCCTCGTCTTCACGTATCTACAGTACGTCTTGCTTGCGATCGTGCTCGCATACGTTCTCGCGCCTGCTCAGCGGATACTCGAGCAACGGATGAACTCGATGACAGCTGCGATCACCCTCATCGTTAGCTCGATATTCGTGCTTTTCATTCCGATGGCATACATCACCGCTATCGCAATTCAACAGGGACTCTCGCTCATAGCCGCCATCCAAGAGGGCGATTTCAGCCCGGAGGTGCTTCAAGCTCGGCTCGAAGGAATTGGGTATGTGGTCGATTTCGAACTGATGTATGCGACCTACCAAGAGCCCATCGTAGCCGGGTTGCAGAATCTCGCTACGGGCACACTCACCGTCATCGGCGGCCTCCCGGGTGTGCTGCTCGGGTTCACGGTGACCTTGTTCGTCCTCTTTGCGCTGTTACGAGACGGTGAACGATTACTCGCATGGCTGCGATCGGTCGTTCCCATCAACGACCGAGTCCAGCGGGACCTGCTCCGAGAACTGGATCATCTCATGTGGGCCTCCGTCGTCGGCAACGTTGCTGTCGCGGGCATTCAAGCGGTGCTGCTCGGGATCGGCTTAGTGCTCGTTGGTATACCCGGAATCGTTTTCCTGACCGTGGTAACGTTCATTCTCGCCTTGCTCCCACTCGTGGGAGCATTCGGCGTTTGGGTTCCGGTTTCGACGTATCTTTTCTTGATCGGCCGACCTTTCGCCGCTGGATTGTTCGTGATCTATGGTTTATTGGTCAGCGCCTCGGATATCTACCTTCGACCCGCGCTTATCAGCCGAAGCGGGGCGATCAACGTGGCAATCATTGTCGTGGGAATTTTCGGGGGAATCGTCCTGTTTGGGGCGATTGGCCTGTTCATCGGTCCCGTCGTCCTCGGTGGTTCGAAAATCGTCATAGACTTGTTCACCCGAGAGAGAACCGGACCTACTACCGCCTGATCCCGAGTAGCTGGTAATAAATCTCGACGCCCTGTCGAGACGACCCGATTCGGGATCGCTCCGTCAACCTAATGATCCGTGTGGGCGAGAAATCGGTCATGGAACTGGAGGCGTACTGGGGCGTCGGCCCGAAGACGCGGGCGACCCTCGAGGAGACGATCGGGACCGAGGCGGCGCTCGAGGCGATCGAGGCGGGCGACGTCGGGACGCTCGTCGATGCGGGAATCGAACGGAGCCGTGCGACGCGAATCCTCCGACACGCGCGCAGCGCCGACGGTATGAAGCTTCTGGCGACGCGTGACACCCGCGCCGTTTACAAGGAGATTCTCGATGCGGCCGCCGCGTACGCCGTGAGCGAGGCGGCCGCCGATCGGATCAGGACGCTGACGCCGCTCACCGACCGCGAGGAGATGACGCGGCGGCTCGAGGCCGTCGAACGGGGGCGGAAGGGGTGGACGGCCATGGACGAGACCGCCCGCGAGGCCGTCCTTTCGGCGTTCGAAACGTACGATGACGCCGGCGGCGATCGGATCGCGGCCGTCGAAGCCGCCGTCGAACTCGACGCGGCGGGGGTTTCGGGACCGGTCTTCGAACCGATCTCAGAACTCGATACCGACACTCTAGCCGACGCGGCCGTCGCCCTGCGAGCGCTCGAGGAGGAGCGAATCGCACCCGGCGCGGACGCGGAACTCGATCGCCTTCGTGAGGCCCGACGGACGGTCGATCGACTCGCCGCGAATCCCGATCGCGTCCTCGAGACGCTCCGAGACGAGGGCGTCGACGACACGGCCGGATTCCGTGCGGGACTGCTCGAACACCTCCGGTCGGAGACGGCGATCGAGGGAGCGCGGATCCGGGAGGCGATGGTGGAGAAAGCCGTCGACGCGACCGGGTTCGTCACCGAAACGCTCCGGGCGCTTCGGTCGGATCTCGAGGAGGCCATCGACGAGCGAACAGCGACGGTTCGGGCCGAACTCGAAGCCGATATCGACGCCGCCGGCGAGGACGTCGATCGGGCCCGGACCGCGGTCACGACGGTCGCCCGCGATCTTTCTATCGGTCGATTCGCCGCCGAATACGACCTCACGCGGCCCACGTACGTCGATCGCGAGACGCTCGCCGTCGTCGATGCCCGAAACCTCACGCTCGAGGGGGATGGGGACGTCCAGCCGGTCACTTACGCCGTCGGGAACCACACGATTGCGCCGCCGGACGACGAACGGGTGACCGTCCTCACCGGGGCGAACAGCGGCGGGAAGACGACGCTTCTGGAGACGCTGTGTGCCGTCGCGATCCTCGCACACATGGGGCTGCCGGTGCCGGCCGACTCGGCGGAGGTCTCGATCACCGATCGGCTCGTCTTTCATCGCCGACACGCGAGTTTCAACGCCGGCGTACTCGAATCGACGCTGCAATCGGTCGTCCCCCCACTGGTGTCCGGCGGGCGAACGCTCATGCTCGTCGACGAGTTCGAGGCGATCACCGAACCCGGGCGAGCGGCCGATCTTCTGGGTGGCCTCGTACGGTTGACGATCGACGAGGGCGCGCTCGGAACCTTCGTGACGCATCTCGCGGACGATCTCGAACCGCTGCCCGAAGCGGCCCGAACTGACGGCATCTTCGCGAGAGGACTCACCGACGATCTCGAGCTCGAGGTCGATTATCAACCCCGGTTCGGCGAGGTCGGACGCTCGACGCCGGAGTTCATCGTTTCACGGCTCGTCGCCAACGCCGACAACCGCGCCGAGGAGGCCGGGTTTCGAACGCTCGCGAAGGCCGTCGACACCGAGATCGTACAGCGAACGCTTTCGGATACGGCCTGGAGCAGCCTCGAAGAGACGTGAACGCCCCCGGACGGAATTCAATCCTCCAGCACCTCGTCGACGACCTCGTCGACGATTTCGCCGACCTGACTGCGCTCGTAGGCCACGGCGAGCCGATGGACGACGACGTAACTGCCGACGGTGGCGACGACAGCCAAGATCAGGTTGCCGACCAGAAGTCGGACGACGATCTCGGGGCCGGCGCTGAACGAGATATCGCTGACCGTGGCGCCTTCGACCGGCCCGAGCAACAGCGTTCCGAGAGCGAAACTCGCCGCGTAGACGCCCCACTTGACGACCGGGTTGAACACGACGACCGAGGCGAAAAGCGCGAGTTTGCTGATTCGATCGAAGAGAAAGGCGATCACCACGAACACGAACAACCCGAGACCGAGCGTCGGCAGCATCGTGATAAACGCCCCGATGGAAAAGCTTCCGGCGATCTCTCTCGTGGTGTGGTCCTCGGTGAACGTCTCCCGTAATTCCTCGCGTACCCGGGTGACGTACTGGCCGATGCGGGCTCGAAACATCCTCCAGTTCCCATAGGTGGTAGGAAATACATATACTCTCATACTTCTATATCAACTATTTAATATGTATTCGCGCCGATCTAAAGCCGTACGTATTAACGGTGGTCCCGTGTTGTGTTCTTCGTATGAGCGAGGAACCGACCGGCGCGAACGTCGAGGGGGAAACGCCGGTTACGGAGCGTGTCGTCGAAACCGACGAGGCGACGATAACCGACGAGTCCGAACTCGAACGGACGCTCGGCCTGACGGGCGGGCTCGCGATCGGGATCGGGACGATGATCGGCGCGGGGATCTTCGTGTTTCCGGGACTCGCCGGTGCGGAGGTCGGAACGGCCGCGACGGCATCCTTCGCGGTCGGGGGCGTCATCGCGTTGCTCGTCGCGCTACCGACCTCCGAGCTGGCCACCGCGATGCCGAAATCAGGCGGCGGGTACTATTTCATCTCCCGCGGACTCGGGACGCTCGCCGGGACGATCGTCGGGCTGTCGCTCTGGCTGGGGTTGGTCTTCGCGACCGCCTTCTATCTCGTCGGGTTGGGTTTCTACGCACTGGATGCGCTCGCCGAGATCGGAATCGGTATCGGGGCCAGCCCCGGCGCCGTCGTCTCAGCGCTCGCAGTCCTCTTCGGGATCGGGTTCACCGTGTTGAACGTCACCGGAACCGAGAACGCGGCGAAGCTCCAGAACGGTATCGTCGCACTGCTTTTGTCGATGCTGGTCGCGTTTCTGGCGTTCGGAATGCTGGATGCGGTCGGTTTCGTCGACGCGGGGACGCCACCCGGGGAAGCGGCGGACGTCTGGGAGATCGTTCCGATCATGTCCGTCGCCGCGTTGGTGTTTACGTCGTATCTCGGGTTCGCACAGGTCGCGACCGTCGCCGGTGAGATGAAACAGCCGGGACGAAACCTCCCGATCGCGATGATCGGCTCGGTGGTGATCGTCACGATCATGTACGTGTTGACGATCTTCGTCGCGACGAACGTCTTCGATCAGGCGGCTCTGGAGCAGGCGGGCGAAACCGCGATGGTAGAGGTCGGCCGCCAGTTGCTCGGGCCGATCGGCGCGCTCGTGATCATCATCGGCGGCTTACTCGCGACGATGTCATCGGCGAACGCCTCGATTTTGAGTACCTCGCGGGCGATCTACGGCGTCTCGAAGGACGCGCTGCTGCCGCGGGACGCCAGCCGGATCAACCTGAAATACGGCACGCCACACGTCGCGTTGGGGATGGCCGGCGGGCCGGTCATCGTGCTGGCCGCAACCAGACAGGTCCAGTTGCTCGCGGAGGTCGCCTCCTTTCTCCATCTGCTCATGTACGGGCTGATCTGCGTGGCGCTTTTGGCGATCCGCCGTGACGAACCGGAGTGGTACGATCCCGACTTCCGTGTCCCCGGGGGACCGGTGATCCCGGTGGCGGGCGCTCTCGCGAGTTTCGGGCTCGTCGCCTTCATGGACGTTCGCTCTATTCTCGTCGGAACGGGCGTCATTCTCGTGACCGCCGGGTGGTACTTCTATTACGCTCGCGGTGTGAATCTCAAGGGGGCCCTGTAATGCCACGCGTACTCGTTCCCGTCAAGATCCTGGAGGGAGAAACCGTCTCTATCGGACTGATAACGCTTCTCGGAACCGTCGACGTGACCGTTCTCGGGTATCACGTCCTGCCCGAGCAGACGCCAGCGGATCAGGCCAGACTCCAGTACGAAGAGCGCGCCACGGACGCCCTAGAGGATCTGAGCGAGGAGTTCCGTAACGCCGGCGGGGACGCGGATCACCGGCTCGTGTTCACCCACGATCGCGAACAGACGGTCGAGCGAGTCGCCGACGAGATCGGCGCGCAGGCGCGGGCAATCACCGGTGTGACCGGCGATATCGACCGCGTCCTCGTGTCGCTCTCCGGCGACGTCGCCGTCGATCGGATACTGCGCTTTCTCGAGGATCTCATCGGCGACCGAGATATCGGGGTGACGCTGTATCTCGCCGGCAAGGACGTAGAGCGCGACAACGCTCGGCTTCGCGAGGCTGCCGAGCGACTTCGAGCGGCCGGACTGGAAGTTCAAACGATGGTGGCGACCGGCGTCTCTCCGTTCGAGGGCCTCATCGATGCGGTTTCGGAGCACGACGCGATCGTAATTGGCGAGAAAGCGCCCTCGCTGAGATCGCTGCTCCTCGGTGAGGAGGTCGATCGGGTGGCCGCCGCGTCGGTCGGTCCCGTTCTCGTCGTCCGAAAGACGGAATCGAAAGAATCCCGACCGTAGTTCACGTCAGCCCCCAGATGAACGTGATCCCGACGGTCGTGACGACTGCGAGCAACAGCTGTAACGGCCCCCCGATTTTCAGAAAGTCCGTGAACTCGTACCCGCCGGGGCCGTAGACCATCAGGTTCGTCTGGTAGCCGACCGGCGTCATGAACGACGTCGCCGCCGCGAACATCACGCCCAGAAGGAACGAAAACGGGTCGGCACCCATCCGGAACGCCGCATCGACGGCGACCGGGATCATCAACACGGTCGTCGCGACTGGAGTGATGACGTTCGACAGTAATCCCGTCAGCACGTAAAACAAAAGCAGTACGAAAAAAAGCGGGAGAACGGTCGACGTCGCGACGACTCCTTCGGCGATGAGCGCCGCCCCGCCGGTCGTCTCCATGGCTAACCCGAGCGGGATCACACCGGCGAGAAGGAAGATAATGTTCCATGAGACGGCGTCGTATGCATCGGACGCGGACAGACATCCCGTGACGATCATGGCGAAGACACCGCCGAGCGCCGCGATGACGATCGGAAGCAGATTCAGCGCCGCCGTCAGTACGACGGCAGCCATGATACCGATCGCGATCGGCGCCTTCGAAGACAGCGGTGCGATACCGGCGACGTCCGCATTGACGAGTCGATCGTAGGCGAGTTCGTCGGCGACGATGAGGTTTCCCGAATCGGTGAAATACTCGATCGCCTCCGGTGGGAGCCGGACCAAAAGGAGATCGCCGGGGCGAATCGTCGTCGTTTCCAGATCTCGCCGGATCAACGAGCTACCACGGCGGATCGCGAGGACGGTCGTCCGGTGAAACGCGCCGAGTCTCGCTTCCGCGAGCGGCTCACCAACGTAGGCTGAACCCTCCGGAACGACCGCCTTCGCGAGCGTCTGTGGCGTCGAGGCCTCCTCGAACGTCTCCTCCGTAACCGGTTCGCGGATCCGCTGTCTGAGGTCGAATTCCTCGCGGAGCCGGTTGATCGCCTGAAGCGTCCCGTTGACGACGAGTACGTCGTCAGATTCGATCCGCCGGTCCGTATAGGGAGCGGCGTAGACCGCACCCTCCCGCCTGAGCTGTAGGACTTTGATCGACTCCTCGACCCGTTCTTCGAGTTCGTCGACGGTCGTACCGACGAGCGGAGACCGCGATCGCACCTGCATCTGTTTGAGCTGATCGCCGAGGTCGAACTCTGCGATGAGATCGGCATCGGCCGGGATACGTGCCGGCGTGAGCCGTCGACCGATCGTCATGAGGTACGTCAGACCTACGGCGAGGATCACGAGACCGAGCGCCGTGAACTCGAACATACCGATACCGCCGCGGTCGGGGATGAGTTGTCGGGCGAAATCGCTCGCGAGGAGGTTCGTCGACGTGCCGATAAGCGTCAGCGTTCCACCGAGAATCGCCGCATACGAAAGCGGCAATAACAGCTTCGAAGGTGAGGTCCCGATCCGGTCGGCCAGATCCGTGATCATCGGGATGAAGACGGCCACGACGGGGGTGTTGTTGACGAACCCGGCGAGCGGTCCAGCGGATCCGATCGTCGCCGCGAGCGCCCGCGTCTCGTCACCCCTGGTGAACCGAGCCAGATACACACCGAGCCGTCGGACGATGCCGGTCTTTTGGATGCCGGCGCTCAGCATGTACATCGCGACGATTGTGATCGTCGCCGGATTCGAAAATCCGGAGATGGCGTCACGGGGCGTCAGATCGACAATCGGCCCCAGAACGGCGAGCGCGACGACGACCCCGATCGCCGTGACGTCGTTGGGAATCAGTTCCGAAACGAAAAACACCAGCGCGACTCCGATGAGAGAAAAGACGACGAGCGCCTCGAAGGGCACGCTGGAGAGGACCATAAACCGGGACACGTAACGGGGTCTGATAAGTATTTATCGTTCAGTAGGCGCTGAATCCGGCGGTATCGAGGTAGTTGTGTGCGACCGTGATCGCCTGATCGGCGTGCAGCGCTTTCGGGCCGAGCGATACGCGTTCGTCGCTGGATTCGGCGAGCAACTCCCGTTCGCCGTCGGTGAAATTCCGGTGATCGGAGAGGACGAACACGGAATCGGCGGGCGGGTCGAGTTCGACGACCGGCCGGCCCTCGGCGTGCAACTCGATGACAGTGGCACCCGTCGTCTCTTCGAGGATCGATTCGAGATCGCTCTTCCGTATCGAAACGCCCGGGGAGGCCGTCGCCGGCATGGACCCGATCGCCTCTCTCCGGGCCTCGAGCGCGTCGCGAATCAACGCCGCCGTCGAGCGCTCGTCGGGATTGAGCCGTCGAAGTTCCGAGCCATCGAAGCGGACGGCGTATCCGTCCACGAGGAGGTCGACGCGTACGTCCTCGCGGATGTCATGAGAGAGCAACAGCGCGCTCGTGACACAGCGACAGAGGAGATCGATCCGCCCCGCCTCCGGCAGATCATCGAGGCTGATCTCGGCGGAAGCCGACAGTTCGTGCGCGATGAGAACGAACCGTCGCATCACCAGGTCAGTCCCTCGTAGGTGATCCCTTCCCGTCGGGTGATTATCCGTCTGCCGTCGACGACGACGGGATCGGCCATCGAATCGAACTCCTCGTCGAGGTCTTCGAATTCGGGCCAGTCGGTGACGACGGCCGCACCGTGGGCTCTTTCGAGCGCGTCGGCCGCGGACTCGGCGTACTCGATATCCGGGAACTCCCCCGCCATCGCGTCGGCCGCGCGCGGATCGTAGGCGACGACGTCGGCGTCGCGATCGAGCAGGCCTTCGATGACTGGCCTCGCACGGGTACCGCGAATGTCGTCGGTGCCGGGTTTGAAAGCGAGGCCGAGAACCGCGATTCGCTTGCCGGCGACGTCGACGTGCGAATCGAGCAACTCGAGCAGCCGTTCCGGCTGTCGATCGTTGAGTTCGACCGCGGCCGCGATCATCAACGGATCGTACCCCGCCGACTCGGCGGCCCACTTGAGGGCGGCGGTGTCCTTCGGGAAACAGCTGCCGCCCCAGCCGATGCCCGACCGGAGAAACTGCTCGCCGATGCGGTTGTCGAGCCCGATCGCGTCGGCGACCTCGTAGGCGTCGACGCCAAACTCCTTGCAGACGTTGCCGATGTCGTTGATCAGACTGACCTTCGCCGCCAGGAAGGCGTTGTTGGCGTATTTGATCATCGCGGCCTCGCGGCGACCGGTCTCGACGACCGGAACGTCCCACTCGCTCACGAGGGGCTGATAGAGTTCCGCGAGTCGATCCAGCGCCCGCTCGTCGCCGTCGGTGCCGAGAACGATCTTGTCGGGGTCCATGAAGTCCTCGACGGCGCTTCCCTCCCGGAGGAACTCGGGGTTGACCGCGACACCGACGTCTACGCCGTCGGTCTTTCCGGCCGCGGTTTCGATCGCCGGAACGATCTCGTCTTCGATCACGTCGGGCAGCACCGTCGATTTCACGACGACGAGGTGATAGCCGTCCTTGTCGGCGATCGCCCGGCCGACGTCCGCGGCAGCCGCCCGGAGGATCGACGCGTCGATCGAGCCGTCGGCGTTCGCGGGCGTCCCGACCGCGAGAAAGGTCATATCGGAGTCGACAGCGGCCGCGTGCTCGGTGGTCGCCTGCAGACGATTGCCGGCGTGCGCCGAAACGAGGCCGTCGAGTCCCGGTTCGTGAATCGAGGGCTCCCCCCCGTTGAGTCGGTCGACCGTCTCCTCGTCGATGTCGATCGCCGTCACCTCGTGGCCGAGCTCCGCGAGGCAGGCCGAAAGTGTCGTTCCGACGTAGCCGGTTCCGACGACGCTTACCTTCATACAGCCCCGTATTACGCCAGGGGATTTCAGCGTTCGGCTCCTCGATCTCAACAGCGGATCCGACGACGGACTCGGAGCTGACTGGGCGCGAGTGACGGGCGAGAGGCGACAAAGCGGCCGTTTCAGCCTGTTTTTCGGGGAAAGCTTTTGACGGTGTGGTCGTTACCCCCTCCCGTATGAGCGCCGACCGGGCCCCGCTCCGGCGGGCCCTCGAACGAGGCGAACACGAAGGCGGCAGCATCGAGTTCAAAGAGCGGCTCACCCGGAGCACACACCTCGACGACGGCCGACTGGAGTCGCTCGTCGCACAGCTACGACATCGGGTCCTCTCAGGGGACGGCGAGGCGACCTACGTCATCGGCGTTACCGACGACGGTGGCATCGCCGGCATCGAACCGGCGGCCTTCTCCGAATCGATGGACGTTCTCTCGCTTCTGGCCGAAGAGGCCGGTGCCCACATCGACGACGTCGAGACGTGGGGCGTCGGAGTCGACGGAACAGCCGAGGATGGCGGGCTCGTCGGCGTCGCGACCCTGAAGGAAGGATCGGTGTTAGAAGCCGACGACGATCACATCGTCGTCGGGACGGCGGGACACGTCGATCACGGGAAGTCGACGCTCGTGGGCTCGCTCGTCACCGGGTCGCCCGACGACGGGGAGGGCGGGACCCGAAGCTTCCTCGACGTCCGCCCCCACGAGGTGGAGCGTGGGCTGTCTGCCGATCTCTCCTACGGCGTCTACGGCTTCGACGAGAACGGGGCGATCCGAATGGACAACCCGCATCGGAAATCCGACCGAGCCAGGGTCGTCGAGGAGGCGGATCGACTGGTCTCGTTCGTCGATACCGTCGGGCACGAGCCGTGGCTCCGGACGACGATCCGCGGACTCGTCGGGCAGAAGCTCGATTACGGACTGCTGGTCGTGGCCGCCGACGACGGCCCGACGCGGACGACCAGAGAGCATCTCGGTATCCTGCTCGCCACGGAGCTGCCGACGACCGTCGCGATCACGAAAGCTGATATCGTGACCGACGACCGTCTCCGAGAAGTCGAACGCGAGGTCGAACGGCTGTTGCGAAACGCCGATCGGACACCGCTTTCGGTCGATCGTCACGGTGTCGAGGCGGCGATCGAAGAGATAAGCGAACAGGTCGTCCCCGTCGTGCGGACCAGCGCCGTGACGATGGAGGGGCTTTCAGTCCTCGATGAACTGTTCGAACACCTGCCGAAACGGGGCACCGAGGCCGGCGACTTTTCGATGTACATCGACCGGACGTACAACGTCACCGGCGTCGGGGCGGTCGCCTCCGGGACGGTCCGCTCCGGCCGGATCGAAACCGGAGACGAACTGCTCGTCGGGCCGCTCGGGGACGGCTCGTTTCGACCGGTCGAGGCGCGATCGATCGAGATGCACTACCATCGCGTCGACGAGGCTTCGGCGGGGCGGATCGTCGGTATCGCCCTGAAGGGAATCGCCGAATCCGAACTCGAACGCGGGATGATACTGCTCCCCCGGGAATCCGAACCGAACGCGGTCCGAGAGTTCGAAGCCGAGGTGATGGTACTGAATCACCCGACCCGCATCGACGACGGCTACGAGCCGGTCATCCACCTCGAGACCGTGAGCGAAACCGTCTCGATCCATCCCGAAGAGGGCCAGCTACTGCCCGGCGATACGGGACGTGCGCGCATCCGGTTCAAGTTCCGCCCTTACGTCGTCGAGGAAGGCCAGCGGTTCGTCTTCCGCGAAGGTCGTTCGAAAGGCGTCGGGACGGTCACGGACATCACCGGTGTCGAGTGATACTGCCGGCCGTACCCTTTCATACGGGGTGCTGTAGTCATTTACCGCTCGGTGTCAGAGCGGGTCGGCAGTGACCGGTAAATCGTTATAACAATCCGTATCACACCGCAGCGGCCACACATCGTAGATCAGGCCGCCGACCGTCAACTCCCTCGACGTGATCGCCACGCAGCAGTGCGGTCGGAAGTATGAGCCGGCCCGGACGGGGGCAGCCGGAGTCGTAAGGTTCCTACAGTCGCCCGATGTAGCGTCGACACCCGTATGCGACGACTCTCGTTGCGGATGTTGATGGCGTTCACCGGACTCTCGTTGCTGTCGCTGTACGCGCTGGTCGCGATCGCGAGCTATCAGCTGCTCGCGACGGTGTTCGAACACCGCCCGAACCCGGCGCGAATCGTCGGGTATTTCGTTTTGCTAACGATGTTCGTCGGGTACGTCAGCTATCGACTCGGCACCGCTGGATTGCTCGATGACCTCGACGCCGTCGAGATAACACGGCAGGACGCACCGGGGTTACACGCCCGCCTCGATCGTCTCGCCTCAGCATTCGACGTTCGCGACGTGACGCTGTATGCCGCCCGAATGGACGCCCCGAACGCGCTCGCGGTCGGGACCGCCCATGGCGGCGCCGTCGTTCTCGATACCGGGCTGTTCCGGCTTCTCTCGGTGACCGAACTGGAGGCGATCGTCGCCCACGAACTCGCTCACCTGGAGGGACGCGACGGGTTGATACAGACGATCGGCTACACGGCGGTCCGGACCATCGGCGGTATCTGCTATCTCCTTTTGTTGCCCGTCGGGCTGCTCGTCGGCGGTATGCTTCGCGGTCTCTCCTGGCTTCGTGGAAAGCCGCCTCGGCCGTTTCTCGAACACCTCGCGCTCGTTCAGTGGCGAAGCGCCCAGCTCGTTATCGTCGCACTGTTCGCGCTCACGGTCCTGTTGCGGGCGCACTCCAGACGCCGCGAGTACGCCGCCGACGATCGAGCGATCGAGGTGATGGGTGACCCGATAGTGCTCGCCCGGGCGCTGGTGAAGATCCAGCGTGCCTCGCTGTCGGGATGGGGGCTGCTCTCGCCGCTGTACGTCCACGGCGACGAGGAGGGGCTTTTGACGCGGTTGCTCGCGACCCACCCACCGATGGACGAGCGGATCGAACGACTGATCCGGAAGGCGAACGACGGAGTCGGCGGCCGAAACCGGCGTCGTAGCTGATAGAGGAGTATCGTATACCCTATGAAAGGCGAATCGAGTATCGCTCTTTCGAAGAGACGGCCGGTAGAGACGTCTTACTGCTCGGTAAGCACACCGTATCGGCAACGATACGCGCTTATACTCTTCTGTCGTATTATACGCCAGCGCAATTACTTTTACCGGGGATAGCGGGCGACAGGCTCGCTGTCGGGTAAAACGTCGAATGCGTACAATCATGAAATCCATTTACGAGATCGACACGGAGGAAGATCGTGCTGTCTCACCCGTCATCGGCGTCATCCTGATGGTCGCGATCACGGTCATTCTGGCGGCCGTCATCGGGACGTTCGTCCTCGGCTTCGGCGGTCAGATGCAGGAGACGACCCCGAACGCACAGATCTCGATCACGAACGTCACGGACGACGGCAGCTCCGTCACCAACGTCACGTTCGTCCACAACGGCGGCGCCTCGTTCACCGAGGGAAACACCGAGGCGGTACGCGTGACGGTCGGTGGTGAAGAACTCGGCGAGATGGACTCGTCGGCGTTCCCGCTTCGGGCCGGCGATGAGGTTACGATAGACGGAGCCGCCGGCAGCCCCGGTGATACGGTTCGCGTCGTCTGGATCGGCGAGGAACGAAGCAGCGTCCTCGCTCAGCGATAGACGGACGGACAGTATATTTGCATCTAGTTGTATTCTAAAGTTATATCTCTATAACTCGTAAAATAGCTTGGAAAAACACGGCTTCGATGCATGGGATAACGATATTAACCCCGGCATACGAACCCCGATACGTGCCCGCCGAAGCGATGGATCGGAACGCGATCGATACACTCCTCAGAGAGGCCGCTGTCGGCACCCTCGCTCTGGCCGACGACGGCGATAGCTACGCCGTCCCCCAGTCGTTCGGATACGACGGCGAGGCGATCTACTTTCAGTGCGTCTCACACGAGACCAGCCGCAAGATGGCGTTCTTCGAGACGACGGGCATCGCGACGCTGACGGCGGTCGCCGAGAATCCCTGGCGAAGCGTCATCGCCCGGGGGCCGCTAGCGCGTGTCTCGGAGACCGACCAGCCGATCGCAGCGAACGCAATCGCCGAGAACGCGTCGATTCCGACGCTGAACGTCACCCTCGATACGCCGCTTTCGGAGCTCGCGATCGACTTCTACCGGCTCGATCCCGAGCAGTTGTCGGGGCGGCGATTCGGCGGAACGGCCGAACTCGACAGCAACCCGTGAACGCAGCTGCATTTGCGATAACTGATATACGACCACGTTCAATGGTCGTCCGTGTCAGATCACTTCGACGGCATCGATCGGTCGCCGGACGAAATCGACGATACACCGACCGTGACGTGTAGCCGGTGTGATGCCCAGTGGGATCTCGAATACGAACTCGAAACGCTACGAGTCGGCAACCGGGCACTCGAACGATTCGCGCTCGATCACAAACGGCACGCCGGCCATTTCCCCGACGAAGTCCGACCCTGGACGGTCGTATGCGAGCAGTGTTCCGATGGTGACGAGTTTCTCAGCGAACGACCCGCCCGACGATGGGCCGAAACCCACGCCCGTCACACCGGTCATTCGGTCTCGGTCGAACACGCCGACGCGCCGACAGAGACGGTCGACGCCGAGCGGTGAGCCGGTGCCGGCGACGGCTTACAGCGGTCACACCCGTGGGAACGCTTTTTGAGCCGTGAAGTGATCAGTGTGCATGGACGATTCGAAGCGCACCGCCCGATCGGACGGAGGTCCCACCGATCTCGATCAGATCCGCTCACAGCTGAAAGAGCTAGAGGAGACGGTCGATGAACCCCACGAGCGTCACGAGGTACGGCGAACGATCCATCTCGTCGATCGACTGCCGTCGACGGCGGTCAGAGCACGGATCCGAAAGTTCACGCGACGCGATATCGCCGAGGCGTTCGTCGGCAGCATTCTGATCTCGCTGCCGCTGCTCGTCGAAGACGGCGTCTTCGATATCGCCGACCACTTCGTCGCGAATCCGATCTTCTTCGGGCTGAACACCGCGTTCGTCGTCGTGATGACCGCCGGGTTGCTGTACTACGCGGAGTTTCGGCGCGTCTCCGTCCACCGCCCGCTATTCGGTGTCGTCCCACGGCGGCTCGCAGTGATCCTCCTTATCTCGCTTATGACGGCGACGTTCACGATGACGATCTGGGGGCGTGTCGACGGCTGGTCGGATCCCGCCGTCACGGCCGGCCGAATCTCGGTTATCTGGGCCGCGGCGTCGTTCGGCGCGGCGCTCGGCGATATCCTTCCGGGCGAATCGACCGGGGCGGACATCAACGACGAGATCGGCGCGATCGGCGAACGACTCGGGATCGGTGACGACAAGGGGCGATTCTGACCGCGGACGACCTCTCGTGGAGGTATCGCCTTCGGTCAAATCGGAGGGCGGTGGAAAATCAAAAATCCACGAGTGGCCCACCCGATCGGACATCGACGCATCCGGACTAGCCGCCGGAAGAGTTCTCCAACGACCAGAGATCGATCTGATCGCCGGTGTTCGGATCGCGCTCGGAGACGATCTCGAGGACGTCGCGGACGGATTCTGCCGTCGATTCGAGGTCACGGGCACGGTCGACAGTTTCGAGACGGCCGAGAGCGAGTTGTGCCCCGCTACCGAGTGCGACAAGCGGATCAGACAGGACTGCTCCGTCGGGGGTGACCTCCCGGAGCCGTGCGATGCCGTGCCCATTGCGGGTGGCAACCACGGCGTCGACGCCGGTTTCTTCGGCAACCCGTGCCGCGATTCGAGCGAGCGTTTCGATCGTGATCTCCGAGCTTCGTTCGAACTTCGCTCGATCGACCCCGGCGACGAGTCGACGAGAGAACGAGTCGACATCGCCCACGTCACCTGCGACACCGGCTCCGGTCCCGTTCAGATCGAGCACCCGATCGGTATTTCCGGTGACAGTTCCCGAGCGAGTCGTGCGTCTGTCCCCGGCGATCACTACCCCCTCGTCGGTTTCGACGGCTACAACGGTTCCCATACGATCCCGTTTGGCGCGCTAGGCATAAGCGAGTTAGCTTCGAAAAAATTTCGCTGACAGTCGGTTTATATATCGATTCGGCTGACGCGAGGTGTGATCGAACCCTGAGAACGGCATCAACCGTTAACCTGACAGGCGACGACGAGCCGGGTTAATCGTCGCGTTTCACGCCCGGGTTCGTGACCGCACCGTTGTCGGCGGAGCCGAACGCGTCGCCGTACTTCGCGAGGACGCCGCCGGTGTAGGCTGGCTCCGGCTGTTCCCACGACTCGAGGCGGGCTTCGAGTTCCGAATCGGAGAGATCGACTTCGAGCGTTCGCTCGGGGATATCGACCGTGACGTGATCTCCCTCCTCCAGTGCGGCGATCGGCCCGCCGACGAAGGCCTCCGGTGCGACGTGACCGATCATCGGACCGCGCGTGCCGCCGGAGAACCGGCCATCGGTCAGCAGCGCGACGTCGTCCTCGTGCCCCGCGCCGACGACCGCGGCGGTGACGCCGAGCATCTCGCGCATTCCCGGCCCGCCTTTCGGCCCCTCGTTGCGGATGACGATGACGTCGCCGGATTCGATGTGGCCCTCCTGGACGTAGGCCATCGCGTCCTCTTCGCTTTCGAAGATGCGGGCGGGGCCCTCGTGGTAGAACTCGTCGTCGCCGGTGACCTTCAAGACTGCGCCGTCGGGCGCGAGGTTGCCCTTCAGGATCTTGATCGCGCCCTCCCGTTCTTTTGGCTCCTCGACGGTGTAGAGGAACTCGGCGTCGATCTCGTCGTCCTCGGGCAATTCACCCTCCTCCTCCAGCCGTTCGAGTTCCTCGTTTATCGTCCGTCCGGTCACCGTCATCGTATCGCCGTCGAAGAGGTCGGCCTCGATCAGCCGCCGGATGACGATCGGTACCCCGCCGAGTTCGTGGAGATCGTTCATCACGTGTTGACCGCCGGGCTGAAGGTCGGCGATCTTCGGCGTCCGTTTCGAGATCTCGTCGAACTCCTCGATCGAGAGTTCGACACCCGCCTCCGCGGCGAGTGCGAGCAGGTGTAACACGCCGTTCGTCGAGCCGCCGATAGCGGTCTGGAGCGCGATCGCGTTCTCGAAGGACGTCTTCGAGATGATATCCGAGGGCCGTCGGTCTTCCTCGACGACCTCGACGGCGAGTTCGCCGGCCCGGCGGGCAACCTCGTAGCGTTCCTCGTCCTCGGCGGGCGGGGAGGCGCTACCGAGCGGCGCGAGACCGAGCGCCTCGGAGATCGACGCCATCGTGTTGGCGGTGAACATCCCGCCACAGGATCCCGCGCCGGGACAGGCGTGTCGTTCGAGGTCATCGAGCTCGTCGCCGCTCATCTCACCCTGGGCGTATGCACCCACGCCCTCGAAGACCTGCACGATCGTTACGTCCCGGCCCTCATGTTGACCGGGCATGATCGATCCGCCGTAGAGGAACACCGAAGGCAGATCGGTACGGATCGCGGCCATCATCATCCCCGGCAGGTTCTTATCACAGCCGGCGACGGTGACGAGCGCGTCCATCCGCTCGCCGAAGGAGACTAGCTCGACAGAATCCGCGATGAGCTCTCGGCTGATGAGCGAGGCCTTCATCCCCTCGGTCCCCATCGAGATGGCGTCTGAGATCGTGATCGTCCCGAACTCGATCGGCATACCGCCGGCGTCGTCGATCCCGTCGAGCGCCGACTGTGCGACGTCGTCGAGATGGACGTTACAGGGCGTGATGTCGGCAGCCGGGTTCGGAACGCCGATGAGCGGCGAGGCGAAATCCTCGTCGTCGAATCCCATCGCCCGGAACATCGACCGGTGGGGCGCTCGGTCGGGGCCTTCGGTGACGTCTCGGCTCCGAAGCCGTTCGTCCTTGTCGTAGCGTCCCGGTTCGGTCTCGGATGGTGGCCGTTGACTCATACTCGAATCTTACCGCCGAACACCTTAATCGTCCGCATCTTTCGTTTCGGATCTGTCCGGACGGAGAACTTCAGTACGGACATGCCGCGAGACCATTGACAATGTCCGGTTTATAACCTATACAAGCAATTAATTGACCAATTCTTCCGAGAAGAGGTTTGAAAATACTAGTATAATTAGGAAATCATATAACTGCTCACTCTTTCTCGATTGCATCATGCGTCCGAGTGATATCAGGTGTGGAATACCCGTATACGAATGTCTCGACTGTGGGAGGAGAGTCCGATTACCCGATCACAGCACGTGTCCGAAGTGTAACGGAGCGCTCTGGCATCTCGGGCGCCCACGGGATCTGTAACCTACCGATTCCCCGCAATCGAACATCTCCGCCGTCGAAATTATCGATGCCCCACGATCGAACATCTCCGCTGTCGAAACCGACAACACGGACGGCGCCGTACCGGGTGTAATGCGTGTCCGCGTCGATGTCGGGTCCCGTCTCCACTTCGGCTTTCAGAACCTCTCTTTGGGACACGAGCGGCTCTACGGTGGTATCGGCGTCGCCGTCGAGTCGCCGAGCGTCGTCCTCGAAGCAGAGCCGGCCGAGGCGATCGTCTGCGATCGGAGACCGTTCCTCGAGTACGCCGAACGTAGCTGTGCGGTCCTGGGTGTCGACGGTGTGGCACTCGAGGTCGAAGAGACGCTCCCACGACACGTCGGGCTCGGTAGCGGCACCCAGGCCGCGCTCGCGACGCTTCTCGCTACGGCCAGCGCACACGGCCGATCGGCTCCGATCCGAGAGCTCGCACCGGAGTTAAACCGCGGTGGGAGAAGCGGGATCGGCGTGGCGACGTTCGAATCCGGCGGCTTCGTCGTCGATGCGGGTCATCCGACAGAGCGATTTACGACGTCGCCGCCACCGCCCGGCGAATGGACGGTTCCGGCCGTCTCCGCCCACCACGACGTCCCGTCTTCGTGGCGCTTTCTCGTCGTTATTCCCGAAGTCGAGGCCGGACGCAGCGGCGAGGATGAAGACGAGAGCATGCGATCAGTCGTCGAGAACGCTGATTCCTCGATTGCGGACTCGATCGCGACGCTTCTCGTCAGACGGCTCCTGCCGGCGATCGCGGAGGGACGACTCGAGGCGTTCGGCGAGGCCATCGGCGAGCTGGGACGACTCAACGGCGCCTGGTACGCCGACGAACAGGGCGGTATCTACCGGCCGCCGGCCGGCCGAATTATCGATTCGCTCTCGGAGTCGCCCGCGGTCCTCGGCGTCGGTCAGTCTTCGTGGGGACCGACAGTCTACGGCGTTACCGACGTGGCGATGGCCGGGGAAGCGATTGCAGCCGCCGAGGGGACCCTTTCGTCGCTCGGGATCGAGGGGCGGGTCCGTGCAGTCGAGCCCCGAAATCGAGGAGCCGGGGTAAGGCGACTCCGGTAGAAACCGACAGCGCCGGTGGCAATCGTTTAATCCCTTGCGGCCGACGTAGTCCCATGAAGCGCATCCCCTTCGGAATTCCCCGACTGGATACGACGGTCGGCGGCGGCGCACCGCCGGGAAGCGTCGTGTTACTCTCGGGAGAGGCCGGTGCGGGAGCCCGCGAGTTCATGTACACGACGGCGTTGATGAACGGGCTCATCGAGGCCGATCCGGACCTCTTCGATCTCTACTATGGCGACCTCGAGGAACAGGCGAGCGTTCCCGAAGCGGTACATTACATCTCTTTTACCGCGCGAAAACGGCAGTTACACGACGAGATGTCGCTGACCATGAACGAGGATATCGTCGACGCAGCCGTCGACAGCGTCACGTTTCACGATCTCTCCTCTGAGTATTTTCACCTCAGCCCCGTCCCCCGAGAGTGGTACACCGATCGGGTCGGCTCGATTACGGAGCTGGGAAAGACGACGGATCGATCGAGTCTGCCGAAAGCCCTCGGCGACCGGTTGACGAGACACGCACCGAACACGCTCGTCGTTATCGATTCGATCACCGATCTCGTCGGCGCACCGATGGACGATCTCACCTGGGACGACATTCCCGTCATTCTCCGAGGAATCGCCCGCGCGTCCTCCGAGTGGGGCGGGTTGGTTCTCATTCACGCCAACAGGGAAGCACTCGACACCCGACGGCACGGCCAGCTCGTCGATGCCGCGGACGGAACGCTCGTTTTCGGATGGGAAAGCGGCGGATCGAGACGGGACCGCACGCTGGTCGTCAAACAGTTCGGCGGCGTTCTCTCGCGAATCGAGGCCGAGGACATCGTCCAGTTCGAAACCGAGATCAGTGACTCGGGATTCGACATCAGCGACGTTCGAAAGATCAGATAACGCGGTGTTCGACGCCGAAGCGGGCGAACGCTTAAGGGGCTTTCCGACCCTATCCAGCGATGATGGCTACCGAGTCGGCCGCCGATACCGAACTGTCGGTTACGCTTTCGCCGCCGCTTTCGGAATGGCTCGAAGAGCGAGCCACGGCGCTGGGCGTCGACCGCGAGACGCTTTTGATACAACTGCTCGGGACGTATCGCACGGCAGCCGAAATCGATCCCGAAGAGTTCGACGCGTTGCTTTCGTCGATTGCCGACAGCGGAGAACTCCCGGCCACCGTCGATCGAGACGAAATCGACGAACTCGAACGCGACGTCGAAGCGATCGACCGGGAGCTTTCTGACCACGTCGAGGATCTCCGCAGCCGAATTCTCCAGCTCAAAGAGACGGTCGAATCACGG
>LKMJ01000061.1_pt1 | contig 60856 bp, 71 predicted proteins | sample 643391 | NCBI WGS metagenome assembly LKMJ01 (sample SAMN04112250, study PRJNA286221) | soda lake metagenome | biome: soda lake; feature: Kulunda Steppe; material: water; isolation source: sample PL-Br10 brine of Picturesque Lake | place: Russia: Kulunda steppe | collected 2010-07 | reverse complement strand
TGGCTGTCGGACTTCCGGGGCGCAACAGGCCCCGGAAGTACCGAGCTGCGTTCTGCCACGTCCGGTCGTATTTTGGCCATGATGATCCGTCTAACCGAGTCGTGAATGCTGAACAGTAGTTGCTGAGGAACTGTAGCCCTTCGGCCTGAGCACGTCTTGTCTCTTTCATCCTCTCAATAAACGCGTTCTACGGCGGAAAAGCAACTGCTGGAACTAAACCCCGGAAGTACTGCTAGTGGCGGTCAAAGCCTGAACGTGTAAGTCGAACCGATGGCGAGTATCCGGTTCGACTCACACGTCGACGCCTGGAACGGTACTAATCGGAGGCGATCGGTGTCCCGGGCGTCAACTGTCTGCCCTGAACTGACGACCGTCAACTGTCCGCCCTGAACTGACGACCGTCAACTTGCTCGACTCGTCAGTCGCGGGTGCGAGGATGCCAGAGACCGTGACGGTGGCCTGGTGTCTCCTTTTTGTTCGCGTCTCTCCGCCGGACGCGCTCGTCTCCGGCGTCGACGGCCGTCGCTGAGACGGGTACTACTCCGATCGCGCCCGCGCGCTGGCCGGGTCGAGGGTGTGATCGGCTGCCGGGCACGGACCGTGACGTTCTTTTCGCTGATCGACCGAGTAGTGGTAGAGATGTACGATACGATTCTCGTTCCGACCGACGGGAGCGACCACGCGGCCACCGTCCTCGATCACGCGATCGACGTTGCCCAGACCCGGGATGCGACCCTGCACGTGCTCTCGGTCGTCGACGACCGCGCGTTTCTCGTCCTCGACGACGACCGCGTCGAGGAGGTCCGCTCGGAGCTCGAAGTATCCGCCCGCGAGGCGACCGATTCGGCCGCGACACGGGCCATGGATGCCGGCATCGAGACGGCCACGGCAGTCGACACCGGCAACCCCGCGGAGTGTATCATCGATTACGTCGAGGCGATCGACGGCGATCTGATCGTCATGGGGACAAGCGGCGACGAGTACGAGCGCAACGTCGTCGGCAGCGTCTCCCAGCGGGTCGTCCAGCACGCACCGGTTCCCGTTCTCACCGTCGGTCCGGACAGCTGATCGCGGCGGTCTACGACTCTCGTGGTCCGTGAGACGCTGCCGCCCCGACGGCTGGTCGCGGTTCTCGACGACCCTCGTGGCCCGTGAGACGCTGCCGCCCCGGAGCCGATCGGCCGGCAGCGATCGTCGACGCGAACAGCTCCGTCGATTCCGGAGCAGACGAATACTTTGATATGTCTTCTCTCGCTACTGGTTCCAATGCGTCGTTCGATCGTGATCGCGGTCGTACTGCTTGCAGTCGCATTTCTGTTCGTTGGCGGCCCATCGCTGCTGTTCTCGCCCTCGACCGACGACATCTCTCCGGAAGAGGAAGAACGGCAAGAACAGATCACGCCCACGCTTGTCTCCCTGGAGGATTCCGAGAGCAGCTTTTGGCGATTCCTCAGTCCGTGGGAGGGGTTCCAGCAACGCAGTCCGATCAACGTCATCGTCAGGGGTGAGACCGACCAGATTATCCAGGCGATGTCGGCCGGCGGCGAGTGGGCCGAGATGGACGAGACAGACGAAGACGCCGAGCCAGGAACCTACGCGGTGATCGAGGGACAGCGCGAGGCCGCAACCGAAACCGAGTGGGGTGATGCTGACGGGACGACTCGCTACGTCTACATCGATCCTGGCACCGACGACGACGGCTACTGGGCCGACGAGACGGGCCAGCTTCAGGACGGTGACTACTACGGTGAGCGATACCACATCCGGTTCTATGACGCTCCTCGACAAGAGGATCAGTGGGTCGCCATGCAGGCCCACACCGAACATTTCGACTGGTTTACGCTCCGTCACCGCGTCGACGGCGTCGAAGCCGCCCAGTCGAAAGTCGAGGCCGATTTCATGGATCATCCGGAGGTCGATACCCAAGAAGACATCCAGCGGATCTACCTCGACAACTCGAACCCTTCCGACTCGGACGGCTGGGCAACTGTCGTCGACTTCACCGGGATGGTCCTTCTTCCTGCCGGCCTCGGGATCGCCGCCAACCGCCGCGCCAATCGAAGCAGGGCCGCCGGGCCGACTGGCGAACAGGTCGTCGATCGAACCCCAGAGTCGATCGACGATCACCTGACCGACGTCGATCGACAGCGACTCGCAGCCGCCTACGATCGGCTCGAAGCCGGCCACATCCTGCTGGTGTTTTCGATCCTGGCGCTGTATCTCGGTGTCCGGATTACGGGGATCGCCCTCGAACGCAACGTCGGCAGTCTCGACCCGCATCTGATCGCCGGACTGCTCTACCCGTTTATTGCGGTCGGGATTCCGGCCGCGACCTATCTGATCGCCCGGGGGCTGACCCGGCGTCTGGATGCAGCGATCGTCGCCTCGCTGTCGCTTGCGCTTGCGATCTGGCTGGATTACGGGCTGCTCGGCGTCGACGTCATCCCTCTCGACGTGGTCCTCCAACGAATGCTCGTCGTGGTCGCACTCGGCCTGATCGCCGGCGGTGCAGCGAAACGAGCGACACGCGAGTCCGTCTTCAACGACATGCTGCTCGTCGGCGTCACTCTGTGGACGCTGGTGCTCGTCGGGACGCTGCTTGGCTACCTGTGAGCGATCGGTTGCTGTCCCGGCTGTGCGATCGGTTGCTGTCTCCGGTCCGGTTCTTTTAATACTGGCCGGCCGTTGGGTTCGAGATAGGCGCTGGTGGTGAGCAGTTCCAACGGAGCTGCAAACGACAGCGTGCAAGCGAACGCAGTGAGTGGCGTGCGCTGGTGGTCTAGTGGTAGGACATGAGCTTCCCAAGCTCATAGCCCGGGTTCAATTCCCGGCCAGCGCATTGCTGTTGTGGCCAGTGTCCCAGACGTGACCGATCGGCGGGGCCGTCGTCCGATCCGGGAACCGACCATCTGACCAATTTTTTCCCGTTAGGGGTGCTTATTAGGTCTCTACGCTCTAACCTGTAGCTATGATCGATCCTCGCTTTTCTGAGGCCGAACTGGACGACCAGCGCGAGCACATCACTGGGTTCATTAGCGATCGGCTCGACGCCGCCGGCGCTGACGGCGCGATCCTCGGGCTCTCCGGTGGCATCGACAGCACCCTCACGGCCCACCTCGCGGTCGAGGCGCTTGGCACCGGCAACGTCTACGGGCTCGTCCTCCCGGGCGAAGTCAGCCGCGACGACAACATGAGCGACGCCGAACGGGTCGCCGAAGATCTCGACATCAGCTACGACGTCATCGAGATCGAGCCGATCGTCGACACGCTGGTCGCCGCCTACCCCGACGCCGAGGATGACCAGCTGGCGGTCGGCAACACCCGCGCACGAGTCCGATCGGTGCTGAACTATCTCGTCGCCAACCACGAGAACCGGCTCGTGCTGGGCACTGGAAACCGCAGCGAGGCCGCCGTCGGCTACTTCACCAAGTACGGCGACGGGGCCGTCGACTGCCACCCGATCGGGAACCTCTACAAGGCACAGGTCCGCCAGCTTGCTCGCCATCTCGGTGTGTCCGACGAGCTGGTGGACAAGACCGCGACTGCGGGGCTGTGGGCCGACCAGACTGACGAAGACGAACTCGGAATCAGCTACGAACTGCTCGACTCGATTCTCGTCGCCCACATCGACGGCCCGCTGTCGGTCGCTGCGACCTGCCGACTACTCGATATCGATCCGGAGACGGTCACGGCAGTCCGCGAGATGTACGAGCGGAGCGACCACAAACGCCAGGCGCCACCGGCACCCGAGCCACTGGTCTGAGCGTCGGCTCGCCCTCTCATACTGATTAGCGTCATCAATTACCGCCGATCGCCAGTACCGGGTGGGCGATCGGCGGTAACTACGGACACTAATCAGTATCAGCCATCAGTCGAATCGAGCGTCGATAGCATCGGCGTGGGCGGCGACGAGCTCGCCGAACGCCTCGGCTTCGTGTCGCTCCTGAGTTGCTCGATCGCGATCGTCTCTGAGTCGTCGCTTCAGGACTGGCAGGGCGTCGTGGGCGTTGTCCGCAATCTCCTCGGCGACCGATCGTGGCTCGGCTTCGATTCTGGAAACCAGCCCCATCCGGAGCGCGTCCTCGGCGTCGATTACGCGGCCCGAAAGTGCCAGTTCGAGGGCGTTGCCCGCCCCGACCAGCCCCGGCAGGCGGACAGTGCCACCCCACGCGCCGAACAGGCCGAAGGTGACGCCGGGCTCGCCGTAGGTCGACTCAGGGGTCCCAACGCGGACATCACAGGCGAGGGCGAGTTCGAGGCCGCCACCGCGTACAGCCCCGTCGATCCCCGCCACCACGATTGCTGGCGATTCCTCGATCGCCCGGGCGACGCGCTGGCCCAGTCTGGCGAACGCCTCGGCCTGCTCGCGATCGCCGTCGAGATCGCTGACGACTCCGAGATCGGCACCGGCACAGAACGCCGGCCCGGCCCCCGTCAGGTAGATCACTGCCGCCTCGGCCCCGGTGATCGCCGCTTCGAGCGCGTCGAGTCCCTCGACTGTTAGTGCATTTCGCGCGTCCGGACGGTCCAGCGTTACGCGCCGGATCGATCGTCGATCGTCGGTATGGATCGTTAGCATATCCGGATTCTTTCCTGTCCTTTCCAAAGGTCTTTGCGTGCTCCGTCGTAATCCCCGAGTAATGGACCAGGCCGACAACTGTCGGCGTGCCGCCGCCGAGGCTGTTGCGGACGTCGACCCACCGCGATTGCACGAGCGTATCGAAGCCGTGCTCGACGGTGCGTCGATGCTTCCCGGGGTCGTCACCCTCGAAAGCGCCGCCGCGATCGCCTCGGAGACGACCGCCGGACTCGACCCGGAACTCGACCACGCTCTGGATGGCGCTGTTGATCTCGACCCCACCGCTGACGACGGCGACGGCCCTCCCGTTGCCGGCCGTCTGTCCGACGGTGTTCTTTCTCACGCTGCCGGTGTCCAGCTCATCTACGAGGGACTCCGGCTCACCCGATCGCTTGCCCACGAGGAGCCCTGGGCTGGCAGCAACGAGACAGCTGACGAGGCCGATCTGGCGATTCTGGCCGCCGACATCCTCGTCGCCCGTGGCTTCTATCTGCTCGCCCGTACCGACGCCGCCGACAAAGCAGTCCGAACCGTCCAGGCATTTGGCCGCGACCAGACGCGCCGAAACGACGGCAGCGACGATCCACCGTCGATCGACGCCAACTTAGAGCGTGACACGCTCGAGCTCGCCGTCCTCGCCGGTGCCGCCGCCGTCGGCGAGACGCCGACCGTCCGACTGCTCGGCATCGCCGACGAACTCGCCGACGCTGTCAGTACGTCGTTTCCCCCAGCCAGCGATTGCCTGGCCCGGTTCGAGTCGCCCCCCGACGGCTCGTTCGACGATCGGGCGACCTCCGTGACGGACCCGTAACCGGGGTGGAATCGCCTGACACGGCTGCTATAGATGGAAAGGGATTTAACCCATGGCACCACTCTATCTAACTGTCGCGCCTGGGTAGCTTAGCGGTAAAGCGCGTCCTTGGTAAGGACGAGACCCCGGATTCAAATTCCGGCCTAGGCTCTTCTCGCGAACGTTCGACCGGGAAGCGGTAGCGACGAGTGAGTACGTAAGCGAGAGAGCCGAACCCGGAATTTGAATCCCTGGAAGTCACAGGCCCGCGCAGGCGAGCAAAGCGAGCCGAGCAGGAACGTCTTCCTCCGGTTCAAATTCCGGCCTCGACTTTCTTCAACACCCATACTGTCGAGCGTCCGCTCCCTACCGCCGCCACTGCAAGTAAATACGTAGCGTCTCTAGCTCCCACTGCCACCAGTGAACTCTCAACCCAACCCAGCCCTCTACAAGGCCTCCCGTACGAGCGTTACCCAGAACCAGGGATCGTTCAGAACCCACTTCAATTTCCCGGGGCGAAACCACCCCGATCACGACGATCACGGCTACGGTCCGCTTGCAACCGTCGTCGAATCGTTCCTCGATCCTGGCACTCTCATTCCGATGCACCAGCACCGCAACGAAGAGATCGTCTCGTGGGTGCCGGCGGGCGTCATGCGCCACGACGATCGCCAGGGAAACGAGCTAGTGACGGATACCGATCACATGCTGGTGATGAACGCGGGCCGTGGCTTCTGGCATGCAGAGCGCACGCTCGCGGACGATCCACCACTGCGAATGCTGCAGATTTTCGTCCGGCCACACAGTCTCGACCTCCAGCCGACCATCCAGTTCGAACCGATCGGCGACCCCGTCGAAACCGAGTGGCGACACCTGTTCGGCCCCGAGGAGTCATCCGCCCCGCTGTCCGTCCGGAACCGGGTCCAGTTCTTCGATAGCCACATCGAGGCGGGTGCCACCGTTGAGTTTCCCTCGATCGCGGGCTGGGATACCTATTTCTACGTCTTCGAGGGTGCGATCGGGGCGGGCGAGACACGGTTCAACGAGGCCGAAAGCGGCCTGCTCGTCGACGGAGACGGGGTCTCTGTCACCGCGCTGGCGGAGACGCTGCTGGTCGCCTTCTGTATCGACCCGGACGCGCCGGTCACTCGTCAGGGCACGATCGGGCGGTGAACGGACGCTGTCCGGCGAGTCGCTCCCAGCGGCCGATCGGGCGATATCGAACGCTTCGGATCCGGGAGCACCGACATTCGGTCAGAGGCTGGTCGCCATCGCGATGGGGGCGGTATCGGCTGCCGTTTCGACCACACCGTCAGCCCCGCCCCGCAGCGTCGACGATCCCGATCGTCTGCCCGAGACCGACGAGCGCGAACCCGACGAGTGCGATCGGCTCACTGGCACCGGACAGCCAGACACAATAACAGCCAGCGCCGAGTACCGACGCGAGCCCGGCCCCGGCGTAGCGCGATCGGGCAACGGTGAGTTCCCGGGCGGTATAAAACAGGCCGGCGGCCGGAAGGAGCATCCAGCCGACGAGACTGACGACCAGTGCTGGCTCGGCGTCGCCGAGAAAGCCACCGATTCCGGTCAGCGTGATTCCGAGGCCGACAACCATGACGGCTCGCCAGCCGGCTAACGCGCCCGTGTCCATCGCCGACCAGCCGGTGACGACGAAGCCGGCGATGAACGCGGCCATCACCAGATGGGCGATGAAGATCGCCCGATCGCTGACGAGATCGAGGTGTGCGCCGGTGACGACGAGCCAGGCGAGTGGCACGAGAAAGACGGGGCCGGTCTCTCGGATTCGAGCGAGCATTACGTGTCGATACTGGAGAGAGTCACAAGAACGTACTGCTCGCGGGCCGACGCCGAGTCACGTCGACCGAACTCGTCGACAGGAACGTTAGTTCACGTACAGCGAGTACGCGATCACCAGAAAGCCGGCGAGCATCAGCAGACTCTCGAGCAAGATGCCCTGGTACAGCGGAATCGAAAGCAGTTCGTACATCACGCCGGCGAGAACGAACCCAAGCGTCACGAGCCCGAAGCCGACCGCGAGCAGTTTGAGTGCCTGCTGTCTCGTCCGTCGATAGGCCTTGTACGCAAAAAACGTGATCCCGCTACCGACGAGCAACACGAGGGTTTTGACGACTGCGAGGGCGATCGCCGTCGTCGTTCCGGTCGTATGCGGGCTCATCCTGCTCTATTACGGAGATGAGCGACCGGAGTAAAGTAGTTTACCGTTCGCGGTGTGGATCGGCCGATCGCGCCGACCCGAAGACCGACGCGCCTCCGAGAGCGAAGCGTTTCGGTCCCCGAGCCCCGAGTTGTCGGTATGACGCGACTTGTCGAACTCGACGCGACCAGCCCGCGAAAACTGACAGCCGAGGATCTCGACGACCAGAAGGGAGACGTTGCGGTCTGTCGGTGTGGACTCTCCGACTCGTTTCCGTTCTGTGATGGCAGCCATCGACGGACAGCGGACGAGGGCGACGAGACGTACGTTTACGCGGACGGGGAGCGGCAGGTTGTCGATCGGGTCGTAACGGCTGACGATCGGGACGACAAGTAGAGAACGACGGGAACCTCAGACCGATCGAGCGGAGTTGATGACGACCAGCGCGCTGCTACCTGCCATCGCGACGGCAGCAAACAGCGGGTTCAACAGGCCGGTGATGGCAAGCGGGATCGCGACTGCGTTGTAGGCAAACGCCCATCCGAGGTTCTGGCGGATCCGCCGGTGGGTGCCGGCTGCAACGTCGAACGTCTCCGCGACGGCCCCGAGGTCGTCGCCGACGATCACCGCATCCGCGGCCTCGGTTGCGAGTTTCGTTCCGCTCCCCATCGCGATTCCAACGTCTGCGGCTGCCAGCGCAGGTGCGTCGTTGCTCCCGTCGCCGACCATTGCAACGGTGCCACGCGATCGGAGCCGCCGGACCGTCTCCGCCTTCGCTTCGGGTGGAACTCCCGCAAAGACCTCGTCGACGGCGTCGACGGCCCGGAACCGATCGGCGGCTGCGCCCTCATCGCCTGTGAGGACGACGATCTCGCGGCCCTCGGCGAGCGTTTCGACGGCCTCGAGCCACTCCTCACGGGGCGCGTCACCGACGACGACCACGCCACGGGCCTGCCCGTCCCAGCCGACGACGACGGGGACGTCGCCGGCCGATCGGGCGCGATCGATGTGAGCGGCGAGCGTCTCGGGGACGACGGAGCCCTGTTCGCGCAGGTAGTCGGGGTGGCCGACGATGACGCGATCGCTCATCCCGTCGAGTACTGCACTGACGCCCCGGCTGTCACGTTCGTAGGAATCGACGTCCGCAGCGACGCTGGCAGCTGTCTCTGGGACGGCGTCGGCAATCGCCGCCCCGATCGGATGTTCGGAGAGGGCTTCGACCGCGCCGGCACGGGCAAGTAAGGTCTCGTCGTCGACGTCCGCATCCGGATCCGTCTGGACGTCTGCAACGGTCATCGACCCGGTCGTGAGCGTCCCCGTCTTGTCGAGGACGACGACATCGACGTCAGGGGCGTCCTCGAAGATCGTTTCGGTGGCGACGACGACCTGACGTTTCGCGGCCGACTGAATTCCCGAGGCGATCGCAAGCGGCGTCGCGAGCCCCAGCGCACATGGACAGGAGACGATGATGACCGTCAGGCCGACGAGTAGCGCCGTCGAGAGCGGCGATCCGGTGGCGAGCAGGATTGCGGTTACGGTCCCCGCGAGCAGGAGGACGAGCGGGACGAAGATCGTCGCGAGTTTGTCTGCGATCCGCTGGACGCCGGGTCGGGAGCTCTGGATCGACCACAGCATGGAGACGAGGTGGTCGAGCGTGCTCGCGGCGTCCTCGCCGACCGCGACGACGATCGGTGCGTCGGTGACGACGGTTCCACCCCGGACGGCGTCACCGGGCTCCGTTTCGACTGGCAGCGATTCGCCCGTGACGAGCGATTCGTCGATCGCGGCTGTGCCGTCGACGAGCTCGCCGTCGAGTGGCACCCGTTCGCCGGGCCGGACGAGGAGCCGATCGCCGGGTTCGATCTCGTCGATCGGGACCGTTTCACCGCCCTCTCTGCGTGCCTCGTCGACCTGCTGTTCGGTCAGTTCCGAGAGGAGCCCAGTCGCTCGACGCTTGATCCGGTCTTCGTAGTAGTTGCCGGCGGCGACTGCGAGGATGATCGCGACGGTCACGTCGAAGTAGAGATCCGTCCGGCCAAGCCCCATCGCGAGGGTACTGTAGGCGTAGGAGCCGACGGCGGCGACGGCGATCAACAGATCCATATTCGGCATGCCGGCTTTGAGACTCACGTAGGCCCCACGAAGGACCGGATAGCCGGTATAAAAGAGCACGAACGAGGTCATCAGCCAGATGTTCGTGGTCACGTAGTAGCCGTCGTACCCCCCGAAGTCGGCGACCGGTTCGTAGCCGAAGTAGGTGGGGTACAGGAAGACCGCATACCAGATCATCACCATCATCCCGAACATGCCGCCGCCGACAAGGAACTTGATCAACGCGGCGTCACGTGGCTCTTCTGTGCGGCCCTCGGCTCGATCGCGGGCCTCATAGCCGTAGCCGGAGACGACCGCGGGCAGATCGTCGGGCTCGATCGTCTCTGGATCGTACCGTAGCCGGACGGTGTCAGTGGCGTAGCTTGCGGCTGCACCCACTACGCCCGCTGTTTTCGTCGCCTGTGTCTCCAGAAACGCCTCGCAGGTCGCACAGTGCATCCCATCGACGGCGAGATAGGCGTCCTCGCCCGCGATGTCGTCCAGCGACTCCGCTCTGTCGTCGAGTCGATCGCGGACCGTTTCGGCCGAGATGTCATCGACGTCACCAAGCGTGCGCTGGACCTGGATACAGCCCTGACAGCAAAATTCCCCGTCGACGTCGGGAGCCGTATGCGGTGTCGCTGGCGTGGGAAACGAACAGAGTGTACAGCCGTCCTCGGTCGCCGTCCCGGCACTGTCGTCTCTGGTGTCGGACTGTGTGCCGAGGGTGTCGTCGGAGTGGGTGTTTGGATAACTCATCAGTTCGAGCGGTTACAGCGGCTGGTAGAACGGGATCGGTGGGTGTGGGAGATGGATGCCGTACAGCATCAGTCCGTGCTGGAGCGGAATATATCCCAGGACGAGAAAGACCGCGCCCAGCCCCCGGTGGAGCCGAACCCGCTGTCTGGTCCCGATCGATGTGAGCACCGTCCCATAGAGAAACAGCGTCGGGATCGTTCCGAGCCCGAGCACGGCAAGCGAGAGCGCTCCGCGAAGTGGATCGCCGAGTGCGAACGCATAGAGATACGCCGGGTAGATGATCGGACACGGTAACAGGCCGTGGACCGCGCCAAGGCCGACGATGCCGGGTGAGCCGGCGAGTCGATCGACCCGACTCGCGAGCAGCCCCGAGAGCCAGCCAAACAGGGTGCCGACGATCGGGAGTCCGTGGGGAAGGCCAGCCTGTCCTCGCAGATAGTAGAGACCACTTGCAATGATCGCGATTCCGACGAGGATACCAAGCGTGGCCCGGACCGAGTCACCGACGGCTGCGACGGTGTCAGCCGAGGTGAACGCGAGCGCTCCGATCAGTCCGAACAGGCCGCCGATCAGCGCGTAGCTCCCGGCCCGGCCGAGATTAAACAGACCATGCTGGCGAACCTCGAAGGCGGTTAGCGTATCCTCCCGGTGGCCGCCACTGGAGCTGCCACCAGCCGAACTGCGCTTGTTGTCCATCCGATCGGCGTACGTCGTTATGAGCGGCCCACACATTCCCAGACAGTGTGCGCCCGCGAGCAGGCCGACGAGTGCGAATACGGCCAAGTCAGCGTGCTCAACTCCAGTCGCTCCGTGGTCGTGTGCGGCGAGCGCTGTCTCGAAAACGAGCGTCTCGAATCCGACCATGCGAGCTTACGACGTGTCCGTCGAGCCGTGACCATGGCTCTCCGGGACGGGTTCGAACGCAATGTACAGCATCCCGATGATGAGAGCGACGTTGACCGCGGAGACGACGCCGGCAAAAAGCGAGCTTCCGAACCCGTACCACGACACTGGCAACAGTGCCAACAGGCCGAGCATAAGTGCACTACGCGGCGAGAGCTCTTCGAGTACCATACCGAGTGGTTACGATACTGTCTGTATAAAATTGATCCGCGTTCCTACTGGCTGGGAATCGGTCTAGCGGTTAAGCACCGGGTTTACTAAGACGGCTGTATGAGTCAGGCAACGGAAAAACCGGACGGGACCGGCACTCCGGAACGGGAGATCGGCCACGACGAGTATGACCCGGTCGGTACGGCTGCCCTGATCGGGCTATACTTCCTCATCCTGGTTGCACTGTGGATCTTCATGTACTTCGTCGAATTCCTCGGTAACGATCCGACGGTGATCGGATCACTAATGGTGGGGATTGCATGAATATTCACACGTATGAAAAAGCCTGGTTGGCCGCTTCGCTGCTGTTGATCGTCGGCTTCATCGTCACGATCACGTACGGGTCGGTCGGGCTCGGGATTGCGATGATCGACGACAGCGAGGACACGATCGAACCGGATGAACTCGACGAGGACGAACGGTTTGCCGAGCCTCGCGTCGAGCAGGTCGGTGAAAACGAGTACGAGGCCTACGTCGTTGCTCGGACGTTCTTTTATAACCCCGACACGGTCGAAGTCCCTGCAAACAGTGAGGTTACCTTCTACGTGACGAGCGGGGACGTCATCCACAGCTACAGCGTCGTCGGGACCAACCTCAACACGATGGTCATCCCCGGCGAGGTGTCGACGATGACCGCCGAGTTCGACGAACCCGGCGAGTACGGCGTCATCTGCAACGAGTACTGTGGAGGTGGCCACCACGATATGGAAGGCCAACTACACGTCGTTCCCGAAGACGAGTTCGATATGACCGAGCTGTCGGTCGAAGCGCCCGACGAGGTCGAACTCGGCGACGACGCGACGTTCGAGGTCACAGTCGAAAACGGCCAGCTCGACGATCTCGAGACGACGATCGACCTCGAGGTCGGCAACGAGACGATCGAAGAAGCTGTCACCGTCGCCGGTCAAGAAAGCGAGACGACGACGATCGACGTCGACACGGCCGACCTCGGTGAGGGTGACCACGACTGGACCGTCACCGTCGACGACTACGACGAGAGCGGAACGTTGACAGTAGCTGAGGAACTCGAAGCAGGTGATGACGATGAGTGAGACCTATATCGATCGATTCCCGGCTGAAGCGAAAGTCGTCCGCTCGGCGTTTTACGGGTCGTTCCTCGCACTCGCGATAGGCGGGCTGATGGGGATTATCCAGACGCTCCACCGAACCGGCTACTACCGGTTTATCGATTCGGCGGACTACTACACCGTTCTCACCGCCCACGGCGTCTTCCTCGTCATTTCGTTCACAATTTTCTTCCTCGTCGGCATCTTCACGTGGGCGATAACAACCAGCCTCGATCGGGAGGTCGAAGATATTCGGTTTACGTGGGGTTGGTACGCACTGATGGCGATCGGTATCACCCTGACCGGCATCGCGATTCTGGCCGGCTTCACCGATGCGACCGACATCAGTTCGTCAGTGCTGTTTACGTTCTACGCACCGCTGCAGGCACATCCGATGTTCTACCTCGGCCTCGTTCTGTTCGTCGTCGGGACGTGGCTTGCCGGAGCCGACTGGTTCCGATCGTGGTGGGCGTGGAAGCAAGAAAACCCCGGTGAGCGGATTCCGCTGCCGACGTTCATGGTCCTGACCACGATGATCATGTGGTATATCGCCACGCTCGGCGTCGCAACAGCAATCTTGCTGTTCTTGTTGCCGTGGTCGCTCGGCCTGATCGACAGCGTCAACCCGACGCTGACCCGAACGCTGTTCTGGTTCTTTGGCCACCCTGTCGTCTACTTCTGGCTGATGCCGGCGTACATGATGTGGTATATCATGCTGCCGAAGGTCTCCGGCGGGAAGCTGTTCAGTGATCCACTCGCCCGCGTCGTCTTCATCCTCTTTCTGGTGTTGTCGGTGCCGACTGGGATCCACCACCAGTATCTCGACCCCGGTATTGCGGAAGGATTCAAGTTTATTGCGATGACAAATACGATGTTCTTACTGCTGCCAAGTTTCCTGACGGCCTTTACGGTCGTCGCCAGCATGGAACACGGGGCCCGCCAGCGGGGTGGAACCGGCTACTTCGGCTGGCTGAAAGCGTTGCCGTGGCGTGATCCTGTCTTCAGCGGGATGGCCCTGGCCGGGCTGATGTTCGCCGCTGCCGGCTTCTCGGGGATGATCAACGCCGGGATGAACATCAACTATCTCGTCCACAACACCTTCTGGGTCGTCGGTCACTTCCACCTGACCGTCGGGACTGGTGTTGCGCTGACGTTTATGGCCGTTACCTACTGGTTCCTTCCACAGGTAACCGGGAAAGCACTCTGGAGCCGATCGGTCGGCCTTGCACAGGTCGTGACCTGGTTCGTCGGGATGACGTTCATGTCCAACGCGATGCACCGCGCTGGGCTGCTTGGCATCCCTCGCCGGACCGCAGAGCCGCTGTACGAAGGCTTCGAGTACTCGGCTGTCGTCGGCAGCGTCGGCGAACTGCAGGCACAGATCGCCCTGGGCGGGCTCTTGCTCTCACTGTCGCTGCTGTTGTTCTTCGCGAACGTCATCGGAACGGTGCTCAACGGCAAAAGCGACTCCCTGCCCGCAAACGAGTACGCTGGCACGTTGTCGGGTCCCGAAGACTCCCCACGCGTCCTCGACAACCTCAAACTGTGGACCGGGATCGCGATCGTCCTCGTGATCTTTGCCTACACCTTCCCGCTGCTGTCGATCATTGAACGCGGCGGGCTGTTTGGCCCCGATGTCATCGAGTACGTCCCGATCAGCGTCGACTCCCTGCCGCTGCTCGTCGGTGCGATCGAGCTCGTCTTCGCGAACACACTCGCCGCGATCGGTGACGGTGGAACGGCGCTGCTTGAGGGGGTGACCCGATAATGCGCATGTCGAAGGGGGCGTTGCTTGTCGTCCTCGCCTTGTTGGCCCCGTTGCTCGTCGAACTGCGGGTGGTGGCTGGCTGGTTCGGTATTGAGTTGACCGTCGTCCAGACGGTACTGATCGGACTCTCACTCGTCGGTGTGGTTCTGGCCTACGCGTTCTGGCCCGAATCCGACGCGTCCAGCGGAGGCTCTACGACAGAGGGAAACAGGAGTAAGCCCAGTCACGACGCGTCGCGAAGCGACTGATCGGACGCTGTCGGTCACTGTTTTTGATGCGAATCGTCTGAAACCCTCCCTATCGCGTCTCGATGTGGCCCTCGAAAATCCTCCCTACCACGTCTCGATGCGGCCGTCGCGAACGTCCTCTGCACACCCTTCACAGTCGGGATGGCCCGCCTCGAAACAGGCGGGCCGATACTCGTCGTCTAACATCGCCGCCCGCCGTTCGGCATAGCGCCGACAGACGATCTGTACCCGCCCGTTCTCATCCGAGGGGAGTCCACGGGCGTTTTTCGCAATTCGGTAGGCCTCTCGTGCCTCTTCGAGCTGCGAGTCGGTCGACGTGCGGAGCTCCTCGTACTGCGAGCCGGCCTTCTGCAGTTTCGATCGCAGGAATCGCTCGAGTCGACGATCCGCCATGTATCGCACCTTTGATGCCGGGGGCCATAGTCCCGTCGCCGTAACGAGCGGCTGTGACAGACGATCGCCAGCTACCGATCGTCGTACACGACCTCGCCATCCACGATCGTCAGCGCCACGTCGATCGCGTCGATCCGATCGACCCTCCACGGCGATTCGTTAAGGACGACCAGGTCGGCCCGCTTCCCGGCCTCGATCGTGCCGAGCCGATCGTCGTCGAAACCGGCGTATGCGGCCCCCTTGGTATAGGCCCGCAGCGCTTCCGTCACCGAAAGTCGCTGGGCGGGTTCGGGTGCCGTCACCGCGTGGTGAACCCCGAGCAGTGGATCGAGTGGCATACAGTCAGAGCCAAACGCAAGCCCAACGCCGCGATCGAGCACCCGCCGAAACCGGTTCGTCCGCTGTCGCCGATCGACGCCGAGTCGCTGATCGTAGAGCCCGTCTTCGCCGGCCCAGCGGTGGAAGTTCGGCTGCATCGAGGCCACGACCCCGGCCGCAGCCATCCGATCGAGCTGGTGGTCGGTCGCAAGCTCCGCGTGCTCGATCCGGTGGCGATCCCCGCCCGGATCGGCCGTCGTCTCGATCGCCGACAGCGTCGCCTCGATCGCTTCGTCGCCGATCGCGTGCACGGAGAGCTGAAACCCCTGCTCGTCGGCTCGATCGACGATCGACGTGAGTTCGTCGGGGTCGACGACCCACTGGCCACGAGTCGTATCGCTGCTGGCCGCCTCGCCGTTGGCCTTGCCACCCTGCTCGTAGGGCGCTCGTAGCTTCGCCGTCTCGCTGCCGATGCTGCCGTCGGAAAAGGATTTGATCGCCCCGGTTTGGACGCGGCCTCGCGCCGTGGCGTTGCCGCTCGTGCCAGCCTCCGTATCGGTCGCCAGCCCAACCTCTACTAGCGCGTCGAGATGATCGCTCCAGTAGTCGATCCGCACCCGCAGCGGCAACTCGCCTGCTGTGGCCAACTCGCGGTAGACACGCGGGGCAAGCGACCCACGGACTTTGTCGTGGACGCCCGTCACGCCGAGCGAGACGGCCCGATCGGCGGCGGCCGAAAGCACCGCACGCATCTCCGATCGATCGGCCGTAATCGTCCGCCGAACTGCCTCAGCGGCGTCTTCGACCGCGACCCCAGTCGGTTCGCCGTCGGCGATCCGGAGATCTGCCTCGGGCAACTCGTCTCGGAGCCGATCGAGTGCGACCGAGTTCAGCGATGCCGTATGGAGATCGACCCGCATGGCGACGACCGGTCGCTCCTCGCTGACCCGATCGAGTTCTACACGGGTGAGTGGCTCCGTCCGATCGGCCCACGTGCTCTCGTCGTAGCCGAAGCCGAGCACCCACTCCTGATCGGGCGAACTCGCTGCGTGCTCGGCCAGCAGGTCGACGCAGTCGTCGACACTGTCGGCCGCCGAGAGGTCCGCGTGGACGAGATACTGACCGAACTGTTCGAGATGGGTGTGGGCGTCGATAAAGCCCGGCAGGACGACTCGTCCCTCGCAGTCGATCCGATCGGTTTCGATGCCCGCCAGAAATTCGACCTCGTCTGTCCGACCTACTCGGACGATTTTACCGTCCCGGATCGCGATGGCCTCGTGGGTCCGATCGGGCTCCGTGAGCGTGTGTCCCTCGGCGTTCGTCACGACCAGATCTGCGGCCTCGGTCATAGCTCAGAGCCCACGAGCGAGAGACAAAACAGTTCGGTCCGGGTAGCGATCGATTCTCCTTTGATAGATTGCTATCGAATGCCAACCGATGATATGCTATCCGCGATGGCCCAGCGAGACGACGTTACGAGAATTCTCTGTGTCGACTGTGACTCCGCCTACGCCACACGACAGTGGCCTGACGGGACAGTCAAACTGATCGGCCAGGAGAGATGTCCGTGTGGCTCGTCGGAGTTTACGGTCATCGATGATACCGATGACTTCGACTCGAAACCGGCCTCCAGTGTGGATGACCTGATCGGCGACGATCAGCAACTGTTAGGGGCCGTGGCTGTGATGGCCAACCTATGACTGACCCCCAAGAGCTCGCCGATCGCGTTCGCGATGGCGACCTCCGGATTCACGAACTCGAAGCACACGCCGACGCAGACGTTGCGTGTGAGGCCCGCCGGCTGTTTGTCGAGCAGGAGACGGACACCGAGTTAGGGACGATCGGCGACTACAGCTTTCCGGCCGAGCAGGCCGAGCCGAACATCGAGAACATGATCGGCGCGGCACAGGTGCCGATGGGTGTCGTCGGCCCCGTCGCCGTCGCAGGTGGCGCGATCGATGGCGAACACTACTTGCCGCTTGCGACTACGGAAGGGGCACTTCTCGCGTCGGTGAACCGCGGTCTCTCAGTGATCGCCACTGCCGGTGGTGCGGACGCTCGCGTCACAAAAAACGGCATGACCCGCGCCCCCGTGTTTCGGGTCGACGGCGTGGCCGAAGCTGCCGAGACGGTCGACTGGGTCTCCGAGAACATCGACTCGCTGCGAGAGGCTGCCGAATCGACCACCAGCCATGGCGAACTCCTCGGCGTCGAACCGTACGTCGTCGGCGACTCCGTCTACCTCCGGTTCGCCTACGACACCAAAGACGCGATGGGGATGAACATGGCGACGATCGCGACCGAAGCCGCCTGCGAGATCGTCGAACGGGAGACGCCCGCCTCGCTCGTCGCGCTCTCGGGGAACCTCTGTTCGGACAAGAAACCCGCCGCCATCAACGCCGTCGAAGGTCGGGGCCGCTCCGTGACGGCCGACGTCGTGGTCCCGGGTGCTGTCGTCGCCGATCGGCTCCACACGACGCCCGAAGCGATCGTCGAGGCGAACACGCGGAAGAACCTCGTCGGGAGCGCCAAGGCGGGGAGTCTCGGATTCAATGCCCACGCGGCGAACGTCGTCGGCGCGGCCTTCCTCGCCACAGGACAGGACGAAGCGCAGGTGGTCGAAGGGGCGAACGCGATTACCACGATGGACACACGCGAAGGGGCAGGCGAGGACAGCACCACTGACCTCTACGCCAGCGTCTCGCTTGCCTCGCTCGAAGTCGGCACCGTCGGCGGCGGGACGAAACTGCCGACGCAGGCAGAAGCACTCGAGGTACTGGGACTGCGCGGTGGCGGCGATCCGGCAGGCACGAACGCCGACGCACTCGCCGAAATCATCGCCGTCGGCGCGCTGGCCGGCGAACTCTCCTTGCTCGCCGCGCTCGCCTCGAACCATCTCGCGAGTGCACACGAAGATCTTGGCCGGTAACAGTAGCTAATTCGTATAACCTCATACTGATTAGCGTCATCAATTACCGCCGATCGCCCACCCGGTACTGGCGATCGGCGGTAACTACGGACACTAATCAGTATCAAACAACAGTTGGTGATACTACAGTCGCCACTGAAACTCGGTGCAGACCCATCGCACGACAGCAACGCGGTTCGGACCGAAGGAGTGAGTGAGAACCGAGGTCTGGAGAGATGAATATAAGAAGCTATACTGAGTACACTGACATATGACGCACATCCCCCAAGAGGATTTGCTGAGCGAACTCGAAGATGCGGACGGTGACTCCGTTCGCGTACTTGGTACTGACTCGATGGCGATCGGCCTCAAGCGATACCAGGAACCGACAGCTGACAAGAAAGGTATGCGAACACACACCAGCGACGAACTCTATTACGTGCTGTCGGGAGCGGGAACCATGACAGTAGGTGACGAGACCCATTCGGTCGCTGCGGGAGACCTCCTCGCCGTCGAAGAGGGGGTCGGTCACGATATCGTGGACGTCACGGAAGAGATGACAGTTCTGAAAGTGTTTGCGACAGCGTCGTAACGTCGATACACCACGTTCGACTGTCCGAGGAAGGAGACGGGCCACGGGATGGCGAATCTAACGAGGCAGGGATGACCGACGGTCACCCCATCGCGCCGAACACGATAGGCGCGATGTCGAGGCGACCGAGCTACAGGAACGCGGCGATCGCTGCGACGACACCCACGATCAGGCCGATGAGTACCCGATCGCGGTCTCTTTTTTACCCGCTTGCGGACGTTACGACGGGGCCGCTGGCCTCAAGCCGGGGTATCGATACCCTCGCGACGGACACGTATCGTTACGACTGCGATGTACGAGCCACCGACGACGAGACAGAGCAGCCCACCCGCGACCTGCAGGGCGCTTTCGGAAAACGAAACCAGGAGGAGTCCAACACCTGCAAGCGCGTGTGCACCGGCGAAATCCCGTCGCCCGTAGGCCCCATGCAGGACGGCGATCGCAAGAAACGTAAGGGCGAACGCACCCGTCGCCAGCGCAGTCGCTTCGATACCGAGAATCGTCTCGCCGATTGCCGTATGGTAGCCCAAGAGCGCAATGGCGACGACCGTCCCGACGCCGATCGTCAGCGCCTGTACGTCGACCTGTTCGTCCATCTGAGTTCCCCTTTCGGTGGCTGGGAGAAAGCTCTGACGTTCGTCGGGAACACGCTCGATCGGCAGTGGAACGGTCGAACTCGATCGGCAGTCGATTCGACCGGCGACCGTCCGAACTGCCACCTTCACAAGAGGCGATACTGCCCGCGGCTCTCACTCACTACCCCACGTCTGGCGAACTTTTCGAGGGCGTTCCGGACGTACGCCGCGGAGACGCCGCGTTCGCCCGCATAGTCGATGACCTCGGCCTCGGTCGGCCGATCGAGTTCCGCCAGCGCTCGCTCGACGATCTCCTTGTTGCTGCCGCTGTGGGTCGATCCGCGTGGGTCCCGTTTGCCGGCGGCTGCGACCTCGTCGACGTTGAGGCCCGACTCGTCGAGATACTCCTCGTCGTCGACGACGCCACCTGCGACATCGGCCTCTAGCTCCCCAAAGGAGTCGAGTTCGGCGAAGGCGTCGCCTTCGCCCTGTCGGTTCGCGAGCATCGAGGCTCGCACCTCCCGGGCCTGGTCGGCGTCGTCGGTCTCGACGAACTTCTTGCGTTTCTCGTAGGCTTTCCGCGAGCCACAGCGAGGACACTGTGTCGTTGCCGATCGCCCCTCGAGCAGCCAGAGATGCGAACAGTCGCTACAGCCAACGACGGCGTACATGATTCCTGATCGGGGCGGCCCGTAGTTCAAGCTTCGGCACGCGGAGTGGAAGTAGTCCCGGCGCGACGATCGGCTTCCCTGACGCTGCCGGCGATCGGTGGCGACCCGTCGGATTTTCGTCTAGTCTGCTGGCGGCCCGTTGGCTTTTGGTCTGGTCTGCTGGCACCGCGTCTGATTTTTGCCTGCCTCCCTGGTGAAAGCCGAAACGTATGTGGGGCGGTATCCCATCACAATTGATATGGAACACGTTTCCCTGTCCGATCGTCACTCCTCTGAAGCCACAGACGGCGTCTATCTGGCGCTGCTTGCGGGTTCCGAATCGATGACCGTCCAGCACTTCGAGATCGAACCCGGTGCGGTCGTCGACCAACACAGCCATCCAAACGAGCAGACGGGGTTCATTTACGAGGGTGAACTGGTCTTTCTCACCGACGGCGAGGAGATCGTCTGTGAGCCGGGTGATTCGTACGCGATTCCGGGCGATCAGCCCCACGGGGTCGAAAACCGCGGCGACGAGACGGTCCGCGGTGTCGATATCTTCAGCCCGCCCCGTGAACAGCCAAACTGGTACAATGGGTAGCGCGTCGGCACCCATCGCTCGATTCTCTTTCCGATCGTCGCCTGGCCGATCGTCGCCTGCCGTCCCATGAGTTGCTGACAGCGATCGCCGTCACCACCGTTGGTATTCGCTCACGATTACCAGTCGCTGCTGGCACGCACGCTCCCTTTTATTGAACTGAATACCGCCGAATACCACGGAGTTATATCTCTCAGATGGAAAGCACAGTCGATGGCAACAACGACACGATCGATGACGATCGGACGCGTTGAGACGTTCTTGCGTCGACTTGGACCGACCTGGCTCGCCGGAGCGATCGCAGCGGGGCCGGCAACGATGGTCAGCCTGCTGGTCGCCGGGGCGAGTTTCGGCTATACACTCCTGTGGGTCGTCGTGCTCTCGGCGATCCTCGGCACCGTCGGCCAGTATCTGGCGATGCGGCTCGGACTGCTCACCGAGGCGGGTATTGTGGCAGTCGTCGAGGAGCGGTTTGGTTCCGTCTGGGCCTGGGTGCTGGTGATCGACGTCGTCCTCGCTGCCGGACTTGCACAACTCGTTATCATGAAAACGCTCGCAGACGTTAGTGCGACGATCGTCGGTAGCGCTGGTCTCGGCGTCGCAGTGCTTGCCGATCCCCGGCTCTGGGGCGTTACGTGGGCACTCGTTCTTGCACTGGGGCTTGCCGGTGGCGGCTACCGATTCGCGGAAGTCGGTGCGAAACTTCTCGTTTCGCTCGTCGTTCTCGCGTTCGTCGCGTCGGCCGCCGTCGTTCCGATCGATCCGGCCGCAGCAGCCGGGGGGCTCACACCGGCCATTCCCGGTGTCGGCGGTGCAGTCGTCGCAGCCGGCGTCCTTGGCGGTGCGGTCCACATTACGCTTCTGACGATGCAGAGCTACACGATGCAGGCTCGCAACTGGACCGTCCGGGACCGCGATATCGCGACGTTCGACGTTCTGAGTTCGATGCTCGTTGCGTTCGGCGTGTTCAGTCTCGCCGTGTTCCTCGTCGCAGCAAGCGTGCTTCCCGACGCAGGACTCGATCCTGGAACGATAACTGAAATTCAGGCCGCCCAGGCCCTCGGACCGGTCGCGGGCGAGTACGCCACGTGGCTGTTCCTGCTCGGGCTGTGGGGGGCCGCCGTTTCGACGCTCGGCGGGAACACGATCGTCCCACCCTATCTGCTCGCCGACAAACTCGGTTGGGATCGCTCCGTCGACGACCCACGCTACCGGGCTGCGATCGTCGTCGTCGCCCTCGCCTCCGCTGTCGGTGCGTTTCTCGGTGGGACGTTCTTCGAACTGCTGGTGCTCGTCCTGGCGTTCGGGCTCGTCGGGACGCCGTTTGCGATCGTCGTGATTCTCCTCCTGTTGAACGATCCCGATGTCGTCCCCGAGACGAACTCACACCTCCTGAACGTCGGCGGACTCGCAGTGCTCTGTGTCGCGACCGTTCTCGCCGGTGAGTTCGTCCAGGACGAATTCGCGACGGTCACCGAACCGCTCTCGGCGTTCGTCGTCGCCTTCGCGGCGGCGATGGCGCTTGCGACCGTCGGCCTCGTCGGACGCTTCGCCCGCGATCGACTCCGCGATCGCTAATCGACGCGGCTCGATCTGCGTTCCCGGCGGCTCGTTCGGAAGCGATCGACAGTCAGCGAGCGACACTCGGACCGTCCGCGCTACTCGCTGTACGCCGCTAGCGTCTCCCACTCGCGAGCGATCAGTTCGCGAACACCGTGTTCGAGAATGCCCTCACCGAGAGACGTCGCCCGGTAGTACGAGTAGAGGCCGTCCGTGTCGGGCTCCTTGCGTTTCCGGTTCTCGACGAGTCCGACGTCGACGAGTTCGTCTATGTGGTAGTGCAACACGTTCGACTCGACCCCGAGACGATCGCGCAACTCGCTTGCACTCTTGGACCCCTCCTCGACCAGCACGTTCAGTATGCGAAATCGCGTCTCGTTGCCGATCGATCGCTGCATCGCGAGATACGCCTCGAGCGAGAGGATGCTGTGCTCGGGCAGGAGTTCGTTCCCGGGCTGTCGGGCCGATCGCTCGGAGTCTGCCATACAACCTATTTGAATTGCCGGTTCTATAAGCATTTCTTGAGTCAGTTACCGCTGAAAACACTCATATTTATATCAATTCCGTGAGCAGCCGGTGGTATGCGCGACCGAATCATCGATGAACTGGGCGGCCTGCCACGATCGCGGTTTCTCGTCTACCTGATGGGACCGTACGAGGCGTTCGACATCGAACGCGCCCTCGAGGAGGCCGACCCCGGGACGATTCCCGAATCGGTCGATTTTGGAACGCTCGTCGGTTCGGACCACGACCTCGATCGTGACGAGGCGGCGCTCGATCTCCTGCTCGACGTTCGCGACCAGCTCCGGACGGCCGCCGGCGTCAACGCGTTCCTGGCGATCGATGTCGACGTCCCGCTCACGGAGGCCGATGCAGCGACACAGAGTATCGAGTTCGCTCGTGCCAGCAATGCTGTCGTCTACATCGTCCCCGCCGCCGGCGACAACCTCGGGGTCGGAATCGAAGTCGGGTCCGTTCTCGAGGCGTTGTTCGACGACGAGACGGCCGACCACCGCCAGGAGCGGGTCATGTTCGTCCACGAATCGGGCGTTCGTAGCGCGATGATCGCCGCCGTTCGCGATCGCTGGGAGGCCCGCATCTATTCGTACGACGATCGAGACGCCCTGGTTCGCCAGCTCCGGCTGTTCGTGCGTGATCTGGTTTGGAAGGAGCGAACCGGCGAGTTGCCACGGTTCGAGTGACTCCTGCAGGCTGCTTCTGACACATTATGATAACGACATCCACATCTCGACGTGGGGAATCCCCGCCTCCTCGAACTCCTCGCCGCGGCGTTCGTACCCCAGGTGCCGATAGAACCCGACGGCGCGCGTCTGCGCATGAAGTTTGAGTGCCGTCAGGCCCCGTCCCCGCGCTTCGTCCTCGACGGCATCCATCAGTTCCCGACCGACGCCTCGCTCCCGCCACGATCGGCGGACGGCGACGCGTTCGACCTTGCCGAGCCCCGGGTCTGGTTCTCGCAACCGAGCGGCCCCGATCGGCTCCGCGCCGTCGTAGGCGACGAAGTGGACCGACTCGTCCTCGTGGTCGTCGTACTCGATCGCCTCGTCGACGCCCTGTTCGTCGACAAACACCGTCTGCCGGACAGCAAATGCGTCGTTCCGTTCGTCGTCCGAGTCGACGACACAGACGTCAGCCATCGCGTGTGGCTACGAGCCACCGTACTGAGAGCGTTTCGCCCGCACGTCGCGGACGACAGGGTCGCTATCCCCTGGCCGCACTCGGTGTCATCACGTGTCGCCGGATAGCCGGTACCGCGTTGCAACCACCCTACGAGGGCACTGTCGGCCGATCGTGGCTCACGCGTCTTCTGTGAGTAGCGATCGCACGTCGTCTGCGATCCCCGAGGTACCCGTCTCGGGAACGCTATCAAGCCAGACGAGTTCCGCGACGTCGTCGCCAGCGACGGTCGGCTCGTCGGCGATCGGGCGGCCGGTAACGGTCGCCCGGACGAGTACGTCGTAGGTCGTATGGGATTCGTCGACGCCCGTTTCTTCGAAATTTACCCGGCGAACCCGGATCGGCTCGTCGATGGTGTCCGCCTGGCCGGTCACCGACACGGCGAGGCGATCGGCAACGGTGGCCCACGCTTCGTTCGCACCGACGGGTGCGGCGGGCAGTGTCCAGCCGCGGGCGTCGTCGGCGACGATCAACAATTCCCCGCTTTCGTTCGTGATTCCGACCGTCACGTAACTCTCCAGTCGCCGCGCCGTCTCGAAGCTCTCCCGATCGACAGTCCGCGTCTCCGTCTGGAAGCGGACGTCCGTCCGATCGCGTAGCGACTCCGGATCCAGTGGCCGTTCCATACGCGCCACGCGTGGCCAGCGGAGTAAAACGGTACTGATCGCTGATCGGCGATTCCACCGCTGGAGGTCGGCCAAGCGGACTATCGTGATACCGCCACAAAAGCCACAGAGAGAGTCCGTACAGCACAGAGGAGAGATCCTCTCCCGAGTCGTCCGAGAACGTCGGACCGCTACGGACCTGGCTGCCAGAAAAACGGCGTCTGCCAGCTTCTCGATGTTCCGACGGCTACGCCGCCAGAAGACGAGACGCTATTTATGACAGCGTCTCGATGTTCGCGACGACTTCCTCGGCGTACTCGCTGGTGGCGAGTTTCTCGGCGTCGTCGAGCTGGCGTTCGAGGTCGTAGGTGACCTTGCCCGAGGAGATCGTCTCTTCGACGGCATCACGGACGAGGTCGGCGGCGTCGTCCCAGCCGAGGTATTCGAGCATCATGCGACCGGAGAGGATCATCGCGGTCGGGTTGACCTTGTCTTGACCCTCGTATTTCGGTGCGGAGCCGTGGACGGGTTCGGCCAGCAGCATGCCCTCGCCGAAGTTCGAACCGGGCGCGATACCCAGCCCACCGATCTGTGCACCGGCGGCGTCGGACATGTAGTCTCCGTTCAGGTTCATCGTGGCGATGACCTCGTAGTCGCCGGTCCGGGTGAGCAGTTGCTGGAGCATGTTGTCCGCGATGCGATCATTGACGACGACCACGTCGTCGTCCGCCTCGCCGTCTTGTTCCTCCCAGAGGGTGTCCTCGGTGATGACTTCGTCGCCGTACTCCTCGTTGGCGACCTCATAGCCCCAGTCGCGGAACTGCCCCTCGGTGAACTTCATGATGTTGCCCTTGTGGACGAGCGTGACCGAATCGCGGTCGTGTTCGAGGGCGTAGTCGATCGCTTCACGGACGAGTCGCTTCGTTCCGAACTCCGTGATCGGCTTGATGCCGATGCCCACGGGGCCGTCGTGGATGACGCCCGTTGCGCCCATCTCGTCTTCGACGAACGCTTTGACCTGTTCGACCTCGTCAGTGCCGGCCTCCCACTCGATGCCGGCGTAGACGTCTTCCGTGTTCTCACGGAAGGTGACCATATCCATTTCCTCGGGCGATTTAACCGGTGACGGGACGCCGTCGAGGTGGTAGGTCGGGCGAACGTTCGCATAGAGGTCGAGTTTCTTTCGCAGAGCGACGTTCAGCGATCGGAAGCCGGCACCGACGGGCGTCGTCAGCGGGCCCTTGATGGCGACGCGGTGTTCTTTGATCGCCTCGACGGTCTCCTCGGGGAGGTTCTCGTCGTACATCTCGCGGGCGGACGACCCAGCGTACAGTCGCATCCAGTTGATTTCGCGACCGGTCGCATCTGCGGCGGCCTCGAGCACTTTCTGTGCAGCAGGGCCAACGTCACTTCCGACACCGTCACCGTAGATAATCGGGATGATCGGGTTGTCGGGCACCTCGAGTTCGTCCTCGGTCCCCTCCTTCAGCGTGATCTTTTCCCCGTCTTCTGGGACTTCGATCTTGTCGTAACTCATTTCGTCTGTACGGTGCTTCGATGGGGGTAAAAGAGCTACCATTTCCATCGATGCCAGCAAATCTTGACCACATCTGACGCCGCTCGGAGTGCAGACATCCGTCGATATATCGGCTGCAGCCTCCTCCCAGAGTGATATTAGCCGCTCGTATTCACGACGTGTCGCCGGCGACTGGTCACCTACCGATCGGGGCTAGCCGACGTCTGGCCCGGCCGCCGGCACTGCTCAGCCCGAGCGCTCCGCTGACTGGCGCAGGGAGTGTCCGAGTAGTCCGGTGCCGGCGGCGACGAGACCCACGCCGGTGACGGCAAGGAGGAGGTGGCCTCCCGGTATCGTCACGGCTGTATCCAGGCTCACCCACAGGACCGACAGCAGCAGGCTGCCGACAACGATCAGGGCGACCCCGACGTCGGTGAGGTCCCGATCGTCGTCGATCGCGACTCGGCCGACCGCGATCGCCGACATGACCCCACAGAACACGACGAGCAACGCGACTGGCCTCATTGTTGTCGCAGTACTCAGCCTCTCATCGTAAGTCCCGGTGGTTCGATCGGACGAGTGCGTTCCAGTGGTTCGATCGGACGAGTGCGTTCCGGTGGGTCGATCGGACGAGTGCGTTCCGGTGGTTCGACCACGCGGGGGCGGTGTCTCAAGAAACTCGTCAGCACAATGGAGGCTGCTCGTGTCGTCTCCTGACTATCTGTTTCGCGTGGCCCCGAGACCGATCGGGTCACCCGCCGGGTACGGTCGGTCTCGAAGGGCCAGAAGACAACGTCCCGTTCGTGGCGTCTCTCACGCCATCGGTGCTATCACCGGCGTCGGAAATAAGCCGTCGCGACCGTTTCGGGAAATTCGGCCCGGTTACGAATCGTTTCTTCAGGAAACGATCGCCGATCGGGCGATCCGGTCGGCGTGACCAGTCGGCAGTGTTCGACGATCGTCGTAGGATATATTTATTATTGTCGTGACCCTCAGACGAACTGATGCTCGAAGCCCACCAGCACGCGGCGCGACGGTGTCCAAACTGTGCATCGACGCTTTCGAACGTCCAGGGTGTCGACACCTGTCCGGACTGTCTCTGGATCGGACCGCTGTCGCGAGTCGACCGCTGACGGCCACACGATCGGAGGCGGAACCTCTTTTTGTCGACCGATACAACCCCGTTGCATGGCAGAATCCGAGGTTGATCTGACGGCCGAGCAGTACGAGAAACACCGGGAGGCCGGCGAGATCCTCTCGCAGGTACGCGCTGAGACGGTCGATCGCGTCGAGGTCGGCGCGAGCCACCTCGAAGTTGCCGAGTACGCCGAGAACCGCATCCACGAGCTGGGTGCCAAGCCCGCGTTTCCAGTCAATATCTCGATCGACGAGGAGGCGGCCCACGCGACGCCGAGCATCGGCGACGAGTCGACGTTCGGTGAGGAGATGATCAATCTGGACATCGGCGTCCACGTCGATGGCTGGCTCGCAGACACTGCGATCACGGTCGATCTTTCGGGAAACCCCGAGCTCGCGGAGGCCTCCGAGCAGGCCCTCGAAGCGGCGATCGAGGTCGTCGAGCCGGGCGTCGAGACCGGCGAGATCGGTGCCGAGATCGAGGACGTCATCGACGGCTACGGCTTCAACCCGGTCGTCAACCTCACGGGCCACGGACTGGGCCACTGGGAGCAACACACCAGCCCGAACATTCCAAACCGAGCCGTCTCACAAGGTACGACCCTCAAGGTGGGCGATGTCGTCGCCATCGAACCGTTCGCGACCGACGGTGGCGGGAAAGTCACCGAAGGCGCAAGTGAGGAGATTTTCGCCCTCGAGCGTGAGGGGAGCGTCCGGAACCGGCAGGCACGCGACGCCCTCGACCAGATCACCGAGGAGTTTCGCACGCTGCCGTTTGCGACGCGGTGGCTCGACACCGATCGGGCCGAGGTGGCACTGCGGCGACTCAAACGCAACAGTATCGTCCACGGCTATCCGGTGCTCAAAGAGGACGACGGCTTCCTCGTCAGCCAGAAAGAACACACGATTATCGTGACCGAAGACGGCTGTGAAGTGACGACGGCGTAATTCGACGACGGGGTCGGACCGATCGGTAATTCATACGGATCGTTGTAACTATTTACCGCCGATCGCCAAGGCGGGTCGGCGATCGGCGGTAATTGATGACGCTAATCAGTATCAGGCGTTGTTCATCCGCTGGCTGGTCCGGGTCCCACACCGCTGGCACTCGGCTACACGGTAGGGTTCGCGGGAAAACTGTGCGTTCTCGTTTTTCAGACTCTCGGTCTTGATCTGGACGGAAACCTCGTGTAACGTTTCTCGCTCGCAGTCCTCGCAGTACTCAGTCAGTCCGTTGAATGAGTTGTCTGTCGTTGCCATTATCGCATGCCTAGGCGTAGTGCTATCTTAAATCCGCGCTTCGCTTTACACGAGACGCAGTTCAAATCGCAAGACAGGATTACTATCTGCATAATTAGTCCTTAATACCGTCTAATACAGTTTATAATTCGTTCTCGGTGTCTCGATCGACTTCGACCGTTACTCGTGACGGTCAGGAACAGCGGTCCATCAACGTGTCTCAATGGTCTGTCGACACATCCCGTTGTTCCCCCGCTCGATGTGCCTGCGAACTGTCCCCATGACACGTGATGGTTTTATATATGATGTCGGTGGCATCTCTGCTGACGATAATGGCTACAACTGATCACCACCTAGCCGTGCCGGACGAGCTCGAATCGTCACAGAGCAAACTCGTCTACCTGGCTCTCTCCGAACTGGAGGAGGCATCGGTGACCGAACTGCAACAGCGGCTGCAGCTCTCCAAACTGACGCTGCTTGCGGTTCTCGATTCGCTCGTCACGCACGATCACGCCCGGCGCACGGCCGAGGGGTATGCCTGCAACTAATTCGTCGCCGTACTCGACCGATCTCCGGATCGAGTGTTACGTCCGATCGACCGTTCCGGGGCCGATCGCCGAGACGATCGACGCCGTCGTCGACCGACTCCAGCGACTCGGTGAGACGGGGCAGATCGCCGACTACGAACTCTGCTGTTGGCCGCCGGCTCACGACCGGATCGCCGACGCGATCGCTTCGAGGACACGAACGCGTGAGGACCTCTTGACGGCGTTCGAGCGCTGGGCCGATCGACACGGCTACTCGCTTCAGCCGGCGTTTCGCCGGGAGACGGTCCCGTCGTCGCCGCTTGGCTGTGGACCCGATCCCCCACGGGAACGGGTCCGCGTCCCACTTATCGCCCTGGCGGTTCACGGGACGAGCGAGACCGACGGGGGCAGTACGGAAATCGAGACATCCAACGAGGAGGGTGCGACCGATATGGGGACACTCCGTGGAATCGCTCCCTGTACGGAGCCCCACAGGGGGCGTACGTACACCATCGACGCCCTGCTCTCTGCGATCGAGTCGGGAGAGCCACTGGCCCGGATGCCCCACTACGGCGCGGCGACGGCGATCGATGGCAACCAATAGCGTGGCCAGGTGCGAAGCGAACTTATCGACGCAGCGTGAGTCGCGAGCATGGAGCAGGTGTTTGCACCGTGGCGGATCGAGTGGATCAAACGCGACGACAAAAATCCCGACGTCGAGACGTGTGTCTTCTGTGAACTGCCACAGCGAGCGCACGATCGAGAGCACCTGATCGTCGCCCGCAGCGACCACGCGTTCGTCATGCTGAACAACTACCCGTACAACCCGGGCCACGTGATGGTGATCCCCCACGCCCACACGGGAGCGTACGGCACCCTCACCGACGATGAACTGCTCGACCACGCCCGCCTGAAACAGCGGACCTTCGATGCCCTCGACACCGCCATGGAGCCCGACGGGTTCAACGCCGGCTTGAACCTCGGCGAGGGCGCTGGTGGCTCGATCGGCGACCATCTCCATACCCACATCGTCCCGCGCTGGAAGGGGGACACCAACTTCATGCCGGTTCTCAGCGACACGTCCGTCATCGTCGAGGCGCTCGAGGAGACCTACGATCGGATGCATGCGGCTTTCGCCGACCAGACGGGGACGACGGTGCCGGACGAGGACGCTGCAGTCGTCGTCGAATGACCGGTCGCCAAGCGTCCGGATCCGATCGCTGGCTGCCGCAAGTACGGACAGCCATCGAGCGCGTAGCGTGCGAGCACGTGGTCGCTCCGTGCCGGAGTGGCGAAATCATGGTTGTAGGTCGGTGGATGTCGCCGTCGATCCGAACTCGAGTGACGGCTACGCCGGCCGTCCGAACGCGTACATCGTCTCGTGGGCCGTCACGTCGAGATCGACGAAGTCGCCGGGTTCGAGGCCGTACTCGCTTGCGTTCTGGACGATAATCTGGCGGTATGCCGAATCGCGACATTTCACCGAGTCGGCGGTCCCCTCTTCGACGACGAGCACGTCTGTGCGCGTCTCACCGACCATCTTGGCGTAGGCCTCGGCGACGATCTCGCGTTTCACCGCGCTCATCTCCTTCGATCGCTCCTTTTTGATCGTTCCACCGAGCCCCTTCATCTCGGCGGCGTCAGTGCCCGGCCGCTTGGAGAACCGGGTGACGTTGATCTTTTCCGGGCGCGTTTCGCGGAGCAAGGCCATCGACTGTGCGTGGTCGTGGTCGGTTTCGGTGGGGAAGCCGACGATGAAGTCCGTCGAGAGCGTCCAGTAATCGAGGTGTTCGTCGAAGGTGTCGACGACTTCGAGATACTCCCGTACCTGGTGTTGGCGGCGCATATCGCCGAGGATGTCGTTCGAGCCGGACTGGACGGGCGCGTGCAGGAAGTCGTACAGTTCCTCGTTGTCGGCGAACACCGCAGCGAGTTCCTCGCGGATCCCGTGGACCCCCTTCGGGTTGGCCATCCCAACCCGGACGCGAAAGTCGCCGTCGATCGCACAGATCCGATCGAGCAGCCGGTGGAGTTTGCGTTCGCCCTCGTCCCAGCCGTAGACGCCGGTGTCCTGGCCGGTAATCCGGATCTCTTTTGCGCCGGCGTGGATCAGCGCGCGGGCTTTCGCGACGTTCTCCTCGATCGGCGGCGAGTCGATCTTTCCCGTCGCCTGTTTCGTGATACAGTACGAACAGTCGGACATACAGCCCCGGGCGATCGGGAGGATGCCGACGACGCCATCGAGAATGGGTTCGGCGTCGGGCGTCGTCGTTGGACACTCGCCGTTGGTGACTGCTTCTGGGACCTCGTCCCAGTGAAGCACCTGGCCGTCGACGTCGGCCTTTGCGAACTCCTCGCCCTGTGCGAGGGCCATACAGCCCGTAATAAAGAGATCGGCGGTTTCGTCGGCCAACTCTTCGGCCCGCCGGAGCATGTTGCGTTCGGTCTTCTCGACGACGGTACAGGTGTTGAGGATGGCGACGTCGGCTTCGTCGGGGCCGTCGACCTGGTAATGGCCGGCGTCGCGGAGTCGCCGCTCGATCTCACGACTCTCCCCGCGATTTGACGTACAGCCGTACGTCTCGATATGATACCGGGCCATCGTCGTTGTCTCTCTTCGGGTGCGGGCGGGCAAAAGCCCGACGGATCCGGTCCGGGCCGATGCGTGCTGTCGACTGTCATTCGCCGATCGCCGCTCCAGCGTCGACCGTGATCACTGCTCGGCTCGTTCGTCGTCGGCCGTTTCTCGATCGCCGTCGAGGACGAACGGCCCCTCTTCTGGCGTCCGTTTCGTCACCGCCGCGGCCCGCAACACGTAGGACGTGAGGACGGCGTAGGGTGCGAGCGCGATCGTGTACGCCAGACTGATAAAGACGGTCAGCGGTGTGTAGCCGAAGACGCTGACGTCGGGGAAAAAGCCAGTGTCGATCGCGAGCATCACGTACGTGATGAAGATGATAATCGGCAAGGAGACGGTCAGCAGCGTCGTCGAGAGATCGGAGAGCTCGAGTTTGTAGTAGAGCGTTTTGAAGTACTCCCGGCTGACCATGAGCTTGTGGAGCGTGTCCATGATGTCCTCGATGACGGCCTGTTCGTCAGCCGTGAGCTCGTCGCCGTACTTCGTGAGAATCCGCCGTGACTGGTAGAGCTGCCACGACGAATCGTAGTTCAGTCCGGTCAGCAGCTCGTCCGTCGTCCCCGCGGAGACACGAGAGAGAGTCGTCAACACCTCCTCGGTGTTGGCCTGGATATCGGTCCGAAGCCGTTCGATTTCCCTGCGGTACTCCTGTCGCTCGGTCCCCTCCCGTGTCGTTCCGGCGTCGAGTTGCTGGAGCTCGTCCGCTCGCTGCTTGATCGATCGAAGCACGACAGCGGTAAACTGCCCTGGCCGTGCCGGGCTCACCTCGACGATGCCGCTGTCCTCGATCTCGGCCTGAAATTCGATGATCGTGTCGACGCGTTCGGACTGGTTGCCAAGCGACGTCAGTTCCTGAGAGATCCCGACGGCAGCGATCGAGACGACGATCGAGACCAGCAGTATGGTCCCCGAGAGGAACGTGTTGAACACTTCCTGGACCATCGTCGTCTCTCCCAGCAGCTCCTGGTACTCGATCGGCCGGATCCCGCCCATCACGAGCATGACGACGAACACGGTCGCGAGGAGTGCAGTAGCGACCTGCTCTCGGTTGCCATCGAAGAGGAGCCAGCGTTTCACCCGGTTTTCACTGGAGCGGTAGATCCGTCGCCCCGGCGTCTTGAGTCGGTTTCGGAGGCTCTGGAGGACTGAGTTGCCGTCAGCCATCGCGCGATGACCGACATCCGCGACAAATAAATAGGCTACACTGGCACTCTCCGTTGTCGGCCGGATCGGCAGGACGGTGTCTGCTGTCGTCCCCCAAACCTTGGCAACGTCCAGTCGCTCTCGTCCGCTGTTATCTACAGATGAGCAAGGCGAGTGCCTCGGGGCTTGACCCCGAGGTACTTCACCACTCACGTCGTCTCGGAGTCGTCTTCGAGCTGATCGTAGGTATCGTTGACGACGTTGATCGTCGCGATCAGGGCCCCGACGATGACGGGGCCAAAGAACAGTCCCATGATACCAAACGCGTAAATCCCACCGAGGACCCCCACGATGATGACGGCGGGGCTGATCTCGGCGAACCGATCGACGACGATCGGTCGCAGATAATCATCGGAGACGCCGACAACGATGGCGCTGTAGACGGCCAGTCCAAGCGCCATGATCGGTTCGCCGGTCACGAAGAGGTAGATCGATGCGGGGATCCAGACGAGCGGCGCACCGATCAGCGGGATTAGCGAGAGGATTACCATGACGAACGTCCAGAACGCGGCGTTTGGGACCCCGGTGACGAACAGCCCGATTCCTGCGATAGTGCCCTCGATGATCGCGATCAGGACGTGGCCGGCGAGGACGGCCCACATGACCTCGTTCAGTTCGTCATACAACTCGTCCTGGACGTCCCCTGGCAGCGGCGTCACGTCTCTCACCCACCCCATGAGGTTGTCACCGTCTTTTAGCAGATAGTACAGCAAAAAGAGGAGGACGCCGAGCCCGACCAGGGCGTGCGTGAGCGCGCTGAACCACGCTGTCGTCTGTTCAAGCAGGATCGTCCCGATCTGCTCGGCGGAATCCGCAAGCTGAGCCGCGATATCGATCTCGACCCCTATTTCGTCCTCGATTCGCTCCTCGATCGCTGCTAGCTGGAGCGTTTCGGGATCGATCTCCTGGAGGAGTGCAACGACGTCGCCGGCGATCACCACCGCGACGATGACAAACGGGACGATGACGCCGACGATCGCAACTGCAACGAGTGCGAACGCGGCGATCGTCGGCCCGACGTAGCGCTCGAGTCGCGTCTGGAGCGGAAAGAGAACGAACGCGATAAGGACGCCCGCAAGCACGTACTGGGCAAACGGAAGAACCAGTTGGAGCGAAAGATACGCAAAGAGACCGACGAGCGCGAGGAGATACCCCTTGCTGAGGTTCACAGCAGTGTTGTCAACGATCCACCGAATAAAGCTGCCCCCGACGTGTTCCAGCCTGAAACTTTCGTTTTGGCCGTGATACCGTTTCAGGAACCTCTCTGTCCAAGCGACGACAGACTGTCGACCCTGCCTGCCCTGCTCTCACTCTCGACCGACTTTCTGGAGACAGTGACGATGGCGATGGCGGTTCCGACTGGGTGCGAATCCGACACGAATCGCTCGATCGGGCTGCCCACGATCGGCTACTGCAGCGACTACGACTCGAGATCCTCGACCGTCGCGGCCGGAGCCACTCGCATCACGCTGTTGACGGCGCGTTTCGCGTTCGATCGGGAGGCGTACCCCTCGCCGCTGTCAGCGATGATGTTCCCGTTCCAGTGGACGAGCCGCCAGCGCCACTCGTCGGCCCGATCCTGATACACCTCGAACCGACTGGTCCGCTCTGCATCGGGCCCGCCAGCATCGACAGCCTCGTCGGCCGACCGCCCTCGATCGGTGACTGCCTCCGGTGGTATTGTCGCGGCGGCTGGGTCTTCCGGCGGCTCCGAACCGATCGCGACCGATTCGGCGTTCTCAGTGGTCGTCTCGTCGTCGCGGCTCGCTGTACGGATACTCGATCCATCGGGGTCGTCCCACTCGAGTTCGAGTTCGAGTTTCGCGACTGGCGACTCGCCATCGCCGGAGACCGCTTCCAGTTCGGCACTGATTCGTGCCGGGAAGTCGACCGCAAGTCGCTTCTCAGCCGTCTGCAGTCGGAGTGTGCGATCGCGATCGAGGGCAGTCGCGATCCCCTCGACGATCGCTGCGAGGTCGCCCCGATCGTACGCCCCGTCGAGTTCGAAGTCCGGCTCGGACATATCGTCTCCGACGTGCTATGACGTGTTAGCAGTGGGGGACACGGAGCCAGTGTTCGTGCCCGCTTCTCGCCACTCGAGGAGCGTGGACCCACGTCGTCGGAGTGTTTTTATCGCCTGCCTGTGACCGAACGGCCGTGACTTCCCGCGAGTGGCGCAGCGATCGGCGAGCGGTGTTCGAACGGGACGGCTACACGTGCTGTAACTGCAGTTCGGTCGGTGGTGACGACGAACCGACGGCCGTCCGGACCTATCCCGTCGGCGACGTTCCACTCGAGGGAACGGTGCATGCGAGTTCGCTTGTGACTGTTTGTTCGCGGTGTTTTAGCCTGCTTCAAACGTCGACCGACGATAGTGGGGGTGGGATCGACCGCAACGAACTGTTCCGGATCATCCGCCGGGCAACACGGAAACAGGGGCCGACGATCTCCGACGCGGCGGCGTTCGCCTCGCACGTGACGTCGCTGCCGACCGCACTTGAGGGCGATGACGATCCAGCGACCGCGTACCTCGAGACACGGCGTGAGGTGTTGCTCGCACTCGATATCGTCGACGCTCACCTGAGCCGGATCGAGACCCACCAGACGGCCACCCTCGACCAGGCGATCGAGACCTCGCTCGCAGCGTTTTCCGAGCAAGCAATGACGCTCCAGTCGGAACTACGGACGATCGTCGAACTGAGCGAGACAGTCCTCACGGGACTCGGACGCTGCCACGGCTGTTTCGAGCCGTTCGAGAGCGACTCGTCAGGGGAGTCGGGTCCCACGCCCGAGCCATGTCGGACCTGTGGACTCGAATCGCGTCCACTCAGTGATTGGCGTCGATCCGGCTCGGACAGCGCTCTCGCGTTCGATCGCCTCTTCGCGACGATCAACGATCGGTTACAGGAGAGCAGTGAGACGACCGACGCGCTGACCGATCGGACGATGGCACTTGCGGCGGCACTCGCCGACGAGTGAGACGAACGACAGTCCGGCCGTATCAACACCGCTGGCTGCAACTGCGTACCGCTGGCTGCAACTGCGTACCGCTGGCTGCAACTGCGTACCGCTGGCTGCAACTGCGTACCGCTGGCTGCAACTGCGTACCGCTGGCTGCCAGCGACGGTACCGTCGTTACAGTTCGGCGGCAGCTGTGAGCGCGATGTCGATCGCCCGACCCACGTTGTTCTTTGCTTTTTCCGGGAGTTCGTCGTCTTCGGTGTCGACTCCCTTCTGGGTGCCCTCGACGAGGTTGCCGTCGACGGTACAGATCGCACCGGCACGAAGCCCACGCCGACGGGCCAGTGAGAAGACGGCGGCGGCCTCCATCTCGACGGCAAGCAGACCGGCAGCTTCCCAGTCGTCGACGGCGGACTCGGTCTCGGCGTAGTAGGCGTCGTCGGTCGCGATTGGGCCGACGTGGACGTCCTCCCCGTTTGCTTTTGCGCTATCGACCAGCGCCGACAGCACGTCGTACTCCGGCACGGCAGGATATTCAACCGCCTCGTACCGTTTCGAGGTCCCCTCGTTTTTTGCGGCTCCGGTTGCGACGACCATGTCGCCGATCTCGATATCCGACTGGAGGGCCCCGGTCGTTCCGACGCGGATGACCGTCTCGACGCCGACGTTCGCCAGTTCTTCGATTGCGATCGCGGCCGACGGACAGCCGATTCCCGTCGAACAGATCGTCAGCGCTCGTCCCTCGTGGGTCGCGTTGACGACCTTGTACTCGCGGTTCTGGGCGACCGTTTCGGCCTCGTCACAGTGGTCGGCGATTCGATCGACGCGACCCGGATCGCCCGGAATGAGCGCGATATCGGCGAGGTCGCCGTCGTCGACCAGCAGGTGTGGCTGTGTTGCCATGCCCCAGCGTTCCGCCGGCGACGAGAAAAAGGATTCGAGAATCGGTCTTCGTGGAGGCCGTTGACAAGCGCTATGCTGGCGACCTCTATCACTCCCTGGCCCCGAACCTGGCCCTGGCCCCCACCTCACTCCGCAGGCACCACCTCGATGCAATCGGGTTCGATCGTCATCCGCACCCCGTCGGCCTCGAACTCGACGACCCCCGTCGACCGTCTGGAACCGGTGCAGGTATCGGCAAACAGTGCGTCGAGCGCTTCCGGATCGATGAACTCGTACAATTGTGTGCTGGCCGTCATGACGTCTTCGCCGTGATACTCGGCCAGTGCTGTTGCAGCAGCGATGCTCAGCGGTTCGTCCGGCCCCCGGTCGTACCGGATGTGACGACCGAATTCACATCCGTGTGACGTACAGCTCCGTCGTTTCATCATGTCCATGTCTCTCCATCACGTCACCGTGACGCTCTGTTTGATAGCCCAACGGCGTCGTGTATATATGTACCGTCAGACAACTTTTCCTGAGAACCGCCTGCCAGCAGCGTGATACCGCTGTCGATTAGTGTCATATACGACACGGACGTTTATTTAAAACCGATCGGCGAGAAACGCCTCGGCCTCCGTCTGGGTCGGTGCACTCCGTGCGCCCTCGCGGGCAGCAGTGATCGCACCGCAGGCGTTTGCGTACTCGAGTGCACGCTCGATGTCGGCCGGCCGACGGCGATCGGTCTCGACTATCGTCGCGATGAAGCCTGCGGCGAAGGCGTCGCCGGCCCCGGTCGTATCGACGGGATCGACGTCGAACCCTGGGTGGGAGTACGACCCCTCCGGTGTGTGGGCGACTGCGCCGTCGCTGCCGTGTTTGACGACGACGAGTCGGTCGCTGAACGCCGACCCAGCGTACTCGTCGTCGAGCACTGCTGTAGCCTCGCGATCGTTTGCAAAGACGATGTCGGCCACCGACAGCGCAGCGCTGTAGTCGCGATCACCGAGTCGCCGACCCGGATCGAAGCTGACGACCGCATTCCCCGCCCGTGCCGCTCTCGCGATCGCCGCCGCGGTGTCGGGCCGCTGGCCCGTCAGATGGACGTGGTCGACCGATCGGATGCGCTCGCGGTCGAGGTCCGCCGGTGAGACTGCCTCGTTGACGCCGTCGTTTCCGAGTACCGCGACCTCGCCGTCGTCGTCGACGAGGAGGTATTTGACGGCCGTCGGGGCGTCGTCGACGACCCGAAGCCCGTCGAGTGAGACGCCGGCCGCTTCGAGTTCACGCTGTGCGAGGAGGCCGTTGTCGTCGTCGCCGACGCTCCCGATCAGCCCGGTGTCGATCTCGAATCCGGACAGTGCAACAGCGACGTTGGCGGCGCTGCCGCCGCCCGACTGGTGCTGTGCGTGGATCGCTGACTCGCCGTCGGCCTCGGGGAGTCTGTCGACGTGAAGCGTCACGTCCCAGTTGACGTGACCGGCAGTGAGAACGGAGCCCATTTCGGTAGTACTGAGACGATGATCTCCGACGGGAAAAGCGTAGCCAACGGAGCCACGTGCTGCCGCCAGACAACCCCTGTCGCATTCGGGGCCGACCGTAGTTTCTTGCCCATGGCACTCCTCTAGCGCGCTATGGACGACCTCTCACTTGGTGTCCCACAGCCGTTGCTCGATCGACTGCCCGACGACGAGGGAGCCGCCGCTGCAGACATGCAAGAAGCAGTTGCTGGCTGGGAACAGCGGCTAAACGAGGCGATCGCGGCTACGGATGACGACCGCGAGGCGGCGACAGTCGTTCTGGAGGCGATCGATCGCTTCGAACAGCGCTATGAAACCTACGACGACCTCGTCCCGGAGCTCCGTGCCTGGGGCCAGTCGCCAATCTATGCGATCGTCTGGCGGACGCTGTACGCCGACGTGATCGCCCAGCTGTACGACCACGACGAGCTTGGAGACCATCTTGAACGGGAACGGAACCAGCGACTCGTCGAGGATGGCATTCGGCTACAGGATCTGTAGCTCGACGGTGGGAGCTGTCCCGAGCCGCCGTCCGCGGATCGTTCGGTTCCACCGACGATCGGCGCCGACAGTCACTCTCGCTGAGACGTGCTATCTAAGCCCAAGCGTTCAAAACCCCCGGGTTGGTATAGTGGAACATGGACTACACTGTTTCTCGTGACGGGGCGACGCTGGTGACGCTTCACGAGGGAACCGATACGACGGCCTGTGACACCGCGCGGGCCGAGCTTTCGGCGACCCTCCGGACTCTCCAGGGAGACGACCAGATTACCGACTGGACGATCGAAGACGCCGACGTCTACGAACATCCGGCCGCCCCGTTTGACCCGTACACGATCTCGGTCGCGTTCACCGTGACCGTCACGGTCGACGCCACAGACCTCGAGGCGGCGACGGCGATCGGGGAAACCACGATCGAGGCAGCACTCGAACGCGCGGATGTCGGCGCCGTCTCCTACACCACCGGACCTGCTGTCTCGGCGTCCTGAGCCGGGAGGCGTAGTGAGAGATCGGGGCGAGTGTACCCCGTTCGTGAGTGTTCTCACCGTCAATTTCAAGCGCTCATCCGATCGATCATCGTCCTGGCCCCGCCGCGATCCGACTGTACGTTTATGTCGCCGGCCGACGAGCCATTGGTATGGAGATCGAGCTTCGATTTTTTGCCACCTTTCGCGACGCCGTCGGCACCAAAGAACGCACCCGACCGATCGAGGACGAAACGACGGTTGGAGAAGTCCTTGCAGCGCTCGAAAGCGAGTACGATGGGCTCGACGGGCAGCTACTGACAGCACAACGAGACGCGATCAGGCCACAGCTGAGCGTCCTCAAGAACGGTCGAAACGTGGTCCACATGGCGGGGCCGGAGACGCCACTCGACGACGGCGACGTACTGTCGGTGTTTCCCCCGGTCGCCGGTGGCGCAGCCGGTTTCGGTCGGTGATCCACCGATCGGGAGGTGATGATCCGGGCACTGCGGACGATCAACCAGCCGCTGCAACCGATCGACCAGCCGCTGCAACCGATCGACTACTCCCGCCGAAATCCAGTCCACCCGCACGCGCAGTCAGACTCGACCAGCCGGAGACCAAACTGGGACGGGTCCACCCGCATGCGACGCGCAGTCGAACTTAACCTCTCGGAGACCAAACAGGGATGTATGGATACGCGTATCGAGCGCACCTTTCGTGGCATCTCCGAACGACTCGCCGTTCGGTATCTGACGAATCTGGGAGGGAGCCGTGTCGACGACGACACGGTCGACGGCGAGGACTGGTCGGCGACGGTCTCATCCGAGACCGTCGGAATTGGCCCCTCGCTTACGCTCACCGAGGTAACTGTCGTCTTCGAGGGCGACGAACGGACGCTCGAGCCACTCGTCGAGGACTTCGCCCAGAAGGCCATGCGCGCGGGTGGCTAATGACCGACGCGCCGATCGAGGGCCAGGTGCTCGTGCTCACGGCCGCGAAGGCAAGCGTGCCCGCAAGTCGCCTTCCGGGGCTCATCGAGCGAGTCCAGCGTCATCTGGCGGCAGACCGCGGCCAGTACCGCCGGGAGTACGAGCGTCTCCACGCGACCGAGACGATCGACCTCTTTCTCGTCGAGCCGGGCCACTGGGAGTCACTCGGGGCGTCGCTCGGGTTCGATGACCGCGAACTGGCTGCCGTCCACCGGGCACACGAAGAACAGCTGTTGCGGATCGGCCGCCGGATCGATCGTGAAACAGCGTTCGAAACGGCCCTCGATGTCCGCGAGCCGGTTTGTATCAGCCGTGAGGATGGGGATAACTGAGCGCACCGTCTGGCGTGAAGCTCCCGTCCCCGACGATCGGAGCGAAACCGCGACTGTGCCGGGCGCAATCCATAGTATAAAGAGCGTGTTGCACCTTGACCCAACAACGAGACGATGGCTATCGACAAGGAAGCCGAAATGACCGATGTGGAGATCGACGAGTTCCTCGGTCATCGCGAAACAGGAGTGCTGTCGCTGGCTCGAACGGACGACCCGTACGCAATTCCGATCTCGTATGGCTACGACGAGACCGAGCGGACGTTATATCTTCGACTGGTGTCGACGCCGGACAGCGAGAAACGGTCGTTTCTCGAGTCGACACCACGAGCTCGCCTCGTCGTCTACGACGAGAGGGAATCGACCTACCGAAGTGTCATCGCAACTGGAGAGCTCAAGTCGATCGATCCAAGCGATCTCACGCCGGAACAGATCGCTCAGTACGGCGAGACGAAGCGGCCACTGTTCGAGATCTGGGCGGAGGGCAAAGACACACTGAACATCGAACTCTACAAACTCGTTCCGGAGACACTAGACGGTCGCCGAACCGAAGTCGATCGATCCGAGTAAGCTGTGGCCGACGGGTTCGGCCATCGCACTCAGTTCGTCGGCTGTTTTGTGGCGAAATCTCCCTGTGAAACGTCGGTCCCACAGACCGGACAGCCGTGAGCGAGTGTCGCCTCGCGCATCGACTCGTTGACCTCAATTTCTTGCCCACAGTCGGGGCACGTAAACTCATATCTATTCATAACGGGCAGGGTGGACGAATTATCGGGTGTCTACCCTATAGCTGTGCTTCCAGCACATATAGGGGCGGGGTTTGGTACCACCGGATTGTAGGAAGCGAAGCGTTCTTATAACGTGGATCATCGTCCATCCAGAATCGCGTCTAACAGCTTCGTCTGTGCGGCGGCCAGGTGTTCGGTCAACGTCGTCCCGGTAATACCGAGCTCCGATGCGACGTCGCCCGCGTTTGCTCGCTTTGGATGGTCGAAATACCCCATCTCGTGGGCTGTCTCGAGGACCTCCAGCTGGCGATCGGTCAACGAGCTCCGATCGACGAAGACGAGATGCTGGTCGGCGTGGTCCTGTTCGGACTGGAGCAGTCGCTGAACGTCGAGGTTCGCGTGGCGGTCCTGGAGCGCACCGATGATCGCCTGTAGGCGCTCCATATCCGGGGCGTGGAAGGTGAGAAACAGCGACGACCCCTGTGCACGGATGTCGACGACGGGACAGTCGAATCGTTCGATCGATTCGCAGGGACAGCCGCGTTCGAGTTCGCGCTCGAACCGGTAGACCGACTGCGACCCGTAAGAGAAGATTTCGGTCAGGTCGACGTCGATATCGAACTCGTCGGGGAACGCCGTGGCTTCGAGCATGAACTCCTCGATCACCCGTTCTGGCGCGGTCGGGTCGACGCTCTTCGAGACCGAACTGGCCGTCCCGCCGGTTTCACCAGTGGCCGCTGTGACGACACACCCTTCCGGATCCTCGATCCGGATCTCTGCGCGTATTCCGGACGGCATTACCAGTTTGTGGGGTGGCCCCCCTCCTAAACCCACCGCCCGAGCCCCCGATCGTCTTTTCCTGATACCGCCGCCTCCGCTGGCGCCACCGCCTCCGCTGGCGCCATCAGTTCGTCCTGCCCTCCTCGTATAGCGTGGGGCCCCCGATCAGACGGTCGATCTCTGCGCCGACTTATAAAAGCCCCTGTATTTATTGGGCCCTAATTGGTGAGTGCTCGGTCGCTACGACAGAGTAGAAACCGATGTCTTCGATTAACAGCGGACCCACGACCCGTCCAGGATGGCCGGCCGAAGAAGAGATCGAACCACAGGCTGTGCTATCGGCGCTCGACGACGACGGCTGTCGGTCGATTCTCGAGGCGACGACCGACGAGGCGCTGACGGCGACCGAACTCGCCGATCAGTGTGAGATTCCGACCTCGACGGCCTACCGAAAAGTCGAGAAGCTAACCGAGGCACACCTCGTCGACGAGCGCGTCCGTATCAACACCTCCGGCAAACACGCTACGGAGTACCACCGGTCGTTCGACGACATCGTCGTCACCATCGCCGACACCGGCGGCATCGAAGTCGATCTCCGAAGATCGGACGCCGCCCCGGATGCGGAGTCGATGTCCGCCGTCGCCGGTGACTGAGACGGATTCGTGTCCGTCGGTACCGCCGTCGTCGGTAATCGATGACACGTATCCCTATGAGGGGGTCCGCTAGAACGTGTTCCCGGCACAACCGCCACCCGTCCTGCGGTCGTGTCAGGACTGACTGACAGCGATCCGGACGGTCGATCCGGCAACCGCATTGCCCTCATGCGATCGAAGCCGATGCCGTGACGGACGGTTCCTGGTCCCCCGTTCCGGCGTCGACCAACACCACCCGTGTTGTATTGTACGCTGTTCTGTGAGCGACCGTTTCCAGACGGGTTCTACTCCCGACTCCCGCGGGTCGAGCGTGTGTGTCTGACGAGCAGCCGCTCGATCCGGGACGGTCTGAATCAGTCGGGGGTGTTGTCGTGATCGTCTCCACTGCGATGTCGGCGATCCTCCTTTTTTATTGCACTGGTGCCAGCCGCCGGGAACCACTCGCCGGCGCGGGCGATCGGTTTCCGGAACACGGTGTAGCCGATCGAGACACCGAGCATAGCGGTGACGATCGCGTAGATAGTGCCGTCGAAGACGAACAGGGCGGGCAACGCGAGGACGCTCGCGAGCGCGAGATCACCTGGCGAGCCGTCGTAGCCGATCCAGCGACGCGGCGGAAGCCAGCGGCGGTGGTAGTGGCTATACACCGCCCGATCCGTGGTGGCCTGCCAGGGCTCGCGTTCGAGACCGCCACCGACGTGATCCATCACGGAGTGGAGCCCTGCGGTAGTCACTCCGACGGCGAGCCCGACAGTCGCCGGAGTGGGAACCAGCACCGCCGCGATGGCGGCCAGAACGGCACACAGCGAGTAGTAGACCGGAAAGTGCAGCGTCTTCCGATGTTCCCCAACCAGATCGAGATCGGGGAGGAGGCCGCCGACGATCGCCGCGACGGCGACGACGACTGCAAACTGCGGCGCGAGGACAGCGACGAGGGAAGCGACCACGAGCCCGGCGAACACGTGGGTCGTGGCCATCATCGTTGCCAGCATACGTGTCCGGATAGCATAGGCTAGTCGGTCGGTTCGATCGCTACTGCATCCGTGCCGCTGGCTGCCGATCCGAACACGACGCGTCGTTGGATGTGACGGGCGAAACGGCCGGGTGGGATCGACGATCAGTCGTCCGACGGAGCCGCTGCACCGCCGTCGTCGGCACTGACGCCCGTCCCGGGCCCGATCTCGATGTCGAGCTCTGTGAGTTTCTCTTCCGGAACGACGCCGTCGACCCAGCCGCGGTAGTCGTAGTACTCCGCTTTCATTTCCTCGAGTTCGCAGTACTCGCCCTCGCTTGCACCCTGGCCGCGGATGCCGTCTTCGAGGAATCGCGCGGGCAGCGAGTCGTCGTCGCCGTCGAAGCCGGCGAGGTTGTTGTAGTAGCGTTCGAGGTTGTAGACGCGCTCGCCGGCGTCCATCAGCTCGTCTTCGGTGACGTCGAGCCCGGTCATCCCGTTATACTGGAGCACGTACTCCTCGATGCCTTCGGCGAAGGCGTTGAACTTGCAGATATCGAAGCTGTCGCTGATCGCGTGAAGGTCCTGGAACTGGGCGGTGAGTTCGCCCTTGCCCTCGTACTCGTAGGGGTCGACCTTCTCCGGAATACCGAGAATCTCCGCGGCAGGAGTGTATCCCCGCAGGTGACACGCCCCGCGGTTCGAGGTGGCGTAGCCGATCCCCATCCCTTTCATACAGCGCGGATCGTAGGCCGGGATCGTCTGTCCCTTGACCGCAAGCGAATTGTCGCGGGCGCCCTTCCGTTCGGCGACGCGGCGTGGCCCCTCCGCCAGCAGATCGGCGAAATCGTCCTCGCGGTGGGCGATCCGCTCGATCATCTCGATCATGGTCTCGCTGTCGCCCCAATCGAGTTCGCCGACGCCGTCGAGTTTGCCCTCTTCGGTCATCTCCATGGCCATCGCCATCATGTTGCCGACCTCGATCGTGTCGACGCCCATGTCGTTGCAGCGATCGATCATCAGGGCGATGTCGTCGCGCTCGGTGTGCCCGGAGTTGGGGCCGAGTGCGAACGCCGACTCGTACTCGAACGACTCCATCCGGACGTTCATCTCCTCGCCTTTGTGCATCGTCTGGACCTCGACTTCCTTCTTGCAAGCGACCGGACAGGAGTGACAGGTCGGTTCGTTGACGAGGATGTTCTCGCGGACGTTCTCGCCGGAGACCGCTTCGGCGTCGAGCGTCGCCGACTCTGCGTCGCGCATGCTCCGCGTCGAGGTGTATTTGGCGTTGCGCGTCGGCAGGCCGTCCATCTCCTCGGTAATGTTCATCAGGACGTTCGTCCCGAACTGGGAGAGGCCGCCTTCGTTGGGTGCAGTAACATCCGATTCCTGGATTGCCCGCATTGCTTGCTGGTGGCCCTCTTTGAACGTCTCCGGATCGGCTGGCTGGGGCATTTTCGTCGAGGACTTGACGACGATCGCTTTGAGGTTTTTCGACCCCATTACACACCCCGTTCCGCCCCGTCCCGAGGCCCGATCGTCTTCGTTCATGATACAGGCGTATTTGACCTCGTTCTCGCCGCCGGGGCCGATCCCCATAATGCTCAGGTTCTTGCCGTAGGAGCCTTCGACTTCCTCTTCGATCGCATTACGGGTGTCGTGGAACCCTTTGCCCCAGAGATGAGAGGCATCTCGAAGTTCGACCTCCCCGTCCTCGACGACGGCGTAGACCGGTTTCTCGGCTTCCCCCTCGACGAGCAGGCCGTCGAAGCCGGCCCACTTTAAGCGTGCACCGGACCAGCCACCGTGGTGACTGTCCGTAACGGTGCCCGTCAGCGGTGATTTCGTACAGACGGCGATGCGGCCACTCATTGTTACCTGCGTGCCCGACAGCGGTCCGTTCATGAACGCAAGCAGGTTCTCCGGGCCGAGCGGATCGACGTCCGGACCCTGCTCGAAGACGTACTTCACCCCGAGTCCGCGGGCGCCGATATATTTCCGTGCATCCTCCTCGTCGATCGACTCGTATGCCACCTCCCCATCCGAAAGGTCGATTCGAGCGACGTTGTCTTGGAAGCCACCGAGTTCAGTCATTGGTGCTCAGTTTGTAGATATCCACTCGAGATGTGTTAGGTGTTTGCATACATCAATAATGATTGATAGATAATGGTTATACTAACGCCGCCGGAGACCGATGGACCGGAGGCGGTGTCGATCGGCGGACCATTGTGGGCGATCGGCCGTGGAGAGACGCGTTCAGTCTCAGTCGTCCGCCGGTTCGGCGTCCGCGTCTGCGGGCTCGATTCCGACCTCGATCTCAGCGGCGGCAGCCTTGTACTCGGGGATCTTCGCCCGTTCGTCGAGGACGTCGTTCGTCAGTGTGTTCGCGGAAGCGGCCGCGAAGTGCGGTGTCGTCCAGACGACACCCTCTTTCGTATCCTCGGTCACCTGCGCCTCGACGGTGATCTCGCCGCGTCGGGACCGCAGGCGGACGGTGTCGCCGTCTTCGATTCCGTACCGATCGGCGTCTGCCGGATGGACGTCGACGAAGTTCTCCGGGGTCTGCCTGTTGAGCGTCGGGGATCGGCGGCTCATCGTGCCCGTGTTGTAGTGTTCTTCCAGCCGTGCCGTCGTGAGGATCAGCGGGTACTCCTCGTCAGGCGTCTCTTTTGGCGGCTGGTGGGTGACGCCGATGATTCGTCCGAGACCGTTCTCGGTATCGAACGAGTCCTCGTAGAGATACTGGTCACCTTCGTCCCCGGGCTCGTAGCACGGCCACTGGATCCCCTCCTCGCCGAGGCGATCGTAGGTCATCCCGTGGTAGCTCGGGCAGACCTGCCGGAGCTCTTCGAAGACTTCCTCGACGTCCTCGAAGCGGAACTCGCCGCCGGACTCCGTCGGCTCGCCCGCCGAACGCCGCTCCTCGCGCTCGCCGAACAACCGGCTCCCAACCTCCATCAGAATGTCGAGGTCGTGTTTCGTGTTTGCGTGAACGTTGTCGACGCCGCGCATTCGCTGGACGCGCCGATCGGTGTTCGTCACCGTCCCATCGCGTTCGGCCCAGGTCGTCGCCGGGAGGACCACGTCGGCGTACGTCGCGGTTTCGGTCATGAAGATATCCTGGACGATCATGAACTCGAGGTTCTGGATCCGTTCTCTGACCACGTTGCTGTCGGGTTCGGACATCACGGGATTCTCGCCCATCACGTACAGCCCGTGGACGGACTCGCCGAACTCGTGGGAGAGTTCGACGTTGGTCAGGCCGGGCTCGTCGGGAATCTCGAACCCCCAGACGTCTTCGACGGCTTCGCGGGCCTCGTCGTCGTCGACGAGCTGGTAGCCCGGCAGGACGTTCGGCATCGCGCCGACGTCACAGGTCCCCTGGACGTTGTTCTGGCCGCGCAGCGGGTTGACACCCGTCCCGGGCCGACCGAGGTTGCCGGTGATCAGGGCGAGGTTGATCTCGTTTTGGACGTTGTCGACGCCACAGGTGTGCTGGCTCATCCCCATCCCCGTGAAGATCGCCGCGTTGTTCGCCATCGCGTACTTTTCGGCGGCCAGTTCGATATCTTCCAGTGGGACGCCACACTCCTCGGCTGCCGCTTCTTTGTCGAAGTCTTCGAGCGTCTCTGTTAGCTGCTCGAACCCCTCCGTCCGCTGTTCGATGAACGCCTCGTCGATCCATCCCTTCTCGGGTTCCTCCTCGTGACGATCGAGGATCGTCTTGAGGACGATATTCAACAGCGGGATATCCGTCCCCGGATTCAACTGGAGATGCTGGTGGCGATCGGTCTCGGTGATCTGGAACGATCGAGTCGTCTTGTTCGCGTGGGGATCGACCTGGATCACCGTTGCCCCTTCGAGGACGGCCTGGCGGAAGTACTGGCTGTTGGCGATCGGGTGCTGTTCGCCCGGATTCGCCCCCTGGATCCAGAAGATGTCGGCCGCCGCTTCGAGGTCTTCCATGCTGTTTGTCATTGCCCCCGCGCCGAGACTCGTGCGAAGCGCCCAGACCGTCGACGCGTGACACATCCGCGTGCAGTTGTCGATGTTGTTGGTGCCGTAGCGTCGGGCGAGCTTCTGGAGGAGGTAGTTCTCCTCGTTCATTGTCTTCGAGGAGCCGAAAAAGCCCATCGCGTCGGGCTCGTACTCCTCGCGAATCCGGCGCATCTCGCCTATGATCCGATCGTAAGCTTCCTCCCACGTTGCCTCGCGGAACTCGCCGCTGTCGTCTTTGATCAGCGGGTCGGTAAGCCGATCCTCGTGATCGACGACCTCCGTCGCCGCGCCGCCTTTGATGCAGATGCGGCCCTCGTTTACCGGTGCGTCTCCCCACGGCATGAACTGGACGTCGCCGGGCTCGTCGCCCTGCTTGACCTGGATCCCACAGCCGACGCCACAGTACGGACAGATCGTCTTCACCGCGTCTTGTTTATCACTGGACATTGTTCTGATTTCCCCGCTACCCGATTGCAGCGCGAACTGGTACCTTCATGATCTTTGCCTACGATCATGAGTGTTTCTAGCGGTTGCCATATTGAACAGTCGCGACCGTTGTCACCCGGTAGCCGACCGACGCCGATCGGACCGAACGCGGGACAACGCTGACGGTGTCACGCGTTGCAGTTCGATGCGAGATGGCACTGACCCGATCGCTCGTGGACTCGGCGGCCGAGGCGTACTGCGAACACGAGCCGCTGTACCCCGTCGAACAGGAGGCGATCGAGACGCTGCCCGAGGCGTTCCGGACGGGCGAGTTCGGCTGGCGAGACGCCGAGTGGGTACTCAGGTGGACCGACAGACGCTATCTCGGCGCGGTGCCGGACGCCGAGCGTCGTGCCCGCGAGACGGCGTTCGATCGCAACGGTTTCGAGGCCGTCCGGGAGGCGATCGGTGCGGTCACGACAGCGGCCGACCCGGCCGATCGGATCGATCACCTTCTCGCCCTCGACGGCGTCGACCTCCAGGCAGCGTCGGCGTTCCTGTTGTTTGCCGATCCGGAGACGTGTATCGCCATCGACGACCGCATCTGGTCGGTACTGGTCGAATACGACCACCTCACAGACCCATACCCGGAGCCACTGTCGGAGCCGGCCTACCGGACGGCACTCGACTGCTGTCGATCGCTCGCCGATCGGCTCGACTGTGACATGTGGACGCTATACCGGGCGTGTTGGCGGCTGTACGAGTGAGATCTGCCCTCTCCATCAGGGCTGATCGAGTGGCACTCCAGCGTGGATCGTAAACTCACCCTCGAACCCCACGCGAGCGATCGCACGCGCTCCGAGGTCGAGCGATCGCAGGTCACCTGCTCGATCGTGTGTCCCGAGAGTCACTGAGACGTGCGTGCTCAACGGTGCTGCCCCGAGTCGGCCATCGAGTGTCAACGGTTGTCGGTAGATCGTGTCTTCGTCCGTCGTGTAGCTTCGGGTCGAGACCGTTCCAGAAACCGTCCGCGGGCGCTTAATTTCGATCGAACAGATGTGGTCGCCGTCGCTGGTGACGGTCGTCGTTCGTCGTCGGCCGTCGTCTTCGAACTCGATTTCGGCGATCGACTTCGGATACGCCCACCCCTCGACCCCGAGGGCCCGGGCGGGCTCGGTCGTTACCGGGAGCAGCCAGACGTACGCCCCGACCTCGCTCGTAAGAGGTGCAGCGAGCGGTGGGGTTCCGGTACCGGGTGTTGCCGGAATCAGAATGCCAACCTCCGCGTAGGGCTCGATCGACCCGTCACCGATCCGCTCGTACTCCACGCAGAGGAACGTTACTGCGGCGCGGGACGGCGTCACGCGAACCGGCGACAGTCCCGACGGCAGGTGCTCCCGGACGGACTCGATCGCTGCCGGAAGTGTCGCACCGACGATCGACGCATCGGTCGACAGCGGCAGGGAAACGGTGTGGCCCGTCGAGAGAGTGCGCGACGAGTCCAATCGGTTGGGAACGGGCTCAGACCTCGAGTCGTCGCCGATTGCTGTGACAGGAGCGGGCTCCCTGGACGATCGACCGCGGTCACGGGTGAGTGCCGCGTGGAGGCTGCGTGCTGTGATGCTCGCCCGGCCGAACAGCCGTCGCATCGGATCCAGCACCGACGCCGGAAGCCACTGGCTCCATCGCACGAACTGTGCGGGCGCACCGACAGAGTACCGGGCTTTTGGGGTCGAGGTCGTCGCCGCGTGAACGATGGTCTCGGCGACGGCATCGGGCGTGGTTGCCAGCGGGCCGCCATCAAGCACCCAGCCGTCTTCGAGTGCCGCGTACGTGGGTGCGTAGCTCGCGGTCCGATCGCGGTCGGCGAGCGTCTCAGTCGCTTCCGCGGCAAATTCGGTATCGACCCACGCCGCTTCGACGAGGCTGACGTCGACGCCCGGAACGTCACGAAGCTCCATCCGGAGTGCATCGGTGAGCGACTCGACTGCGCCTTTCCCCGCAGAGTACGCGCCGAGACCGGGATATGCAGCGCGACCGAGGACGCTGGAGACGGTGACGATTCGCCCCCATCCGTTCTCGCGCATGACCGGCATCACGAGCTGGACGAGTCGCTGAACGCCGTAAACGAGAACGTCGAACTCCCGTTTCGTCTCCTCGACCGGGACGTCTTCAACCGCTCCCGGGACGGCGTAGCCGGCGTTGTTGACCAGACAGTCGAGCCGCCCTGTCTCCGCGACGATCCGATCGACGACGTCACGACACTGCTCGGCATCAGTGACGTCGAGTGCCAGCGGTCGACAACTCGTGGCGACCGACTCGGGTAGCGGTATCTCGACGTCCGTCGCGTAGACCACCCAGCCCCGATCGGCGAACATCGTCGCCGTTGCTTTGCCGATGCCGGAGCCAGCACCCGTTATAAGGACGACCCGTTCTTCGGCGTGAGACGCCTCGTCGACTGCGCCGCTCATGAGAGCACCACAACTGTCGGCCACAATAATTGTTCGGACGGCCGACCGTCCCGACGGTTGTCCCCATCTCAGAGCAACAGAGCGACGATCGCGAGGATGATGAAGATCAACACGAAGATGCGAGCGATTTCCATCGAGATACCGGCGACCCCGCGAGCGCCGACGGCAGCAGCGACGACCGCGAGAATAAAGAAAATCACTGCCCAGTAGAGGAACTCGCCGCCACCGACCTCCAACAGCGCACTCGAGAGTTCGAGCATGGCGCTGGCTGCCACGTCGCGGTATATAACTAGGAGCGACCATCCGCCGCTCTAAGAGCGGGCTACAGCCCGGTAAGCACCGGTTCAACGCGATCGGCCGCCGGACGGAACTGCGGATCAGTCGTCACCGAAAAACGCCCGACAGAGCTTCGCTTCGGCTGTCCGCAGGTGCTCGTGGAACGTCGGGCGGGAGACGCCCATCGACTGGGCCAACTCCTCGCCGGTCGTCGGTCGGGGCCACTCGAAGTAGCCGCCAAGATAGGCACGCTGTAACGAGCCGAACTGCCGATCGGTAAGGGCCTCTTCGAGTCTGGCTGCGAACTCCTGGTGGGTTTCGCCGTCCCGTTCGCGCTGCTGGAACGAGATTACGTCAGTTCCCTCGTACCGGTCCTCGACGGCTTCCACGACTGACCGCACGTCGGCCGATCGCGGAATCTCGAGGGTGACGCGGGCGCTGCCGTTCTCGCTTTCGATCGCCTGGGTCCGGACGCCGCGTTCGGAGAGCCAGGCAACGAGGTCGTCGTCGCTGGACACCTCGACCAGACACGTCTCGGCTTCGTCGCGTTCGACGAGAACGGTCAGATCGATGTCGGGGAGTTCGGCCGCGGCATCGGCAAGCGCATCGCCACTTCCGCCGGCCGTGGTAAACAGCGACGCCGTCTCGTCGCCGGTGTGATGGACCGATCGCCGATACTCGAACGTCGAGTCGGTTGCGTCCGAAAGTGCCACCGCTGGGACCGACGGATCGGTGAGTTCGAGGTCGACGGCGACGACGGCGTCCGTGGCGAGCATCCGACTCGTCTCGCGTGCGTTGACACCGCTTGCAACCGCGCGAGCCAGCGCCGAGAGGATGACCGATTCCCGGTCGTCGATGGGCCGATCGCGGTCCGTACGGACCGTCAACACCCCGTATTCGATTCCGTTGTAAGTCAACGGGAACGCGGCGTGGGTCGCGCCATCAGTCGTCGACATGGTCACCTCGTTGGACGCGAGCGTCTCGGCAGCCGGATGGTCGGCGTCTGCAGCGAGATCTTCAGGATCGACGCCTGCCTGCGATCGCACGTCGATCGTTCCGATTGCGGGATTTCGCTCTCCGATCCAGGCTCCGTGGTACGCGTCCTCGGCGGCGATCCGGTCGCAGACTGCCGCTTCGAGTTCCGATCGGGAGGTCGACCCCGCGACGACGTCCATAACGTCCTGAATCAACCCCTCGACCCGGTCGAGGATGTACTCCAGTTCTTTGGTCCGCTGTTCGAGGGCAATCTCGGCTTCCTTGCGTGCCGTGATCTCGTTTTGGAAGCCGACGTAGTTGGTTACCTCGCCCGCATCGTTGCGGACGGGTGCAAGCGTCACTTCGTTCCAGAACTCGCTACCGTCCTTGCGGTAGTTTTTGAGTTCGACGGTGACCGGGTAATCGCCGTCGACCGCCGCCGCCATCTCCGCGATCGCGTCGGGATCCGACTCCTCGCCCTGGAGAAGTCGACAGTTGCGACCGACCACTTCGTCGAAGCTGTAGCCGGTCAGTTCCTCGTAGGCGTCGTTGATGTAGACCAGCGGGTTATCGGGCTGATCGGGGTCGGAAATCGAGATCCCGACAGGTGCCTCGTTGATCGCACGATCTTTGACGACGCGGTCTCCGGCCGGGTCCTCGACCTCTGCCGTGGGCTCGAACGTGATCGTCGCCCCGCTGTCGCCACGGTGGACGCGGGCGTCGTAGCGCTCGTGTGAAAGTGTCACGTCGCGTGCGGTCCCCACCGTCGTCTCGGTAATCGCCCCTTCGAGTGGGGTCCAGTGTGGGGCCAACACGGTCGCTGCATCCCACTCATCAGTGCCGTCCTCGGCTGTCTGGAGGTCGAACGTCTCCCGAGCCGCCGCATTCGCGTACGTCACCGTGCCGTCGGTGATGGCTAGTACGGGGTCGACGACGTGTGCGAGTGCGGCTGTTGGTGATCTTGCCGCCTCGCCACCTCCTGCGTCGACAGTATCCATGGCCCTACATAGGAAGGCCAGCCCTAAGAACCATGGTGGTTCGACCGACGAACGAGTTGCTGGACTGTGGGCTCCGTCTGCCGTCCCCGATGATTTTTTATGAATATCTGCCGATCGAGTCCGTCGCCATCGGCGACGAACCCAGACGAACCCAGACGAAGCCGCTTTACGCTCCGGGCCGCTTGCATCGCACAATGAGTAAACCGTCGCCGGAGGTCTACGAGCAGGGCAAGGGGATGGACGCCCACAACAAGGTGATGCGGGAGATCCGATCGCGCAAGGAGGCGAGTTACGACCCGCACGAACCGACCCGCGTCTGGCTCGACGAGGACAACACGCCGACTGGCGTCAAGCGGAGTCTGACGATCATCCTGAACACGGGTGGCTGTCGCTGGGCCCGTGCGGGTGGCTGTACGATGTGTGGCTACGTCGCCGAAAGCGTCGACGGCGGCAGCGTTGCCCACGAGGCCCTGATGGACCAGATCGACGTCTGTCTCGCCCACGAAGAAGCCAATGGTGACGAACCCGCCGAACTCATCAAAATCTACACCTCCGGCTCCTTTCTCGATGAACGCGAAGTCGGCGCCCAGACGCGGCAGGCGATCGCCGAGACCTTCGCCGACCGCGAGCGCATCGTCGTCGAGTCGCTGCCGGATTTCGTCGATCGCGAGAAGATCGGCGATTTCACCCAGCACGGAATCGACACCGACATCGCGATCGGCCTGGAGACGGCGACCGATCGGGTGCGCCACGACTGTGTGAACAAGTACTTCGATTTCGCGGACTTCGAGGATGCCTGTACCGAGGCCGCAGTGGCCGACGAAGAGGCAGGAAGCGACGTCGATGCCGGCATCAAAGCCTATCTGCTGATGAAACCACCCTTCCTCAGCGAGTCCGAGTGCGTCACGGACATGATCTCCTCCATCGAACGCTGTGCCGATGTCGACGGCTGTCACACCGTCTCGATGAACCCCTGTAACGTCCAGCGGTATACGATGGTGGACGAACTCTACTTCAACGACGGGTATCGCCCGCCGTGGCTCTGGTCGGTCGCCCACGTCTTAGAAGAGACCGCCGACGTCGACGCGATCGTCGTCTCCGATCCCGTCGGCCACGGCTCCGACCGTGGGGCACACAACTGCCAGGAGTGTGACGACCTCGTCCAGAAGGCGATCAAGGATTTCGATCTCCGGCAGGACCCCTCTGTCTTCGAGCAGGTATCCTGTGAGTGTGAGCGGACCTGGGAGGTCGTCATGGAGCGCGAACGGAGTTTCAACCAGCCGCTGACGCGATAGCAGAGCGGGTGGTTCGATTGGCAGTGTGTGACTCTGCCAACCGCTCTCAGTTCGCCGATCGCTGCTTTCGGGACTGCCCGATCAGCTGTCGGAGATACCGGACACCGGGACGGCCGTCTGCGACCCAGATGCCGATCGCAAGCACCACCAGTGTTAGCTCCAGCGCCAGAAAGACGGCCGGATCCGTAAACGGGGTGACGACCAGTTCGACGGCTGCTGGCGGTTCGAACAGTTGCTCGTTGTAGCCGAACGTGTTATGTGAGACGACGGGCCACAGGAGGAACTCGGAGCCGAACGGATAGCCGAGCAACAGGCGTGGTGAGAGATCGGCCAGCAGATGTGACAGGTGGGCGATGGTGAACGCGGTGGCCGTCTCGAGTCGATCGAACGCGATCGCCGCGGCGTAGACGACGGCGATCAAGACCACGGCAAACAACAGCGAGTGGCCGAGGTCGCGCCCCGTTGGAAAGACGCCGAGCCACCACGCGAGCGGTTTGTCGATTACGTCCGCAAGCTGTGAGCCAATCACGACCGCTACCACTGGCTCCGGGCGCGGTGGCCGACGATATCGGCCGTGGCAGTACAGCGAATAGAACAGATACGCGACGGCGAGATGTCCCCAGGGCCACATCGACAGTCCATACCCGAGTTCCCCCGAAGACTGTTGTGCCGACAAGCAGTGGATGAGAACGTCGATCGGCGGACTGGAGAGCCCTGCCTGTTTTCACGATCGCAACGCTACCAACCGGCATGACCGACGACATCGAAGCGATGGTCGCGAAACTGCACGATCACCTCGTCGCGACAGCGGAGTTGCCGATCGATCGCGAGGCGAACCGGTGGATCGGCGAGGCAGAAGCGATCGCTGGCGATCTGGTCGGCACGGGCGTCGACCACTCTGTCGTCCACGAACGGGTCGCCCACATCGTCGACCTCCTCGAACACGTCGAGGAAACGGGCAATCGATCCGCAGACGAACACATCGAGGCAGCCAAAACACTCGCTGAACGGACGCTTGAGACGGTCGAATAACATCGAAAGCGACTGCACCGATCCCAGTTAGGCCGACTCGAAGCCACGCAACACACCCTGCCCGTCCGTCCCACCGACGTCCGGCAGGGTCACGCGCTCGGGATGGGGCATCAACACCGCGACGGAGTCGCGATCGCCGACGATCCCCGCGACGTTGTGTTTCGAGCCGTTCGGGTTTGCCTCCGGGGTGATCTCACCGGCTTCGGTACAGTACCGAAAGAGGATCCGATCGTCGGCTTCGAGTTCGTCGAGTCGATCGTCGGTAATCTCATAGCGACCTTCGCCGTGGGCGATCGGGACCTCGATGACGTCGCCCTCCTCGTAGGCCACAGTCCAGGGCGTATCCGCACGCTCGACGCGCAGATAGACGTGTTCACACTGGAAGCGGGCGCTCTCGTTCGTGGTGAACGCCCCCTCGGTGAGCCCCGACTCGCAGCCGACCTGTGCGCCGTTGCAGACGCCGAGGACGGGGACGCCGTCGGCGGCTGCCTCCCGGACCTCGGCCATGATCGGCGACCGTGCGGCCATCGCACCCGCACGCAGGTAGTCACCGTAAGAGAAGCCACCGGGAAGGACGATCCCGGAGGTGTCCGCCGGCAGGCCGTCCTCGTGCCAGACGATTTCGGCGTCGATGTCGAGGTGTGTCAGGGCCTGTTCAGCGTCGCGATCGCAGTTCGAGCCGCCAAAGCGAATTATTGCGACCGTCATCTACCGTTCGTCGACCTCCACGTCGTAGTCGTGGATGGTCGGGTTCGCCAGCAGTCGTTCTGCCATCTCGCTTGCCCGCTCGTGGGCGGCCTCGCTCGATTCCGCATCGAGGTCGACCTCGAACCGGTCGGCCGATCGAAGCGCCTCGACCTCGAAGCCGAGGCGTTCTAAGGCCTGTTTCGTGGTTTCGGCCTCCGGATCCAGAACGCCGTGTTTGAGTCGAACCGTCACCGTCGCGGTGTAGGCGGTCATTACGCTAGATTCCGTATCCGTGCTCAAAAACGCTTTCGACTTTTCGGTGTGATACACGTTCGTGGATAGACGATCGGTATAGTAACAACTGCAACTATTTACACACTGATCGCACAGGTGTCGTGCGATCAGGTGTGCATTGACTTGCAGTGGCTACTATAGTACCGTTCCAGGCGTCGACTGCATAGCGAAATCGAATCCCACCGCATGAGGTCGCTATGCAGTTCGGGCTTTGGAAGCCACTAGGGGAGCAACCGTCCGATCGTGGCCATCACCCGATAGCCAATCGAGCCGTTCTGGTATCCGTTCCAGCCTCGCATCCCACCTGCAAGCGTCGCAGCGTCGTACCCCTCCTCTTCGAGGATCGCCGTGGCGTTGCGCGCAACGATCCCTGCTTTACAGACCGTCACGACGCTCGCTCCGTCAGGAATCTCCGCGATCGATCGGCGCAGTTCCGCCTCGGTCCCGCGTCGCAACTCGTCGTAGACGGGGACGTTGTGACTGCCGTCGATATGTGTCTGCTGGAACTCCTCAGCCGATCGAATATCGAGAACGTACAGCGAGTCGTCGGCTGCCAGTTGCTCGTCTAGCTCCGGGGGACGAATCTTGCTCATATATCCCATTACTCTACAGCCATCGAAAACGGTTCGGATTCCTGGCGGATGCAGTTCACACCCGGAGTGTGGCACACCGATCGGCAACAGCACGCGTAATCCGATCGGCGCTGCGGCGTGCACCGACGATTGTGCCCGCAAACGGGCCGACGGTCTCGGCTGCCAGTGCGCCGGAGACGGACACCGGCGAGTTCGTGCCATCTCGTCGTCGCCATGCGAGCGTGTCATCGTCGAGGATCGGCGTCCCTCGATAGCCGCGATCGAGCGCCAGTGCGCTCGCGACTCGACCGACGAACGGATGATCGACGACGGGCTCGAAGCCGGTTGCGAGGACGACCCGATCGGCCGAGAGACAGCCCGAATCACAGAGCAGCCGGACCCGACCGTCGACGACGCGAGCCGACTCGACCTCCCCATAGCGGATCGAGAGTCGGCCGTCGTCGACGGCGGCGTCGAGCCGATCGAACAGCGTGGGTGGGATCGTCGCATCGTTTCGCGCCGCTCGAACCGTCTCAAGTCGGGATTGTGAGCCCGGAGGATGCCGGTGGAGTTCCCGCTCGATGTGGTTCCAGTTGATCCACCGGGGATCCGCCTCGATCGTCGCCGTCTCGAGGTCGTGTCGAGTGAGCAGGGTGACCTGCTCGCGCTCTGCGAGTCTGGTCGCCAACTGCGCGGCGGTGATGCCGCCGCCGACAACGATCGTCTCGCCAGCAGCTACCGCAGGGTCGAACCCGTCCCAGACGTGACTGATGCGATCGACGTCGTCGGCCCACGAGGGTCGGCAGTAGCGCCCGCCGTGGCCGATCGCGAGCACGCAGTGTCGAGCCCGGATGGGACCGTCGGTCGTCTCGATCGTGACGCCGCCTCCGGGTCCTGAGCCACAAATCCCCTCGACGGTCGCCTGACGGTGTAACTCGCCGAGCGATCGACGATCGATCACGTCGTTGGCGTAGTCGAGAAACAGCGCAAGTGAGGGCCGTCGCGGATAACCGGGCGTCGACAGGAGTTCGTCCTCCCGGCCGTGACTTTCGGCGAACGTCTCCAGGGCGAACGGCTCGGTGCCGACGTGCTGGACGTACGTCGATCGCATCGCCGACATCTCACAGGCCCGTGCCTTTCGCCGAAAGGATTCGAGGAGCCGATCGCCGGGGTCGACGACGACCACGTCGTCGCGATCGAGCTGGGTATCCGCGAGCAGTCGCTGGAGGAGCGTGATCCCGTGGATTCCACCACCGACGATACAGGTGTGCATACTGGCCACTGACGACGTATTAATACTTTACTGCTTTGATTTAATAACTACTATTAGCATGGAGCGTGTTTGTGTTATTTGATGCCCGACAACTCGACGCCAGTAACTGTCCTTTCTGGGACGCTCGGTGCCGGAAAGACGACCGTGCTCAACCACGTGCTCCGCGAGAGCGGCGACCGCGAGCTTGCCGTCCTCGTCAACGACATGGGCGAGGTCAACGTCGATGCGGAGCAGGTCGCCGAGTCCTCCGACATCGCCGACGAGGACGAGGAACTGATCGAACTCTCCGATGGCTGTATCTGCTGTGAACTGCGTGGCGATCTGCTCGACGCGATCGGTGAGCTCACTCGCAAGCGGGAGTTCGACGCGATCGTCGTCGAGTCGACCGGCGTTGCCGAACCGTTACCCGTCGCCCAGACGCTCACACTCGGGTTCGACCAGTCCGACCTCGACCCGACCGAGTTCTACGAGGAGACCGGCATCGAACCGCTCGATGGCTGTCATCTCGACACCACGGTGACCGTCGTCGACGCCCACCAGTTCCAGACGGCGATGGAATCGGACGAGATTCTCGACGACGACGGCACGGAGAAACATCTCGGCGATCTCCTCGTCGAACAGGTCGAGTTCTGTGACGTTCTCCTCCTGAACAAGTGCGATCTGGTCAGTGAGACGACCCTCGCCGAGATCGAGTCGACACTCGAAGCCCTCCAGCCGCGCGCCAAAATCGTCCGCACCGAACAGGGCCGCGTCGATCCCGATGAGCTAATCGACACCGATCGGTTCGACTTCGAGGCGGCCAGCCGATCGGCCGGCTGGATCCGAGAGCTCGAACACCCCCACGAGTCCGCCGAGGAAGAACACGGCGTCACCTCCTTCGTCTTCGAATCGCGGCGGCCGTTCCACCCCGAGCGGTTTGCTGAGTTGCTCGATGCGTTCCCCGATGCGGTCGTGCGTGCAAAAGGCCACTTCTGGGTTGCGAGCCGCAAAGACGAGGCCTTGACAGTGAACGTCGCCGGCCAGTCGATCCGGATCGGGCCCGGTGGCCAGTGGGTTGCCTCGCTTCCCGAAGCCGAGCGACGCGAACAGCTCGCCGAGGATCCCGATCTTGAGGCTGTCTGGCACGATCGGTGGGGCGATCGAAACAACCGACTGGTCCTGATCGGCACCGAAATGGACCATGAATCGCTTCGGGACGACCTCGCCGACTGCCTGCTTGAGGGCGAGCTTCCCGACGATCCGTCGGTGTACGACGATCGGTTCCCCGAGTTCGAGTTCGAAGACGAGGACGACACAGCAGAGTCCGAGCCTGATTCCGGAACCCACGCACACGACTCCGCCGAGAACCAGGAGGAAATCGGGATTGCAGACTGAGACGGACACTACTCCGTATGAGAGGGATCGCCAGCCAACTCGCGTCACCCCGGACCACCATCCCATGAGCCACTCACCGTGACAGAATCTGAGAATCCGCCGCCCACCGATCGGCAGTCGCCCGACACCGAGATCTCGCCGTGTTGTCAGGCGATGGTCGATCGACGCGGGAATCAGCCGGACGTTTGTACGATCTACGTCGCCGTCACCGGCGAGACGGCGAGCGAGCAGTGGATTTCGGCGATCGGTGACGCGTTCGTCTCTCGGGAGGATGCCAGATGAGCGCCCAGCCACACACCTGCAGAGTGGTACCGACACCGAACCGACCATGCGAATCGATCGGGCACACCGATCGACACCGATTCACACAGTAACCCATGTCAACTGACTTTCAGACCGTAGTGAAGTCACGAATCGCTGATAACCAACGGTACGACGCGATCGATCGGCTGATCGATCGTGGCGAGCGAACGAACCTCGGCGTCATTGTCCGAGCGGGCGGAATCGATGGCGAGTTCCGTCGCCGAGCACTCGAAGGATTGGCCGACTGTAACGGCTCCGAGGAACTCACAGCACTCGCAGAGGATACGACGATCGAGCCATCGCTGCGGCGACGGGCGGACGAACTGGCCTGAGCCGATACTGACAGGAGACTACTAGCAATAGCGCGACTATTGTTAAAATATAGGGTGCTCAGTTATCCGATTCCTAGTAACACTTTTTAACCAATAGCGTTTTAGTTAGCAATACAATGGCATACAGCTGTTCCACCTGCGACGAGAGTTTCCAGTCAGCGGTCGGCGTCACCCAACACGTTGCGTTGCACCACGACACCTGTGCAGCCTGCAACGAGGAGTTCGACGACACTGACGGACTCCGCGAGCATATTCACAGCAGTCACTGATTCTCACGATCGCGTTCACGGTACTGCAGCCACTCGTTCACGCTCGACGATCGGACGACAGTTCGACACGCGAGCGACCGCCGTTTCGATCGGTCAGCCGGGCACAAACCGAAACTGGAGTTACGAGGAGACCACTTCATCTGCGAGTTCATCGTCGACCGCCTCGAAGACCGTATCCGGACTCCCGGAAAGCGAGTAGGCGGGCCTCCCCTTTCCCGTCGGAGACGTTCCGGCGACGTTTTCCTCCTCGACGACCCCTTCGTCTGCAAGCCGGTAGAGCGATCGCATCACGTCCGCTTCACTGAGCGTGCCGACGACCGTGTCGACGTCGCTCAACCGATTCTGACACTCAGAGCGGAGTTTGGGCGTCTGGACCGGCGTTTCGTCGTCACGATCGAGGAGGGCGACGCCGACCAAGACGGTCTGGTCGGCAAGCGATAGCTCCCGGATAACTGCCTCTGTCGTCATACCACTCTGTTGTATCTGAAAGAACGTATTCGTTTCTGCTCCGACAGTGCTGAAGACGTGGGCCGATCGTCGACTCGGCGTCAGCTGGTATCGTGGCCACTGCAAGTCGCTGTACACCTGATCGCACGACAGCTGTTCGATCAGTGTGTAACTCGTCGCAGTTGTTACTATACTACTCCCTCACCCGTTGATTGCAGGGTCGAATCTCACCCGTTGATTGCAGGGTCGAATCTCACCCGTTGATTGCAGGGTCGAATCTCACCCGTTGATTGCAGGGTCGAATCTCACCCGTTGATTGCAGGGTC